>Ga0182024_10002457_pt1 | contig 45842 bp, 43 predicted proteins | sample P32metaG_FD_120480 | JGI IMG/M metagenome (GOLD analysis project Ga0182024, IMG submission 120480) | Permafrost microbial communities from Stordalen Mire, Sweden - P3-2 metaG (Illumina Assembly) | ecosystem: Environmental > Terrestrial > Soil > Wetlands > Permafrost | place: Sweden: Stordalen... | reverse complement strand
CGAGGGGCTTGGAGAGTGGAAGGGGCAGCCGGTCTGGCAGGTTCGCTTCGAGCAGAGGAGCAATCGTCCGCCACGAATTCATGATTGGGTCGTGAATGGTTCGAGTTATCCCACGATTCTGAAAGGCCGCGCCTGGATCGCCACGGATTCCTACAACCTGCTGCACGTGGAAACCGACCTGATGCAGCCAATCAAGGATCTGCGGCTCGATTACGAACACATGTCCATTCAATATGAGCCCGTCAATCTTCCGAGCAAGAAGGCATCGCTGTGGCTCCCGTTTAGCGCCGAGGTCTACACCAAATACAGGGGCCGCTTTTTCCGGCAGGAGCATGACTTTAGCAATTTCACGCTCTTCAGCGTGAACACAAACGAAACGATCGGCACTACGCCGAGGAAAAAGAAGCAGGACAAACAGGATCACAACTGAGCAGGGAAGAGTACTTGGATCGCGGCGCGGTGATTGAATCCGCGCTGCGTTTTTTTTCAGCGGCGGTTACCGGTTTCTCGTATCACACGATTGCTCACCGGCGGCGTACCCTTCCGCGGTCACCATTCAGGTAGTTTTCTGCGGCCAAGCATGGCCTCCGCGGCCCAGCGCCCTAAATAAACCGAAAGAGCTACGCCGTGTCCACTGAAAGCGCCCAGCACGATTGCGCTCGGGCTCCGCGGGTGCGCGGCAAATACTGGCTGCCACTCTTCAGCTACGAGGATCGGCCCGCCCCACCGGTGAGTGAATTTCACCGATCCCAAGGCAGGATGCAGTCCGTGGACCCGCCGTTCGAGACGCGCGAACAATTCCGCCGCTTCGCCCGAGGAGACATCGAGAGTTGCCAGCTCGCGCCAATCGTTCAGATGCACCAGACCGGACCCGAAAATGATCTGCCCGGGGCCGAGCAGGCGTCCCCAAAGGTAGGGCAGGTCCAGGGTGTAGAAAGATTTTCCCGAAGCGAGGCCCAGCTCTTCAATCTGTTCAGTGCTTAGTGGCTCGGTTGCCAGTGCCAGGGTAAACTTCGGCTCGGCCCGGCCGGCCAAGCCATTCAGCTCGAGTGACTGCGCGTTTGTGGCGACAAGAACGCGCTGCGCGCGCACTTGCTTGCCGCCGGCTTCCAGGCGCAGCGGGCCTTCGAACGCTATGTCTTCCACGCGAGAGTTTTCGAAAAGCATAGCGCCCAAGCGATCCGCGGCGCGCGCCAGCCCGCCGACCACTTTGCCAGGATTGACGCTCCCGCCGCGAACTTCTGCAACGGCGCACAATTCGCCCGAATCCTTCCAGGCAATCGGCGAATTGGGCAGGCGCTTCCGGTTGTGCGCGAGTTCCCACGCCCCCGGCAGCGCAAGATCTCCATCCACGCCTAGCTCGCGCAGAATTTGCTGATAGCCTGCGAGCACATCGCCCAGTCCTGGCAGATCGCCCGCGGCCGTCTCGCCAAGAGCTATCCCGCCGGTTTGGCCGCTCGATCCGGCGCCAAGGGTTTCAGCCTCGAAGAGGGCCACGCTTTTCCCCGGTTCGGTGCGGCGAAGCCAGGCGGCAGCAGCCAGGCCGGAGAATCCGCCGCCGACGATCGCGAAGTCCACCGCTTCGGGAATAGCGCGCGGGGCCGGCTGAAAATCAATCTTCCAGGGACGGTTGCCCCAGCGCTTCTTTGGTGGGGAATCCCGCGACGGTGAGGAATCCGGCGACTCTGGGGATTGCGGCAACGCTTTCCTTTCAGCAGAGCGGATTCAGGATACCCCAGCAGAAGCCGCGCATGAGTAAAGAAGTCCGCCGGTACGAGCCAGCTTCACTGGGGTACGCTGGGCAGCGAGCGAAGGTAAGCGATCACGGCCTGTGCGTCGGCATGGGTCAAGTGATAAGGGTGCATGGGCGGCTGAAGCGGGCCGCCGGTTGCCGAGCGGCCCATCTCGAGAATCTGCTCACCCTGCGCTTGGGTATAGCCAGGGAACCCGGCTAGCGCGGGAGCGCGGTCCGCCCACTTCGAATCGGGATGAACGGGGGTAATCCAGATCGGCGCGCCCTCTAGCCAGCGCGTCTGGTCCGGGTTGCCCTGGGCATCCCGCGGCGAGTGGCATTCGGGACAGCGAGCCACTTCCTCCACGATGTATTTGCCGTGAGCTACTTCGGCTTGAGAAGCGTTGCCGGATGTTTGGTGAGCCTGTTTAGCCGTGGGCTGTGCGGCGCTCTGGCGCGAGGTGAGCTCCGCGCTGGTCAGACCTGCCAGGAGCATCGCGGGCAGCACCGCGAAAGAAAAGCGAGGATTTCTCATAGAGTTGACCTAGGTGTATTCGAATGAACGAATTTACACACGAAAACATAGTGGCACACGAACGAATCATTGGTATCGGGTGTTTCATCGCCCTCCTGCGAGGAGTTGCTGTACGCGCCGCGCAAAGGCGCGCGGGCGGAGCGGCGTTCTGCGCACCAGCGCTTTCGGTCCGCCTTGCGCCCCCGCAAGCGCTGGGTTATAAAGAATTTCCTGGCGCCGCGCTGCGGCGAGGGCCTTGACGATGGAGCTTCGCAAAGATCCCATTACGCGCAGTTGGGTGGTGATTGGCCACCCGGACAACGAAGCTCGCCCGCCGAGCGGGTGCCCCTTTTGCCCAGGAACCGAAGGCGTACAACAGGTTTTGTGGCAGCAGCCTGCTTCGGACCCCTGGCAGGTCCGAGTGATTCCGCATCTCGATCCGCTCTACCATATCGAGGGCGAATCCGGGCGGCTGGCGGAAGGAATCTACGACCGCATGGGCGCGCTCGGGGCGCATGAGATCATCGTAGAAACGCCGCATCACGACTTGCCGCTTTCGCAGATGGGCGACGACCAGATTGAGCAGGTGCTGGCAGCCTACGCCCAGCGAATCTGCGATCTGAAGCGCGATCTGCGGTTCAAATATGTCACTGTGTTCAAGGACCAGGGCACCGTGGCCGGCGCGGACTGGCCGCACGCGCATTCACAGGTGATGGCGACCACTTTTGTTCCGCGCAGGATCCTTTACGAGCTGCGGTCGGCTCGCGCCTGGTATCAGGACAAAGAGCGATGCGTCTTTTGCGACATCGTGCACCAGGAAGAGAAGCGCGGCCGGCGCATTGTGGATTCGCAGGGGGACTATGTGGCGTTGTGTCCTTATGCTTCTCGAGTCCCTTACGAAATCTGGGTGCTGCGGCGCAAACACAATCATTTATTCGAACAGCCCAAGCCGACTTCAAACCGCCGCCATCTCGCGGCGCTGCTGGGGCGGGTGCTCCGCCGGGTCGAGAAAGTTGCACAGGGATTTCACATGGTCGTGCATACGGCGCCCAACACCGCGCACAACAAAGGCGAGCTCTCCGAATATTGGACGACGATCGCGGAAGACTACCATTGGCACATTGAGATCCTACCGCTCGTGCCGGCAAGCGGAAAATCCTACAAACTCAAGGAAATCTACCTGAACCCGCTTGAGCCCGAGGTTGCCGCCGAACGGCTGCGTCTTGCCGACCCTGCGCGATGAAAATGCCGAGCGACGCAGAGGGTTCGCGAATAAGGCTATGACGCGCCACAAGATGCGCGGCGGAATCATCTTCAAACTGATTTTCCTGCTCTTCCTCGCGGTAATTCTGATCGCTCTTTATCTGGTGCGCGTTCCGTTGCTGAGCATGGCGGGAAGCTTTTGGATCGTGCAGGATCCCCTCGCGCCGGCCGATGCGATCATTGTGCTGAGCGATGATAATGTCGCTGGTGACCGCGCCAATCGCGCCGCGGAGCTATACAAAGCGCGCTGGGCGCCGGTCATTGTCGCCAGCGGACGCATGCTGCGTTCCTACGCCAGCGTGAGCGAGCTGATGGATCATGATCTGATCCAGCACGGCGTGCCGGCCTCAGCTATCGTGATCTTCCATCACAATGCTCAGAATACGCTCGCGGAGGCTAAGGCGCTGCGCATGGTGGTAGGGCAGAACCGATGGCGCCGAGTAATCATTGTGACCTCCAGCTATCACACGCGGCGGGCGCGCTACATCTTCCGGCGGGTGCTGCCGCCTGACGTCGAAATCGAAATGGCGCCCGCCACTGATTCCGATTACGACCCCAATAACTGGTGGGAACAGCGGGAAAGCGTGAAGATCTTCTTTCACGAACTGGAGGGTATGTTCGTCTCCATGTGGGAGTTGAGGCACACCGCCGGCCCGCCGGGAGCTATCTTGGAGCTTACGCCGTGGAAGGCGCTGGGCGAGGGTACAGGTTAACTCTGAGGTATGTCCGCTCGCAGCAATCCGTTTACAGTCCACCTCCGCCATACTATAGTTCCGCCCTCTAACGCAGTGGCCCTCTTCAGGGAGTGTCCCTCCCAGGTCACATTTCATTCATAGGAGGCTCTATGTGGAAAAAACGAGAAGAGCCCAAGCCGCCAGTTTCGCCGCAGTATTCAACGCCTTTGCCCCATGCGCCGGCATATACGCCGCCGGTGCATACGCCGCCAACCTCCCACTCGCCCCTGCCCCACCAACCGGCAGCGGCGCCACCGGTAGCGCACGCGCCCGCGACGCACGCGCCGAGCGTACCGGCTGAGCCTGTCCGAGAGGCAGTGCGGCCGCCGCAGGCTGTCCTACGGCCGCAAGAGACCTCCGCAAGCGTAATTACCAAGGGAATTGTGATATCCGGCGAGATTTTGGGCGGCGAAGACTTGCAGATTGATGGCGAAGTGAGGGGCACCGTGATTGTGCCCGATGCCCGCGTTGTGGTCACCACTGAAGGCAGGGCATCCGGCACTATTGAGGCCCGCGAAATCGTCATGCGTGGCAAGCTAAAGGGCAACCTGCGCGCCACCGATAGGGTCCTTGTAGGGCAAACCGGGTTCTGGCAGGGCGATTCCATCTCGCCGCGGCTGGTGATCGAAGAAGGCGCAATGGTGCGAGGGAAGTTCGAGGTTGCGCAGCCTGGACCGAAGAAGAACTCCGGCCGGAACGGCAAGCCAGCCGATCCCGTGGTGGAAGAGCATCTGGCGATTCGCGTCTCCGAATCAAACAACTAGGATTGCAACCCTATTCGGACTTATGATCTACAAGGGCCTCGTCCCCGGGCTTCCCGAGCGTGGTGTCTGGAAGCGCAACCCAGCATGAGCCTTTTGGACCGATTGAAGAGCAGCCACATTTTGGCGGCGCCAGGTGCAGTGGCCGACCGGTCGCCCTCGCGCGCCAAGACGGCCTCGCCATCTACGCCTTCGTCTGCCCCTTCATTTTCGCCACGCACAACGCGCTCTTCGAACAGCTTGAAGGACTTCCTTTGGCATCTGAACGGGATCGGGCGGGGCACGCTGCTGGATTTAGGGCCCGTCTACCAGTCCACCGTAACCTTTTTCGGCGAACGGGGCTTCCGCGTCTATACGGAAGACCTGCTCACGGGCTGGAAGCGGTTCCTCAAGGAACAGGACGAGCGAGAACTGGCTCTTGATCCAACCGCCGAGCGTCCCAGCCGCGCGCAGATTGCGACCGAGTTTCTCAAGACCAGCCTGGAACACAAGCCGCGTTCGTTCGACGCCGTCCTGGTGTGGGACCTGCTCGATTACCTGGAAGACGACATGATGAAGCAGACGGCCGAGCGGCTGGGTTCGCTATTGCGCGATGGCGGCGTGATCCTGGCGTTCTTTCACAGCAAGCGGCCCGAACGCTTCCAGCGGTTTCGGGTGCTGGACGAAACCACGCTTGAAATTGTGCCCGCGCCGCCCGTCGCACCGATGGGGCGTATCCTGCAGAATCGCGAGATGATGGAGCTTTTCTCTCGCTTCCACACCTCAAAAACCTACCTCGGCAGAGACCAGCTCCGCGAAGCGCTTTTCATCAAGTAGGGTTTCGAAGCTTCCAGCAATGGCCTTTTTCACTTCTAGACCAGGAGACAGTGTCGCTAGCTGCCCGAAATGTTGAATTCGCCCTTGATTTAGGTTGGGCTGAGGCGTAAGTAGGGGGTAGAAGCTCCGTATCACTGGAGGAGTATGACAACTCCACCGGATACTGATCGAAGCTCTGACTAAACGCACACCGCGCATGCGGTGCGGGCCAGCCGGACCTAATGGGTGCGGCGGCCTCAAAAGAAAGTGACGAATCGGGGAGCCGCCAAGCTCCCCGATTCGCTTTCTGGTACCTAAATTCCAATGAGCGCCGGGGTTTTGGTCCTCTTGCCTTCCAAACAAGCAGAGGCCCCGGCCCCTACGAAGCGGGGCAGGCTACAAGGGCTCCACGGCCGCGCGTGGAAAGAGTGCGCGTGCCAGCGCGTGCCAGTTGTACGGACAATTGGGCCGTGCGGAGAATCAGCCTGCGTGGTGATGGCGGCGATGGCGACGGTGGCGCTTGCGATGCTTTGCCGAAGCATGGCGACTGGTCCTTGCGCTGTGGCTGCGTGCGGGCGTCCGCGCGGGAGTGATTGCGGGCACAAATATCAGCGCCAACAGCAAAGCCAAGATACGGCCGTAGAACTTTGTCATCGAAACGCTCCCCGGCCCCTTCAGTGGCTCAGCGGCCTCGGATGCCAAACGGTTGCGTGCCAACCCGAGTCCCAATCCAACATCCCCGCTACCAATTCTGAAGGGACAATTGGATGAAATATAAGCGATCAGTTAAGGGGCCGCAACGGAAAAAATTGAGCGCGCGTTTTTGGGAATTGCCTGCGTGCGCAAAACGTCAACTTGGACGACCCGATTGGAATTTCGCGAAGTCGCTCCCCAACGGCCCCGCCTCCGTTTAATTTGTTGGGATAGAGCGCCGCGTTCCCCGCGCCAACGAGGTCTGAATGCTTAACCCAGGTGGCCGCCCCGCAGCGACCACAGCCAACGAATCAAGTCGCGCTGCTTGGCAATGACTTCCCCCTGCCAAAGCAGACCCCAAAGCAAGAAGCTCAACATTACGATTGACATCGCCAACGCGAGACCCATTTGCGATTCACTGGCAGGAGCGGAGAGCCGTCTGATGAACGCACGCATTTGTCACCCTCGTTCGCGTGAAGCGCGGAAGCGACAATCGGCCGGCTGGGCTTGGCGCGTAGTCGGCTCCCGCTCAACTGCCGGGCGCTCGGAGCTGGGCGCCGAGTCGCCTCGGAATATAGCGGGCATGCAGAGTACCAATTCGACGCAGGCAGCGCCAATCGAGTAATTGCTATTTTTTCAGCAGCTTACGCCGGGAGCCGGGCGCCCGCCCACTGCTCAAATGAGCAAAGAGTTTCCCTTCTACAACAATTACGCGGTCTGAACCGTGAGCCCATCATTGGGCCATTAAGGTCAGTAGTACCGGAACGCGATGACGTTGCGCCCCGGCTGCTGTCAGCGAGCAGCGTCTAGTTAAAGGCGACTGCGGTCGTATTGCCGCCACACACGACGACGCCGACGCGCTCACCGGCCTGCGGCTGATAGCGCCGCGAGAGAAGCGCGGCGAATGCCGCCGCACCGCCGGGCTCGGCGACAATTCGCAGCGTGTTCCACAAAGAGGCCTGCGCTTGGCGGATAGCGTCGTCCGAAACAAGCACGACGCTGTGGACGTTCCTTTGCGCGATGGGAAACATCAGCTCGCCGACGCGTTTCGGCGCAAGCGAATCGGCCGCGATTCCTCCCGCGGGAGCGTCCACCGGCTTGCCGGCGTGCAGCGCGTTTGCCAGCGTTGGCGCAGCTTCGGGCTCGACGCCGATGACCCTGGTAGCGCCGGAATACCACGCGGCGACGCCACCGATCAGCCCTCCTCCGCCGACCGCGACCAGCAACGTGTCGAGCGCCAGGGCCTGCTGTTCGAACTCGAGGCCGACCGAACCTTGGCCGAGCAGCGTCTCCACTTGATCGTAAGCGTGCACGGGCAGGGCGCCGGACTGCGCGACCCATTCTTCGCTGGCGGCCAGAGCGTCAGCGTAGCGTTCTCCTTGGACCACGAGTTCCGCGCCGTAGCTGCGGATGCGGTCAATCTTTGACGAGGAAGCCACGGTCGGAACGAAGATACGCGCCGGCTTGCCGAGCTTCATCGCCGCAAATGCAACGGCGGCGCCGTGATTGCCACCGGACGCGGCGGCGACTCCGGCGGCTGGCACCTCGCGCATCAGAAGATTCGCTAAGGCGCCGCGCGGTTTGAAGGAGCCGGTGTGCTGAAAGAGTTCAAGCTTGAGAAGCAGTGGGCCGCAATCCAGGCCGAAGTCGCGGCCGTCCACCTCGATGACTGGAGTCCGGCGGATATGCGGGCGAATCAGGCTGTAGGTTGCCGCAATCCGGTCTTTGTTGATGTGGCTATCGTGCATGCTTCCGTGTGCCTCTCCCGCGCCGTGCCGGTGCGAGATTTCGCTCAGGGTGCGCCGGCAAACTTCTAGTTTAATCTCCCGCGCCGTTTGTGGCGAAATGCAAATTGGCGGCAACGACGCTCCAATTTGGCGGCGATTCGAAGCCAATCAAAAGTGAAGTTCTGCGCCAGCCGGCGCGTACTGGCTGCCGGCCAGCCAAACGCTCGGCAAACGTCGTTCGCCCGTATAATGGCAGCCGCCGATGGCATGGACGCCAAGGACCGTAGCTCGCTGGCTACTCGATTCCGAGTGCGGCGCATCGGATCGCTTGATTGCGCGGTGGCTTTTCCTTCGCGCACTGGGGCTGATCTACCTTTCCGCATTTTTCTCGCTCATCTTTCAAATTCGCGGACTGATTGGCCCGGAGGGAATTTTCCCCGCGGGACAATATCTACAAGGCGTTGCGCGTAACTACTCGTCCGCGCGTTTCATAATGGCGCCGACGCTGCTCTGGTTCTCAACGAGCTCGCACGTGTTGATGGCTATTTGTTGGGTTGGCCTCGCGGCTTCTTTGCTGCTCACGGCAAACGTGTGGCCGCGCGGCATGCTGGTGGTCTGCTTCGTGTGCTTTCTTTCTTTTGTGCATGCGGCGGGCGAATTCGCCAACTATCAGTCTGACGGCATGCTGCTCGAAGCTGGGTTCATTGCACTGTTCTTTGCGCCGGGAGGATTCCTGCCTGGATGGGGAGAAAAGCGCTGGCCTTCGCGAGCAAGCCTCTTCCTACTGCAATTCGAATGGTTCCGGATTTATTTCGAATCGGGCGTGGCAAAGGTCATGGGCGGCGATCCGGAATGGCGCCACTTCACCGCCATGGACGAGTATTACCAGAATGGACCGCTGCCCACGTGGATCGGCTGGTACGTGCAGCATCTGCCGCACTGGTTTCACGCGACAACGGTGGTGCTGACGCTGGTGGTGGAGCTGGGAATTGTCTGGATGATGTTTCTGCCGCGGCGCTGGCGCACCGTCTGCTTTTTTATCGTGACGCCGTGGGAGATCGGCGTCATCCTCACCGCGAACTACACGTTTCTGAACTATCTCGTGCTGGCGCTGGGATTCTTGCTGTTGGACGATCTTTTCTTGGTGCGATTTGTGCCGCGACGCTGGCGCAAACCGTTTCTTGGCCAACCTCGGGCCATGCCCACGGCAGAGAAAATCCGTGGCGTACCCGATCCCGCGTCCGTGCTGCGAGGGATCGCGCCGCCGCAGGGCGCCGAGCGCGCGCCAGGGGCTGCGCCGAAGCGCGATTGGCTTGAAGAAGTGCGGCCGCATCTTCACGCGCTGAAGCTATCGATCAGCGCGGTCCTGTTCGCGTGGATCTTCTATGCGAATGCGGCTTTGCTCTTCTGGATGTTCGCGAGCAGCATTCCGCTGCCGGTCTCGCCGGTGCAAGTGCTGGCACGCTGGCGGATCGCAAATGAATACGGGCTTTTTGGGAGGATGACGCGCACACAATACGAAATCGATTTCCAAGGCTCGAATGATGATGGGAAGACCTGGCGGACGTACCCCTTCCGGTTCAAGCCGCAGGATCCCGCGAAGGCGCCGGGGATTTATGCGCCGTACCAACCTCGCTTCGATTGGAATTTGTGGTTTGCCTCGCTCGGTTCGTGGCAGGCCGACTCCATCGTCACGCGCACCGAGGAGCGTTTGCTCACGAACGACGCTGACGTGCTCGCACTTTTCGCCGGAAATCCATTTCCCGGTGAGCCGCCCACGCAGGTGCGCGCGATGATCTGGCAATATTGGTTTACTTCGATGGCGGAAAAACGCGCGATGGGAATGTGGTGGCGGCGCCAGTTGCTCGGTCTGTATGCGCCTGTGCTCGCGCGCGATGCGACGGGAAACGTCGGCGTGATTCAATGGCCGGCAAGCGGGCCGCCGGAGCCGTAAGACGATCCGGCTGCGTTAGAGCACACCGCGGCGGTGCAGCTCCGTTTCAAGCTGTGCGCGATTGCGGAACTGCAGGGCTTGAATGCCGATGCGCCTCGCGGCCGCTACGTATTCGGCGACATCGTCAATGAAAAGGATGCGCCGCTTCGGGACTTGCGCGGCGCGAATGGCCTTTAGAAAGATTACTCGGCTCGGCTTGCTGGCGTGCACGTCGCACGAGTAAATGCGCGCGGCGAAGTGGCGCATGAAACCGAAATTCGATTCCATGTGCGCGACGTGCAGCGGGTCCGTGTTCGAGAGCAGCACCAGACGGCAGCGCTTTGCCAGTCGCGAAAAGAGAGATATCGGCAACAGAAGCTTCGGAGGAATAGTGCTGTTCCAAGCCTCGCAGAAATCCGCAAAGCTCAGCCGCAGTCCGAAGCGAGCGCAAAGATTCTGATGCCATTGCGCGGGAGTGACTCGCCCTTCCTGCCAATCTCGCCAGAGCGGGTCGGACTGAATCGCCTGCCACAAATCGTCCCCGGAAATGCGATTCTTCGGGCGCGTGTTTCCTGCCGCGGCGAGTTTCGCCAACGCGCGGCGAGGTTCCACGCGAACGATCACGCGGCCAATATCAAAAATGATTGCGTGCAGTTGTGGTGCGGGAGCCAGGCGGCGCGAACGAGGCATCAGTCGCGTTCCACCTGTGTGGAAGCGATCGGCGTTCCTCCGGGGGGAAGATTCTTCTGGGCGCCGGCGCGGCGTGCGCGCAGCGCGCCGATCGCCGCCGGCAACAACGAGACAAATACCACCACGAGAATCACGTAATGGATGCGCGTCCCGATGCCCGGCACCAGCTTTCCAACGGCATAGCCGCTGAGAATCATGCTGCCGACCCAAAGCGTGCCGCCGGCTATGTCGTAGCTGAGGTAACGGCTGTACGTCATCCCCGCCGCGCCGGTCACCGGCGGGCAGAAGGTGCGCACAATCGGAATAAAGCGGGCGAGGATGACGGTCTTGCCGCCGTAGGTCTCGTAGAATTCGTGGGCGCGCTCGAGATGCTTGCGCTTGAAAATCAGCGAATCCTCGCGATGATAGAGCGCCTGTCCCGCGCTGCGTCCCACCCAGTATCCGATCTGGTCTCCCACAATGGCGCAGAGAATTGCGGGGATCAGCAGAGACCACAAGGCAATATCGCCATGCGCGGCGAAGATGCCTGCGGTTACGAGCAGGGAATCGCCTGGCAAGAAAAATCCGACGAAGAAGCCGGTCTCAATGAAGACGACAATGCAAACCAGAAGGGCTCCGCCCCAGTGGATCAGTCCCTGGACGTCGTAGAGCTTTTGGATGAGGTGCTTAAGAGATTCGAGCACGGCGCAGGAGGTTCCATTTCAGATGGGCCTCGACGGTTGGCCCATAACTGCCAGCCCACACGGTAGCAGAAAATCCCAAAGTCCCCGCGGCTTTCTTGGAGCGGCACTAACAATCCGATAAGGGCAGACCCGATGATCGAACGCGGTGCGGATTCTCTGGGCACTGCAATTCTCCTGCGAACTCCGCCGCCAGAGGGGAATCGGCGCGGCAGGCGCATTCTGCGAGCAGTCAAGGCAGGGGCGATTGTGCCGGTCGCCGCCGGGCGCAGCAATGAATCGCAGGGACTAAAGGAGTGGTACCGGCGTACTCGGGGTACCAGTTTCAATTCGAAACGGCTACTCGTGGCGTAGCGCGACCATGGGATCCACACGCGCCGCCCGCCGCGCGGGGAGATAGCTGGCGAGACCCGCAGACAACAAGATCAGAATCGGGGAAATCACGAAAATGATAGTGTTTTCGAACGTGGAGTCGGAATACGCGTTGGCTAACATGCGCGGAATCGGAATTGCGAGGACGAGTCCTGTTATCATTCCAATGCCGGCCAGCGCCATTCCCCTCCTGACCATCAACCGCAAGACATCGCTTCTCTGCGCGCCGAGCGCCATTCGCAACCCGATCTCGTGTGTCCTTTGTACGACGATGGAAGCAACCACACCATACGTGCCCATTGCCGCTAGTCCCAAGGCGAGAATGGTAAAGAATCCCAGCATTTCGCCGGCAAAGCGGTCTCCCGTTCGTTGCAAATCGAGAACCTGAGTCATGGTTCTGATTCCGTAGATTGGCTGTTCGCTGTCAATTGTCTTGATGGTTTGGCGTACGGCAGGCATGAGAACTGCCGGATTTACGGTCGTGCGAAGCACAAAAGTAATTGCAGATGTGGAGTCTTGCAGAAGCGGCACATAAATTTGTGGTTTCTTCGGGTCCTCACCGAGATAATCGCTCACATCTCCTACAACTCCGACAATTTCGCGCCATTGCCCCGGCTTGCCGTCATCTCCCAATGTGCGGATTTCCCTGCCGACCGGATTCGTGTACTGGAAAAAATGTTTTGCTAGGGTTTCGTTGATAATGGCCACCAGCGGTGTTTCTGAACTATCCGTCGCTCGAAATTGGCGTCCCCGGAGCAGCGGAATCTTCATCGCTGACGAGTAATCAGCCGAAATCAAATATCTTGTGGCCCTCGGGCGATTTGTTGACGTTGGCCCAGGCTGGCCGTCCACTTCGAAATCCACGCCGGGTCCAAACGAATCGGGCAAGTCACTCGTCGCCCCGGCGAACCGAATGCCGGGCAAGGCCTGGAATCGTCCGATCGCTTGCGTAAGAAAGCATGCCTGGCTTTTCGCATCGGGGTACTTCCTGCCCGGCAACGATAGCTGCACGGTCACAACCTGATTCGGATCAAATCCCTGAGGCGCAACCATTTCCTGAACAATGGACCGGATCATGGTGCCGGCGCCAACCGTAAGAACTATTGCCAGCACGACCTGCGTGACCACAATCGCGCTTCGCATTCTGCTTCTCTCTCGCCCACCTGACGAACTGTGGTCGCCTTCCTTTAGCGCTGCGCTAAGTCCTGGCTTTGAGCTTTTCAGAGCGGGCATGAGACCGAACAGTCCGACCGCTAATATCGAAACCACGACAGTAAAAACAAGAACGGTTCCGCTGATGCCAATCCTGCCCATTAACCACGTGGTATTTTCATCTACGCTGAAGTTGACACGGATGAAGTTCACGGACCAGAGCGATGCGAGCATCGCGAGACTCCCACCTCCAAGAGAGAGCAGGAGACATTCAGCCAAGAGTTGCCGAAGGAGACGCCAGCGGCCGGCTCCAGCGCCGCGCGAACTACAAATTCGGTCTGTCGGCCAGCGTAGCGAGCAAGAAACATTCCAGCGATATTGGTGCACGCAATCAGCAGAACGAATCCGACGATCCACATCAGCAGCAGAACTGCCGTGTGAGTGTTCTTGTTTACTGCGATGTCGCGGATCGGGATCAGATTAACGCCCAGGCGCTCTCCAGAGGGACTGGCGGATGGCAAACGCAGGAAAATCGCGGCTATCTGCGTCTGTGCTGTTTTCAGGCTCACGCCTTTTTTGAGGAGTGCAAAGACCGACAGCGTACGGCTTTGACGTGCCTGCGGAAGGAGAGCCTCGGCCTCGAACGAACCCGGTATCCAAATATCGCAGGGGAAAAACACGAACTTGAACTGTGGAGGCATCACACCAATGACGGCATAGTTTTGGCCGTTGAGAGCGACAGCTTTACCGAGGATGGAGGCATCGGCTCCGAATTTCCGCTGCCAAAGATCGTAGCTGATCACGGCTTGGAATTTCTGCGTCACGTTATCCTGTTCAGACGCAAAGGTGCGCCCCAGCCTGGCTGACACGCCAAGAAGACTGAAATAGTTTGCTGTGACTCTAGCCGTCACGACGTTCTCGGGTTCGCCTTGGCCCGTTAAGATCCCGTCTGCATACCTAGATGCTGACATGTCCTCGAATACTTGATTTTGCTCACGCCAGGATTTGAATTCCAGTGGCGAGGCCGGGAGCCGATCCCAACCTTTAGCTTGATTTGACACGGCTACCATCGCGATCCGGTCTGGATTATTCACCGCTGGTTCGCGGAGTAAGAGTCCATCCACCATGCTGAAAATGGCGGAATTCAACCCGATTCCTAGGCCGAGCGTAACGATAACGGTGAACGTAAAGCCGCGGCTCTTGCGAAGCATGCGGGCGCCGAATCGGATGTCCTGCCAGAAATCTTCGAGCTAGGAGAAGGCCCACATGCCGCGAGTCTTTTCTTTCAGCGAAGTAGCGTTGCCGAATTGGCGTAGGGCTTCGAAATGCGCCTCTTTGAATTCCTTGCCCGTTGTCCGCAACTTTTCCTTGCGCATTTCGAGGTGAAAGGCCAGCTCATCATCGAGGTCGCGGTCGAGCTGCTTCCGGCGCAACAGAGCGTTCAGCTTCAGCCGTGCTTGCGTGAGCCATTCCGTGAACATTTCCGTACTCCTCACAACTGCTTCACTCGTGGCGCAGCGCGGCCATGGGGTCCACACACGTTGCGCGGCGAGCGGGAATGTAGCACGCGAAGAGAGCAACGAGCGTGAGCAGGAGCGCTACTCCGGCAAATGTCACGGGATCGGTAGCGCTCACCCCGTACAACAAGCTCGACATCAGCCGCGCTACCGCGAACGCGATCAGCAGCCCAATCCCCACGCCGAGGAGTGTGATGCGCGCACCCTGACCGAGCGTCAACAGCAATACGTCCGCGCGCTGCGCCCCCAGTGCCATGCGAATGCCAATTTCGTGCGTGCGTTGCCTGGTGTTGTAGGCGCTCACCCCGTAAATGCCGACGGCGGCGAGGAGCAGCGCCAGAGCGCCAAAAGCACCCACGAACGTGCCGGCCATCCGCTGGACAAATGAAGAGGCTCTGATCCACGCGGTCATAGGAATAATGTCAGAGACGGGCAGCCCCGCGTTCAACTTGTGGAGCGAGTCCGCAATGGTTGCCGCATAGCCGGAAGCGTTCCCCGCGGTACGAACATGCAACGTGACGTTCGCATTGTAGAACTGGTAGATCGGTAGATAGAGGAATAGCTGCGGACGCTCACTCAAGTCGAAGTAGTGCGTGGTGCTTGCCACACCGATGACCGTGGCCGATTTTCCTTCGATCTGCATTCGTTTTCCGAGGGGGCTCTGATTCGGCCAATAGCGGTGGGCCAAGGCCTGGTTGACGATGACCACGGGCTGCGAATTCGCGGAATCCTGCGGGGCAAAGTCGCGCCCGCTGACGAGAGCGATTCCGAGCGTCGAAAAATATTGGGGGCTTATGTGCGCGACACCGGCGCCGATGGCTTCGTGCGGTCCTGCCTCATACCCTTCCGGAGTGAACTCATCTGAATTCGAGCCGAAACCCAGCGGCACCCAATCCGAAAGGCAGGCTGACTGAACGCCCGGCAACGCTTCGGCGTTTTCAATTGCCTGCCGGTCAAACGCGACACCGGTCGCTTCGTTGTAGCCATTTGGCTCCAGGTCGTAGGACTCGAGTAACACGTTGTTTGGATTAAAGCCGGGATCGAACTTTTGCGTCGCATGGAAACTGCGCACGAAGAGTCCAGCAGAGACGAGCAGCACCAGAGACAGCGCGACCTGCGCCACCGCCAGAGCGTTCGAGAGACGCCCTTTGCGTCGCCCTCCGACTAGTGCGCCGGATTCCTCTTTCAGAACCGTTCCGGGGCTAACACCGGATGCGCGCAGAGCGGGCATAATGCCGAAAAGGATCGCGGTAAGGATTGTGATGGCCAGCGTCGCGGCGAGAACGTGTCGGTCCACGCTTGCGGCTAACCAGATGGGCAGATTGGTGGTCGGAACAAAAGCCATCAAGGATTTCGAACCCCAGACCGTCAGTGCCAGCGCGATTCCGCCGCCAGTCGCGGAGAGCAGCAGGCTCTCCGCCAGAAGCTGCCGGACCAAACGCGCGCGGCCGGCGCCGAGCGAGAGACGAATGCTCATCTCCCTTTGGCGGGTGACACCGCGCTGGAGCAGCAAGTTGGCGATATTCACACATGCGAGCAGCAACACGATCCCGGCCACGCCCAAGAGCATCGGCATGAGCTTGTAGAAGAATGCCTCGGCGCCATTTGGCGCGCGCCAAAGCGGGTAGGTGGCGACCTGGCTCATCCCTTTGTGCGAGTTCGGATACTGGCGGGCAATTCGCTGAAAGAGTTCTGTTAATTCCGTTTGCGCTTGCTCGCGGCCAACTCCTGGGCGCAAGCGCCCCAGCAAGTTCAACCACGAATCGTTGCGTTTAGCGAGGAGATCGCCCCGGAAGTCGCCGAGGGTGGCTGTTGCCGTGACGGGGAGCCACAGGTCGAAGCGAAGCCCGGTGGTGATGCCCTGAAATACGGCGGGCGCAACGCCCACAATCGTAAAGGGCTCCGTGTTGATGTGAATCGGCTGGCCAATGATCGCGGGATTGCTGCCGAAGCGGCTTTGCCACAGGCGATAGCTGATCACGGCGACCGGCGCCCCGTTCGGGGGCTGGGCTTCGCGCGCAAGAAAACCTCGTCCTAGAACAGGCTTCACACCCAGAACATCGAAGTAATTGCCCGCCGCCAGCGTGACCCAGGCGCGCTCCGGCGTGCCTTCTCCTGTAAGGCTGACTTCTTCCTCCGAAAAGGCAGTGATACCGGAGAAGCTCCGGGTAGAATCGCGCAGGTCGGCGAAATCGGGATAGGAAAACGAACCAGCGCGACCATTCTCGATGGCGACCCCTTCACTCGGGTGCGACATTCCCGGAATCGGGTCGAACAGGGTGGCATTCATCCAACTGAAGATTGTGGTGTTGGCGCCGATCGCCAGTGCGAGCGTGAGGACCGCCGCAATCGTAAAACCGAGGCTCTTGCGCAGCACTCGAACGCCAAAGCGGATGTCGTGCCAGGAATCTTCCAGCCAGGTAAGTGTCCACATACCGCGGGTCCTTTCTTTCAGCGAGGTGGCGTTGCCGAATTGGCGTAGGGCTTCGAAATGAGCCTCGGTTGGTTCTTTGCCCGCCGCGCCAAGCTTTTCCTCGCGCATTTTGAGGTGGAAGGCCACCTCGTCATCGAGGTCGCGGTCGAGCTGCTGCCGGCGCAGCAGCGCGTTGAGCTTCAACCGTGCTTGTGTGATCCCTTCCTTGAGCATGGGCGCCTCCTCGCAATTTTGCGACTTCCAGACGCAAACAGTACGCGTCGCGCTCACGCGGCAGAAAAGGCCCTCGGGCACCCGGCGAAAGTCGCGCCGGGTCGCCCCAGGCTACATCGGGGTCGCCGGCGAGATTGAAGGTAGCTCAGGGTGCGACGCGCGCAGTATGCGCGGCGGCCCTAAGGTTTTTCCGAGCCCTACCCGGGACGACCCCATCGAGCTCGCGTGAATGCCGTCACTGCACCGTCGCACGTTACAGCCGCCAAGCTGGGCCGGCGGAGACCGCCAGCTTACCCATAAGTTGCTTAGGGGACTCTGGCACAACTCTACCCTGGGCGCAAGGAAAACCGCGGCCCAAACCGATTTTCTCCCTCGGTCGGCGTGAAGCCCTCAGTAAATGAACGTGGATATCGCCTGGAAGGTTCCCTTCGCTTCACTTTTTCGCCGCAGGGAAGCGGTCCGCGGTCTCACCGCTAAAAAGTGCCGTAAGAATTACGAGCGATATGCAATCGAGTCACCGAACCTGTTGCAGTCCTAGAACTGTGCCGCAACGCAAAACAGTACATCCGTTCCAGCAAAAACAGTACGTTCTTGCCATTTTGGTTTGCACTGCCGTTTCGCAAAATGCCCTCAGCTTGCACATCTTAACTGGGGGAAGCGAAATGCAAAGCGTCTACGAAACATGGATCGGCGAGCCGGTGATCCTGCAGGTGATGGCCGGTGAGATACGAGTGCCTCTGCGTGGCACGATCATCAAGGAACAAGCAGACGCAATCAGCTTCCGCGTCGGCGACGGCTGGGAACTGGAGATATTCAAGTCCATGGTTCTCGCTGTCGAGGAAGACAACTGGGTGATGAGCATCACCTAGCGCAAGCAAGACTTTTTTCCGGCCCTGCCTCTGTCTCAACCCCTGGCCCCGGATTGTCATCCCCCTGACCAATCCGGGGCCTTTTCTTTTCGAAGACCCCCGCAATCGAAGCTCATGTTTCCGCCGTCGAGGCAACTCGTGCGCTGCGCAATTCATCAGTTCATGCGACTAGGCTAAGTGTGCGTGCAGGTTGGCTCAAGCGCCGCCGCTCTGCTATCTTCTTGCAGTCGAAATTGGAACGAGCAACGGGAGGGTGCGTGTCGTCAAGGGGCGGGGTGGGGCGAAACTGGCTTGGGTTGCTCAGTGCGGGCGTATTGGCCGTTTTTCTATTCGCGGGTGGCTGTGACAACTATATCGGGCCGAACGTGACGGAAGGCCCCTCCAACAACAGCGTCGAAATCACCATGTCGCCCAGCGGGACCATTCCGGTGGACATCGGCAAATCCATTACGATCTACGCTATCTTCTCGGCGGATACGACCCCTCCGGATGGCGTGACCTGGACGATCAATGGCCCCGGAACCCTGAGCAATATCACTAACGTGCAGGTCACTTATACCGCACCCAACAACCGTAACGTGCCGGCGTCTTCCGTTACGGCCACTGCCGTCGCCGATCCCACTCAGTATTTCACTTCCATCATCAATATCACCGCGCTGCCGAGCTTTCTCACGACCAGCTTGCCGGACGCGACGATCGGGGCAGGGTATGTCAGTTCGGTGGCAGTTACGGCCGGTGCGCCGCCTTTTGCCTTCAGCATTGCTTCCGGCGCGCTGCCGCCAGGAATCACCTATAGCAACGCCAGCCTCAACGCGATCGAAATCTCCGGAATCCCTTCGCCCAACTCTGCCGGCACATACACCGTGACCTTCAAGGCTACGGACAGCACCGGCGGTTCGACAACGTCTCAGGCGCTCACGATCACCGTTCAGGCGGCTTCGGGCAGCGCGCGAAAAGCCGACCCTGGCGTTCAATCCACGGCAGCGCTTGCCGGCGATAGCTCGAATGACGCTCTGCTCACCGGAAATTACGCTTTTGGGTTCACCGGCCTCAGTGGGAACAACGCTACCGCCGCGGCGGGCAGTTTTGTGTCGGATGGCCAGGGTAACATCATGGGAGGCATCGCCGACCGGAATGGCCCGTTAGGTCCGCAGACGACGCTGCCGTTCACCGGCACCTACAACGTCGGTGCGAACCGTCTTGGCATCATGACGCTGCAATTTGCCGATGGCTCAGGCGCCACCTATGCGGTGGCTGCGACCGCTGAAGGGAACGCGCGCTTCATTGAATTTGACGACGCGACGGGAACTGGCACGCACGGCTCGGGCGAAATTGAAAAGCAGGATACGTCCGCTTTTTCGCCTTCGAAGCTCGCGGGCGACTACGTTTTCGAACTGAATGGCGCGGATGCTGCCGGGGGCCGTCTCGCGATGGTTGGCGCGCTCGCGGCAAGCGGGTCTGGCTCGATCAGCCAGGCCACGCTCGACGCGAATGACGCCGGCCGTGCAGTAAGCCTGGAGCCCGCGAGCGGCAATTTTGGGGTGAGCGCCACTGGGCGTGGAAACGCGACCCTCGCCATCGCTCCCTCAGGCTCGTTTAATCCGGGCCCGCTGAACTTCAGCTTCTATGTGGTTTCGGCGAATGAATGGTTCGCGGTCGAGACGGACCCCGCGGGCCAGCCGATGCTCGCGGGAGAATTCCTGCGCAGCACAGGAACTACAAACTGGCTTGCCTTAGCATCCGGCCGGAACTCGACCACACAGTTTTTCTCGAACGCAACGGACGGCGTTCAATTGTCGGTTACAAACACCGTCGTCGCGAGCGTGTTCCACGGCTCACGCGCCACATCACTTAATTCGGCTTCCTTCACCGGCACATTGACGGGCGCAAGCCTGCCTCCTTCCAGCTCGGCCTCCACCGAAGTGCTCCTGGCGCTGTCATTTGACGGCAATGGCAACGTTGTTCTCAACGGAGCGTCGAGCGGCGCGGGAGGGCTACAGATCCTTACGCAACAGGCCGGAACTTATTCCGTCAGCGAAAACACGCTTACGTTTTCGGGTATTGCTATCGGCGGCACGGGCGTGGGGATCAATTCCGTGGTGTCTTCGGCGGAGATAGTGCTGTCGCCGCAAGATACCGTGTCTTCGTCCATCGTCATCCAGCAATGAGCGGCGGCTGAGCGCCTGCCGCGGCGTTCCGGAGTGCGCCAATGCAAACTCTCCTGCAAGACCTGCGCTACGCCCTGCGGATGCTGGCCAAGAGCCCTGGTTTCACGGCAATTGCGATTCTGACGCTTGCGCTCGGCATCGGCGCCAATACAGCGATCTTCAGCGTGATTCAAACCGTTTTGCTTCGTCCGCTTCCGTATCCGCATCCCGAAGAGCTCGTCGAGATATCGAACACCTACCCGCCGCAAATCCCCAAGATCGGATTGTCGCCTGGAGATTTTCAGGATTGGCACCGGCTGAACCAGAGCTTTTCGGAAATGGGCGCATATTACGAGATCACGCAGGGCTTCAATCTCACGGACGAAGGCGATCCCGATCGCGTCCAGGTTCTCTATGCGACCTCCGGCTTATTCCCGATGCTGGGCGTTCGGCCGGTTGCCGGCCGGCTGTTTCTCCCCGAGGAGGACAAGGGCATCGGCACGCATATCGTGCCGCTCAGCCATCACCTATGGCAAAGCCGCTTCGGCGCAGATGCGAGCGTCGTGGGGCGGGGCATCACGCTCGATGGCCAACGGTACATGGTGGTTGGTGTGCTGCCGTCGGGTTCGCAACTGGTGAATTCGCCGGATTTGTGGATGCCCATGAGCCAGTTCCAAGACGATTTGAACGAGCACGTGCACCACGGAATGGCCACGCTCGCACGGCTCAAGCCGGGTGTTACCGTCGCGCAGGCGCAGGCTGAAATCACTATTCTGAATCACCAGGAGACGCTCGACTTCCCCGATAGCCACAAGAATATCGGCGCGGAAGTCCATCGCCTCGAGGATCCCTCCGCAACCAAGCTGCGCAGAACGCTGCTGGTGCTTTTCGGCGCTGTGGGACTGGTGCTCCTCATCGCCTGCGCGAATATCGCGAACCTGCTGCTTGCGCGCAATGCCGCCCGCGAAAAGGAGATCGCGCTTCGTGCAGCGCTCGGCGCGAGCCACGCACGCCTGATCCGGCAGTTGCTCACGGAAAGCATTCTGCTCTCGTTTTTCGGCGGGGCCTTGGGGTTGCTGCTGGCCGCCGTAGGCATCCGCATTCTTGGCGGCCTCGTTCCCGCAAGCCTCGCGGTTGTGCTGGAATCCGGATTGAATGCGCCGGTACTCGCGTTCGCCGGCATCACTTGCGTTCTCGCGGGGACTGTTTGTGGATTGCTTCCCGCGCTGCAAGCGCGCACGCAAAATCTGTACGACGTTTTGAAGCAGGGAAGCAAAGGGAGTGGCGGGATTGCCAGCCACAGAATTAACAACGCGCTCGTCGTGTGCGAGATTGCGCTCGCGCTGATCCCGCTCACCGGAGCGGGCTTGCTCCTTCGCAGTTTCCGCCAATTGCTCGAAGTCGCTCCTGGTTTCCGCACCGGCCACGTGCTTACCATGCAGGTTGCGCAGGCGGCGGTTCCGCCCGAGCAGATTGCGCAGCTCTCGAGCGATCAAATCACCGAGCTCACCAGGAAACAGTCTCTGCAATTCCAGCAGATCGCCGATGGTATTCAGGCCGTGCCGGGCGTGAGGAATGCCGGCGGAATCAGCACACTGCCTTTAGGTTCCGAGATCCGCGAAGTATCGCGATTCGTGGTCGAGGGGCAACCCATTCGCGATGGTGTGCTGCTCCCTGTCGCGCAGTTTCGGACCGCCAGCCTCGGCTACTTTTCGGCTCTCGGCATTCCGCTCGTCAGAGGACGCGAATTCACACAGCAGGATTGGGCGTTGCAGAACGTCCTGATCAACTACACGATGGCCCGGCGCTTCTGGACCGGCGGCGATGCGCTTGGCAAGCGCATCAATTTGTGTTCGCTCGATCCGAAGCCGTGCTGGCTGACGATCGTCGGCGTCGTCGGCAATGTGCACCAGATGGGACTGGATGGCGCGCCCACGTATGACGTTTATTTCACCGGGGGCTGGACGCAACACCTTGTGATTCGCACCGAGGGCGATCCGCTGGCGATAGCCGCCGCCGCTACAGACGTGATCCACAAGGCCGATCCCACGTTGCCGATCACTCGTGTCATGGCCATGGATCAGTTGCTTTCGGTTTCCATTTCGCCGCGGCGTTTTTCCACTGTGCTGATCGGTGTCTTCGCGTGCCTCGCGCTCTTGCTCGCCGCGGTGGGGATTTACGGCGTGATGAGCTACACGGTCGGCCGGCGCACGCGCGAAATCGGAATCCGCATGGCGCTCGGCGCGCAGCCCGCCAACGTGCTCCGGCTGGTGCTTGGACGCGGCACCCGCCTGGCGCTTATCGGAATCGTCGCGGGCCTCGCCGGCTCCTTCGCTCTGACGCGCTATCTTGGGACGCTGCTGTTCGGCGTTCGCGCCACCGACCCGGCCACGTTCGCCGCGGTTTCCGCGCTGCTGATGATCGTCGCGCTCATCGCATGTTACATCCCCGCGCGACGGGCCATGCGCGTGGATCCGATAATGGCCCTCCGCGAAGAATAATCACGCGTGAGCTCGGATTATTGCTTGTAGGCAGCGCTTTACCCGCTAGAAATCACAGCTTTAGACCCCTAAACAAAAAAGTACTACTGCAGAAACTAATGCTCCCCCGGAGGGTTTCACTCATAGCGGCAAACAACCGGTTCCTAGAGTCCGGTTCGCCTGGCAACTTACTAAGCGAGGAGTTTCATGACTACTCGAAGACTGTCCCTTTTCGTTCCGCTCTTATTCGCAAGCGCCCTTCCTTTGCTTTTTGCGGGCTGCAATGGCAGTGGCTTCTCCATTCCTGTGACGAACCCGGCGCTCCAAAATGGCGTCGTGCCCATGGTGATTCAAGACGCCTCGACGGAAGACTGGGCCACAATTGGCGTCAAGATTCTGAGCATCTCGCTCAATCCGCAAGGCGGCGGCACGCCGGTGCAGGTTTATGCGCCAAATCCGGTTCAGCTTATCAATCTGGTTCAACTCGATCAGCTCGGCGAGATTTTGGGCAATATCAGCGTGCCGGTCGGCACGTACACCAGCGCCACGCTGAGCATCAGTGCAAATCCTGGCGATGTGATGCTGAGGGCCGCAGCCGACCCAGAGGCTGGATTTGCAGGTGCCGCAGGCGCCGCAGTTCCATCCAGCCAGATTCAGATTCAAGGAGCGAAGGGCAGCAGCGACGGCATGGCGGTTTCGGTCACGGTGAATCTTGTCTCGCCGCTGGTCGTCACCACCACGACGAGCAATGCGCTCGACCTGGAATTTGACCTAGCGCATCCGGCATTCATCGTGAATCACGTGCCCGTGGGCGGAGGCTCGACGTTGTGGGCCGTGAACTTCAATGGTCCCGTGCGGCATCACCCGCTTGCGGACATCACGCGGTTGGTTCTGCGCCACCTGTATGGAAGCGTGACGTCCATCTCGCCCGACAACAGCTTCATCACCATCACAAAGGTTTATCCCGTCGAGCCGCCCACGAATCCCGAGACTTCCGTCGCATCCAGCCAGAGCCTGCAGATTCTTGCGGACTCGGTGAACGGTACGCTTTTCTCCGACGTGGACGCCAAGACGGTTTTGACGATCAAAGACTTCTCGTCGGTTTCCAGCACCCTCTCCGGCAAGTTTGTCCGCGTCGCCGCACGCTATCAGGTGAATGGAACGCTCGTCGCCGTGCGCGTTTGGACGAGCACGTCATTCAATAGCGTGTGGGCAAGCCCCGAAGGCCACGTCCTGCACGTAAACACTTCGACGGATGTGGTTACGATTGAAAACGAAAGCGGCGCCGGAGTTCCGCTCACCGTGAACTCAAGTACGGAGTTCTTCTTCCGCACGCCGTGGAACGCCGTCGCGGATGCCACGCCGATCGGCGTCGGCACCATCTTCCTCACCGACAACGACCTGGTGCGCGGCTTTAAGGTTCACGCGAGCGTTGTAGACCCTCTGGCGACGCCGCTCGTGGCCCAGACGATTGACATCGAACTTGCCAAGTATGACGGCACGATCTCGGCGGCCAATCAAACCAGCTTCATCTACACGCACAACTTTGCTACCGCCTCGGACGACTACAGCTTCACGCTGCCGTACGTCATGGGCACAACCCCCAACGGCAAAGATAGCGGCGGCAATGCCATCCTCGGCTTCGACTGGTGGAACCTGACGTTCCCGACGCTTCTCAATAGCGGCGCCAACGCCATCACCAATTTTGTCGCGGCCACAAACGGCTTGGCGAATTTTGGCGGTACGGTCGGTTCCGTGGCGGCGCTGGGCACCAGTGGTTCCTTCTGGAATGATCCAGCAAATCCGAACAATTGGGTCGCGGCCAGCGCTGTGCTTGAGGTGAGCAAGGTTCCACTCGGCACGGTTTCCGCGCCGTGGGCCAACAATGCGAGCGGCGGCAGCTTTTCGCTGAGCGTTCCGGGCGGGCAAACCTCGGTGATAGTGGATGCCTCGAGCGTCTCGGGCTCCGCGACGCTCGTCTATCAGGTGGACCGTACCAATGGCGTCGTGACGATCAGCACGCAGGACTTAACCACTCCCGCCGGCCTGCTGAACGTCGCGAACAGCCTGGTGAGCGGAACACCGGTAAAAGTATTCGGGATTCCGCAGGCCGACGGCAGCATCAAGGCCTACGTGATCTTCTACTACACCGGCATCAAATCAACTTCATAAGCGCCCTTCGTCGCGCTTCCATCTTCGGCGAATGGCAACTTCATACCGCCCACCTTTTCCGAACTCAGGGAAGGGTGGGTTCTTTTTGGCTCCTACTTGAGGCGTCGCTAACTTTTGGTTTGCCGGGCCTCTGGATCCCCATGACGGCGCGGCGCGCAGCGCGGTTTCACACGCGCTTGCTGGTGCGCTGCTTTCTCTGCTGTCTTGGTGGATTGCACAAGGCATGGCGGCATCGCCCGAGCAGATGGACGATGCTTACCATCACTTGGTTTGGTTCGGCGTCGCGGCCACAAAGGCCTCTGCGACGGGGTTGCGAGCGACGAAGTAAATGCGTGGTGAACCGCGCAGGCGATCGATGGCCACCGAATAGCAAAGACGCCAGCCGAGTAGCGTTCACCCCTAGCCGACTTACACCCAAATCCTAAATCCTATGGCAATCGTCATGTCGTGAAAATCAAGCGTGAGCACCTTATTGCGGAAGAGTTCCAAGCCTACGGTTGCGTCAAATAATCCATCTGGCTCGTGCACGCCAGGAGTGGGGAAGTACACCTTAGGCTTTGCGCTTCCGAGCCCGACTCTCTTGAAGCTTTCCCTCGCCGCTGGCGCTTCCTTCTCCGTCACACCGGCATCCGTGAAAGGGAAGAACCGCGTGTGCGTCGCCGCTGCAGCCTTTGCTAAGCCGAGCTTCTTGATCGAAGCGCTATAAACAAGCAGCGAACCGGTATACATCGAGTCCACCTGCGCGGTCACGGCAGTACCGTTGATTTCGAACCCCTCCGCCACGACGATCGGTGGCCCCTTTTTGCCGAAGTTAATCAGCGAGAAACTTGCGCATGGAGCTATGCACGCCAGGAAAACCTTCACAATCTCGGAGATACGCATCCTGTGACCGGGAAAATCAAGCTGCACTATCCGATCCTTAAACACCGTGTAAGCGAGCGTCCCGGCTTCCTGCGGAACCTGGTTCTTGGCGAGCTACTCCGTGAAATCCATGGCGAGAAATGGAGCGTTATCGAGGGTTAGGTCGCCAATGTGCAGCGCGGCAATTGTGGTGCGGAACATCCCTGCTGGCGCGCCGGTCGGCATCGTCCCCGACGGTTTCAGCCCCGCCGCCTGCGCCACACGGCTATCTAGCACGGAGGCCGCGTCGCCCGTATCAATGCCCATCTTGATCGGCGCACCACCGCCAATCCGCACCTCGACGCAAGGCGTCCCATCGCAATCCAGCAGGGGCACCTCCGTGAACTTCAGATCAGCACCGCCCACTATGCCCTGGCCGCGCGCCACGCCCGCACCCAGTGCCACCAGCGCGGCCACACCCATTAAGCCCAATCGGAGTCGGCGCATATGTCTCCTTTTGTTACGGCGAAAGTTTTGTTGCGGCTAAACTAATGACGCTTTGTTTCGAACAAATGTTTCGAATGAGATGTTCTTAGGCCCGAGCATAGTTGTACGCATTCCTTCTGCAACTCAAAGCGTGGCCGCCACATCCGAACGCAAGGACGGAGGATCGCTTTTCCCGCATCATTCAGGACGGCTTGATTTCCAAACCCAGACAAAATGGAAATAGGTAGCTTGGTTTGGAATGAAAGGATTTTGTCACTGCTCGCACGAGAGCCGTGAAGGCTGAAGGGAGCGGCAAGCATACACCGGGTCCAAATAGCGCGCATCTCATAGCGCAGCGAGGCCAAAATCTCGACCACGTGTGTAAACAACTCCTTTATTTTCAGCACGGCATCACCAAATGATCGAAATGGCCTTCTGCTAAGCGGTTTATTTGCTATCAGATGTGAACGTCGGATTTCGTAAGTCCTTTTGCTGCCGCATTTATGACAAAGACCGGGGTACCCCCTACCTCATTTTTCAAATTCTCGCACGTCAAAGCGGGCCTTGACTATCGAGCCTTGAGCCTTCAATCTCTGGCGTCCGTAAATGAAACTGACGCCACTCGACGGAGTTGCCATCTTCGGTTACTTGCTGGCGACGCTTCTCCTCGGTCTCTATTTTCGTCGCCGTTCTGGCCGGAGCACGGCCGACTATTTTGTTTCCGGGCGGCAAGTTTCGTGGTGGCTCGCGGGCACTTCGATGGTGGCGACAACCTTCGCGGCCGATACGCCGCTGGCGGTGACGGGACTCGTCTTCGCGTATGGAGTCTCCGGCAATTGGCTGTGGTGGAGTTTTCTGCCTTCGGGAATGATGACGGTTTTTCTGTTTGCGCGGCTGTGGCGCCGTTCGGGATTAATTACCGACGTCGAGTTCGCGGAAATGCGCTACGGCGGCAAGCCTGCCGCATTTCTGCGTGGGTTTCGCGCCGTGTATCTCGGGCTGCTGATGAATTGCCTAATTCTCGGCTGGGTCACGAAAGCGATGACCAGCATTGTCGCCGTCACGCTGGGCGTGAGCGATGGGCGCGCGCTCGCCATCTGCATTTTTTTCCTGATGCCCTTCACCGGAATCTACGTCGCGCTGGGCGGCCTGTGGGGCGTGCTGTGGACGGATTTATTTCAATTCATTCTGAAGATGGCCATTGTGATCGCCGTTGCGTATTACGGTGTGCGCGCCGTCGGCGGCATGCACGTGTTGCTGGCGCGGCTTACCGCGATGCGTGTGGCGGCGGGGCCCGGAGCTTCGGATATCACCGCTGTGCTGCCGGATTTTTCGCGCGGCCTGCGCGGCACGGGCTTGTGGACGCTGCCCGTGCTCACATTTATTGTGTTGCTGTGCGTGCAGTGGTGGGCCTTCTGGTACCCGGGCGCGGAGCCGGGCGGAGGAGGATACGTGGCGCAGCGGATTTTCAGCGCGCGCAATGAGCGCCACGGATTGCTTTCCGTGCTGTGGTTTAACGTGGCGCATTATGCCTTGCGGCCGTGGCCATGGGTGATTACAGCGCTCGTTGCCGTGGCGCTCTACCCAAACCTGGCGCATCCAGAAAGCGGTTACATGCTCGTGGCCACGAACTTCATGCCGCCGGCGCTGCGCGGAATCTTGATCGCGGGATTCATGGCGGCGTTCATGTCCACGCTCGCGACGCAACTGAATTGGGGCAGTTCGTATCTGGTGGAGGATTTCTACCGGCGGTTTATCAAGCGCGATGCCTCAGAACGGCATTACGTCGTCGTTTCGCGGATCGTGACGCTGATCCTGGTGCTTGCCGCCGCCTACGTTTCCGCACAGCTCGTGACGATTCGCGCGGGCTGGCAATACGTGCTCGAGGTGGGCGCGGGCACGGGCGGCGTCTACCTGCTGCGATGGTATTGGTGGCGGATCAATGCGTGGAGCGAAATTTCGGCGATGACCGTGGCTATGCTCTGCACGTTTTACGTGCATTTACTGAATCCGTTCCGGGGGCCGGAATTCATCGTGTTTGCGAAGACCACGCTGTTTACAACCGCGGTGACAACGATTGTATGGGTCGCCGTCACGTTCGCGACTTCGCCCGAATCCGACGGCGTACTCATAAAATTTTACCGGCACGTCCGTCCGCACGCAGCAGGCTGGCGCCGCATCGCCCGCATTGCCTCCGACGTGCCGCAAACGCGCGATCTCGGCGCGAATCTTTTCTCATGGCTACTGGGCTGTGTGATGGTTTATGCGGCGCTTTTCGGAATTGGCGAACTTTGCTTTGGCCGCTATGCGATGGGCGCGGCGCTCTGCGCTGTTGCGGTAATTTTCGCAGCGCTGCTCTATGGCCGAATCGCAAGGATGGCGCCCGAACCGGAACTTTCCACGGCGGCAAGCTCCTCCGCCGTGGCGGTCAGGGAAGGAGCGTCCCGCTAGCGTGCCCTCCACGACGCGCCAACAAGCCCACGCGGTCGCGGCGAGCTTTCTCGGTTGGACGCTCGACGCCTTCGATTTTTTCGTAGTTGTTTTTCTCTTTGGCACACTCGCGCAGCAATTCCACGTCAGCAAGGCCGCGCTCGTTTTTTCCACGACCTTGACGCTGGCGACGCGTCCCATAGGCGCATTGCTCTTCGGGCTTCTTGCCGATCGCTATGGCCGGCGCATTCCGCTGATGTTGAACGTGATCTACTTCAGCATCATCGAGGTAGCTTGCGGCTTCTCGCCGAATTTCACGTTTTTTCTTGTGATGCGCACGCTCTTCGGGATCGGCATGGGCGGTGAATGGGGCGTGGGCGCATCCCTCGCGATGGAAAGCGCGCCGAATAAATGGCGCGGCATGCTAAGCGGCCTGGTGCAGAGCGGCTATCCTGTTGGCTACTTGCTCGCGGCGGTAGTGGCGCGATTCGTGCTACCGGTGTGGGGCTGGCGTCCGATGTTCTGGATTGGTGGGATTCCGGCGCTGCTTGCGCTCTACATCCGTACGAGCGTGCCGGAATCGGAGGCTTGGAAACAACACCGCGCTCCGAACGTGCGCAGCGTCCTTGCGAGCGTCGCCAAACAGTGGAAGCTTTTCGCCTACCTGATCGTGCTGATGACGTTCATGATGTTTCTCTCGCACGGCACCCAGGACCTGTATCCGGATTTTCTCGGCGTGGTTCACCATTTCTCCGCCGCAGCTTCCGCGAACATCGCTATGTTTTACAACGTCGGCGCGATATTGGGAGGCATTCTCTTCGGACATCTCTCGCAGCGCTTTGGCCGGCGCATCACAATGGCGGGGGCGCTCGCGGTTTCCCTGGTGGTGATTCCCCTGTGGGCGTTTAGCGCGACGACCCTCGCGCTGGCGCTGGGAGCATTTTTGATGCAAATGGGGGTGCAAGGCGCGTGGGGCGTGATTCCCGCGCATTTGAACGAACTCGCGCCCGATGCAGCTCGCGGCCTCGTGCCCGGCCTCGCCTATCAGCTCGGAATTCTTTTTGCCGCGCCGACCAACTCCATCGAATACGCCCTGCGAGATCGCGTTGGTTACCGCTGGGCCCTTGGTGGTTTCGAGTTTTGTGTGATCCTTACCATCGCCATTCTGCTGGCGTTCGGCTCCGAACGGCACGGCCGCGACTTCCATACGGCCGATCCCGCGAGCGGCTAATTCCCGGTGATGCCTGGGCTTCCAGTGAATTTGCTTAGCGGAAGAAAAGTACGCTTGGTGATGCAGTGCAAAAACTCCCACAAACCGGAGTTTTCTTCTTAGGAAAGATCTGCCTGCTTCATGCAGTGCAACCTGTACGCCGTCCGCTTTGACCCCTCTATCCAATAAGTGAAAAGCAAAAAGTGGTGGCTGCATATTTCCAGGAGGCGCTCATGGACGGGTCTGCCGCTGCATTTGTTCACGTTCTTTTGTTCCAATGTCCCGCTTGCCGCAGTCCATTGTTAGCCCACCGGCTTAGCCAGCAGCGAAATCTGGAGGAGACGGATGAGGCTCTCTTCAAGCTGGGCTGCGACTGCGGTTGGTCCGGAGCGATGGTGGGGTTGAAAGCGCGCCGTCACTGGGTCGAACCTTGGGACAGTCACCGATCCTGAAATGCATCAACGACCCTGAATGGATCAACGCAACGAGGAGGACGACTCTTCCGCCCGCCGGATATGGAAACATAGCGAGGATCGTTTATTCCTCCGGAAGTTTGTCTTCGAGTTCACTGGCCAGCTTGTGTACGTCCGTTGTTTTACTAAACGACTGAACCTCTTGCTTGGAGGAGTCCACGTTCACGCCCATGTGTTGGCAGAGTTTCTGCAACATCTGAAGGATTGTGGTCAGTTCCTGCTCAGAAAGCATACCGACTTGAAGATCCAGATGCGAGCGCCGTTCGGACTGGCGGGCCATTCGACTTTGACTGATTAGCACGAAGATAGTCAAAAACACGCTTTCGGAAGAGACGACGAGCGCTAGGACGCCGAAGGGAAATGGGTCGAATGCTTTCAGTCCTGGGATCACGCGGAGATTTGCCAGGCTCCAACCGGAGATCAGAATCAATTGAGCCATTAGGAATCCCATATTGGCGACAAGTTTTGTAATTACGTCGCTAACTCGCTCAGTGAGAGTCCGGCGATCATGGGCGTCATGCTCCAGCTTGGCGATTGCATCAATGTTGTATTGCGTAGGATTCGCAGCAGCTCGGCTTGGCAAGGGATTATCCATGGGTTAGCTCCTAGAAATCGTCCGTTACAATACTGTGTCATCGAGAGAACTGCAGACGTCGCTACTTCCCCACGAAATGTGACAGCTATCTTGCTATCGCGTCAATCCGCGGACGCCGGGCCGAATCGGTGCCAGTTAGACCACGTCCATCGGGCGATGCGCCAACAGTGGACTGAAGACTAACCAGAGATGCGGTGGATGCTGAGTTTCGTAACTCTGGCTTGCGACCTGGAGGCTGACTTTGAAGAACTACTTCAGCTTCGCATATTCTGCCTTCGCCTGCACCAGAACGGGCAAATCCGCGTCCGCATCCTTCCACGCCGCGAAGAAATCCTCATAAGCAGTCCGCGCGCCCGCGATATCGCCGGACAAAACTCGCGCCCTTGCCAGCCCGAGGTACGCCAATTGATATTTTGGATCGTCGCCCACGACCGAACGATGGTCGAGAATTTTCTGGAATTCTACAGCAGCCTCGCTGCCTTTCTTGGCAGCGAGATCGATGTGCCCACGAACGAAAGCGGGGCCCAGCGCAGCCACCGTGCCCAGGTCGTATCGCTCCGCGGGCTTGATGATTTCAAGGGCCTGGGCGGTGTTTCCTTTGTTCATTGCGATGAGCGCCTGGATCATCGGCAAGAAAATTCGTTGGACGAAGGTATTGTCCGGGTAATGCGTCGTGAGGTCGTCCGCGACTTGCTCCGCGTGTGTATCGCCAAGCAACGCGAGCAACGCCGCTCCTTGAGTTTCAACAATCTGCGATGAAGAAAGCGCCAGGGCCGCGCGCACGTCATTCTGGGCCGGGGGATCGTTGCCGCCCATCATTTCGCGATATGCCAGACCAAGGCGTATCAGCGCCTCCCGCCCTTTATCGCCCTTTCGCTTCGCCGCCTCGATCCTCCGGTGCGAGATTTCCGCAGCCTTGGAAAACTGGCCCACCATGGCAGCTTGCGCCTCCTGCAAACCCAGCACGGCGTCTTCCAGTTCCGGAATTCTGGAGGCCGCCGCGACTTGCTTTGCCATTTCCGCCTGATCGTTCCGGAGATCGGCGATCCGATAGCGCAATGCGTGGAGGCCGCCACTGTCCAGGTTTTTCTCTTGTGCTTGTTGAATCACAGCAAGAGCTTCGTCAAGACGTCCCATCTGGACATAGACCTCGGAAAGATTGTTAAACGAAATCCCGCTATTGGGATCGAGCTTCAGAGCTTGCTGTGCTTCAGACAGGGCTGCGTCCAGATCGCCCAGTTGCTCGTGAATCGCGGAAAGATTTGTGGCCGCTAGCTTTGCGTCAGCCGGATAAGTTTCGCGCCAGAGTTCATAGGCCTTTTCGCTCTTCTCCTGATCGACCAGAGCAAACTGATAGTAGTGCGTATCAATATAGAATTTCTCGCGTTCGCTCACGCGATCTCTGAGCGCATACGCCTTGGCGGCGTTTTCCTGGGAAAGGCCAAGTTTCGCGACGTCTAAGCCACTTTCGTTGACGTATGCAGTTCCCAGACTGGCGTATGCCATCGCGAAACTCGGGTCGAGCACCGTCGCCCTCTGGAAGAACGCTTCAGCTGCGAGCGGGTCATTCTTCACGGTCAGCGCCTGGCGTCCCAGGCTGTAGGCCTTGAGCGCTTCAAGGGATGATGTGGTGGCCTGTTCCACCGGCGCGCCAAATCTCTGAATAGACCCGAGCGACTCACCTAACTTCCCGCGCATGCTTGACGCCAAATCGTTCAGCGCGTTCAGTACGTGATTTTTGTCCGGAGCCTGGGCTTCGCTGCTGGCGATAGTCTCGCCCGTCGTGCAATTCGCGGTTTTCAGAATCAGATTGAATTGGTTGCCGATTTGCGTGATCGATCCGGCCAACATTATTGCGCTGCTGGTGCGCTCGCACACTTGCCGCGCGAGGTCGCCGTTGAGTCGCGTGTCGGCCGGCTGCCCCATAAATCGCAGCGTCTGCGCAATCTGCTGGTCGGAGACGATGTTTAGATATGGCGACTGCTCGAGCTGTACGGCGAGACCCTGGCGCAGCGCGCCGTCAAAGACCGGATCGCCCGTCGTATTGGTAAACTCCGCGACGATGACGGTGTCCTTGATGGTCAGCTTCGGCACTCGATGCAAATAGAAGTAGCCGGCTACCGCAACACCGGCGGCCAGTGTCCCTGCGATTCCCAGCCACAATTTCCAATTTCCGCGTTTTGCCACCGCGGACGAAAGTTCGCCGCTCGCGGGCTGATCGCCGCTGCCCGCGCCGGGCGCGAGCGCTTCTCCCGAGGCCATTCCCGTCAAGCTGGCAACTTGTCCGCCTTGACCCGGTGATCCGGTCGCATAGCCGCGGTGGCTTCCCGAAGCTGGCCGCGCAGGTATTTCTTGACCAGGTGTTTCCTCCGCGGCGCGAACGACATGCAACGAATCCGTCTCGCGCTTCAGCCTCTTCAGGTCCGTTCGCAAATCCGAGGCGTGCTGGTAACGCATGTCGCGTTCTTTTTCGATCGCTTTGTTAATGATGCGCTCCAGGCCTTCGGACACATTTGGATTCAACCGCACCGGCGCGACCGGCGCGCGGTGAAGAATCAAGTCAAAAATTGCGGCCGACGTGCTGCCCGTAAACGCCATGCGGCCTGTAGCCATTTCGTACAGGACGACGCCAAAGGAGAATATGTCTGTTCGTGCGTCCACTTCCTTCCCCAGCGCCTGCTCGGGCGACATGTAAGCGACTGTACCCAGCGCCGCGCCCGGACTCGTGAGGTGCTCGTCGTCCTCGGGTGCTATCGTTGCGGCGTCAACAGTTTTGTCGCCAATTCTCGGCAACAGCTTTGCCAGTCCGAAATCGAGAACCTTTGCCTGCCCCCGCTCTGTCACAAAAATGTTTGCAGGCTTGATGTCGCGATGGACGATTCCTTCGGAATGCGCCGAGTCCAACGCGTCCGCGATTTCGATCCCCAGCTCGAGCAAACGCTCCGTCTCGAGTGGTCCGTAGGTGAGCAAATGTTTCAGCGTTTGTCCGCGCAGGAACTCCATGGCGATGAACGCTTCGCCGTGCTGGTCGTCAATTTCATGGATCGTGCAGATGTTCGGATGGTTCAGAGCAGAGGCAGCTTTGGCTTCGCGCTGAAAGCGGCTGAGGGCTTGCGGGTCTTTGGCTACGTCGTCGGGCAGGAACTTGAGGGCAACAAACCGGCCGAGCTTCAAGTCCTCGGCCTTGTACACCACACCCATGCCACCGCCGCCGAGCTTCTCGGCGATGCGGTAATGAGAAATGGTTTGGCCGTTCATTTGCTGGGCAACCGCCATTGGCGACGGATGTTAGGCTGTGCTCATGGGCAAGTCAATGTGGGCGCACTGGGTGAACTGACGGTCCAACTTGGCGCTGAAGGGAAATACCGATAAGCCCCAGCCATACAGTGATCCATGCATTGCCCGGCGAGCCCGCCTGTACGTAAAATGACCAGTTTTCTGATACAAAGTTTGCAGGTGGTGACGTAAGTGGCGACGCGGTTCCACATCTTGCTTGTGGATGATCACGAGGTTATGCGGAGAGGTATCCGAGCGCTCCTCAGCGGCGATCCGGGTTGGGATATCGCGGCCGAAGCTCAAGACGGCAGGGAAGCGGTCGAGAAGGTGCAGGAGCTGCATCCCGATTTGGTGGTTTTGGACTTGACCATGCCGGTCATGAACGGCTTGGAGGCCGCGAAGGAAATCCGCAAAATCGCTCCCACGACAAAGATTCTGATCTTCAGCATGCATGAGTCGCCGCAAATCACCAGAGAGGCTCGCGAAGCGGGGGCCGACGCGTTTCTTTCCAAGTCCGCGATGGCTGAAGAATTGCCGCTGCTGGTGAGGCGCTTATTGGGCCTAGACGGTCATCCGTCTTCGCGCTAGCTTCCAGCCGCGCGTGTCGTTTAGCCGCTGACAATCGCAAAAGCCGCACAATGCCCGGTGTCCAAAGCTCTTGACGGGAATGTCTGGCGGGCATAGATTCTCGACCTCGCTAAATCCTGCGCGCGAGGAGGCTCTCCGGTGTTCTGCCCGCAATGTGGCTTTCAAAATCAAAGTACGGCGAATTTCTGCGAGAAGTGCGGCGGCCATCTAATCGCCTCCGCCGCTACGGACGCGCCGCCTCATGTCCACGCCGCGAGTGTTCCCATTCACATGCCAAAGAACCCGCTCAGCATCGCGCAGATGATGCTGGGTCTTTGCGTGCTGCTGGCAATCGTGATTCCCGCAGTGGGCTTCTACCAGTGGTTCGTTCGCGGCTTCGGGGACACCTACGGGATGGTGATTGCCGGCCAGTTTTCGCAGTTGCTTAACAATTCCGATTCAAACAACAGCTCGGACATCGGGAAGCAGTTTCTGCAGCTTTTTACGCTGAGGATTGCGCTCGAAAGCCCCCTATTGATGCTGAGCGTTTATTCCGGCGTGATGCTGTGGAAAAAGAAAGCAGGGGCGCTGGGGCTGGCCAAGAAATTCCTGCTGACGCTTGTTGCGTTTCTGGTGTGTTCGCACCTGATCTTTCCTCACTTTTTCAGCCTGAGTGAGAGTTACGATACGATGCTGGCGGTGGAATTTTGGCTGATCGTTCTGTTGCTGGCTGCATGCTACTACCTCTTGCTCGTCTCCAAGGGGGTCAGGGATTACTACGAGGACCCGCTTGAGCCTGTGGAGGCTTCAAGGCCTGCGTGATGCCGAACGTCGCGGTTTCTCCTGGTCGCTTGGCTTGATTCGTTTCAAACCGCTGGCATTTGGCGCTGTTTCTCTTCGCATTGTCGCCGCATTGCGCGTCCACGCAGACGGCGGCTCAAGTTGTGCACGTCTTTGTCGCGCTCGCCGACAATCAACATCAGGGAATCGTCCCCGTGCCGGCGAAGCTCGGCAATGGCGATGCCCCCGCCCGCAATCTCTACTGGGGCGCGGCCTTCGGGCTGAAGTCATACTTTCGGTCGAGCAACGATTGGCAACTGCTCTCGTCAGGATCGGGACCAAAGCCGGCCATTCTCGAGCGTTGCGTCTTCAAGCACCGCGGTGACGTCGTGTACCTGGTTGCAGACGCCTATCAGGGCAGCCAGATTCGCGAAGCTGTGAGTGATTTTCTTTCTTCCGCCGCCGGTCTTGACCCACAGTCCGTGTCCGTAAAAACGAGCCAGGGCGATGTCTCATTGATGTCTGGCGGGGCCGCTGATTTGATTGTCTACGTTGGGCACGACGCATTCATGGATTTTCAGATCGCTTCCATTGCGGGTGCGAACGGAACGAAGCCGCGGCGGACCATTATCCTCGCGTGCGCGAGCAAGCCGTACTTCTCGCCGTATTTGAAGCGCGCCGGCGCCGATCCTTTGCTTTGGACCACGGTCCTGATGGCGCCGGAAGCTTACACGCTAAAGGCTGCTCTCGATGGCTGGATGGCTGGCGAAGATGGCGCTCGCGTGCGTGATCGTGCCGCCGCAGCCTACGACAAATACCAGCATTGCGGCCTGCGTGCCGCCCAGCGACTTTTCGCCACGGGTTGGTGACGCGGCTTCTAACAGGGCTGTTCATCATGGCACTCTTCATTGAATGGACGGATTCTTTCGCGGGAGCTTCTGATTTCTCATGGCGGCGTCGTAGACGAACGTAGCTGCAACCGCGGCCGCTTGCTTTAGGTCCTCCGGCAAGACGTGATCGTACACGTCCATATTTGTGTGAGCGGGGCGTGTGTCGAATTCCATGTAGTCACGCAGGAACTGAAAATCCGGCAAGCCGATCTCGTCAAAGGACTCGTGATCGGCGCCCATATTGCGAATCGTTAGGGTGGATGCGCCGAGATCGGACAGAGGCGCAAGCCAATCCTGAAAGATCGGCCGCACCGCTTCGTTGCCCTGTAGATAAAGTCCTCGAATGCGGCCGGTGCCATAGTCGAGATTGAAATAGACGTCAAACTTGTCGTAGTCAGGCTTCTTTTCCAGCTTTCCATTCGCGACCCGTCCGAAGTGTTCTGCGACATATGCAGGCGAGCCCAGGCGGCCCTGTTCTTCGGCGCTCCACAAGCCGATGCGAATGGTGCGGCGCGGCGCCAGGCCAAGCGACTTGATGATGCGCATCACTTCCATCGCGACCGAGACGCCGGCGGCGTTATCAGTCGCGCCGGTGCCAGTGTGCCAGGAATCAATGCAGCCGCCGATCATCACAATCTCGTCCTTGAGGTCCGTGCCGGGAATTTCCGCGATGATGTTTGCGCTCATCGGGTCGCCGTCATAGAAGCGCACCGCGATATTCACTTCCATCTGTACCGGAATCGCGCGGCCGATCATTCGAACCATACGGTTATATTGCTCGGTGGAAACCACGAGCTGGGGAATCACCTTTGGCTTGCTCAGATCCCACGGTCCGATCTCCTTGCCGTCGCGACTGCGCTCGTTTGGCGGAAGCGCCGCGGCTGTCACGTAAACAGTGCCGGCATCTTTGAAGCCCGGTTCGACAATGACGGCAGGATCTCCCGCGTAGGCGAGCTCCCACTTCTTGTTGTTTAGCTCAGCGGCGGCGCGCTGGTGTGGCGTGGGCTGAAACGGCTGCTGGTCGCCCAATTTCGCATCCGCCAGTTTTTTCAGGTCATCGTCGCTGGTGCGTGGCGCGTCGGGGACAAAATTTGGCGGCACGTTTCGCACCGGCGAGAACAAGACGATTTTCCCACGCAGCTTGCCACGGTATTTTGCGAGATCAGATTCGCTAGCAACGTCGAGGTAGACGACTTCACCGCGAATCATGCCGTTTGTGCCGGGGCTCCACGCCTTCGGATACGCGATCAGCGGGACAAAACTTACGCCAGCGCCGCCCGGGATCTGCGCGGTCATGCTGGCGGTCAGGCCTTCGAGCGTCCAGCCGCGGCCGAAGGGCCCCCAGCGTTCGAGGTGCGCATTCTCGATGCCCCAGCCCTGGAGCGTTTGGACGACCCACTGTTCCGCGTTTTCCAGGTTCGGCGAGCCGGTCAGCCGCGGTCCATAAACGTCTGTGAGCATGCCGACGGAGTCCATCACCTGCGAGTGATCGAGCGCCTCGGCACGAATTCTTTGGATCGCATCGAGATCACTCTGTTCCTGGACAGCCTGCGCGCTGGAGTTTTGGCCAGTTAGGAGAAGGGCAGCCGCGATTGCGGCCGCGGCCACGGCCAGCAAAGTTTGTCTCTTGAGGCTCAGACTATGGGGCACGTTGGCGCGTCCTTTAGGCGCTAGAAGCATGACTGGCTTGTGGGAGGAGTTGTTAACGGCGGACGGTTTGTCGTTGACTGCACGTATAATACGTGCTACACGTAACATACGTGTAAGAGGAGAGTCTTGTGGACAGCACGAACGCTAACACAAAACAGAATGTGACAATCAGCCTCGATCGGCAAACCATTCAAAAGGCCAAAATCGTCGCAGCTCGGCGTTCCACTTCCATTAGCGGCCTGCTGGCTCGTCAAATTGAAATCCTTGTCGGCGAAGAAGAAGCCTACGAGCACGCTGAGAGGCAGGCAAACGCGTTGCTTGACCAAGGGTTTCACCTAGGAGGTGGAATTCGAGTCAGCCGGGATGAACTGCATGAGCGATAAGGCATTCATTGATACCAATGTTTTGATCTATGCGCATGACATTGATGCCGGTGCGAAGCATCAGATCGCAAAAGCGGTCCTTCGTGAGCGTTGGAGCGAGCGAACCGGCATTCTTAGCGTGCAGGTACTCCAGGAATTCTATGTTAACGTCACGCGAAAGATCCGATCTCCCTTGTCAAAAGAGCTGGCACGGAGTGTGGTGAGCAGCTATATGATCTGGTGCTTGGATACAACGCCAGTTGAAATCTCAGCGGCATTTCGAATCGAGGATGAATCGCGAATCGGGTTCTGGGATGCCCTGATCGTTTCGTCCGCCGTCAAAGGCGGTGCCGCGCGGATCCTTTCGGAAGATTTGAGCGCTGGACAACGGATCGCCGGCATTCTTATTGAGAATCCCTTCGCCGATGTCCACTACGGCACCGGGTGAAACGGGACACCGCGGGTCAATGCGGCACCGATCCGCGAGAACCACTTCGGAGGCGACAACATGCCAAAAGCAAGCGCAGTGAAAACGGAGTCGTTGTACGGCGTGCATCCGGGCGTGGCGATGGTGCAGAAATGGGTGGCGGAGCTGAAGAGCAAGACAGGGCGTTCGTTGGAAGAGTGGATCACGCTGGTGAAGAGAGAAGGTCCAAAGGATGAGATGGCGCGGCGCGCGTGGTTGAAGACCAAGCACAAACTGGGCACCAACAGCGCGTGGTGGATTGCGGAACGCGCGGATGGAAAGGGCGGCGAGGAAGACAGTCCGGAGGCGTACTTGAAGACTGCCGTTCTCTACGTGGAGGAGCAGTACACGGGGCCGAAAGAGAAGTTGCGGCCGATTTATCAGGAACTCCTAAAGCTCGGCAAATCGCTTGGCGATGACGTGAAGGCGTGCCCGTGCAAGACGATGGTGCCGCTCTATCGCGAACACGTATTTGCGCAAATCAAGCCAACGACCAACTCGCGTATTGACCTGGGACTGCCGTTGACGCACTAGAAAGGTAAATTGCCGAAACGATTGGCCGATACAGGCGGGCTCGCGAAGAAAGACAGAATCACGCATTGCATCGAGATTAAGGATTCCGGGGAGATTGACGGGGAGGTGAAGAAGTGGCTCAAGACTGCCTACGATATGGACAGGACAGGCAGTATCTAAGCGGAAGAAAGACGAATTCGGGGAAAGGATGCGAATGGCAAAAAGGCGCCGCGTGTCACTGGCTTAGTTGTACAGCACCCTGTTGAGCGTCTCCTCGTCTCCCGCTGTAATTGCACTACGTTTCAAGCTCTTCAGGAATGAGTTGTGATTCCAAACTTCTAAGTATTTCGAGTAACCAAGCACATCAACTTCACCTTTGATTTGCGCAGTTTCTCGCAGAACAACCGGGATCAACACACGCCGCTGCTTGTCCATCGTCACGGCCTGACCGAAATACTTCGCCCGGAGAAGCAGTTTCTGCATGTTGCTGTTGCGCAGGTGCGCAGCGGCGAGCCGTTTCTCGACTTCGTTCCAAATCCTCAAGGGATAGAGGCGTGCGGACTTGCCATCTTCGCTGGTGATAAAGAATTCGGTGCAATGACCCAGTTCGGAAAGGGCATTCGTAGGAATTCTTAATCTCCCTTTCGGGTCGATCTTCACTGACTTGCTCATGTTTCAACTCCTGCGGTCGTCACACTTTCAGGCCCTTAGACCGAGATCATCCCACATCATCCTAGCCAACCTCGCCGTGGCTGTCTGTCCTGTTTGGAACACACTGGAAATTGGCCCCAACCGCCAAAAGGACGATTTTGGAACTCTTCCGAGGGATATTGTGCCGGTTTGACACAAAGAGACGGCGGCAAAGCCTGCAGGCCAAGCTCGTATTAGTGCTTCTGCGCGGTTCGCCGGTTCTGACTGTCCTTCAGAGGATTCCACTTGTCAGATCCCGCGAGAAATTTCTCTGTCTGAAACGCGGAAGCTTCTTTCGCCGATAGCTCATGAGCCCACGCGACTCGCTGGCCCGGATTCGCGCCGGGGCCTGTCGAATGATATTCGGCGAACCATGCCGTCTTCTCATTCGCGGGACCGCGCCAGTTGTCCCAGCCCTGCGGCAGAATGTGCTTGTCCATCCAGCAATCGAGATATGCGACCCGCGAGCAGGGCCGCCAAGGCCGGCCGAGATGCACGCCCTTTTCAACTTTTCCCTGCGTAAGCTTGCACTGGTTGAACACAAATCCTTCGGGGCCGTCCGGTGTGGTGCGGCTCTCGGCAGCGATATAATCATCGCCGGCGCTGCGAATTTCGCAATGGGTCGAAAACCGCCTGAGCATTCCCGAAGATGAAATCCACCGCGCCCTCGATGTAACACTGGCTGTAATATTGGCGCCCGGCGGCTGCGTACAACGTGTCCTGCCAGCCGAGTAGCCGGCAGTTGTGCACGGTGGCGTGGTCGGAGTAAACGGTCAGCGCCACGCCCTGCGATCCGGGACCAAAAGTATTTTCAATGGTGAGGTTGGAGGCTTCGAATCCCTCGCTCTGAACTTCCACCACGCTGCTGAAAAAAGTACCGCCGGCGGCGGTGGCGCTCATGCTGTAGCTGATGACCACGGCGCTCGGATCGTCCCCGAGGCCGATCAGACTTACGCGCGGCCTGTCTTGAGGTATTTTCACGCGCTCGTGATACACGCCGGGCCGAATCGTGATCTCGAGCCGCCCGCTGCTTTCGAGCGGGGCATGATCCGCCGCGCGCTGGCTCGTCGGGAAATCGGCTGTGCCGTCGGCGGCCACAACCACGCGCACCACACCCGGATTCCCGGGCGAGGTGGGAGATGCGGCCGAAAATCGTGGCGGCGCCGCGGTGAGAACGCCAACGCCAGCAATGCTCAAGATGCAAAGTCCCCAATTTTTCATGGTCGCGAGATCGGAGGCAGAAGATTATCCGCCAATGGCGTCCACTTGTTGCAACGAAAAATATTGGACCAGCAGCGGCGGCGCCCAAGAGGACAAATGTAGAATTTCTCTAGGTGAAATCGTGACAGCTTTCCACAGATTGACTTGCCCGCCGTACCAAACCTGTAGCCTGTTCGGGAGCCCCGAAGGCAATTGTCCGATTACCTGACTAATCACGACTTAACCCTAAGTCCGTGATATAAACTTCGGTCCGGTCCAGTGAATCTACGATTTTGCAAACTATCGTGCATCTAGTCATTCAAGTTTCCGGAGTCCGCAAGACCTACGGCACAACGGTGGCTGTCGACGAGGTGTCGTTCGAGGTAAACGACGGTGAGATCTTTGGCTTAATCGGGCCCAACGGCGCGGGAAAGACCACCACGATGGAATGCATCGAAGGTGTGCGCACGCCCGACCGGGGTACGATCTCGGTTCTGGGTCTTGATCCCTTTCGTCACGTCTACGAGCTGCAGGAACGCATTGGGGTGCAGCTCCAGCAGGCGCAGCTCCAGAAGCGAATCAAAGTGTGGGAGGCGGTGGGCCTCTGGGCTTCGCTTTACCGGAAGAAAGCGATCGACGGCGAACATTTGCTCGAACAGCTCGGCCTCGCCGATAAGCGGGACGCCTGGTTTATGAACCTTTCCGGAGGCCAGAAGCAGCGGCTGTTTATTGCCCTTGCGCTGATCAACGATCCTGAGGTGGTGTTTCTCGACGAGCTGACCACCGGACTGGACCCGCAGTCTCGGCGGGCGATCTGGGATCTGGTGCGCGGCATCCGCGAGCGCGGCAAGACGGTCTTTTTGACCACTCATCTGATGGAGGAAGCCGAACGGTTGTGCGACCGGGTAGCAATCATCGAGCACGGACGGATCATCGACATCGACAGTCCGGAAAGGCTCGTCGACCGGCACTGCCCGGAGCGGACCGTCGTTCTGGCCACGGACCACCCGATCGCTGAGGAGCGCTTTCGGGCGATCCCGGGAGTTGAGGCCGTGATCCGCACGGACTTGCGATTTACCATTCGCGGCCGCGGCGACGACCTAGTGACCGAGGTGATTCATTGTCTGTCCGAGAATCGGATTCGGGTCACGGATTTCCGCACGATTCTCCCCAACCTTGAGGACGTCTTTCTCAAATTGACAGGTCACTCGATTCGCGAGTAGGTTCGATCATGATGCTGCGTGGACTCTGGAAACTGACTTGGATCGAGATCAAGATCTTCTTGCGCGAGCCGCTTGGCGCATTCGGCACGATCGGTTTCCCTGTTCTGGTTTTCCTCGTGGTGGGTCGATTAGCCGGCCGGAGACTCCCACCACCCTCACTTGCTGCGAGCAGTTTTATCCACGTGGGTCTACCGGTTCTCGCGTCGGTTCTGATCGCCGTCAGCGCTGTGCTTTCGCTGATCACGATTATCTCGATCTACCGCGAGGGCGGCATCCTCAAGCGACTCCGTGCCACGCCGCTGCGCCCGCAGACGATCCTTAGCGCCCACGTGATCGTCAAGCTGATATTCACCGCGGCAACGCTGGCCCTGATGATCCTGGCGGGCAAACGCTACTACCCGGTCGGCGTTCATGCTCCATTGTTCTCGTTCACGATTGCGCTGCTGATCAGCACTTGGAGCATCCTGTCGATCGGCTTTCTCATCGCCAGCATCGTTCCCACGGCGCGTTTTGCGCAGCCGATCGGCGCCATCATTCTGTACCCGATGATCGCTGTTTCGGGACTCTTCCTGCCCGTTGAATCGTTGCCGCCAGTGCTTCACGCGGTGACGCGAGTGCTGCCGCTAACCTACGCTGTTCCTCTACTCCAGGGAATCTGGAACGGCGACGCGTGGTCGGCCCACGTGGGCGACGTAGCGGCACTGGCGCTGGTGTTTGTCGTTTGCACGGCGCTCTCGGCGAAGGTTTTTCGTTGGGAGTAGCAAAATAGCTCGATGCCCTGTTCAGGGCAGCATGCGGCTTGGTATGCCGGGCAATTTAATTCAGCAGTTATTGCGCGGCTTGACTGCACAACCACGCGCACGACCGTAGCATCTGGGTCGTCTGGAGGTCGCGATGCGACCCGCTACTGCCCTCGTCCTCCTGGCTCTCGTACCGATCGGTATTTGGGTCACCGGAGCGTCTCCGTCGCCATTTATGACGAGAATCCCTCGCACATTTGGAACCGTCTTTACGCAGCATTACGAGTTCGCGAAGATTCGCAAGGGGACAGATACGGCGAAGATTCGCTCGATCCCATGCTGTGGCAACAGTCGACCCACTTGCTGACGCAGCCTTCGAACGGCCTGGCGCTCCGCGTACTGGATGAGTTCCTGCAGACTCACGCGGAAACTCTGCTTCAGGACCCGCTCAAACGCGCCATGTTGCAGAGCGATCTCTGGGCCGTGTTCGATTGGTCGGTCGAGGAATACTCGGAAGCGACAGGACAGTCCGCCGGATACAGCAACGAAAAGCGCGAATTGCAGATCAGGCTGGCCGACGTGCTCAAGCGTCTGGCGCTGACCCCAGAACAGATAAAATCGCTGCCAAACAACTATGCACAGGCGGTCGCCTCCGGTGCGTTCGCCGCTAAATACGATCCAATACAGCCGCAGCAGCCATTTTTGCTTGTTTGACCCGCACGGGCCATGGGTGTGCATCACGCCCAGTCCCGACTCGATTGGGTATGGCGGAGTGGCGAAGATGCACTTCACGAGTGTTTCGGGACGCTCCGTTTTCCTCGTCTTCGTGCGGCTGCCGGAGGGGCGCAAGGCGACGCTGGATTATTTCCAGACGTTGTGGAGCTATCCGCAGCCCTGGGTTGCTGGTCTATCGCAGGTAGCCGCCGATCAGCCGCAAGAAAACCCAGATTTGCCGTCTTTCCCAGCCGGGACGCAGGTAGCGCTTGCGCGCCAGGCGATGCTATTCGATAACCAAGGCAACTTGGTGGTCTCACACATCACACAAAGCGTGCAGATACGCGTGTACCGAGAAATCACGACGGCGCGGGCACGTGACTTTTCCGCCGGTCCATCTGGAATGGCCCGGAATAGCGGTCAGGACTTTTTTGAGATCAGAGTCAGCCGACCCCTGCTATTCTCGCGGAAACTGGGAGGCTTGAGGGCCACGACTCGTGACGAAATAGAACCGCCGACGTTTCAAACGATGGGATTCGACTTGATTGATGCCATCTCCCGAAGTCCGGAACAGACCAACGCGCGGTTTGCGCCCGTCATGCAGATGTGCCTCCATTGCCATTCGGGGGGAGGGATTAGCTCGTTCAACAGCTTAGATAGCCTACTCAAGCCAACCCGGCTCCAGGAGGAACCTCCGGACGTCAACTATGGACCGAGCTATTGGAGCAACAGCAATGCAGTCTGGTGGAAGGAAAACCGCTACGACTGGGGCTTGCTGAACAGGTATTGGAAGGAGACTGTAGGCGGGCACGCACGGACGAATTGACTAGCGTGTTGTCAGAGAGAAAGATCGGTCGGGAGGTTTCCGCTGGTCGGATTAGGCGTGGAATCGAGTTTGAAACGAACAAAAGGGTTTCATTCGAAATCGTTGAAAACGAATTGCGCAAAACTGGTGCGCCCGGGGAGATTCGAATTCCCGAGTCGCGGCCCGGGCGGCTCCCCGCAGACGCCGTGATGAATGTTCTCTCACCGCCGCCTAGCCGGTCAAACTTGCCAGGGTCAAGATGCTGTGACGAAGATCGATGTGCCAAGGTGGCCGCGTTGGGTCGCAGCCGCCTCGCCCTGAGTCCACAATACAGTCAGATATCGTCGTACTACTTCTGCTGTTGAGATTTCTGGTTAGCCGCTTTGGATGCCTCATGCGCCTTCCCAGAATGCTCAAGAGCGGTGGCCGAATGTTTCTTTCCCTCCGCATGGTTTCCCTTGCCGTGATGCTCTGCCGCAGTACGGTGTGCCTTGGCAGCATCCTCGTGATGCGAAGCCGCTTCCTGATGCGCGTTTTTAGGCATGATTATCTCCTTAGCCGGAATTAGTTTTTTGGCCTCCCGGCGGTTGCGAGTATACACCCTCCAGAGCGTCTTTATCGCGTTCAAACCTGCACAAACATAGATGACGATGAACGTCCTGCAGGCTGCAATGGCCCCTTTCGTCTTATTGGTGACGTATTACGGGTCACTCGGAAGTAACGCGTCTCGCGCGGCGGCCTGGGAGCCAATTGCTGACTGACCTCGTAATTGCTGACTCAGCGCCACAAAGGTCCTTGTGATTCAACAGGGATTGGTTGGGCGGTGACGGATCGGCGACCCTTTGGCTCAAAAGTCTTTGTTTTCGCGAGGGTTGATAGGAGCAGTGGGGATCGAACACGACCCCAAATTCATAGGTTCCGTGAATAGATGGCGTTGCGACCGCCCGCCAAACCCAATTGCTGATTCTGCTGACTGCGTAGCGCTGTGCACTCGCTCCCTCGCGCTACAGAACAACCTTGAGTTCATTGGCGGGCCCCCGCTGCCGTCAGCACT
>Ga0182024_10002456_pt1 | contig 45843 bp, 44 predicted proteins | sample P32metaG_FD_120480 | JGI IMG/M metagenome (GOLD analysis project Ga0182024, IMG submission 120480) | Permafrost microbial communities from Stordalen Mire, Sweden - P3-2 metaG (Illumina Assembly) | ecosystem: Environmental > Terrestrial > Soil > Wetlands > Permafrost | place: Sweden: Stordalen... | reverse complement strand
ACTCGATCGGAATCGTGTCCGGTAAATACAAGTCGGTATGTTTGTCGATCAGCAACCCAAGCCTGAGGTCCAGCTCAAACAGCTCCGTAGACTCGTCCTCCATAGGATCCTGAACTTCGGCACAGCCCCGTATGAGTGGTCCCGGCAATGGCTGAAGGCCCACTTTCGAGGAATAAGTAAAGAAAATACACGGCTCGTCTACCAGTTCTCCTTGACGGCTGAGCGCGGGGTTCACGTCAGACTCGTAAATCTCCTCGCTCGGCAAATCCGGGTCGAGCGTATTGTAGAGCAAGCTCGTGGGATCGTCATTCACCGGCAAGTGCCAATAAAGCACTGCTACATCCTTCAGCAGAATCCTTTTGATGCGCGCCTGAAACCTGTCCACCGCTCCCTGAGGGCCCAAATCGGCCCGCTGGGCCGCCGTATCCCCCATTCCGTCCGACGAGATAATCGCCGCTCGCATCAAATCCCGCTGTGTAAACGTCGAGGACCACATCTGCCTTGTCGAATACATATCGCCGTCCGTGAAGCCAATCAAATAGGCATCGTGATTTGCGGCCAGGTCCGAGTGGTTCTGTTTGAGTTGCGCCTCCAATTGCTCCGCCACAAATTGGTGTCGCCGCGCGTCCCACGCCGACGGATCGATCGCCATCGCCGGCAGTGCCTGCACATTCAGCGCGTACTTTGCGCGCAGCCATTTTGCGAAATCCTCAACCGAATACGGATCTCTGTGCTCGCCCATTTGCACCAGGTAAATACGGCCCGTGCCCTTGAGCTCATTTGGCTCTGCGGCCAGACCTACATGCATCGGATAGGCTTGCTGCTCCAGATAATCTCGCGGAACTTCACGACCAATCGACCATCTGAAGTTGCCGCGAGTCACCGAAACGAACATCGTCGCGGCCCCGATAACTGCTAAGACCAAAGCCAAAATCACCGCTCTCGCTGTTCTTGGTGCTCCTCTCCGCGACAAAGGAGCTTGCTGTGTCGTTGAGAAAGGCGCTTGCTGTGCCGTTGATGCTGGTGCGAATTGTGCATCTGTTCCGACCGCACCCGGCAAACTCTGCGCCGGACTCGCGGCTCGCCACGCCGCTTGCAGTGCCTCATACAGAGCAACTGAACCTCCGCGGAACTGCGACAACCGGATCGCCCCTCCGGCCTTTCTTGCAATCAGCACGCCCGCCCACACGTTTCCTCGGTAGCGACGGTCGCTCAGCGTAATCTCGGAGATTGAACTAAAGAGGATGGTCCGCTGATAGCCCGGGTACTTGATCGAAATCCGGTCTTGGTCTATCACAAGGCTCACCGAATCCAGGAAAAAAAGCACCAGCCCGGTCGCTCCCAATGCAACAGGCAACAGAAACACATGACCTGTGACATGCCGGTAGACGAACCATGCAACGAACAACGACGCCGACGCAATCGTTGCGTAAATGATCTTGTATTCCCAACTGCGGCGGAACGCGGCCATGCCACGGCCCTGCACTTGATTCGATTCGGCGGTGTGACTCAGTATGAAGTCCCGCAGGCGCTCAAAATCCTTCAGTTGATATTCGACCTGGATCTCAGTCAACCCGCTTGCATCCGACAGCTCAAGTCTCTGCATAGCGTCATTTGCTAGTACATGAGCCACATTGCGCCAGGCGAGAAAGCTCGTATTCCTAAGTCGAACTGACCATATCCCCTCCGCATTCACGGCAATCCGATGCCAGGAACTGCGAAAAAACCGCCAATTCAGCTCGGCAACCAGAGCCAGGAAAACGCCCTCTGGAATCTGGGTCATACGCGTTGTAGGGTCTGGAGTGAACCACGCCTCGACGAGCAGGACAACTGCTTCTGCAAGAGCAAACAGCAAGGCAAGGAGTATGAACCATGTCGCGCCCCGCCGAAAGGTGAAGACGGTCGCATCCGCCGGAACTGGCGGTCCCTGCATCAGGCGATCCGTATCGGCTGCCATTACCATTCCCTCACTGTCGCGATGTTCGGATATTGCAGGAAGCGCTCCGTAAATCGCAAGATTACTCGGGCCTCAATTGGAGGCCTGAAGTGCTATTGCGCTATACTTTTCGCATCGGGCTGCATCGGTTCGGTTTTTGACCCGAAGCGAGGTGCGTCTTCTCAAGAGACACCGCCATCCGCATCGCCGAAGTTCCCCTGGCGCAAACAACGCGTTGGCGCGCAGTGGTCCGCGTGCTCCGAAGTCCAATCGATAGTTTAAGTTGTGTCCTGCTCCCCGCCTCATGTGACCTTTGCGGCCAGTCTCTGCCGCAACTCTCTTCCGTTCCAATCTGTGCTGTTTGCTGGTCGCAGTTCTCCGCCCAGAGCGGTCCTGCCTGCGCCCGCTGCGGCGACAGAATAGCCTCACCCGCAAAGTCCACGTCTCCAGCCCTTTGCCGCGTTTGCCGCCTTGCGCCGCCGCCCTTTGTTCGCGCCGTTTCCTACGGCGAATATCAGGGCCACATGCGTGAGGCCATCCACGCGCTCAAGTACGGCCGCCTGCATCCTGCCGCGCAAAGGCTCGGGCAGATGCTCGCCAACGCGATTGCGCAACTCGCCGGCGAAGCTCCCGCTGAATTGCTGGTGGTTCCCGTGCCGCTGCACCGCTCCCGGTACGCTCAGCGCGGATTCAACCAGTCTCGCTCGCTTGCCGGCGAAGCACTTCAGTTCCTGCGCAAGACTCACCCGCAATGGCGGCTTACTCTGGCGCCCCGCACGCTGATGCGACTGCGCGCCACCGGGAGTCAAGCCGGGCTCACGCCGCGCCAGCGTCGGCTGAATGTGCGCAACGCCTTCTCCGTCTCCGAACCGTCTCAAGTAGCAGCGCAGCACATTTTGGTCGTCGATGACATTCTCACCACCGGAGCCACCGCGCGAGCCGCAGCGCAAACCTTGCTCAAAGCGGGTGCAGCTTCAGTTTGGGTTGCCACGCTCGCTCGCGCACAACGCTCTGTGCCGTTTGGCCGCGATTTCAATTTCGCAAACGACGAAAGCGACGCCCCGCCAGACAGCGAGGCTGAATACAACCAAGGCCCGTCGGACGAGCTAATGCACACCACAGTTTTGAACCCGGATTCATCGATCGAGTTGGAGCAAACATCTTTTTAGCCCAGGGGAAAAGAGATGTCGTTGGGAAAAGCCATGATTCACGCGCGCAAGCAGAAAGCAATCGCTAAGGCAGTCGTGCTGGCCGCCGACCACGGTCCCTCGCCGCACGTCCACGCGCACATATTGCAGATGCCCGTCCTCGTGTTGAACGCTTCCTATGAGCCCATCAATATCTGCGGCGCGCGCCGCGCGCTCGTGCTGGTGCTCAAGGGCATCGCTCGCACTGAGGAGGAGCACGGCCTCTCGCTCCACGCCCAGCGCACCATCATTGCCATGCCCTCGGTCATCCGTCTTCTGGAGTACCGCCGCATCCCTCACCAGACGCGTGCGCTCTCGCGCAAAAACATTCTGCTGCGCGACCGCAACACCTGCCAGTATTGTGGCGAAGCCATGCCGCCCAGCGAGCTTACCCTCGACCACGTTGTTCCGCGCTCGCGCGGCGGCAGCTCTACATGGGAGAATCTCGTCGCCTGCTGCCATGAGTGCAATCGCCACAAGGGCAACCGCCTCCTCAGCGAAATCGACGACATGATCCTGCTCCGCGAGCCGCGCCCCTTCTCGCTCCACACCAGCCGCCAGATCATGCGCATGCTGGGCCGCAGCGACGACCGCTGGCGCAAGTACCTGTTCTATTGAGCGCCGCGCCACCGTCTTTTCATTGACTCACGCCGTCGATTCAAGTATGTTCACGCTGCGCGGGTTGTGCCCGGGTAGCACAACGCACGCGCAAAAACATTCGTGCTTCCGGCCTGCACTCCCTCGCAACGGCGTTCTCGTTCACCATCGTTCTCGTTCACCATCGTTCTCGTTCACCAATTTGACTCGGAAAACTACTCCACCAGCCCTCAGGGAGCAACACAGATGAAGAAACCAAATGCATTCGCGTCACTGTCGTTGCCGATCGTCCTTCTCGTCGCGTCCGCGCTCCAGCTCGCCGCCCAGAATCCCCTCGTCGCCCTGGAGAACGCCGCGAAAGAAAAAGCCGCGGAAACCGCAATTGAAACCCTGCTCAACAATCAGCTCCCGCTCTTATTGAACGCCAAAGACGTGTATCCCACCGTCAACCAGCCTCCCGGCGGCCCGTTCAGCCCCATTCCGCTCCAAATCACCGCCGATCAACTCAATCAGCCGCTCGCTCCCGGCGACTACACCATCAACACGCTCGATTTCTGCTCCGAATATTCCGTTCACGAGCCGGGCGCTGGCGTCGCTTATGTGCTCGGGCCTTACGAGGGCAAAGCCGCCGGCGCAATTAGTGCGCTCATCTGGCGCGGAACCGTGCAATATCACATCAATCCGAATTCGCTGCAAGCCGTTTCATGGACCATTCAGTCCGGCCTCACGTATTCGCAGATGCCAAAGTCGTACCAGGCCATCGTCGACCAGGTCATTCCCGACTTCAAAGGCGAAATCACCAGCGACTTCATCGTGAATCTTGAAGCCACTTACAACAGCGCCGCGAAAACTGCGCAGCTTCCGCCGCTCGACGCAATGCTCGCCAAATTGGGCCCGCCGGGCCAACTCGCTCTCGATGCCGAACGCCAGCGCGCAATACTCACGCGCCAAAACACCAACGACCAGCTTCGTGAGCAGACGCTCTTCCAGGGTCAGGAAAGCGGTCTTTACACGCCGGTGAAAGCGGAAACCGGCCCCTGGACCGAGCGCGTCAAGGACCAGGTCTACATGAAGCTGCTCATCGCCGGCGGCAATATGAATACTAATAACGTGATGCAGATTCGCATCCTGCCATCGCCGACCGCGAACGCAAGCAACACCGGCGGCAACACACCACGACTCATCCGCGCCTCGTATGGCGAGCCCCAGCCCCAGCCCCAACCACAGGTCACGCCCTCGATCGCCGACGCGGCGGTCACAATCACCGGCATCATGCAGGGCATGCTCGGCTACTCGCAGGGCCGCGGCGCGCAAGCCCTCGGACAAGTGCCTGTCGTATCCCAAAACCCGACGCCAGCGCCTTCGTCGACACCAATCGGTGTAGCTCAGACCAGCACTCAGGGATCCGTGACCGTCACTCACGCCGGAACCACAACGCCCGTCCCGCTAGAACCTGGCGACACTATCGGTATCAACGACACGATTCAAACCGGCCCCGGCGCCAAGGCCTCCATCCTTTTCGATGACAACACCGAGTTCACGCTGGGAGAAAATTCCAAGCTCAAGATCGATGATTACGTCTACGATCCGAATGGCAATTCGAACAAAGCAAGCTACAGGTTTCTTGAGGGCGCGTTCCAGTACGTTGGCGGGTTGATCGAGAAGAACAGTCCCGCCGACGTCCGCATTGAGACTCCGGCCGGTGGAATCGGTATCCGCGGCACCGAGTTCATCGCAAAGGCAAACCCGGCAGGCAACTCACTTGAAGTCGATCTGATCTCGGGTGCAATCGCGCTCACGCCCAATGGCTCAACTGCCGCTGGACCCACCACATCCGCGCCCGCTCAGATTGAAGTCACGCCGCAGGGCACGAAGGTGCTGCCTCTCACGCAGGATCAGTACAACACCATCGAGTCACAACTGACGCCGGCTGCGCCCATATCGTAGTTCCGCAGCCAGCTCTCCTAGCCAACGCCATGGATTTCCTGACTAGCCCCGACCGAAAAACATGCAATCATATAGTTGCTCTTTTCCGGGATGTGGATTAATATGCAACCAAGAGATTGCAGATTATGGACAACAAAATCGAGAAAAAGATCGAACTCAACGCGCCAATCGCCCGTGTTTGGCGAGCGCTCACCGATTATCGCGAATTTGGCGAGTGGTTTCGCGTCGCGCTTGAGGGCCCATTCGTCGTCGGCCAAACTACGCGTGGCCACATCACCTGGCCCGGCTACGAACATCTCGTGTGGGAAGCTGTCGTCCAGAAGATGGAGCCGGAGCGGCTCTTTTCATTTACCTGGCACCCCTACGCCGTTGATCCAGCCGTCGATTACTCCAGCGAGCTGCCAACGCTGGTCGAGTTCCGCCTTGAGAAGACTGCAACCGGCACGCTACTCACCCTCACTGAATCGGGATTCGAAAACGTTCCAGCCCATCGACGCGCTGAGGCTTTCCGCATGAATGACAACGGCTGGGCGCAGCAGATGAAGAATATCGAAACCCATGTCGCGCAAAAGCCCTAGCGCTCGCCGGAGTAATCGCCAACCGCACGCCGCGCTCTTCGCCGCGCTCGGCGACCAGACGCGTCTCGCGCTCGTAGCTCGGCTTGTTTCAGGGCAACCAGCGTCTATCGCCGAACTCACAGCGGGCTCGCGGATTACGCGCCAGGCGGTCACCAAACACTTGCACGTGCTCCAGAGTGCCGGAATCGTTCGCAGCGTCAGGTCAGGCCGCGAAAACCGCTTCGCTCTTAATCCGCGTTCGCTGCACGCGATGCAGAACTATCTCGATCGCGTCTCGCAGCAATGGGACCACGCCTTGACGCGCCTTAAATCTTTCGTCGAGCGCTAAGGGCAATCAGGAGAACGAAAACGTTCCTCTGTCGGTCCACACAGCAAACAAACGGAATTTCATCGCAGCAAAATTATCTCTCGCATTCTGCAGAAATCGGAATTCGTGCAACTCACTGAATCCGCGCTCCTTGCCTTCGCGGCTCTCCCTTCGCGCCCACGGCGGTTGAACCCTGCCACCCCCGCGGCACGTCTAACAGCTAGAGAAGTTCGAAGGAGCAACGTCAATGCAGACATACAAATTTCAACTCGCCGCTTTGCTGGTCGCCAGTTCGTTGCTCGCGGCCATGCCTGCGCAGGCAGCCGACAGCAATCAGCAGCAGCAGGGCCACGCAGTCGTCACAGTTCTGCCCGGAAGCGAAGTCCCCGGTGGCATTTCCGAGGACGCCCTGCACCTGAAGGTCGACGGAAAGGACTCAACGATTACCGGCTGGTCGCTCTTGCGCGGCCCGCAAAGCACAGTTGAAATAGTCGTGCTGATCGATGATGGCGCTCGCCAGAGCCTCGGATTGCAGTTACCCGATATTGCGAAGTTCATGCAGGCGTTGCCACCGAATGCCAAAGTCGCCGTTGCCTACATGCAGAACGGCCAAGCTGTGTTTGCCGGTCCCGTGTCTGGGGGTCCCTTGACCACCGATCGTGCGGCGGCAATCCGTGAGCTGCACCTGCCTGGGGGCGGAGGAGCTGGAGCGAGCGCTAGTCCCTACTTTTGCCTCTCCGATCTGGCGAAACATTGGCCGTCGACGGATGCTCATGCTCGTCGCGAAGTCATCGCCATCACTGACGGCGTCGACGATTACAACCGGCGATACGATCCAGAAGATCCCTACGTGCAGGCCGCCATCGAAGATTCCGTTCGCGCGCATCTCATCGTCTACTCCATCTACTGGCGCAATTCGGGCCTCGCTGACAGTACCAACTACGCGGCGTTCTCCGGCCAGGGCCTCATCGCGGAAGTAACAGATGCTACCGGCGGCAAAAGTTATTGGGAGGGGAACGGCAACCCAGTAAGTTTTCAGCCGTATCTCGCCGATATCAGCGATCGACTCGACAACCAATACGAGTTGGACTTCATGACACCCGAAGTAGGCAAGCCCCAGATGGCAAGCCTGAAGCTGAAAATCGCCGCGCAGGTGAAATTCGACGCACCACAGCAGGTGTATGTGCATCCCGTCGCGCAGTAGCCGCTGCGCCTTCAACCATTAATTGTGGGTGCCCCAGGTCCCTCGCACTCGGGGACCTGGGATCGCCCGCGAGAATGTCTCGCATTCCCGCCGTTCAATAAGCCAGCGCCACCGCGTCCGCACGCATCTCGCTGCCCGCTGCGTACACGCGATCCGCGCCCTGCTTGCGCAGTTCGATGCATTCGTAACGCCCGAATCCGCCGTCGCTCTCGCCCATCGGCCAACCCAGATCGGCGAGCGCCTTGCGCGTCGAAGCCGGAACGCCCGCTTCCAATCGCAGCATCCCGCGCGGTCCCATTCCCGGCCGATCCTCGCCCATCGACTGTGACGATCCCTCGTGATGCCAGCGCGGGCTATCGGCCGCGGATTGCACATCCAATCCGTAATCCACGCGGTTCAGAATGATCTGCGTCTGCCCCTGCGGCTGCATGTCGCCGCCCATCACGCCAAACGACAGCCACGGCACGCCGTCCTTTGACGCGAATCCGGGAATAATCGTCTGGAACGGCCGCTTGCCCGGCGCATAAATGTTCGGATGACCATCCTGAAGTGAAAATAATTGCCCGCGATCCTGAAACATGAATCCGAGCCCGTCGGCCACAAGCCCCGACCCCATGCCGCGAAAATTCGATTGAATAATCGACACCATCATGCCGTCTTTGTCTGCAGTCGTGAAGTACGTCGTATCGCCGTGGCTCGGCGCTTGCCCCGGCGAAACATGTTCGTTGATCGCATTCAGCCGGATCAGCTTCGCCCGCTCCCTCGCATACTCTTTTGAGTTGAGCCACGAAATTGGAATCTTCGCGAAGTGTGGATCGGCATAGTACCGCGCCCGATCCTCGTATGCCAGCCGCTTGGCCTCAATCTGCACCTGCAGCGATTGTGCCGACTGGTACCCGTAGCCGCGCATGTCAAAATTCTCAATAATGTTGAGCATCTGCAACGTCGCCAATCCCTGCGTATTCGCGGGCATTCCATAAACGTCCACGCCGCGATACTTCGTCACCAGCGGCTCAACCCACTCCGCCTGATGCTCGCGCAAGTCTTCAGCGGAAAGCCATCCGCCGATGCGTTTGAAATATGCGTCGATGGTTTGCGCAATCGGGCCCTCGTAAAAAGCGTCGCGGCCGCCCGCGGCAATCATCTGGTAGGTCCGCGCCAGGTCCGGATTCCGCCGCACGTCATATTCGCCCGGCGCAACGCCGCTCGGCAGCATGTACGTCTTCATCGCGTTGGCCGTCTCTTCAATCGCCGAACCTGCGTGCGCGAAGAACTCTATATTGCGCTTGATGTAGTAGCCGATAATCTGGGGCGCTGGATCGCCCGCCTCGCAGGCCGCAATCGCCGGCTCGAAAAGTTCCGCCCACTTCAGCTTTCCGTAGCGCCGGTGCAGTGCCCACCATCCATCCAGCGCGCCGGGAGTTGAAACGCTCAACGCCCCCACTGACGGAATGTGCCCGCTCATCGCGCGCGAACGAACCGTCGCCAGCGACAGCGCCCTGGGCGACCGCCCTGAGCTCGCCATGCCCATGAGCTTGCTGGCCTCCGGGTCCCACACAAAAGCAAAGCAGTCGCCGCCCAGCCCGCTGCTCGTCGGCTCAACAAATCCGAGCACGGCATTCGCGGCCACAGCCGCATCCACCGCCGACCCTCCGCGCTTCAAAATCGCAATCGCGGTCTGCGTCGCCAGCGGATGCGCCGTCCCCGCAGCCCCATTCAAGCCCAATGCGGGCGACCGCGTGGCAAAGCTCGCACCCGAAGGCCGAACGCCGGCATGAACGTCTGGCCGAAAAAATTGCTCCGCGCCCTCCGGCTGAAACTTCGGCAGGTCCCCTGTCTTTAGAAGCTCCGCCTCGCCTGCCCCACTCTGGCCCAGCCCGGCTGCATTGCTTTTCAGTGCAGCGGCCGTTCCGGCGGCTGCCAATGGAATCGTCTGTATAAATGTTCTGCGGCGCATGGCAATATCCTTCATCCCAATGTACATTCCCGCTCACCTCGGGACGGACAGATTTCTTCCATCATCATTTCGGCGAAATGTTCCAGAGAGGCGGAGTAGAATGGCCGGGGATGACAGCCAACCATAAAATATTCATTCTTGCCGCTCTGATCACTTTCGCGCCGGCTACTCTCGCGGCCGCTCCGCAAGCTCCCGACCTCGGCCCCAACGTATTCGTCTTCGATCCCTCCATGTCCTCCGCCGCCATTCAGCAGCAGATCGACAAGGTCTACGCGAATCAGCAGCACAGTGAATTCGGCACGGCGCGCTACGCCCTGCTCTTCTTGCCCGGCAGCTATAAAGTCGACGTGCCAATGGGTTTCTACACTGAGGTACTAGGCCTCGGCGCGACGCCCGATGCCGCCCACATCACCGGCAATGTTCATGCTGACGCCAGTCTGCCGCGCAACAACGCCACCTGCACATTCTGGCGCGCGGCTGAGGGCTTCTCAGTTACCCCGGCCGGTGGCTCCATGCAATGGGCCGTCTCGCAAGCCGCGCCATTCCGCCGCATGCACGTCGACGGCAACCTTCTGCTTCACCAGAATCACGGCTGGGCCAGCGGCGGCTGGATGTCGGATTCCCTCATCGATGGCACCGTCGATTCGGGCTCGCAGCAGCAATGGATCGCGCGCAACAGCCAGTGGGGCAGTTGGACCGGCTCCAATTGGAACATGGTCTTTGTCGGCGACGTTTCTCCTCCCGCTGGCGAATGGCCCACACCACCGTATACAAAAGTCGCTCAAGTGCCCGTCGTTCGCGAAAAACCCTTTCTGTTTGTCGACGCGGGCGGAAACTATCTCGTCCGTGTGCCCGCGCTGCGCCACGATTCCTCCGGCATTACTTGGCGCGGGGGCAGTACTCCCGGCCGCTCCATCCCACTCAACAGCTTTTTCATCGCGCACCCCGGCGACACCGCGGCCGCAATCAACGCGCAGCTTGCGGCCGGCAAAAATCTGCTTTTCACTCCCGGCATCTACGAGCTCACCGAGCCAATTCGCGTCACGCGGCCGAACACCATTGTCCTTGGCCTCGGGTTTGCTACTCTCAAGCCCACCCAGGGCACGGCCGCACTGACTACCGCCGATGTCGATGGCGTGGTCATCGCCGGCCTCCTCATCGATGCCGGTCCAGTGGAATCCCCGGTGCTCGTCGAAGTCGGCGCCGAAGGCAGCCACGCGAATCACGCGCGCAACCCGATTGAGCTCGCCGACATTTTCTTCCGCGTCGGCGGAGCAGGCGTGGGCCGCGCCGTCGTCGACCTGCGCATCAACGCGAACGACACCATCGTCGATCACACCTGGATCTGGCGCGCCGACCACGGCTCAGGCGTTGGCTGGAACTTGAACACCAGTGCCAACGGCATCGTAGTAAACGGAGATCGCGTCACCGCCTATGGACTTTTCGTCGAGCACCACCAGCAGTATCAAGTACTGTGGAACGGCAATGCCGGTCGCACTTATTTCTATCAATCTGAAATCCCCTACGATCCCCCTGACCAGGCAAGTTATTCAAGCGGAGTCGACGCCAAGAGCCAGCGCATCAACGGGTGGGCCTCCTACAAAGTCGCCGATGGGGTCCTGAGCCACGAAGCCTGGGGCCTCGGCGTCTATTCTGTCTTCCGTCATCCCAATGTCGTGCTCACGCGCGCCATCGAAGTGCCAACCACTCCGGATGTGCGCTTTCATCACATGATTACCATCGCGCTCGACAACCTCGGCGAAATCTCCCACGTCGTCGACGATACCGGTGGCCCCGCGACTCCGCAGCCGCGCGTCATCCAGAAGCTTGCTGAATTTCCGTAAAGTGGGACATTCGTTCTTGATTCCCGTCGCGCGGCCAGATCCCTGCCATCGGTCCCCTGCGATTGACTCCAAGGACGCGCTCAACGCAAAAGAGAGGCCAGCGCACAGGCTCGCATCGCAAGACCCGAAGTCGAATCCCTGCACCCAAATCGGCTTTATGCGAATCTAGATAAGAGCACGCTCGAATTGTTGAACACCGCATTTCCCCGGCTCTTGCATAATTAGAAAGCCCAAAGCTCCAGGTAACCGAGGAGAAAACTGTTGTCCGCGATCGATTCCACATTGCCGGCTCCGCCCGCCGATCCCGCTGCCGGGCGCGGCGGATCGGCTGCATCACGGCCAGCGGAAATGCAGAATCCGAATCCTGCGCAGCAGGTGGCCTGGAAGCCAAGGGTAAATCCATGGCTGATTGCAATGGCGGTGGCTCTCGCCGCATTTATGGAAGTGCTCGATACTTCCATCGCAAACGTTGCTTTGCCCCACATCGGCGGCTCACTCGGCGCGAGCACAGACGAGGCCACATGGGTGCTCACCAGCTACCTCGTCTCCAACGCCATCGTGCTTCCACTCGGCGGCTGGGCGTCCTCGGTCATGGGCCGGCGCAACTTCTTTGTCGTTTGCATTATCGGATTCACTGCCGCAAGCTTTCTTTGCGGCATAGCTCCCTCCCTGCCCATCCTGCTTCTTTGTCGCGTGCTCCAGGGAATGTTCGGCGGCGGCATGCAGCCCATGGCGCAGGCCATCATGGCCGATTCATTCGAGCCGCAGAAGCGTGGCCAGGCCTTCGCTCTCTATGGCCTCGTCGCCGTGCTCGCCCCGTCCATTGGCCCTACGCTCGGCGGTTGGATCACTGATAACTTCTCCTGGCGCTGGATATTCTTCATCAACATTCCCGTCGGCATCCTTGCCTTCATCCTCGTCACGCGCCTCGTCGAAGATCCGCCTTGGATCAAGGCCGATCGCTCACGCCTGCGCAACATGGATTACGTCGGTCTCGGCTTTCTCACGCTTGCCATGGGCGGCTTGCAGATCATGCTCGACAAGGGCGAAGAAAATGACTGGTTCTCCTCGCCCTTCATCTGGGTCTTCGCGACACTCTTTGTCGTTGGCCTGGTCGGCCTCTTCCTCTGGGAGTGGAACAAGAAAGATCCGCTCATCAACCTGCGCCTCTTCCGCTACAGGAATTTCGCTATCTGCTGCTTCCTCATGATGCTGGTGGGCGGCGTGCTCAACGCCAACACCGTGCTCCAACCACAATTCACGCAACAGTTGCTCGGCTACAACGCCACCACCGCTGGCCTCGCACTCACCTACGGCGGGCTCACGCTCGTCGTCATGATGCCCCTTGCCGGCATTGCCACCGGCAAGATCTCCGCGCGCTACCTCGCCGCCTTCGGCTTCATAATGCTTGTAATCACCTTCCGCTACGCGGCCAACATCACCAATCTTCAGATGAGCTTTGCTGAGGCGTCTTGGCTGCGCGTCGTCCAAATGTTCCCGCTCCCCTTCTGTTTCATCTCCATTACCACTGCGGCTTATGTAGGTATGCCAAAAGAGCAGAGCAATCAGGTTGCCGGGCTTATTAACTTCGTTCGTAACATCGGCGGCTCCATCCTCATCGCCATCACCAACGCACAGGTCACCAGCCGGGCCATGTGGCATGAGCAGCACCTTCAGCAGGCTATGCAATCCGGCAATATCGCATTCGACCAGCATCAGCAGGCGCTCACCGGTGCCTACAATCACGCATTTGGAATCGCCAACGGGGCTGCCCTCGCCATGGCTCAGATTTACAACCAGATGCTGGCTCAGGCGCGCATGCAGGGCTATCAAGACGTCTACATGGAGCTGTCCTATGCGTCCATCGTTCTCGTCGGTCTTGCTTTTCTCCTCAGCAAGAACAAGCCCGGCGCCAGCGGCGGTGGTGGCGGTGGCATGCACTAGCGCCGAGTCGCTGTGCACGATTGCATAGCCCTTTCCATCCAGACGGCCTATAATCGCCCGCAGAATTCCGCTGAATTCAAAGGACGCCCGATCCTCAGTCCTGAACTTCGGCAGTCCTGAACTTCGGCAATTCTGATCGTCGGCATCTTGCGGGGAGGCTCTCATGTCCAAGTCGTTTCTACTGTTCTTTGCGGTGGCCCTGTTGGCCATAACGTGTTTGCCTCATCAAGGCGGCGGTCAACAGCAAACCGCGCCTGCGCCACCTACTGCTACGACGCCCACTCCAGCACCCGCGCCAGCCCTCACTCCCCCGGAAACCGAAGCGCCTCCGCCTGCTGCGCCCGTCAGGAATCCCGTCAAGCCCAGCGCCGAATCGCAGGCCAAAGCAAAGACTCTGTATCGAATGGATTGCTCGATGTGTCACGGAGACAACGGAAGCGGCAAAACCGATCTGGCCACCAGCATGGAGCTCACACTCGATGATTGGACAGATTCCAAATCTCTGGCAGGCAGGCAAGACTGGGAGCTGTTCAACATCATTCGCGTCGGCAAGGGCAAGATGCCACCCGAGTCCAAGGGTCGCGCCACCGACAACGATGTATGGAACCTCGTCATCTACATTCGCACCTTCTCCAAATAGCAATTCCCGGCGCCGTCCGCTCCCGCCTACCACAGGAATCTGGTGCCCCATCCTAAACGCGCATCTTGCGTTTAGGGTGGGATAGCACGAACCCCTGCGAACTGTGAACTGCGAACCGTGAACAGTCTGCGTCCCCGTCATCTGTCATCATTGAACGATGGCGGCATCCTCCGACTTTCAAGGCAAGTGGGCATTAATCACCGGGGCCAGCTCCGGAATCGGCGCTGCCCTCGCGCGTGAGCTGGCAAGCCGCGGCGCAAAACTCATTCTTACCGCGCGCCGCCGCGATCGCCTTGATGCTCTCGCCGCCGAGCTCGCCGCCAAAGGCTCCAAAACGCAAATCGAAACGCGCATTGTGGTCGCCGACCTCTTGGATCCTGCGGCGCCGCAACAAATCTTCGATGCGACTGAAGGCGCAGGCCTCGTCGTCGACGTCCTCGTAAACAACGCCGGTCTCGGCCAGTTCGGCGCTTTCGTCACCAGCAATCCCGATCAGGAATTCAGCATGGTCCGCGTCAACTGCGAAGCTGTCGTACGCCTCTCGCGTCTTTTTCTTCCTCGCATGGTCGAGCGCCGTCGCGGATGGATGCTCGTCGTTGCATCCGCGGCCAGCTTTCAGCCGGTCACCTATCTCTCCACATACGCGGCCACCAAGGTATTCGACCGTTTCTTCGCGCTCGGTGTCGGCGCTGAAGTCGCCAGGTTCGGCGTGAAAGTCACGGCCCTCTGTCCCGGAACGACGGAGAGCGAGTTCATTGACGTCGCCCGCGCCAACCAGTTCCTGAACCGCAATCAGCAATCGGCCGAAGAAGTCGCGCGAATCGGCATTAGCGCTCTCGCGCGGGGTCAGCACACCGTCAGCACCAACCTCACCGGCAAGCTCCGCTCGTTTTTCGTCCGCTTCCTGCCCCTCGACCTCATCACCGGATTCGTCGAAAAGTTCGCTCGGCCCAAAGACCGAGCATGAGAGTCAGCGCCCGCTGCACACCTCATGAGCGCCGAAATTACTCCAGTATTTTCAAGAAGTTTGCCCATTTTGGGCCGGACAAGGCGCCGCACAGCCAATAGCGACACCATTTCCACAGGCCGCCGTCTCATTCTTTGAATTACCCCTTGCAACCCTTTCAGGAAAAGCGCATCTATGTAAATAACTAGCAGAGGCTTCCCCAACGTCCCGCCAAAGCAATTCGATTACTCTCTCTTGAGGGTTCTTCGGAACCTCTTCTCACAAACCCCCCTGGTAACCCTCCCCAAAATGCCTCTCGAGCGGGCCCACCGGAAGGTGGGCCCATATGCTCCCTCCGAGCATGCTGCGCCCCCAAATTGATTCCGACTGATTCCGGCCTGCCTCATTCCGGCCACTAAAATCAAACCTGCATGGGCTCTTCCTCCAACAAGAAACTCACTTCTGCATCCGCACTCAAGGCACTCAAAGCGGTTGACCGTCGCCTTTCAAAAACGGGGCTATCCCACACAAAGCGCCACCAAAGTTCTTCACACCCTCGCAACACTTCCGCCCGAGCTGTGCGTCCCGTCCGTAACCCGAGCTTCGCCCGCAATGCTCATGAAGATCTCATCACTCCAGCGCCTCCGCCTCGCCGCGCCACCAATGGTGTTGAGTGGCTGCCGGTCCCTGGCTGGGACTTTCCCTGGCTCTGGGCAGGCTTCTCCACGCGCAAGGGCGGCCTAAGCCGCGCCTACTGTGCTGACGACTCGCCCGGCCTGCCCGCCGTGGCGGGCGAGCTGAACCTCGGCATCACTGCAACTGACGATCGCGAAAACGTCCTCCGAAATCGGCATCTCTTCGCTGAAGCCGTCACGTCCGATCCCGCAACCCCGCTCATCTCGCTGCGCCAATTCCATTCCAATCGCATCGTCCGTACCTCCAGAACAGATGCCGCCCGCAACCAGCCGCACAAGGCCGATGGGCAAATCACCGCCGAGCCGGGCCTGCTCCTCGCCATCCAGACCGCCGACTGCATTCCCATTCTGGTCGCTGACCGCAAGCGCCGAGTTGTCGCCGCGTTTCACGCAGGCTGGCGCGGAACCCTCAAGCGCATCGTGGAAACCGGCGTTGGCCAGATGCGCCTCACCTTTGGATCTGATTCCAAAGATCTAATCGCCGCCATCGGTCCGGGCATCGGCCTCTGTTGTTACGCCGTGGGAGAGGAAGTTCTCTCCGAATTCGACTCTCAGTTCACATACGCGCGCGAACTCTTTCGCGAGGTCTACGATTCCGACCCCGTTCGCAGAAAATACCCCATGCTCTTCCTCACCCAGCGCGCGCCCGGCCATTCACCCATCGGTCCCAGCCTTCATGTCGATCTCATTGAAGCCAACCGCCGCCAGCTTCTCTCGGCTGGTCTCGCTGCAGCATCCATCCAGATCGTCGGCGGCTGCACGCAATGCCACCCCGATCTGTTCTTCTCCCACCGCGGCTCGCACGGTTACGCCGGGCGCATGATGGCGGCCATCGGCATTCGAGAGGCGCGGAAACATCGGCCCTCGTAGACGCGGCTTTTATTAGCAGGAATGAATTTGGTTTTTGGAGCTTGAGCCCGGCGCTACGCTTTCGCCTCGCCCGGATTCACCAGGTCGCGCAGTTCCTTTGACGGCTTGAAGTAGGGAACTTTCTTTGCGGGAACGTCGACGCGGGCGCCGGTCTTGGGGTTGCGGCCGATGCGGGGTTTGCGCTGGCGGATACGAAACGAGCCGAAGCCGCGAATCTCGATCTTGTCTCCACTCTGCAGGGCGCCAATCACTGAAGCGAAGATGGTTTCGACAATCACCTCTCCGTCGCGCCGGGTCAAATCACCCAGGTTGGTCACCTTCTCCACCAGGTCCGCCTTAGTCATCGCCGTTCAACCTCCGCATCCAGCATAAACGGATTGTGCCGAGGAAATCTCGAAAATGCAAGCCCCTTCTTAGAAATTATCCTTTGCGCATCAGCAAGTTGGCCGATTAAACCCCTCCGGCCGCCCGAACCTTGGCCATCCAATCAGCCCCCTCTGGCATCGCCAAATCCACCCATCCCGGCTTCCGAATTCCAGCCGATCACCCGGCATAGGGTACCCCGCCAGTGGGTCGGCACACCGGCGTACCCCGCCAGCTCACCGGCATACGATAGCCAGCCGGCTCTCTCGCATACGATAGCCCGGCCAGCTCGCTGGCATACGATACATTGGTCGTTGGACCTCCAGCAGGCACAACAGCCAAATGGCCTACCCGCAATACAGCATTGTCATACCGGCATATAACGAGTCCGCTCGCATCGGTGGCGCGCTTCAGGCCGTTGTCGCCTGCATCCGCCAGCGTCGCTGGAACGCCGAAGTTGTCGTGGTCGACGACGGCTCGCACGACGACACTGCTGAGATCGTTAGTGCCTTCGCCGCAAATGCTCCGGAAGTTCGCATGCTTCAGAATCCCGGCAACCGCGGCAAAGGCTACAGTGTGCGCAACGGAATTCTCCACTCGCTCGGCGAAGTGGTCATGTTCACCGATGCCGATCTTTCGGCCCCAATAGAGGAAGCCGACGGGCTCTTTGCCGCCATCGCCGGCGGTGCCGACATCGCCATCGGCTCGCGCTGGCTTGAGCGCACGCGCCAATCCATTCGCCAGCCTCTCTACCGCCAGTTCTTTGGCCGCTGTTTCAACCTGGTCACCCATGCGGTCATGCGCCTGCCTTACGCTGACACGCAATGCGGATTCAAGGCCTTTACCCGCGCCGCCGCGCAAACCATCTTCCAGCTCCAAACCATCGAGCGCTGGGGCTTCGATCCGGAGATTCTTTTCATCGCCCGCAAGCGTGGCTACCGCGTCGTCGAAGTCCCTGTAAGCTGGGCCCACGACGAGCGCACCCGCATCAGCTACCTCAGGGACGGAACAAGAATGCTGCAAGACATCGCCATCGTCCGCTGGAATGCGTTGCGCGGTCATTACAATAAGCCCGTCGAGCGCATCAGTCGCACAGGCCTGGTCAAGTAGCCCCCCGTTTAGCCCCAAGTTCAGTCTTCCCTGGTTTTCGTGTTCCCCTTCTTCGCGTCCCCCGTCTCTTTCGTTTCATCAGTGCCTGAGGAATCGGCAGTGTCGACAGTCCCCAGCGAATCGTTGACGAGTTCTTTCTTGATTTCAGCGTCGGTAAATTTGGGCGGCTTCGTTTCTTGAGTCATTCGTATTTTCCTCTGGGAAATATCGGGAACATGAACGTTCGGCGGCCACTATTTGACAAACGGTTTCCATGACGACGAAATCTGAGTTGCTAGTTCTCTGCCGTCGACTTCGGAATCGATAAGCGTGGCCGCAAGATCCCAAACCCGTGGGTCATTCTCAATTTCATGATGTGGCTTGTTAAGCGTTCGAGCATACCAGGGATAGTTTGCGCAATTAATTCGAAGACCCTCATAAGTCATATGCAGATTTCCGATGATCGTCGTTTCAGCCGGGTTGGCTGCCACTATCTGTGTCAGTCCCTGAAGCGGGCCCCGCGACTGATAGAAGTTAATGGCATTGGCCACGTTTGAAGGGATCCTCGACTCGTCGCGGCCAAATTTTCCGATGCTGTCCATCTGGATAGTGAGCTGAACCGGAATGCCCTGCTTTGCTAGCTCTCGAGCAAATACCACCGTTTCTGTGGCGCCCCAGCTATGTCCATAGATGATGATTTTTGCGTGCTCCTTTTCGGTCGGCGTTGGATTGCCGTTTCCATCGCTGTCGAGGAGGCGCAGGACTTCATGAAGGGCCTTTTTCCCCTCATGATTTCCAAACACTTCAGCATGCACATCGGGGCGATAATGGTCTCGAAGATATTCGGCAAACTGCACTTCAGGATGTCCCTGGTCATCGGGCCGCGCAAATCCGCCTACGAATCCAATCACAATTACCTTTCGAGTAATGGCGCCACCCTCGACCGTCGTGTCATTGCCCAAAGTCGAATTCAATATGGAGTTCAACGCGGACGTCTCACCCGCACTCCGCAACGCGATCGGAAACAGCTTTTGCGTCGTCGCGCTGTCAGGGCCTGTTGCCACATCAGTCCGCGCAGTCTGTGCCCCAGCACGAGGAGAAGCACAAAGAGAAACTGAGGCGCCCAGCAAAAGCAGCCCATATGCGAACCGCCCCCGCCGGGCCCCTTGTCGTTCCCCTCGTCGTGCCGCGAGATACCAATTTCGGGTGATGGTCTGAGTAGGAGGCACGTTGCCGCACAATTCGAATTTATCTGGCCGGATCACGGCTTCGGCCATTGTCAGCTTATACAGCGTTTCAGTCAACAATGATGGCCAGCCCGCCATCCCCGGAACTCAAGAACACGACGCATGCGGCCTCAATCAGTACATTGCGCTGTCGGCGAAAACTGACATCACGATGCAGGTTTGGCAGAGACAGCACGGCTCTTCTTTGATTGGATCATCTGAGCGCTTAATGCGCTCAAAAGAGCCAGTCCGACAGACACCCAGATCACCTCGTGATATCCCGAAACGAAAGCCTCGTCGAAGTCGCGCTGCACGCGCGAGTCGCCGATCTGAGCGCCCGCTAATTTTGGTCGTTGCATCCCTACGCTTTGGCGCAGGGAGGGGGAGAGCTCGATCTGCGTGAGACTGCGATCGAGCGCGCGGTTAAATCCGGCGGTGAGAACCAGACCGAAGACAGCCACGGCCAGTAGTCCGGCAATTCGCGACACGGCGTTATTCACTCCGGAGGCAACGCCTGCCTCTTCCGACGGAACCGACTGCATCACCGCCGTGGTGAGTGGAGCGACGATGATTGCCATACCGAGTCCCAGAACGACCACCGCCGGGAAAAAAGTGGTCCAGTACGAGCCCCCAATTCCCGGCCTTAGAAAGAGCGCAAAGCCGGCCGCCACCGCTAGCGATCCTATTGTCAGCGGCAGTCTGGCGCCGTATCGAACCACCAGGCCTCCCGACCAGCGGGAAAGTATAAAAATCAACAAAATCATCGGAACCAGCGCAGCTCCGGCTTCAGTCGCGCTGTAATGCTGAACCTGAATGAGATCGAGCGGAAAGAAAAACAAAACCCCGGCAAACGGCGCATAGAGCAGAAACGTCAGCAGATTGGCGCCTGAAAAATCTCTGGAACGGAAAAGACGCAAAGAGACCATCGGCGCCGGCGAGCGCGATTCCACAATGAGAAAGCAAAGCAATGCGCCCAGACCGGCCAGTCCCAAGCCCCACAGAATCGCTTTGTGCCCTGACGCAGCAGACGGACTCGACGCCGTGGCCGAGGCATTGATAAGCGAATATGTAATTGCTCCCAAACCAAACGTAGCCAGCGCAGCGCCCAGCCAGTCCACTCTCCTGCTTGCGGTTTCGTCGCGGCTCTCCGGAACCCTCCATACCGACAGCAGAATTACGACCACCGCCATGGGGAGATTGATGAAGAAGACCCAACGCCATGATGCGTGCGCCACCAGCCATCCGCCCAGAACCGGCCCAACAGCTGCAGTGATCGCCGTGAAGGCTGACCAGGTTCCGATGGCCCGCCCGCGCTCACTTTCTGGATAGGACGCGCTGATAATTGCCAGACTTCCCGGAACCTGCAGCGCTGCTCCTATCCCCTGAACTCCACGCGCAACAATGAGGGAACCGATTGAGGGCGCGAGACCGCACCAGGACGATGCGATGGCAAACAGCGCTACGCCGTAGAGAAAGATCTTCCGCCGGCCGTAGAGATCGCCAAGAGAACCACCCAACAGCAACAGCGAGGCGAGTAAAAGAGCATATGCCTCGACGACCCACTGAATCTCCGTCACCGATGCGTGGAGGCCTGCCTGCAAAGCTGGCAATGCTACGTTGACGGCGGTTCCGTCGATAAATGCCATGCTCGACGCAAGGATCGTCGCGATCAAAACCCACGGTCCTCTGCACGGCTGGCCTGTCCCCGCAGCGGAGCGACCTACAGATTCTTCACACGGAGATTTGATGAGCATCGTCACTATCGAATCAATCTCAATTCAATCCCGGCCTTCCATACTCGTACCAGATCTGGCGTATCCCGAAGTGAACCTGCGGCACTCGCCAACTGAACAGAATTCCCGCAAGCGTCTTAGCTCGACGCCCCTGCATCTGATATTAAGGTTGAACATGCTCGTAGCTCTGGGAGATACGCAATGAAGGCAGTCGTGCTGCATGAGTACGGTGGTCCCGACAAACTGAAATTTGACGACAACTTTCCCGACCCATTATCCGGCGGCAATACCGTGCTCATCGCGGCTGCCGCTGCAAGCGTGAATCCCATCGACTGGAAACTGCGTTCCGGGTCGGCTCAGCAGAGATTTCCATTAACGTTTCCGGCAATTCTGGGCCGCGATGTCAGCGGCATCGTGCGGCACGTGGGCGCAAACGTAAAGCACTTCAAGATTGGCGACCGCGTTCTCGCGCTGACCAACAAGACCTACGCCGAATTGGTGGCAGTCGACGACTCTGACGTCACCCATCTGCCGGATGGCGTCGACCTGGTGGACGCGGCCGCGATCCCATTGATCTCGCTTACCGGTGATCAGCTCGTGCGCATTGCGACAAATGTGCAAAAGGGACAGGTGGTTCTCGTAACGGGAGCGCTGGGCAGTGTTGGGCGCGCGGCAGTGCATACAGCCAAAAAAATCGGCGCGCAGGTAATCGCCGGTGTTCGCGGCAAAGATCTGGATGCCGCCCGCTCCCTCGGTGTCTCTGGCGTGTTGGCAATTGACGACGATAAAGCAATTGAGAACTTCCCGTTGGTGGATGCAATCGCGGACACGGTCGGCGGTGACACTGCGGCGAAGCTCATTGTGCGCGTAAAGCCCGGTGGCTCCTTTGGCTACGCCGCTATGCTGCCGGAAAGCGCGGCGGCCAAAAATCCCACGGTAAAGGTTACGCGAGTCCAGGCCAAGCCCGATCCATCCAAGGTGCGCGAGTTTGCCGATGACGTGCGCGACGGCAAGTTCATTCTGCCCATTGGCGCCAGGATGCCCCTGAAGGATGCCGCAGAAGCCCAAGTACTAGGGGAAAAAGGCGGCATTGGGAAGATCATCCTGCTGGCCCCAGATTCTAAGGGGTAATGCAGATCCTGCCAGAAATCGCTTCTCAAGAGGAAAGTGCGGCGGCGGCCGATTTGGCATCCTTCGATTCCGGCGTCCGGCGCCAGTACACCCAAACTGAGAATGTAGCCAGAGCGAGAAGGGTTACGGGCGCTGAGAAAATCGAGAACGCAACCGAGATCCCCTGGTAATGAGTGATTGACAGAAGCACAATCCAGAAAAAGTCGCCGGTGGCAACAATTACTGCCAGGTTCAGCGCAAGCATCCAGCCCGCAATCGCGCCGCCCCGCCTCCACAGCATGGCGCAGGCGGGGACGGCGAGCAGCAGAAGCCGCGCGTCATAGCGCCGGTGATAGAGAAACAGCATTGACAAAGGCACGATGGCCGCGAGCGCAAACCACGCCAGCTCTGGCGTGAAGGGCGACTGCAAAGTCTTCCGCATCCACACGAACAGCAGAGCTCCGCAGATCAGAAAAACAACCGCGTTGTAAAAGTGTGGGTTGTCTTTAAAGCGGCTCACGATCGTTTGTAGACTGATGATCAAATTCACGCCGAAGTTGCCGCCGCTTGCCGGTCCCGGATCGTTGATACCGCCGCGCGCCATGATCGCCGATTCGTTCGAGATCAGCTCCTGCAACCACTGCGGAGCAATGTGCCACGTCCAGAGCGCCGCCGCCCCCGCGAGCGCGCCGGCCATGGCAAGGGTTTGAAGTGCGCGCTTGCGCAGAGCGCCGCCCACCAAAAGTAAATAGAACCAAATCAAACCTGCGTCATGCGGCTTCATCACGAGGGCCAGGGCCAGACACAGTGCGCCCGCGAATGCAAACCGATTTTGCAAAATGCACCAGGCTGCAATCATTGAAAGGCCCACGACAATGCCGGCAGCATTGCCTAAGGCAAGCAGCAATTCGCTGTTAATCAGGAACAGATAGATCATGAACGCTGAGAATCGTGGTGCGTATTCGCCGCCGACATTCATCATTAGAAAAGCGGCCAGAATAAAGCATCCGGCCGTCAGGGTCATCCAGATTGCTTCGGCCACAGCCCAGGGCAGAATCGCGAGCGGAGCAACCAGAAGAAATATAGTCGGGAAATTTGGCGTCAGGTGATCGGTGCTCCGGTGCCAGCACCCCGGGCACGGCTCGGAGGCCAAGTCGCCTCCTTCTCGCGCGTAAATCGCAGATAAATCTGACTGCTTATAAGGATCGTGATGTTCAATGAGGCATCGCGAACCAAGATAATATTCTCTAAAGTCGATCATTCCAGCGTAGTTAAAGTGTTCAATCGCTACGCCAGCCAAAACAAAAAGCAGACTGCCAAGCACAAGTAGGTAAACTCCGTCTCGGCGGTCTTTAGCGGAAGTCAGGATTCACCTCGCAAGAAATGGGTCTCACTGCATAGTATGACGGTTGTCTCGCAGTCTCGCTCTATACCGCACGCCTCGGTTCTATCCAACTGCACTGCGAACGTGCCAATCGGCTGAGGGCCTAAATTCTGTCAAGCTCCTGGCCGTGCCCGCCGCACCGCAACTCGCTGAAAACAAATCCAAAATAGCCTCCGCCAACTTTGCCGATTAATTCGCCGATTCCTTCATACTCTTTCCATGAGCTTTCAACTAGGCCGTCCTGATCTTCGCGACTCAAAAACCCTCCTCGCCGGCCCTGTTTCTTCGCCATCCCACTTCTCCACGCATTCGCTTTTCTCACCCGATTTTGGCCATTATGCGAAAAAAGGCGCACTTCGTTTGGTGCAAAGTGTACGTAACCCTTTTATCATCAGCATAATTTCGCAAAAAATCGCGGTCGAAAAACGCGAAAAAACGAGCAAAATCGACCCGAATTCGACCCTTTTCAGGCTTTTTCTTGCCTTTTTCGGCACTTGGTCCCTTCGCCTTATTGTCGCCTCGTCGCCCGCATTTTTTTGCCACTTTCTGACGCGGATTTCGGCAAGTGAGACTCCCCTCCGCTTCTGAACGTCTTTGATGAACAGGCGCCGTGTACCAAATTCAGCGCCGCAACATCTTAGCTCTTGGGAGTCACTCACATGATGAAGAAACTTGGAACCACACTTCTGCTCGTCGCGCTCGGGTCCGTCAGCGCGCTCGCCGCCGACTTCAACGGCAAGTGGACCGGCGATGTGCCGGGACGCAACGGCAACACGCAGACCCTCACCTTTAGCTTTCACGTCGACGGCGCGGCCCTGACCGGCAAGGTTACCACGCCGCGTGGAGATGTGGACATCACCAACGGCAAAGTCGATGGAGACAATATTTCCTTCGACCAGGTGTTGAACTTCAATGGCAATTCCTTCACCATCAGCTACAAGGGAGTCGCCGATGGAGACACCATCAAGTTCACGCGCACCTTCGGCGCCGATGGCGATCGGCCTCCGCAGGACTTCGTAGCCAAGCGTGCTCCCGCCGACGCCGCGCCGGCAGCGCCCGCACAGCCCGCACCGCCCGCCACTCCGCCGCCCCCGCCAACGGGCACAACCGCAACCCCGCAGTAATTCCGCCGCTCCGGTTCAGCGGCACGTTCACTACCTAGCCCAGCGCACACTTCGCCGCCATCGCGCGCCCAATCCACCGGGCGCGACTGGTTCTGTGTCCCGGCGCGGCTACGCACCCGTTATTACGCGTCCGTGATGCGGATTCGCGCGGCGAATTCGATGCTCCGCCACTCCATCGGCGTAAGCTGTCGTCGTCCGCCGCGTCCGGGCATTGGATCGCGGACAATCACTTCCTGAATTTCGTATTGCGACGTCGCCGTATCCACCTCGGACGTGATCGCCGTCAGAACCGTCGCGTGGCCGAGCGCGCCAATGATTAGCGGATGATTGTCGATCAGGTCCTGCACAGCCGTGTCCGCGTTCGCTGAAAACGTGTCCGCTTTGCATTGAAAAGCGCGTCCGGCATCGTCAGTCCATCGCCTGTTAAGGTCGCGCATAATGTCGCCAGGCATGCCGGGCATGTCTGCAACCGTTCCCCACGTCTCCTTCACGATGCGTTGCTGATCGACCGTGTGCTTGTAGTACTCAAAGACCATGCTGATGCAGGCCGCCCAGCACCACTCGTTCTGCTGCTGGAATGCCTGTTTGAATGTCATCGACGAGATGCCAGTAGTGCAGACTTCGATGGGTTGTTCGCCCATCGGCGTCATCGTCTGCACGGGTGTCCCGCATTGTTTCGCCCCAAACATCGTCCGCGACGCAGCAATAAATCCCGCACCGGCAAAAGCAGTGCGCAGAAAAGCGCGGCGTTCCATATTCAACCTCCAGGATTTCTCGAGGGGGCACAACATTTCGGGGGGACAATTCAAGAATACGCTCCGCGACGCGAAATCGTTCCCCGCCGGCCATTCGCAGCCACCGCAAGCCAACTCACTCGGACTTCGGTATCATCAGTACATGGCAGTCCAAACGCCTATATCGTCGCTGAAAACCCGCGATCAATCGGCTCTTCCGACCCATGCCTTTGGGACGCACGCGTTTCGAGCCTACGACCCGCTCCTGGAGCCTATCGCCGCAAAAGTGATGGCCCAGCAACGCCTTAGCGCCAACGACGGGCTCGCGCTGTACGCCTCTCATGACGTGCTGGCCGTAGGCTGGCTCGCCAACCACGTCCGCGAGCGGATGCACGGCGACGTTACCTACTTCAACGTCAATCGCCACATAAACCCCACCAACGTCTGCGTAGCCGCCTGCAAGCTCTGCGCATTCGGCCGCAAAAAGGGTGACCCCGCCGGCTACACCATGGCCCTCAGCGAGGCCTGGGAGACGGCTGCCTCAGGCTACACCGAAGCTGTCACGGAGTTTCACATCGTCGGCGGTTTGCACCCCGACCTGCCCTTCGAATTCTTCCTCGACGTCATCCGCGGCCTCAAAGAGCGCTTCCCAAAAGTCCACATCAAGGCCTTCACTATGGTGGAGATCGCGTTCCTCGCTCGCCGCGCAAAGTTATCCGTGGAAGAAACTCTGCTCAAGCTCCGCGAGGCCGGCGTCGACTCCATGCCCGGCGGCGGCGCGGAGATTTTTGCTGCCCGCGTGCGCTCCATCATCTGCGACCACAAGATCGACGGCGAAGAATGGCTCGAGACTGCGCGCACGGCGCACAATCTCGGCTTCAAATCGAACGCGACCATGCTCTACGGCCACATTGAGAACGACGGCGACCGCGTCGATCATCTGCTTAAGCTTCGCGCACTGCAGGACGAAACCGGCGGCTTCCAGACTTTCATTCCGCTCGCCTTTCATCCCGAGAACACACCGCTCGACCATCTGCCCGTGACCACCGGCCTTACCGACATTCGCCAGATCGCAGTCAGCCGCCTGCTACTCGACAACTTCCCGCACATCAAGGCCTACTGGCAGATGATGACGCCCAAGATCGCGCAGATCGCGCTCCGCTTTGGCGCCGACGACCTCGACGGCACCGTGATCGAAGAGAAGATCTACCACGATGCCGGCGCTACCACCCCGCAGGGCATGACGCGCAAAGAGCTCTGCCGCCTCATCACCGAAGCTGGCCGCGTCCCCGTCGAGCGCGACACGCTCTACCACGCCGTCACCCGCAGCGAGGACAGCTTCACCGTCGCGGTCTAGCATGGATTTAGCTCAAGCAACGTCCCCCACAATCCCCGAAAGATAGCCCGAAAATCGGCGGGCCTTGCGTGCCTTTCGCACGCGTCTCCGTCAAACCGGGAGCTTCATTGAGAACACGATGAATTCCTTGCTCCGTTCCGGCCGCTGGATCTTCTCCTTCGCTATCGTCGCTCTCGGCGTCGAAAACATCGCGTGCGCCACCGGCTTGTTTCCCGTGCCTGGGCCAAGCTTCCACTCCATGCCCGTTCTCCCTTTCTTGCCGGCAATTCCATGGCCAGTCATTCTCTTCGGTGCTCTCTGGATCGCCTGCGGCATTGGCCTTCTTTGTGAACGCTGGCGCCGCGCGTCCGCTTACACGCTCGGTGTCACCTACATCGTCTGGACACTGGCCTACGTCCTCCCGAAATACATCGCGTCTCCCGGCGACATGGGCCTGCGCACCATCGTCTTTGAGCCGCTCTCGCTCGCTTGCATCGCGCTTCTCTTGCCCAGCCCGGCCGCTACGCCGAAGGGTCTCTCCATCGCCTGCCGCGCCGTCATCGCCGCCGCAATGATCGTCTTCGGCGTCGATCACTTCCTCGGTATTGGCTTCATCTCTACATTGCTGCCCGGCTGGATCCCATTCCATGTCTTCTGGGTTGCCCTTTTCGGCATCGTGTTCATCGCCTGCGGCATCGGCATCGGCTTGGGATTTCTCGAGCGCTCGAGCTGGATCACGATCGGCTTCATGCTCGCAATCTGGGTGATCACGCTGCACATCCCGCGCACGCTCGGCTTCTATAGCATTCCCGGCGCCATCACTGATCCCGATGAGTGGTCGAGTCTCTTCATCGCCATCGGCCTCTGGGGCGGCCCTTGGGCCATCGCGAACAGTCTTTCGAGAGATACACGCTAACAGGACAAAGCTATTCCAGCGAGCTACTACTCATTTGTAAAGGCCAGCCCCTCCGCGCTTTAGTACGCCCCGATCCCAGTCAAGTTCTGTCCCAGGATGAGCGTATGAATATCGTGCGTGCCCTCATACGTCTTCACTGATTCCAGATTCATGCTGTGGCGCATGATCGGATAGTCCTCTGTAACTCCGTTCGCGCCGAGGATGTCGCGAGCCAGCCGCGCGCACTCGAGAGCCATCCATACATTGTTTCTCTTGGCCATCGAAATGTGCTGGTGGCCAACCTTGCCCACGTCCTTCAGCCGGCCCACATGCAGCGAGAGCAACTGCGCTTTTGAGATTTCGCTTGCCATCCACACCAGCTTCTCCTGCACAAGCTGGTGGCTCGCGATGGGCTGATCGTGGAATTGTTTTCTTGTCTTTGCGTAATTCAATGCCGTGTCGTAGCAGTCCATCGCCGCGCCAATCGCGCCCCAGCTGATGCCGTAGCGCGCCTGGTTCAGGCACATCAGGGCAGCCTTCAGGCTATCCGCGCCCGGCAGCAGGTTGGCCGCCGGAATTCGCACTTCTTCAAGCGAGAGACTACTGGTGACCGATGCGCGCAGCGACCATTTGCCGTGAATGTCGCTGGACTTGAAGCCGGGCCGGTTGGTTTCGACGAGAAAACCGCGCACGCTGTCGGCCCCGCCTTCGCCCGCGCCCTCAAGCTTCGCCCACACCACGGCCACATCGGCAATCGATCCCGAAGTGATCCACATTTTTTCGCCATTCAGAATGTACTCGTCGCCGGACTCGCGCGCGCGAGTCGTCATTCCAGCTGGGTTCGATCCGAATCCCGATTCGGTCAACCCAAAGCAACCCAGCTTTTCGCCCGTGGCCAAAGCCGGAAGCCAGGTGTTCTTTTGTTCTTCTGAGCCGAAAGTGAAGATCGGATACATCACCAGCGCGGATTGCACGCTGACAAAGCTGCGCAAACCAGAGTCGCCGCGCTCCAATTCCTGCAACACCAGGCCGTATTCGACATTGGACATGCCGGCACAGCCGAAACCGACAAGATTAGCCCCGTAGAATCCCAGCTTGCCCATCAGCGGAACAAGCTCCCGCGGAAAACGTCCCTCGCGAAAGCAGTCTTCGATGATGGGAACCACATTCGCGTCTACAAAATCGCGCGCTGTCCGCCGGACGAGAAGTTCCTCTTCTGTCAAGCTCGCATCGAGCCCAAGAAAATCGAATCCCTGAAATTTGAAGGCCATCGTCGTACCCGCTGTCTCGGAGCTTCACCGGGACAGTTGAGAGTACCAGTCCATGGCCCTCTTTTCAACGCGGTCCGGGATCGACCTTCAGTTGGGGCGCTGCATCGGCTTCTCGTGAATCACCATCCAATTCACGCCAAACTTGTCGCGAAACTGGCCAAAGCGGTGCGCGAAAAACGTCTCGCCCATTTTCATGAAGATTTCGCCGCCATCGGTAAGCGCTGCGTAGATGCGCTCGGCCTCCGCATCGCTGTCGACAGATAGGGTAAGATACGCGCTGCGCATGGGCTCCACTTTCGGGCCGTCGCTGGCCATTACAGTAGTGTCGCCCAACGTGAAGCGAGCGTGAATAATTCCGTCTCGGTTCAGGCCCGGCGGCAGGTTTTGCGGTGCGCCTTGAGAGCTCATCTCAGCGAACGTCGATTTCATCAGGATCTTCGCGCCCAGGTTTTTCTCGTAGAAATTCATGGCTTCCTGGCAATTACCGGGGAAATTCAGATAAGTGTTTACCTTCATCGCTGGGATTTTCCTTTCGGGAAAGTGGCTCACCGGCATCCGACGCACCGGATGGCTTTAGAAATTTTGGCTACGAACGCATCCTATAAACATCACTTGCAATTTGCAATCGACAAATGGTAGCAATGGAATTCAGCCACAGGCCCCGTGAAAACGCCAATTCAAGAATCAGGTGATCCCATGAGTACCTTCGAAAACTCACCACGTATAACACCCTTTCTCTGGTTCGACTCGAACGCCGAAGAGGCCGCCGATTTCTACATAAGTGTCTTTCCCAACTCGCGCAAGCTGGGCGAACTGCGCAACACCGGCGACGCACCCGGCCCAAAGGGCGGCGTTCTCACTGTCTCCTTTGAACTCGACGGCCTTAGATTCACCGCTCTCAACGGCGGCCCAGCATACCAATTCACTCCCGCAATCTCGTTTGTCGTGCGCTGCGATACGCAGCAGGAGATCGACAACTACTGGTCGAAGCTCACCGCGGGCGGCAAAGAGGTCCAGTGCGGCTGGCTTGTCGACAAATTCGGTCTGAGCTGGCAGATCGTTCCTGCGCGCCTGCCTGAGCTCCTCAAGAATTCGGCAGCGATGCAGGCAATGATGAAGATGAAAAAGCTCGACATCGCCGAGTTGCAGCGCGCCTCGCAAAGCTGATGTGCAGATCCTCCTTTGAGAGCAGCAATCTGAACGAGACTGGCATGCTATCGATATCAGCGCGGTAAGGAATTGTTTCCCATGAAGAGTCTGTTTGAGCCAGTGTGCGCCCAAGAAGTAAAGCAGCGGATGTCAGCGTTGAGCCAGAGCCAGCAGCGGCAATGGGGCAAAATGAATCCGGCGCAAATGCTGGCGCATTGCTCTTTGGGTTTAGAAATGGCGGCAGGAGAAATCCGTCCGCCGCGCGCGCTAGTTGGTCGCATTCTTGGGCCAGTCATTAAGCCGATGGCCTTACGCGACGAAGAGCCGATGCGCAGGAATTCCCCGACAGCAAAGGAGCTTCTCGCATTCGGTGAGGATCCCGACTTCGAAACCGAGCGGGAGCGCCTGAGCGGTCTGATCGATCGCTTCGTCGCAGCGGGAGCTGCCGGTTGCACCTCGCACCCCCACGCATTTTTCGGCTCTCTTACTCCGGACGAATGGGCGGTCCTGATGTACAAGCATCTTGACCATCATCTGCGCCAATTCGGAGCCTAAACCGGCGCGTAATTTCGCCCAGCAGCAAAGAAGCTCGCCGGCCTTCGCACCCAGAACCAAACTGGAGTTTCTTCAAGCTGCCTCACCGTGATCCAATGGCTGGGTTACGGTAGGGGGGGCGTGCTATGGGCACCCGCAGAGATTTCGTTAAAGGATCGGCACTCGTAGCTACAGGATGTATTCTGCCCGCCGGCACGGCGAGTGAAGCCTACGCGTCAGGCGAGGCTTCGGAAGCGGCGGCCCCGGGCGAATTGGCCGCGAACGACGCAGACGGCTGGTACAAACGGCCCATGCGCTGGGCGCAGCTTGCGTTTGTCGAAGACGATCCCGGCAACTACGACCAGCAATTCTGGCTCGACTATTTTCGCAGCGTCCATGCTGACGCCGCCTGCCTCAGCGCCGGTGGCGTTGTCGCGTTCTATCCCACACAACTTCCCTTACAGCAGCGCAGCGCATGGCTCGGCAATCGTGACGCGTTTGGTGATCTGCTGGCCGGCTGTCGCGCCATGGGAATGAACGTGATCGCGCGCACCGACGCGCACGCCTGCTGGCAAAAGGTGTACGACGCGCATCCTGACTGGATCAGAGTTGATGCAAGCGGCCAGCCGGTGCGCCACCCCTCCGATCCGCGCTATTGGGAGACCTGCGCTCTCGGGCCCTACAACTTCGAGTTCATGACCGCGGTGCATGAAGAGATCATGCGCATGTACAAGCCCGACGGCATCTTCACCAACCGCTGGGCGGGCAGTGGCATGTGCTACTGCGAACACTGCCAGCAGAATTTCCGCGCCTCAACGGGACTTGATCTGCCGCGCACCAACAACCCGCAAGACCCGGCGAGAAAACAATATATTGTCTGGCATCAAAAACGCCTCTTCGATCTCTGGCGCTTGTGGAACGAGAAGATCAGGGCCATCAATCCCGGCGCGAGCTACATCGCCAACGCAGGCGGGGGAGCTCTCAGCGACCTTGACATGAAGACCATCAACGACCTCGCGCCAATGATGGTTGCTGATCGGCAGGGCCGGCGCGGGCTTATGTCCCCCTGGGCCAACGGAAAAAATGGCAAGGAATATCGCGCGACGATGGGCAGCAAAGCGATTGCCGGCATGTTCAACGTGGGCATCGAGGACGAACATCGCTGGAAAGATTCAGTCCAGAGTGGCGATGAAATTCGCATGTGGGTTGCCGACGGCATGGCGCATGGACTTCGCCCCTGGTTCATCAAATTCAACGCCAAGCCGATCGATAAGCGCTGGCTGCCGGTTGTAAAGGAAATCTTCGACTGGCACTACACTAATGAAAATTACTTCAGAAACATTCGCCCGTTGGCCCGCGTTGGCCTTGTGTACTCGCAGCAAAGCGCGTCGTTCTACGGCGGAGAACAAGCTCGCGAAAAGATCGACGAACCGGCATTGGGATTCTACGAGGCGCTGGTTGAAGGGCGCGTTCCCTTTGAGATGGTTCACGATCGCTGTCTCGACACAGAACATCTCGCGCCATTCCGCACGTTGATTCTGCCCAATATTGCCGCATTGTCCGACGATCAGTGCGCCAGCCTGCGCGCATTCGCTGAGCGCGGCGGTGGCCTAATCGCTACTTACGAATCGTCGCTCTACGACGAGTGGGGCGTACGCCGCAAAGACTTCGGTCTTGCGTCGATCTTCGGAGCGTCGTACGCCGGCAAGCTTGAAGAAAACATGCTCAATTCTTACTTGAGCTTGGAAAAGGATCCGTCAAGCAACGCAGTTCACCCGCTGCTGCGCGGATTCGAAGATTCGGGTCGCATCGTCAACGCCGTGAACCAGGTGAACGTGACACCTACCGACTCCAGCCAATCTTCTCCCTTGCGAATTGTGCCGAGTTACCCTGATCTGCCGATGGAGTCAGTCTTCACGCGACCCGGCGCTGCGCATCGCCCCGGCGTCTACCTTCAGCAGATCGGCCGCGGTCGCGTCGTCTATTTTCCGGGCGACATCGATCGTACCTTCTGGCAGGTTTTGAATGTGGATCACGGGAATCTTCTGCGCAATGCCGTCGAATGGGCTACGAACGAAGCTCCACAGGTGACCGTCGAGGGCAAAGGAATTTTGGATGTGGCCCTGTGGGAGCAGAAGAACTCGATGACTCTGCATCTCGTCAACCTTACCAATCCCATGATGATGAAGGGTCCGGTGCGAGAGATCATTCCCATTTCCGCGCAAAAAATCTCGCTGCGGATTCCAGCCGGAAAGCGCGTCGGCCGCGTCCATCTGCTTGTCGCGGCGCGAGACGTTCCATATCGCAGCGAAGGCGACACCCTCTTCCTTCAAACACCGTCAATCGGGCTTCACGAAGTGGTTGCGGTGGATTTTTCGTCCTAGCCTTTGCCTGCCTCATTGGACGGCGCAAATGTTCGATAGCAATGGCAAAGCCAGGGACGACCCAAGAAGCGGCGGCCGTCAACACGAGCCGGTTTCGTGTCTGCTATGCTGAGTGGTTTACTTAAGGTAGGAGGGCGGCCATGCCGGAGCATAGGGCAAGAAAGCATCATCAGGACCGGGTCGCGGAGACGCTGAAGGAGGAGATCGGCGCCATGATTGAAGGCGAGCTCTCCGACCCGCGCATCGATCTCTGTCACGTAAGCGAGGTAGCGCTGAATCCCGGCGGAAAGTCGGCGCGCGTTTACGTTGTCGTGGATATTACGACGAAAGATATCGCCAAGTCCGAAGTGGAGACGATCGCCGGTCTTGAGGCAGCCAAGGGCTATATTCGCAGCGAGTTGAAGGATCGGATGGGCGTGCGTCACGTGCCGGAGCTGAGTTTTTTGGCTGACCGGTCTGGCCGCTTCAAGGCGCGCATTGAGGAGCTGATGAATCGGGGGCGCAAATCCCCAGCCTCGGCCGGTGGTTCAGCCAAGTCTGCCGCGCCAGGTAAGGAATCATCGAAAACCGCTGCCGCGGAGGCAAATCCGCCCGCCTGAATCTGTTAGCCTTGACGCTGCCGAACCTGTTAGGAATCTTCGCGCCGCTTGGAAGCGCGAAGGGCGTGTAGGCCCGGCCTGATTCCCCCATCCGCCCTGCAAGAAATGAAGAATTTCGTCCTGCTTGGGGCAGGCTGTTTCACGCTTCCCCCAAAGGTATCGACGGAAATCGAGTATTGCCGGAACTGGAGTATTGCCGCAGATGGAGAATCCCGTTGAACGGCCTGTACCGCCTGTTCCTGATAAGCCTGCGCGCCGCCCTTGGCGCATGCCGAGCTGGCCAATCATCTCTGAGGCTTCGGTCTTTCTCGCTTTCAGCGTCTTCTTTCTCGGATATGGCGTTACGCCCTTCCTCGGCGGAGATGGTCTGGGGCTGGTCGGCGCTGACGAACCACGCTACGCGCAAATCGCGCACGAGATGCTCGTGCGATTTGATGCCGCACCAACGCTCAAAGAACGGCTGAGCGCCTGTGTAACACCCTACCTCTACGGGCACCCCTGGTTGGAGAAACCGGCGCTCTATTACTGGCGCGCGATGTTCATCTTTCAGGACTTTGGCGTTCACGACTGGGCCGCCCGCCTGCCATCGTTCACGTTCGCCTTCATTATGGCGGCGCTCATTTACCTGCACATGAAGCGATTTCGGCCCGGTGGGCATCTTGATGCCGCGCTCATCACCGTGGCCTGCGCCGGCATCATGGCCTTCGCTCGCGGAGCCTCGACCGACATGCAGATGGCCGCGCCACTGGCCATCGGATTGCTCGGTTGGTATGCCTGGTACGAAACCAACTCCAAGTTCTGGCTCTACGACATCTATTTCTTTACCGGACTCGCCACGCTCGCCAAGGGGCCGATCGCGCCTCTTCTCGCTTTTCTCATCATCGCCGCGTTTGCTTTCCTGCGCCGCGAGTGGAATATCATTCTGCGGTCGCTGTGGTGGCCCGGGGTAGTTCTCTATTTCGCGATGGTGTTGCCCTGGTTCATCGCGGTGCAGCATCAAAACCCGACTTTCTTCCATGAGTTCTTCTTAAACCAAAATCTGCAGCGCTTCGCCACCGACCGTTACCAGCACCGTCAACCATTCTGGTATTACTTCGCGGTCGTGCCACTCGCACTGATGCCCTGGACCGTAATCTCGACGCGCGCGCTTATCGACGGCATCCAGACTTCAGTTGCTGAGTGGCGGCTGCGCCGTTCACGGGCCGGCAAACCGTTGCCCAAGCGAGCCGGTGATGCCTTCCCTGAATTCCTGGTGCTATGGGCTCTCATTCCTGTTGTCGTCTTCTCTTTTTCGCAATCCAAGCTCCCCGGCTACATTCTTCCCTCGATTCCGCCTATCACCATTCTCACCGGAGACTACCTGTATCGACGCAGGCAGCCGGGACTGAATCGATGGATTCTCATTGGTCATGCTGTCGTATGCGGCGCCATGACTATGGCAGCGCTGCTCCTGCCCTGGTTTGTCGTTCATGGCACAACCATGCCGCTGGTTCACGCGGCGATTATGCCGCCCACTCATGCGCTTGTCGCGGCTACGCTGGCCGCAACGGGTGCCGCGCTCCTCATTCTGATTGTGACCAAGGGTTTCGGTGTGGCACGCCTCCGCCCCGCAACGTGCTGCATCCTGGTGGTGCTCGTTCTGTTCGTGTACGGCGTGGGCCCGGTGTTTGGTATTCCTGGAGCCGATTCCACCAAGCGCGTCATTCACCTGCTCGACCGTTCTTACTCCGCGCGGCCTCTCGCTCAGCGTATTGCGGAGCAGGTTCCCGCAGACGAGACAATAGCGGTATTTCGTGTTCGCCGCGACGTTGAATTCGGGCTTTCGTTCTACCGCAATCGCGAAGTTGTGAATTATGACGAGAACGGTGTGCCCGATGAGCAGCATATCCTCGTGGCGCGCATCCAGGGCCGCAACGGCGTTGATCTCGACACGCAGCTCGCCCTCAACGAGCTTCTTGAGGGCCGCCAGTATCAGCAGCTCTTCGCCTGGCCGGAGCAGGGGCTGGAAGTCTATCTCGTGGGAAGTCACTAGCCCGCCGGTCAGCTTTCAGCCGACCCGAAGCTCCTCTAAACAGGCCCGAGAAAGTCTTTCCGCCCGCTCCTCTCTCGCACCGATCGTGAGCCAGAACGTGAGCCAACCCAATCGGTGACCACATAATAGAAGTGGAATGGAAACACCGGGCGGTTCCTTCGAGATTCTCGACCTGCGCCACTTCGCGGCGCCAGTCCTGCGGCCAGTGCTGGAGGCGGAAGGAGAGTTGTGGGCGGCGCGCCTTCATTGGGACTACCAGGCTTCGGCGCGTCTGCTCATGCAGTATCTCGACAACCATATGCTGCCCGGCTACGCAGCGCTTTCATCCGGCCGCGTGATGGGCTATGTGTTCTGCGTTTATGAGGAGACAAAGGCCGTCATCGGCGATGTCTTCGCGCTGCCAACCGACACAAATGGAGCAGTATCAACCACCGAAGAAACATTGCTTCGGCATCTGTTTGAATTGCTGCTCAACTCGCCGCACGTCGAGCGCATTGAAGCTCAACTGCTGCTCCATCCCTCCGGTACCTTCAGCGGGATCTTCCGCGGTGCTGGATTCGAAATCTTCCGTCGGCTATTTCTGGTACAGCCTCTGGAGGGCCACTCCAAGCCTGCTCAGCCGAATCTGCCGCCTAACCTCGAGCTACGCCCGTGGCGCGAGGCGGATCTGGCGCCGGCAGCCAGGCTCATCTGCGAAGCCTATCGCGATCATCCCGATAGCTTGATCAACGATCAGTACCGCTCCGTTCACGGCTCCATGCGTTTCTTGAACAACATTGTGCATTATGCCGGCTGCGGAACTTTTTCCCAACCCGCGTCGTTTGTGTTGGTCGAGCGCGCCAGCCGCGAACTGGCTGCTCTGGTGCTCGGCTCGCGCGTCAGCGCGCAGAGCGGACACCTCACTCAGGTCTGCGTTCATCCTGCCTTCCGCCGCCGCGGTCTGGCCCGGATGCTGCTCGCGCAGGCCGCCTACAGCTTCATGCGTCTGGGCGCCACGGAAATCTCTCTCACCGTAACGGAAGCCAACGCCGAGGCTATCAATCTGTACAAGCAGGAAGGCTACGAATGCGCGCACAGCTTCGATGCGGCCGTGTGGCTGCGGAATCCAATCGCCTGACCTCACTGGGCCGGCGGTCAATGGGAACGAGAACCACGGCAGGCTTGAGCGGAGAAGACGAATCGCGATAGGTTACATGTAAGCGATGGAGGTGAATATGCCGGTACGATCTCAATCCTCGCCGTCTCGGGACAAGGTACGGGCACACCGTCAACGGCTTCGCCGACAGGGACTCAGGCCCATTCAGATCTGGGTGCCGGACGTTCGTCTCCCCGCGTTCGCGAAGGAAGCGCGTCGCCAGTCCCTTGCGGTGGCGAGAAGCCCGCGCGCAAGGCAGGACCAGGAGTTCATCGACGCCGTTTCCGATTGGAGCAGCACTTGAAGCGCGGCGAATCATTAACCGTTGCCGGACGCAAGGACTACGCAGGAAAGCCGCGCCCGGCGGTGATTCTTCAAGACGACCGCTTCGACTTCGACAGGACAGAATCAATCACCATTTGCGCGTTCACGACGGATCCCACCGATGCGCCGTTGTTCCGGTTGGCAGTTGAGCCCAGCACGAGCAACGGACTTCGCGCCGTCTGCCATTTGATGGTCGATAAAATCTCCACCGTTCCCAAGGCAAGGATTGGAGCCAGAGCCGGCCGCCTCAGCGATGAGGATATAGTGCGGCTGAACCGCGCCATCGTGGTTTTTCTCGGCCTCGCAGCTCCCGGCCGCAATAGCTGACACCGACAATGCGATGAGAGATAAAGAGCCCACAGCTAAGGCTGCGGGCTCTTCCTGCTTTTGCCTGAAAACTACGCTTTGGCGCTCGTCAGCGCGCCCAGATCGGCGGCCAGCTTTTCCGTGCTGAACGCCTCTATGGTGTCGCCTTCCTTCAGGTCGGTGAGGTTGGCGATGCCGATGCCGCACTCCATGCCGTTGGTCACTTCGCGCACATCGTCCTTGAAGCGCTTCAGTGAGGCGATCTTGCCCTTGTGAACCTGCGCTCCATCGCGCATCACCCTCACCTCGGCGTCGCGGCGAATTACGCCGTCCTGTACTCGGCACCCTGCGATGGTCCCCACCTTGGGAATGCGGAATACATTGATGACTTCCGCTCGGCCCGCATAGTTTTCCTTGAAGGCCGGTTCCAGCAACCCCAACATGGCAAGGCGAATCTCGTCCTGCAGCTCGTAAATGATGGAGTGAAGGCGAATCTGCACGTTCTCCTGTTGCGCCAGCTCGGCTGCCTTGCGTTCCGGCCGCACATTGAAGCCGATGATGATGGCGTTTGAGGCCGTCGCCAGCAGCACGTCGCTCTCAGTGATTGAGCCGACGCCAGAGTGCAGCACTTTCACGCGCACCTTCTCCGTCGACATAAGCACCAGTGAGTCTGCGAGCACTTCCACGGAGCCTGTCACATCGCCCTTGATGATCAGCGGCAGATCCTTGATGCCCGATTGGCGAACCTGTTCTGCAAGTCCTTCCAGTGACACGCGCGAGCTCTTGGCAAGCTGCGCATCGCGCTCCTTCATCTTGCGGTACTGAGCGATGCCCTTGGCCTTGTCGCGGTCAGCCACCACCAGGAACGTATCGCCTGAGTCGGGCATACTTTCAAGGCCCAGCACTTCAACCGGCGTGGACGGTCCCGCTTCCTCCAGCGGGCGTCCGCGATCGTCAAACATCGCGCGAACCTTGCCGAAAGTATTGCCCACAATGTAGCTGTCGTTCAGGTGCAGCGTTCCATCCTGCACCAGCACCGTTGCCACAGCGCCGCGGCCGCGATCCAGCTTGGCCTCGAGAACGCTGCCCAACGCCTTGCGTCCCGGCGTGGCCTTGGGCGCCTTGATGTCGCTCACCAGGCAAATCATCTCCAGCAGCAGATCCAGGTTCAAATGCTTCTTTGCGGAAACCTCGACAAACACCGTCCCTTGCTGGCCGGCGCCTGCCCACTCTTCCGGAATCAGGCCGCGATCCGCGAGCTGCTTCTTCACGCGGTCGGGATTCGCTTCCGGCTTGTCGATCTTGTTCACCGCCACAATGATCGGAACCTCTGCGGCCTTGGCGTGATCGATGGCCTCCAGCGTCTGCGGCATCACACCGTCGTCGGCTGCAACCACGATCACCACAATGTCCGTGACCTTAGCGCCACGTGCGCGCATGCGGGTAAATGCTTCATGGCCCGGCGTGTCGAGGAAGACAATCTCGCGGCCCGATGCAGGCGAGCCCTCTTTGGAAAACTTCACTTTGTACGCGCCGATGTGCTGCGTAATTCCGCCCGCTTCACCCGCCGCAACATGTGTCTCGCGGATTGCGTCAAGCAGCGAAGTCTTGCCGTGATCCACATGGCCCATGACCGTCACCACCGGCGAACGCGGCACCTCGAGTTCGTGGGTGTTGTCCGCTTCGAGAACCTCTTCGATCGCCTGGTTTGCAATCTCCTCTTCGTAGCTGATCACGGTGGCCCCGGCGCCAAATTTCGCAGCCACATCTTTCACCATCTCGGCGTCGAGCGATTGATTCACAGTGACAAATACGCCCCCCATCAGCAGGGTCGCGATCAGATCCTTGGCGCGAACATCGAGCTTTTCCGCCAGGTCCTTCACGCTGATGCCTTCCGTGACTGTGATGTCGCGGGTAATGGGCACAGGCTCGGTGCTGTATTGTGCGCCGCCATAGCGTGGCGGCGGCACAAAGCCCTTCATCGGGCCTTCTTTGGTCTTGGGATACTGTTGCTTGCCACGTCCGCGGCCGCGCGAGCTCGCGCGCTGCGGGCGCGGAGCTTCACCAGTAGGCGGTGCTCCGCCTGCGCCTGGTCGCGCTCCGGGAAATCCTGGCCGAGCTCCAAATCCAGGGCGTGCGCCAAATCCGGGCCGTGCGCCGGGTGCCGTTGCGCCACCTGGGCCTGCAAATCCGCCCGTCCCGGTGCGCGTGGGATGTTTGGGGCGTGGGCCACCAGCATAAGAACCTGGAGGTGCGGTTGTCCCGCCAGGGAAGCGCTGTCCCGGACCTGCGGGTCCACTCGCCGGCCTGCGATCGAAAATCGGCTTTCCCCGCTGCAATCCGGTTCCCGTCGCCGGAGCCGATGGCGCAACGATGGATGCCTTATAAACCGGCCGCGGCCCCGTTTGCGGCATCACCATTCGCCGGGCCACAGGCTCGATGACCTTGGCTGTCTTCGGACCAGCTGTAGACTCGGCTGCGATAGCGGGAATCGCGCCCGACGCTCCAGTGGTGGCCGCTTCACCATGCGGCGCCGTTCCGGCTTGCGCCGTCGCAGTCGCCGGAGCCTCAGCAACCGCGGAACCAGCCGCAGCCGGCGGCCTTACAGCAATCTTTTCTTCGCGAGCAGCCGGAGCCGCGGGCGGCTTGACTACTACCCCAGCCGGAGGCGGCGCGACAACAATCACCGGACGCGCGGCCACAGCTCCCGCGGGAGGTTTGGCAACAACTGCGCCTGCGGGTGGACGCGAAGCAATGGCTGGAGTGGCCGGAGGAGGAGCAACAATCGGAGCCGCCGAGCGCGGTTGGGGAACAATCTTGCGCGGTTCCGGCCGAGTGGGAGCAGCAGCAGCCGGCGCAGCGGCAACAGGAGTTGTGGCAGCCGGCGCGGCAGCCTTGGCCGGCGCCACGACAGTCGCCTTCGCTGGGACCCGCACGGGCCGCGCTTCTTCTTCCTCTTCTTTCTTCTTCGCCAGCAGGGCCTTCATCACATCGCCAGGTTTGGAGATGTTCGAAAGATCGATCTTGGGCACTACGGGCTCCGCGCCGTGGCGGCCAGACGCTGCCCCCGCGTGCGTGGTGCGCTTCGCTTCCCGCGCAAAGTGCGCACGAACCTTCTCCGCCTCGTCAAGCTCCAGCGAGCTGGAGTGCGTCTTGCCCGGAGGAACGCCGATTCCTGGAAGAACGTCGAGAATTGCCCTGGACTTTACTTCCAGCTCTTTCGCGAGATCGTTAATACGAACCTTACTCATCCGCCTCTTTTCAATGTGTGCCGCCAACAGGCCGTTAGTCGGTCATAACTACTCCCTGGCACTGTCCGTTTTCAATAGTTCCGTTTTCGAGCGCGTGAACATCAAGAACACTGCGCATCTTACGCGCCATCCTCTTTGACCGGTTGCTCTTCTTCGGCTGCCGCTTCCCCTGTGCTTACCGCCTCTTCAATCACCTCGGCTGAGTTTTCCGCCTCGGCTTCTTCCGTAGCATTCTCTTCCGTTTCCTTGCCGGCAAGCGCAGGTTCAGCGTTATCCAGCGATCCTTCCGCCAGCGTCGCTCCGGCATCTGAGGTTTCAGCGGATTCCAGCGTCTCTCCCGCCTGCGCGCCTTCCGCCGCGGCTATCTCGCCCGCTTCCGGCGTTGGCGCAGTCGCGGCCAAACCTTCATCGCCCTCGGCAGCCAGTGCCGCCTCTTCAAAGCGGCTGAAATAGTTGCGGACAGCAATGCCGATCTTCTCCAGCGTCTTTTCGCCGATGCCCGGTATCTCTTCCAGTTGCTCCGGAGTCATGTCGGCAAGTCCTTCAACCGTGGTGATTCCAGCTGTAATCAGCTTTTGAATAATGCCCTCACCCAGCTCGGTTACCTGCTCGATTGGCGTAGTGGGAGCGCCCGCCAGAGCCTGCATCTGCTGCTCCACTTCCTGGCGCTTCTCCTCTTCGCTCTTGATGTCGATCTTCCAACCCAGCAACTTCGCCGCCAGGCGCACGTTCTGGCCCTTCTTGCCGATGGCCAGTGAAAGCTGCGTGTCGTCCACGATGACTTCGAGCTGCTTGTCCGACAGGTCCGTGATCGAAACGCGGCTGACCTTGGCCGGTTGCAAAGCTTTCTCCGCGAAGGTCGTGATTTCATCGCTGAATTCGATGATGTCGATCTTTTCCCCGCGAAGCTCGCGGATAATCGACTGCACACGCATGCCTTTCATGCCCACGCATGCGCCAACCGGATCCACGTCCTTGTCGCGGCTCTGCACGGCGATCTTCGTCCGCTCACCGGCTTCGCGTGCAATCGCACGGATCGACACAGTGTTGTCGTAGATTTCGGGAACCTCTGACTGGAACAGGTTCGACACCAGCTCCGGCGCGGCGCGGCTCACAATCACCTGTGGCCCCTTGGCCGCGCGGTCCACCTTGATCAGCACCACGCGCACTCGTTCGCCCACGCTGAATTGCTCCAGCCGTGACTGTTCGCGCTTGGGGCAGCGGGCCTCGGCCTTGCCCAGATCGAAAATAATGTCCTGGCCCTCGAGGCGCTTCACCGTCGCGTTCAGCACTTCCTTTTCGCGATGCGCGTATTCCTGGAAGACTGTGTCACGCTCCGCCTCGCGCACCTTCTGGAAGATGATCTGCTTGGCCAGTTGCGCGGCGATCCGGCCCAGCGGGCTGGTGTCGCGATAGATGCGAATCTCGCTGCCCACTTCGGCGCCGGGGGCCATTTCATTGGCCTCTGTGAGCGTGATCTGGTTCACGGGATCTTCGATCTGATCCTCGTCGCCGACCACCGTCTTATAGATGTAGGCGGTAATCTCGCCGGTGTCCTTGTTCAATTCCCCGCGCATGTTTTCCTGGGTCTTGTAGAACTTGCGCGTAGCCAGGGCGATCGCTTCCTCAACCGCGCCCACAACGATGGCGGGGTCAATGCCCTTTTCCTGGCTTAGGAGCTCGATGCTTTGATACAAAACGCTGGTGGCCATACTCGTTTTAAACTCTCTCGCCTTGCATTTTTGTTGAATCGTTCCACGCCGCCCGGCCTGAATGCTGCCTTCTAACGGCCCTGCTGTTCTTGCTGCCCTCGCGCCTACTGCAGCTTCCAACCCGCGCACTCACAAGCTAAGAGCTAGCGGCTAGAGTCCGGTAGGGTGCTTTGAGTCCCTTAGTCCCTAGGTCCCTGTCTTTCAAATCTCCGGAACCAGATTCGCCTTCTCGATGTTGCTGATGGCGATCTCTACCGTGTTCACGCCCGACTTTCGGCTCTTGCTGTTCTGTTGCACTGCCGCAAGATCAATCACGATACTGGGTGCCCCGGGTCTCGATTCTGAGACCTGGGAATCTCGTGCCATCAATCGTCCCTGCCAGTGCCGGTTATTCCGGATTGGCTCGAAGGTCTGCACCTTCACCAGGCAGCCCGCAAACCGCTCGAAGTCTTCCGGTCGAATCAGCTTCCGGTCCAGACCAGGTGAACTGGCTTCCAGCGTGTACTCTTCGCCCGGAACCAGATCTTCTACGTCCAGCAAAACCCCAAAATCGCGGCTGAAACGCGCGCAATCCTCGTGCGTCAAGCCGGAAAGCTGCTCAACCGCGAGCGAACCTTCCAAAAGTTTCTCCGGCAAGCCTTCTGCGCCTGCCTCAGCTTCTGCCTTTAATCGCGCACGGCCCTCGGCGTTCTTCTCGAGCATCACGCGCAATGTGCGGTCTTTCTTCGAACCGGCAAGCTCGATATCAACCACATCGAGCCCGTGCGAAGCCGCTACCCGCTCCGCTGCTTTCCGGATTTCATCCAAACTGACCGCCATTGATCCCCGCTGCGCCAATGGCAGCCGTCTTTCCCTCGTATCACCCTGATTTCAGGTGGTTTCCGGGTGCAATTTGCCGCAAATAAAAAGTGGGCGATAAGCCCACTCCTCTCTCCGCCAGCCGGTGTGCACACGGATAAAAACCCTGTCGGACAAATTCGTCTGCACCGCCAGAATACCGCGAATCGCCGGGAAATTCAATGGGGGCGACGAATTCGGGAGATGGTTGATCCTCGGGGTCAGGAGTCTGATTTCGACCAGATTCGGCCGGATTTCCATCCGCCGGGGATGCTCGAGGGTGCTCGCTTGCCGGCCGATCACTCTGCTTCCCGCAGTTTCCCTCAGAGCCTTGAGGCGCGACAGCCTCGAATCCAGTTGCCGCCATCGCTGGCCCCTGCTCACAAAACCGGCACCTCAAATCCGTCAAATCAACCGCTCAACCGCGCAACAGTTCGCCCGCTCGGCACGCCTGAAACGGAACAATCGACCCATGCGCTCGCTCGATAGAGCAATCGCCTATGGCCCGCTCGACAGAGCGATTTCTTCTGGATCGCCCAGCCATTACTCTCGTTAGCATGAAACAGGTTACGAGCGCTCGCTTGTTCGCGGCCAAAGTTGTATCAACTCTCGTGATTTGCTTTGCGCAGCGCGCGGCGCGGCGCGACAATAGGTGAATGAAGTTGTTTCGTCTTTCTGCCCTTGCGCTGCTTGTTTCTTGCTCGGCGCTGCCCCCACTGCACGCTCTCGCTAAACAGTCGTCCGACGTGTTCCATGCCCGGCGAGTGGCGCTCGCGGCTAAGCTGCACGGTGGCGTGGCCGTTTTCTTCGCGGCAGAAGAAGCGCAACTTGACTTCATGCCCTACAGGCAGGACTCGGATTTCTATTACCTCACTGGTTGGACGGAGCCGGGCGCTGCTCTCATGATTGTTGGCGACGCGCCGCAGGCAGCCTCGCCCCGTGTATATAGGGAAATTCTTTTTCTTCCCGCGCGCAATCTGCGCACGGAAAAATACACCGGCGTGAAAATGGACGCGGCGACTCAGGGTGTGGAGCAAGCCTCGGGCGTTGACCATGTCGAGTCGATGGCCGAGCTTCCCGTGGAGCTGAACCAACTCGTGGCCGCCGACCACTCGCTCTTTACCAATCTCTGGTCGCAACCGGATTCCGACGCCGCCAAGGCACTGCTCACCTTTACCGGCGTTGCGCTGGGATCGTCAACCGCTCCCCCGCAGCACGACGCCACCAGTCTCGTGATGCCGCTGCGCCAGATCAAGGACGAAGGCGAAATCGAGCTCATCAAGAAGGCTTCAGCGGCGTCTGTCCTTGCCCAGCGCGTGATGATGCAGTGGTGGGTCAAGCCGGGCATGACTGAGCGCGCCATCGCCGGCGCTATGACTGCAGTCTGGATGGAAAACGGCTGCGAGCGTCCCAGCTATGCGCCTATCGTCGGCTCCGGTGTTAATTCGACAGTCCTGCACTACTCCGCCAACGATCGCACCATGCAGGATGGCGACATTCTCCTCGTCGACGCGGCCTGCGAGTTCTCCATGTACGCCGCCGACATCACCCGCACAGTTCCCGTAAATGGGCATTTCACCGCGCGGCAGCGCGAGATCTACAACATCGTTCTCGGCGCGCAGCAGGCGGCCATCGATGCTTTTGTGGCCGGCAAATCCACCATCAACGACCGCGACCGCCAGGACCCGAACTCGCTCGACACAGTGGCATACAACTACATCAACACGCACGGAAAAGACCTGCATAACCAACCCCTCGGAGAATATTGGCTGCACGGCCTCGGCCACATGATGGGCATCGATGTGCACGACCCGGCAAACTACCCGGTAGTTCTCAAACCGGGGATGGTCTTCACCATCGAGCCGGGAATCTACATTCCGGAAGAAAGGCTCGGCGTCCGCATTGAGTGCGATTTCCTGGTCGGCGCTGATGGCAAGTTGATTGATCTTGATGCCGCGCTGCCCCACACCGCCGATGAGATTGAAGCGGCGATGCGAGCGAAATAAAAAGCCGCGCGATTCACGAAAAATAAACCGCGATGTGCACAAAGTTAACCACGAAGCGAGAAACATGAATCGCGGAACGCAAATATGAATCTCGACCCGCGCGATGCCATGCCCCCCGATCAACTTGAGACGCTCAGCCGCGCTTTCAGCGAACAACTGCTCGCGTGTCTCGACGAATGCGCGCGCGGCCGGCGCGGATTGTTCTCAGAGTCGGTTGATGAAGTGGATGAAAACTCCTGGCCCGAAGCAGCGCGGCTCCGCGAGTTGGCCGTCGCCCTGCAAAACATTCTTGCGCAGCACGAAGAACGCAACGCGCTCTGCGACGAATTCCTTGATCTGTGCACCATCCACGGCGAGAGCCATCCCGGTGAGCGCAAGTTGGCGCGCACATTTCTCGAGCGAATCGAACGTGGGGAAGTGGGCGCGCCGACAGACGAAAAGCTGCCTTGGTAAATGCCTGCGCCAAAGGCAATCGTAACTAAGCCGCGAAAAGCCTCGCGAATCTAGGGGCAAATCGCTTGCCCCTAGATCGCTGCTCCCAGATCTCCGCACCTAGATCTCCGCACCTTGATCGCCGTTCCTTGATTGAGCTTCAGCGACGCTAAAGCCGACGAACTAGAAACGAATGCCCACCGTGACAGGAATCAGTTCCGTGGT
>Ga0182024_10002455_pt1 | contig 45847 bp, 45 predicted proteins | sample P32metaG_FD_120480 | JGI IMG/M metagenome (GOLD analysis project Ga0182024, IMG submission 120480) | Permafrost microbial communities from Stordalen Mire, Sweden - P3-2 metaG (Illumina Assembly) | ecosystem: Environmental > Terrestrial > Soil > Wetlands > Permafrost | place: Sweden: Stordalen... | reverse complement strand
GATCGTCGATCAGGCAGATCTTCGCGGTGGTGCCGCCCATGTCGTAGCTGAGCACCTTGTCGAGCGCGCATTGGCGGGCGATGTGGCCGGCGAAGATCGCGCCGCCCGCCGGCCCCGACTCGACGAGCCGCACCGGAAAGCGGATCGCGGTCTCGACCGTGGTGAGGCCGCCGCCCGAGGTCATCAGGAACAGCGGGCAGGCGAAGCCCTCGTCGTGCAGCAGCGCTTCGAGATTGACCAGGTAGCGACCCATCATCGGCTGCACATAGGCGTTGGCGCAGGCGGTCGAGAGGCGCTCGTATTCGCGCATCTCGGGTGAGACTTCCGAGGACAGGGTCATGGTCACGCCGCGCAGATGCTTCAGCAGCAGGTCGCGGGTGCGTTCCTCGTGGCTCGGGTTGACGTAGCTGTGCAGGAAACCGATCGCGATGCTCTCGACGCCGTCAGTCTCAAAACGTTGGGCGAGCGTCGCGACTGCGCTCTCCTCGAGCGGTGTCACCACCCTGCCCTGAGCATCGATCCGCTCGGTCACGACACAGCGCAGCCGGCGCGGCACCAGGGGTGGCGGCAGGTCGATGTTGACGTCGTATTGCTCGAACCGGTTTTCGTGACGAATCTCGATCGTGTCGCGACCACCCTCGGTCGTGACGAGCGCGGTCTTGGCGCCCTTGCGCTCGATGATCGCGTTGGTGGCGAGCGTCGTGCCGTGGATGATCAGCGAGAGATCGGCCGGCTCCAGCGCCGCGTCGTGCAGCACCGCGTGCACCGCCGCCAGCACGCCGCGTTCGGGCGCCTGCGGCGTCGTCAGCATCTTGGCGCTGTAGCGCTGTCCACGCGCCTCGAGCGCGACATCGGTGAACGTGCCGCCGATATCGACCCCGAGTCTTGCGCCGCCTGGCTGCGCCTCGTCCTTTCTCGCCACGCTTCCGGGCCTCAATGGGTTGCCGAGCGGCGGGCAGTGTTCGGCGCTGCGGCGTGACGAGTCAACCGCTTAGGCAGTAACATCGCGGCAATTGCCGGGGCGGTTCAACGCTCTCGGCCGGGCGGCACCCGAGGGGCGGACAATGAGCTTTGCATCGGCGCCATCCGGCGCGCACCGGATTGACGTCACCGATCAGACCGGCCGGGCGTATCGCGCCGTGCTCGACAATATCCAGCTTGCCGCGGAAATGGCGCTCATCCCCTTCGTCATCGTTTTCGCGTGCGAGTTCGCCCCCGTTCTGCTGCCCGGGGGCGAGGCTGCCGGGCAGGTCTCGGCGGCGCTGATCGAGGCCGCCGGCTTCCTCATTTTCGGCAGTGTCTTCGTCGTCCGCTGGCAGCGCTTCGTGCTGCTCGGCGAGAGCGTTTCCACCGCGCCGGTCCCGCCCGGCTGGGTTCCGTTTTTCGTCTCCGGAGTGACCCTCTTCGCGGTGCTGTTCGCCGGCTGGGCCGTGCTCGTCATCATCGTCGTCCTGCCGCCGCATATCCTGACGATGACGCTGACCGGGGTCGGCGGCATTGCCTTGACCCTGTTTTCAATCCGCGTCTCGCTGATCTTTCCGGCCGCGGCCGCCGGCCGGCTGGTAGGCATGCACACCGCCTGGGGCTGGGTCTCCGGGAATTTCTGGCGGCTCTTCGTCTGCCTCATCCTCTGCTACATGCCGTTCGTCATCGCCAATTCCGCGATCGCGGCGATCGCCGCGATCTCCCCCTTGACGCTGCGCATCGTGTTCGCGGCGCTAAGCCTGGCGGTCTCGTTTGCCGGCATCGCCGTCGTCGCGGCGCTGCTGGCGCAGCTCTACCGCGAACTCGCCCCCGATCCCGAGCCCTCAACCGGCTAGGCCGGCGCGTTATCGCTTGGCCGGCGGGAGGCTCGGCGGCAGCGGGTTGAAGTTGAGCGGCGCGTCGTTCTCGATCTTGGCGCCGTTCGGCAGCTGCGACGCATCCCAGCCGCCACCCAGCGCCTCGATCAGCGCGACGCTGGCGATGAGCCGGCTCTGGCGGATATTGACCGCCTGCACGGCGTCGCCGAGCGCCGTCGTCTCGGCGACGATGACGGCGGTGTAGGCCTGGGTCCCCGCCAGGTACTGGTTGTTGATCGTCTTTTCCGCCGAGCGGGCGGCGGCGAGCGCAGCCTCCTCGGCGGCGGCCTGCTGCGCCAGGATGCGCTGGGCCGCAAGCTCATCCTCGACCTGTTGGAACGCGGTCAGCACCGCTTGCCGGTAGGTGGCGATGGTCGCGTCATAGGCGGCTTCGTCCTGCTCGACCTGGGCATTGTGCAGGCCGCCGTCGAAGATGGTCTGGGCGACGGTCGACCCAATCGACCAGATGCGGCTGGAGGTGGTGAAGAGCTTCTTGAGCATCGACGCCGACTGGCCGACATCGCCCGACAGCGTCACGTCGGGATAGAAGGCGGCGACATCGACGCCGATCTTCTCGTTGGCCTCCGCCATCTGGCGCTCGGCGGTGGCGATGTCCGGCCGCCGCTCGATCAGCGCCGAAGGCACGCCGGCGGGAACGAACGGTATGGCAATCACCGTCTCGACCGGCTTGATCGTCAGCTCCGCCGGCGGCTGGCCGATCAGCACCGCGATCGCATGTTCGAGTTGGGCGCGGGTCACGCCGACCGCGACGAGCTGCGCGCGCGTGCCGTCGAGCTGCGCCTGCGCCTGATCGACCGCCGACTGGTCGGTGGTGCCGCTCTTATACTGGTTCTTGACGATCTGCAGCGCCTGGGTGAACGCCTTGACCTCGTCGCTGAGCAACCGGGCAAGCTCGTCGGAGACGCGCAGCTGCAGATAGTCGGTCGCGAGCGAGGCCTGCGCCGACAGGCGCGCATTGGCGAGGGTCGCGGCGCTGGCCTGGGCGGCGGCGACGTCGCTTTCGATGAGACGGCGCACCCGACCCCACAGATCGGGCACCCAGCTCGCGTTGAGCGTCGTCTGGAACTGGTTCGAGATGTTGCCGCCGCCGCCCCCGAACCCGCCGCCAGAGCCGTTATTGCCGCTGCTGCGCGAGCGCGTGGCCGAGCCGTTGAAATCGAGCGTCGGGAATAACCCGGCCCGCGCTTCCGCGACAATCGCCTCGGCCTCGCGGAAATTGGCTTCGGCGACCTTGAGGTTCTGGTTGGAGATGTCGATCTGCCGCTCGAGCCCGTCGAGCACCGGGTCGTGGTAGATCGACCACCAGGCGCCGCGGTCGATCGCATCGTCGGGCCGGACGAGCCGCCAGCCTTTCTCCAGCGGTCCCGGCTTCCACGCTTCCTTGTAGGCGGGCGGCACCGGCGCGTCCGGGCGCTCGTAATCGGGCCCGACCTTGCAGCCGCCGAGCCCGAGCAGCGCCGCGACCGCGGCAATGGCGACGGTCGGCCGCAGCGCGCTCACTCGCCGGGTTCCGCTACTGGCCGGCCCGGCGCGCGCGGGTCCTGGACCGTCCATTGCCGTTGCGCCCACAAGCGGAAGCGGTCGAGATAGAGATAGATTACCGGCGTCGTGTAGAGGGTCAGGACCTGGCTGACCAGGAGACCGCCGACAATCGAGAGACCCAAGGGCCGCCGCATCTCCGACCCCTCACCGAAGCCGATCGCCAGCGGCACCGCGCCAAGCATCGCCGCCATCGTCGTCATCATGATCGGGCGAAAGCGCAGCACCGCGGCCTGGTGGATCGCGTCGCGCGAGTTGGCCCCGTTCTCGCGCTCGCAGACGAGGGCAAAATCGATCATCATGATGGCGTTCTTCTTGACGATGCCGATGAGCAGGATGACCCCGATCAGCGCGATGATGCTGAATTCGGTGCCGGTCAGCATCAGCGCCAGCACCGCGCCGACACCTGCGGAAGGCAGCGTCGACAGGATCGTGATCGGGTGGACGTAGCTTTCGTAGAGCACGCCCAGGACGATGTAGACCGCGAGCAGGGCCGCGGCGATCAGCACCGGCTCGTTGTTGAGCGATTGCTGAAAGACCTGCGCGGTGCCCTGGAAGCTGCCGTGGATCGTGGTCGGGACGTGGAGCTGGGCCATCACCTGGTCGACCGCCTGGGTGGCCTGGCTCAGCGACGTGCCCGGCTTGAGGTTGAACGAGATCGTGCTGGCAACGAACAGGCCCTGATGGTTGACCGCGAGCGGCGTCGTCCCCGGGCCGTAATGCGAGAAGGCGGAAAGCGGCACCATCGTCTCGCCGAACGTGCTGACCGGGGCGCCGGTCGAGGCCGAGGCGGCGCTGCGCCCGGTGCTGGCGAGCGCGTTCATCGCCTGGTTGCGCGCCGCGTCTGAAGCGACCGACGCGGCGGCGGTGGCGGCGGTGGCGCCGTTCTTCGCCGGGGTCGCTCCCCCGACCGTCCCGGCCACGGCGTTGGTGCCGCCGGTCCCGCTCACAGCGCCGCCAGTGCTGCTGACATAGATCTGCTTCAGCATGTCCGGGCTTTGCCAGAACTCGGGACTGACTTCCATCACCACGTGGTACTGGTTGCGCGCGGCGTAGATCACCGACACTTGGCGCTGCCCGAAAGCGTCATAGAGCGTGTTGTCGATCTGGCTGGTTGTCAGCCCGAGTCGGGCCGCTGTCGGGCGATCGATGACCAGATCGGTCTCGAGCCCGTGCTGCTGAACATCCGAGTTGACGTCGGTCAGCTCGGACAGTTTTTCGAGCTCGGCGGTGATCTTCGGCGCCCAGGAATTGAGGTCGGGCAGCGAATCGCTCTGCAACGTGTACTGGTATTGCGCGCTGGATTGGCGACCGCCGACCCGGATGTCCTGCACCGCCTGCAGGAACAGCCGCGCGCCGGCAACCTGGTTCAGCTTGCCGCGCAGCCGCGCGATCACCTGGTCGACCGACAGCTTGCGGTCCGCCAGCGGCTTCAGCGCGACAAAGACAAAGCCGGAATTGGTCTGCCCGCCGCCGGTGAAACCGACGACGCTTTGCACCGCCGGATCCTGCCGGATGATCGAGATGAACTGCTGCAGCTTCTGCTTCATCAGCTGAAACGAGATGCTCTGGTCGGCCTGGATGCCGCCGGTCATGCGCCCGGTGTCCTGCTGCGGGAAGAACCCCTTGGGCACCTCGTAGAAGAGAAAGATGTTGAGGCAGACCGTGACCAGCAGGACCAGCATGACTTGCAGCGGGTGGCGCAGCGCCGCCACCAGCGTGCGGTCGTAAAACCCCAATACCGCGCTGAAGGCGCGCTCACTCACGAGGTAGAGCCGCCCGTGCCGCTGACGCGGGCGCCTCAGCACAAAGGCGCACATCATCGGCGTCGTCGTCAGCGAGATCGCCAGCGAGATCACGATCGCGACCGACAAGGTCACCGCGAACTCGCGGAACAGCCGGCCGACGATGCCGCCCATCAACAGGATCGGCACGAACACCGCAATCAGCGACACGCTCATCGACAGCACGGTGAAGCCGACCTCGCGCGCGCCCTGCAAGGCGGCCTGGCGACGCCCCATGCCGGCCTCGATATGGCGCTCGACGTTTTCCAGGACGACGATCGCGTCGTCGACGACAAACCCGGTCGAGATGGTCAGCGCCATCAGCGACAGATTGTCGAGGCTGTAGCCCATCAGGTACATCGCGCCGAACGTGCCGATCAGCGACACCGGCACTGCGACGCTGGGGATGAGCGTCGCGCGCCAATTGCGCAGGAACACGAACACCACGAGGATCACCAGGATAATGGCGATGATCAGCGTGATCTCGACATCGTGCAGCGAGGCGCGGATCGTCGTCGTCCGGTCCATCGTCAGGCGCACGCTGATGCCGTGCGGGATCGACGCTTCGAGCTGCGGCAATTGCGCGACGACGCGGTCGACCGTGTCGATGATGTTGGCGTTCGGCTGCCGGTAGAGGATCACCAGCACCGACGGTTGGCCGTCGGCGAGGCCCTGGTTGCGCAAATTCTCGACCGAATCGGTGACGGTCGCGATGTCGGGCAGCCGCACCGCCGCGCCGTTGCGGTAGGCGATGACGAGCGGCAGGTAGTTCGCCGCCTCGGTCACCTGGTCGTTGGTGTAGATCTGGAAATGCAGTTCGCCCTGCTCGATCGCCCCCTTGGGGCTGTGGGCGTTGGCCGACGACAGCGCGGCCCGCACGTCCTCGAGGCCGATGCCGTATTTGTTGAGCGCCAGCGGGTTGAGCTCGACGCGGACCGCCGGCAGCGAGCTGCCGCCGATCGTCACCTGGCCGATCCCGTCGAGCTGCGACAGCGCCGGGGTCAGCACGGTCGAGGCGGCGTCGTAGATCTGCCCCTGGGTGAGGGTCTTGGAGGTCAGCGCCAGGATCGCGATCGGCGCGTCGGCCGGGTTGACCTTGCGGTAGGTCGGGTTGGACCTGAGGCTCGACGGCAGATCGGCGCGCGCCGCGTTGATCGCCGCCTGGACATCGCGCGCCGCGCCGTCGATATCGCGGGTGAGGTCGAACTGCAGGGTTATCCGGGTCGACCCCAGCGTGCTCGACGAGGTCATCTCGGTGACATTGGCGATGACGCCGAGATGGCGCTCCAGTGGCGTCGCCACGGTCTGCGCCATCGTGTCGGGGCTCGCCCCCGCCATTTGCGCGGTCACCGAGATCGTCGGAAAATCGACCTGCGGCAGCGGCGACACCGGCAATTTGTTGAAGGCGAAGATGCCCGCCAGCGCCACGCCGATCGTCAGCAGCGTCGTCGCGACCGGCCGCTCGATGAACGGGGTCGACAGGCTCATTCGGCCGGGCTCTCGGAGGGATCGACAGCACCGCCGAGACGCCGCCGCACCGCACGCCCGAGCCGGTCGAAGCCGAGATAGATAACCGGCGTCGTGAACAAGGTCAGCGCCTGGCTGAGGATGAGGCCGCCGACGATCGTCACGCCGAGCGGGTGGCGCAGCTCCGACCCCGTGCCGCTGCCGATCATCAGCGGCAAGGCGCCGAAGATCGCCGCCAGCGTCGTCATCATGATCGGGCGGAAGCGCAGGAGCGATGCCTGATGGATTGCCTCGCGCGGCGACTTGCCTTCGTCGCGTTCGGCGACGAGGGCAAAGTCGACCATCATGATGCCGTTCTTCTTGACGATGCCGATCAGGAGGATGACGCCGATGATCGCGACGATGCTGAGGTCGCTGCCGTCGAGCATCAGCGCCAGCAGCGCACCGACCCCGGCCGAGGGCAAGGTCGACAGGATCGTTATCGGGTGGATGAAGCTCTCGTAGAGCACGCCCAGCACGATGTAGACCGTGACGATCGCCGCCAGGATCAGCATCACCTCGTTGCTGAGCGCCGACTGGAAGGCGAGCGCCGCACCCTGGAAGCTGGTGATCATGCTGACCGGCAGGCCGACATCCTTTTCGGCTTGCTTGATCGCGTCGACCGCGGCGCCGAGCGAGGCGTTCGGCGCCAGGTTGAACGAGATCGTCACCGCCGGGAACTGGCCGATGTGGTTGACCGCCAGCGGCACCGTCTGCTGCTGGAAGGTGGCGATGGCCGAGAGCGGCACTTGGCCGCCGCTGGCCAGCGATGACGGCAGATAGATCGAATCGAGCGAGGCCAGCGATTGCTGCGCCGACGGAATGGCTTCGAGGATGACGCGATACTGGTTGGACTGGGTGAAGATCGTCGAGACGATGCGCTGCCCGTAAGCGTCATAGAGCGCGTTGTCGATGGTCGCCGGCGTGATGCCGAAGCGCCCCGCGGTGGCGCGGTCGATGAGGATGTAGGCGCTAAGCCCGTTCTCGCCGAAATTGGTCGCGACATCGGCAAGCTGCGGGATTTGTTGCAGCCGCGCCATCAGCTTTGGGACCCAGGTCGTGAACTCGTCGGAATTCGCGTCCTGCAGCGAGAACTGATACTGGGTTCGGCTGACCGTGGCGTCGATCGTCAGATCCTGCACGGGCTGCATATAGAGATCGATCCCGGCGACGTCGGCGATCTCGGTCTGCAGGCGGCGGATGATCGCGCTGGCGTCAAGGCTGCGATCGTCGCGCGGTTTCAGGTTGATGAGGAACCGACCGGTGTTGAGCGTCACGTTGGTGCCATCGACGCCGATCAACGACGACAGGCTGACGACATCGGGGTCCTTGAGGATCGCCGCGGCAAGCGCTTGCTGGCGCTCGGCCATCGTCGCGAACGAGATCGAGCCCGGCGCTTCCGAGATGGCCTGGATGAGGCCGGTATCCTGGACCGGGAAGAACCCCTTCGGGATCACGACGTAGAGCAGCACGGTGAGGCACAGCGTGACGACGGCCACCAGCAGGGTCAGCGGCTGGTGGTCGAGCACCCAGTTCAAGGCGACGCCGTAGCGATGGATAATCCAATCGAACCATTGCTGCGTCTTGCGCATGAAACGGTTCATCTCGTCTTCGGGGATGTGACGCAGCAGCTTCGCGCACAGCATCGGCACCAGGGTCAGCGAGACGATCGCCGAGATCACGATCGTCACCGCCAGGGTGATCGCGAACTCGCGGAACAGCCGGCCGACGACGTCGCCCATGAACAGCAGCGGGATCAGCACCGCGATCAACGAGATCGTCAGGCTGATGATCGTGAAGCCGATCTGCTCGGAGCCCTTCAACGCCGCCTGCAGCGGGGAGTCGCCGGCCTCGATATAGCGCGACACGTTCTCGATCATCACGATCGCATCGTCGACGACGAAACCGGTCGAGATCGTCAGCGCCATCAGCGACAGATTGTCGAGGCTGAACCCGAGCAGGTACATGATCGCCAAGGTGCCAACCAGCGACAGCGGCACCGACAGGCTCGGGATCAAGGTCGCCGACGGGCTGCGCAAGAAGACGAAGATCACCCCGACGACGAGGACGACCGCAAGCCCCAGCTCGAACTCGACATCGGCGACCGAGGCACGGATCGTGGTGGTGCGGTCGGTCAGTACGGCGACGTCGACCGCGGCCGGGAGCGAGGCTTGCAGCGACGGCAACAGCGCCGTGATGCTGTCGACCACCGAGATCACGTTGGCGCCGGGCTGGCGCTGGACGTTGAGGATCACCGCCGGGGTCGTGTTCATCCAGCCGCTAAGCTTGGTGTTCTCGTCGCCTTCGACCGTCGCCGCCACGTCGCTCAGATGCACGGGCGCCCCGTTCTTGTAGGCGATCACCAGCCCGCCGTAGTCGTCGGCGCTCTGGATCTGGTCGTTGGCGTTGATCGTGTAGGAGCGTGTCGGTCCGTCGAAACTGCCCTTGGGCGTGTTGACGTTGGCGTTGGCGATGGTCGAGCGCAGATCGTCGATGTTGAGGCCGAGCGCGGCCAATTTGCGCGGATCGGCCTGGATGCGCACCGCCGGCCGATGGCCGCCGCTGATGCTGACGAGGCCGACCCCGGCGAGCTGCGAAATCTTCTGGGCGATGCGCGTGTCGGCCAAGTCCTCGATCGAGGTCAGCGGCAGCGTCTTCGAGGTCAGCGCCAGGATCAGGACCGGCGCGTCGGCGGGGTTGACCTTGGCGTAGATCGGCGGCGCTGGCAGGTCCGAAGGCAGCAGGTTGCCAGAGGCGTTGATCGCCGCCTGCACCTCCTGCTCGGCGATGTCGAGGCTGAGGCTCAAGTTGAACTGCAGGGTGATGACCGACGAGCCGGCCGAGCTCGACGACGACATCTGGTTGAGGCCCGGCATCTGGCCAAGCTGGACCTCGAGCGGCGCGGTCACCGAGCCGGTCATCACGTCGGGGCTAGCGCCGGGATAGAGCGTGACGACCTGGATCGTCGGGTAGTCGACCTCGGGCAGGGCCGACAGCGGCAGGAACCGGTAGGCGACCATGCCGACCAGGAGGATCGCCGCCATCAGCAGCGAGGTCGCCACCGGCCGCAGGATGAACAGCCGCGACGGGTTCACGTCTTGCTCCTAACTCCTCGGCGACTGTCCCGCCTCAACCGCCGCCGCCCTGCTGGCCTTGTCGGTGTTGGCCTCCTCCCTGTCCGCCGCCTTGGCCGCGCTGCTTCGGCTGGGCGGGCGGGACCGGAGGCGGCGCGCCGGGCTGAGCCGGCGTCGCGGCGGGGGTCACGATCTGCACCTTGGCGCCGTCCTTCAGCCGGTCGGCGCCGTCGGTGACGACGACCTGACCCGGCGTCAGGCCCTTGGTGACGGCGACGTTGGTGCCGTCGTCCGGCCCCAGCGTGACTACGGTCGCGGTCACCGTGTTGGTGTCGGGGTTGACGACATAGACAAAAGTTCCCGGCGCGCCGCGCTGGATCGCCGAGCTCGGCACCAGCGGCACGTTCTGCATCGTGTCGACGAGCAGCTGGATGTTGACGAACTGATTGGGGAACAGGTTGAGGTTGGCGTTGGGGAATTGCGCGCGCAGCTTGACCGTGCCGGTGGTGGTGTCGATCTGGTTGTCGATCGTCGCCAACTGGCCGACTTCGAGCTGCGTCGTATTGCTGCGGTCGAAGGCGATGGCCTGCAACGTCGCGCCGCCGTGCACCCGCGCCAGGACCGCCGGCAGGCTGTCCTCCGGCAAGGTGAAGATCACCGAGATGGGCTGCAGCTGAGTGATGACGACAAGGCCGTTGGCATCGCTCGTCTGCACGTAGTTGCCGGCATCGACCTGGCGCAGTCCGACCCGCCCGGCGACCGGAGCGATGATGTGGGCGTAGGTCAGGTTGAGCTTCTGCACGTCGACCTGCGCCTGGTCGGAGATGATCGTACCCTTGTCCTGCTGGACGAGTGCGCGTTGGGTGTCGAGCTGCTGGCTGGCCAACGAGTTCTGCGCCACCAGTTTAGTGTAGCGCGCGAGATCGACCTCGGCGTTGGCGAGCGCGGCCTGATCCTTGGCGAGCTGGCCCTGCGCCTGTTCGAGCGCGACCTGATAGGGACGCGGGTCGATCTGGGCGAGGAAATCGCCCTTGTTGACCATCTGGCCTTCCTGGAAGGCGACCTCGGTCAGCTGCCCGTTGATCTGCGTCTTGACCGTCACCGTCGCCAACGGCGTCACCGTGCCGAGCGCACTGTCGGTGATCGGCATGTTGCCCTGTTGCACGGTCGCGGTGCCGACCGGCATCGGCCCGGCATTGGCGAGGCGGCCGGTATTGCCGCTCTGGGTGCCGGTGTGGAGCGCGTACCACACCACCGCGCCGACGACGATCACCAGCAGCAGCAGACAGATCGCGTAAAGCAGCAGCGAGCGGCCCCGCCGTGGTCTCGCGCGATCGGGCGGCGGGGTGACCGGAGCCTCCGGCGGCGCGACTGGCGGGCACGCCTCTTCGGAGACCGGAACGGGCGGCGCCGAGGGCGGCGGCACGTAGCCGCGCGGCGGCTGATCGTCCATGTTTCTTAAGCCTCTTGCCGCCCGGCTACGCCCCGCGCCGCCGTGACGCCCGTCAATGACGTCCGATATGCCGTCATCCCCACCTCTCGTCCCCCTCAATCTACGCGGCCGCGGCCTCATCCCTCCCCGGCCGGCGAGAGCGCGCGACGGCGCGATCCCGAACTCGCGCAAAACGCTGGTGGGGACAGTAGCAGATCGCCGCTTCTTTTGAATGCCATTCCGGCTCGGCAGGGGGCCCGATCCGGCGGAACGAGCGACAGGCTTGAGGCGCGGCCGCGCATCGTCTCAAATGCGCGCGGCGCAACGGCGGGCAGGCGAATACGATGGCAGCGAATCTCCCGGCCTTGAGCGGCGGCCAGCTCGTCGTCGGCTGCCTCAAGGCGCACCGGGTCGAGATGGCGTTCAGCGTCGCCGGCGAGAGTTACCTCGAAGTTCTCGACGCGCTTTACGACGCCCCCGAGATCCGCCTCGTCACCTGCCGCCAGGAGGGCGGCGCCGCGTTCATGGCCGAGGCCTACGGCAAGCTCACCGGCAAGCCCGGCGTGCTGCTGGTGACGCGTGGCCCCGGCGCCTGCAACGCCGCGATCGGCATCCACACCGCGTTCCAGGATTCGACCCCGATGGTCGTGCTGGTCGGCCAGGTGGCGCGCGACCAGATCGACCGCGAGGCCTTCCAGGAGGTCGATTTCCGCAAGATGTACGCGCCGCTCGCCAAATGGGTGACGCAGATCGACATGACCGAGCGCGTCCCCGAGCTGTTGAACCAGGCATTCCAGGTCGCGGTCTCGGGGCGGCCGGGGCCGGTCGTCGTCGCCCTGCCCGAGGACATGCTGCGCGACGTGGCGGCGGTCGCGCCGGTCGGCCCCTACCGCGCGGTGCGCGCCCATCCGGGTTCGCAAGATCTCGCCGAACTGCGCCGCCTGCTGACCGCCGCCGAACGGCCCATGGTCCTGGTCGGCGGCAGCGGGTGGAACGACCCGGCCTGCGCCGATATCGGCAAGTTCCTCGCGGCCAGCGACCTGCCGGCGTGCTGCTCGTTCCGCCGCCAGGACATCGTCGACAATCGGCTCGACGTCTATTGCGGCGATCTCGGCACCGGCGCCGCGCCGAGCCTGGTCGCGCGGCTAAAGGCGGCCGATCTCGTCCTCGCGATCGGCGCGCGGATCGGCGAGATCACCTCGCAATCCTATTCGCTGCTGGGCATCCCCGACCCCGGCAAGACGCTCGTTCACATCCACGCCTCGGCCGAGGAATTGGGCCGCGTCTTCCGCCCGGCCCTGGCGATCCAGTCGGGCATGCCCGAGATGGCCGCCGCGCTCGCCGCGCTGGAGCCGGTCAAAAGTCCGCGCTGGTCAGCCTGGCGCCGGGAATGCCGCACCGAATACGAGGCCGGGCTGCAGCCCTCCAAGCTCACCGACAACCCCGCGCTCGATCTCGGCCGGGTCATGACCTGGCTGCGACAGCGCCTGCCCGACGATGCGATCGTCACCAGCGACGCCGGCAATTTCAGCGGCTGGCCCAACCGCTTCCTCACATACCGCCGCCCCGGCCGCCAATTGGGACCGACCAGCGGCGCGATGGGCTATGGCGTCCCCGCCGCGGTCGCCGCCAAGCTCGCCCACCCGGATCGGATCGTCGTCGGCTTTGTCGGCGACGGCGGGTTTTTGATGACCGGCCAGGAGCTGGCGACCGCGCTTGCCGAAGGGCCGGGACCGGTCATCCTCCTCTTCAACAATTCGATGTACGGCACCATCCGCATGCACCAGGAGCGCCGCTTTCCCGGCCGCATCTCCGGCACCGATCTAAAGAACCCGGATTTCACTTCGCTCGCCCGCGCCTACGGCGCCTTCGCGGCCGAGGTCGCGCGCACCGAGGAGTTCGCGCCGGCTTTCGAGGAAGCCGTCGCTGCCAAACGCGCCGCGGTGATCGAACTCAAGATGGACCCCGAGATCATCACCACCCGCACCACGCTCTCCGCGATCCGGCGGCAGGCGGAGGCGGCGCAGGAGAAAGCCTAGAGCACCGTTCGATCGGGTTGCATCGCTTTCGTCATTCCCGCGAAAGCGGGGATCCAGGGCTACCGTTCCGTCGCCCGTCCTGGACCCCCGCAGTCGCGGGGGTGACGATGAATAAGGCGATCGTGCTTGAACGGATCGTACTCTAGCGGGTCCGGCGAAAGCTGCCGCCGGCGACCCCGCGTTTCCCAATTTTTCACGAACGGGGCGCGTCGTGGGACGGCGGCGGGTCAACGCCGCCCCATATCCCTCGCGGCCCCTCCGCCGCGGCAGCAAGCACCATCGCGATGACCCTGCAACCCGACGCTCCAAGGCAACCGGTCGCCGGACAAGACGTATGGCGCCGGACGACTCTGCCGGCGGGCAGCGTTCCCGCCGTCCCGCTGTCAGCGCAGATGGGGGCGCCCGCGACCGGACGGTCCCCGTACCGCAAGCAGGCCGGCCTGCTCCTTGCGGCGGGCGCCATCGGGCTGAAGCTCCTCAAGGGTGCGAAGGCGGTGAAGTTCCTGCTCTTCGGCGCCTTCATCTGGTCGCTGGCGCTCAACCATCCTTTACCGTTCGCCGTGGCTCTGGCCTACGCGGTCCTCGTTCATGAAAGCGGGCATCTGCTGGCGATGAAGCAGTGCGGGCTGAAGACCTCCGGCATCTGGTTCCTGCCGTTCCTTGGCGCCGCCGCCGTCGCCAAGCAAGGCTTCAGGTCCTACGGCGAGGAATTCTTTATCGCCATCGCGGGGCCGGTATTCGGCCTCATGTCGCTGGTGCCGCTGTTCGCGGCCGCCTTTCTGCTGCCGGGAGACCGGGCCTCCACCGCGGCGTGGTTCGGCTATGCCTCGATGGCGGCTTTCGTCAATGTGTTCAATCTGTTGCCGATCGGCATCCTCGACGGCGGCCGCATCGTCAAATGCCTCTCGTCGTCGCTGTCGCGGGTTCTCGGGTTCATCGTGGTCGGGGGCGGCTTGGTCCTTTGCGCGATCGCCATCGCCTGGGTCGGCGGCGCCATCCTCGGCGTGATCCTCGCCATCTCGGTTGTCGAGTTGCTGCGCTCGCGCAAGCAGACGCTGCCTCCGATGTCGCGCGGCACCGTTATCGCCGGCACCGCCGCTTATGCCGGCCTCTTTGCCGTTCTCGCCGTGCTCGCCTTTGTCGGCACGGACCTCGCCCGCGGCGTCAGCCCGATCTGATCCCCAAGCGCCCACCTCATTTGCCTGGACCTAGGTGGGTGCCTCTCATACCAGGATAAATTTTGACCTTAAGCTGGTATCGCCCCTCGCCGTAATGTGCCGGGCGAAGAGTGGAGCACCGGCGATGCCCGAACCTTCCAAGCAGCACTGGTCGGCCCAGCGTTACGCAGCGACCGCGCATTTCGTACCCACGTTCGGCGCGCCGGTCGTGGACTTGCTCGATCCGAAGCCGGGGGAACGCATCCTCGACCTCGGCTGCGGCGACGGTGTGCTGACCCAGAAAATCGCCGCCGCCGGCGCCGATGTCGTCGCGGTCGACGCCGCGCCCGACATGGTCGCCGCGGCCAAGGAAAAGGGGCTCGACGCACGGGTCGTCCCCGGCCAAAACCTCGCCTTCGAGCGCGAGTTCGACGCGGTGTTCTCCAACGCCGCGCTGCACTGGATGCGCCCGGAGGAGGCGGTGCTCGCCGGAGTTGTCCGCGCCTTAAAGCCAGGCGGGCGGTTTGTCGCCGAGATGGGCGGGCACAACAACACCGCGGCAATCCTTACCGCGTTCCGCGCGGTGCTCAGCCGCCGCGGCATCGAGGCCCTCGACCACATGCCGTGGTATTTCCCCTCGGCCGCCGCCTACCGCGCGAAACTCGAGGCCGCCGGGTTCCGGGTCGAGGAGATCGCCATCGTCCCGCGGCCGACCCCGCTCGAGGCCGGGTTCGCGGCGTGGCTCGATACGTTCTGCGAGGATTTTTTCAATCCGCTTCAGCCCGCCGACCGCGCCGCGGCGAAGCAGGAAGTCTGCGATCTGCTGGAGCCGATCCTCAAGGACGAGACCGGGCTGTGGATCGCCGACTACGTACGGCTGCGCTTTCGCGCAGTGCTGCCGGAATAAAACGGAACGGCCCGGAAAACACCTCGTTTGTCTTTGACAGATAAGAGAGGTCTAACATGGAAAAATCCAAAAATAAAATCGCGCCGCAGCAAAATGAAGGCGAAGGCAATCGTACTGCTGCGCGAGAATACAATCAGGCACAACAGCGCTTTGTCCAATCCGGCAAGGTCGACGACAAGGCACGGCAAGCCGAACGCGATATCAGAAACGAGGATATTCGCCGAGAACTTGAACACGCCGAGGCAATCGGCAAGAGCCACGCCGCCGGCGAAGATCCGGAGGTCGCCCGCCGCGACAAGAAGGATTAGCCAAAAGGAGCTAGACAGCGTGCTCCTTGGCCCAGCGCGCGACCTCGGCGTGGGTGGCGAACCATACGCCGGGGCGCGACTGGGCAAGGCGGATCAGCTCTTCGAGAAGCCAGATGCGCGAGCGGTAGCTGATCACGTGCGGATGCATGGTCAGCTGGAAGAGACCGCCATCGGCGTAAGCGGCCTCGAACTCGCGCCGGAAGATGTCGAGCACGTCGCTGGGCGGCGTGTAGGGGCGCAGCGACGAGAACCGGTTCATCATGAAATAGACCGCGTCGTCGCGCACCCACTCGACCGGCAATTCGACGACCCCGCAAGGCTTGCCGTCGAGCAGCAGCTCGTAGCAATCCTCATCCGACATCAGTGAGGAATCGTAGAGGAGGCCCATTTCGGCCTCGATCGCCAGCGTGTTCCAGGAAAAATCCCAGGACGGGGTCCGCAGGCCCACCGGCCGCACGCCGCTCACCTTTTCCAGCACGTCGGCGGCGCGCAGCATCAGATCGCGCTCGGCCTCGTAAGGCAGGATCGAATTGAGCTCGTGGATCCAGCCGTGGACGCCGATCTCGTGGCCTTCGGCGACGACGCGGCGCTGCTCGTCGGGATGCAGCAGCGCGGTCACCGCCGGGACGTAGAACGACGCCTTAACCGCGTACTTGTCCAATAGTTTGAGGATGCGCGGCACGCCGACGCGGGCGCCGTATTGTCCCCAGGCGAGCCGGCCGATCGACTTGCCGCCCTCGCGCAAATCGCTGGTCTCGTGGTCGCTGTCGAACGACAACGCCACCGCGCAGCGCGCGCCGCCCGGCCATTCCGCCGGACGCAACGCCCGGCCCGCGCGCACCCGATCGACCAGCTTGCGCCAATGCGCCTCCGGAAACTGCCAAGGTTCTTGCGGGGATTCCGGGCGTTCGGTGGGCATCGTAGGCCTCCCCTGTGCAGAGAATGGTCGGAGCGGAGAGATTCGAACTCTCGACCCTCAGCACCCCATGCTGATGCGCTACCAGGCTGCGCTACGCTCCGACCGGGGTATCTCTGGCGAGGCCGCGGATCATACTTGCGCCGCCAGGGCGGCGCAACGCGTCAGCTTCCGCTCCGCCGCAGCTCGCCGAGCATCTCGAGCGCGGCGGTCAACTCGCGCCGCGCCTCTTCCAGCTTTGCCCGCCCCGCTTCCGACGTTCCGTTGGCGGCGGCGGGAGCGGCGGCACGCGGCGCCGAGCGCGCCGGCCGCGGCGCCACCGGCCTGGCCAGAGGGGCGAGCGGGAAGAGGCTCGGCTCCGCCGGGTCGGCAACCGACCCGGCCGCGACCGAGCCGAGGGTTCCTTCGGTGAGCAGCTTCTGCACGCCGCGGATCGTGTAGCCTTCCTGGTAGAGGCATTGGCGGATGCGCGACAGCAGCGCTACGTCCTCCGGCCGGTAATAGCGCCGGCCGCCGCCGCGCTTCAGCGGCTTCAGCTGCGGGAATTTCGACTCCCAGAAGCGCAGCACGTGCGCCGGCAGGTCGAGATCCTCGGCAACCTCGCCGATGGTCCGAAACACCGCGGCCCGCTTGTTGGCGCGCCGGCCAGAAGCGGTTTCCCCTGTGTCGGTCACTTCAGGCTGGGGCTCTGCTCGCGCCGGTCCGGCGTGGCGCCGGCCCCGTCAGCGCGTGGTTGATCTGGTCCTTCAGCGCATGCGAGGCACGGAACACCAGGACCCGGCGCGGGCTGATCGGCACTTCCTGCCCGGTCTTCGGGTTACGTCCGATGCGTTGGCCCTTGCGCCGCACCGCGAAGCTGCCGAACGAGGAGATCTTGACCATCTCGCCGCGCTCCAACGCATCCGAAATCTCGGCGATCACCGACTCGACCAGTTCGGCCGACTCGTTGCGCGACAAGCCAACCTCCTGATAAACCGCTTCGGTGAGCTGAGCGCGGGTAACCGTATGACCGGCCATAACGCCCTCCCTGCTTCATTTGAGGTTAGCCCGGCCGAAAAACTCCGTCAAATTCCAAAGCGTTGAGCGATATTTCGCAAGGCGTCGCCTTGCCTTTTCCGGCTACCAGCGAACGAGGCTGGCGCCCCAGGTGAGCCCGCCGCCGAGCGCCTCCATCAGCACCAGGTGGCCGGACTGGATGCGGCCGTCGGCCACCGCCTCGTCGAGCGCCAGCGGGATCGACGCGGCCGAGGTGTTGGCGTGGCGCTCGATCGTGACCACGGTGCGCCCCGGCCGCAGCTGGATGCGCTTGCCGATCGCGTCGATGATGCGCAAATTCGCCTGATGCGGCACCAGCCAGTCGATATCGGCGCCGGTCATCCCATTGGCGGCGAGCGCCTCCTCGACGGCTTCCGACAAATGCTGCACCGCCTGGCGGAACACCTCACGGCCCTCCATGCGCAGATGACCGGCGGTACCAGTCGAGGACGGGCCGCCATCGACATAGAGGATGTCATAAAGGCGGCCATCCGAGTGCAGATGGGTCGAGAGGATGCCGCGGTCGTTGGCGCCGTCGCGCGGCACCGCGTTCAGCACCACCGCGCCGGCGCCGTCCCCGAACAGCACACAGGTGCCGCGATCCTGCCAGTCGAGGATGCGCGAAAACGTCTCGGCGCCGATGACCAGTGCGGTGCGCGCCTGGCCCAGCCGCAGCGCGTTATCCGCCGTCGCCAGCGCGAAGATGAAGCCGGAACACACCGCCTGGATGTCGAACGCAGCGCCGCGCTTCATACCGAGCTGCGCCTGCACCTTGGTCGCGGTCGCCGGAAAGGTGTGGTCGGGGGTCGCGGTTGCCAGCACGAGCAGATCGAGATCGCTGCCGCTCATCCCGGCTCGTTCGAGCGCGCGGCGCGCGGCGGCGAGCGCCAGGTCCGAGGTCAGCTCGCCCGGCGCGGCGATGCGCCGCTCGCCGATCCCGGTGCGCTGGCGAATCCATTCGTCGGAGGTGTCGAGCCGCGCCGCCAACTCGTCGTTGGTGAGAACCCGCTCCGGCAGATAGGCTCCGCATCCTGCGATCTGAGAGCGGAATTCCATGCCGGCCCGGCTAGAGCGCCGCCGGTTCCGGCGCCGCGGTGGCCGAATTGACCCGGGCGAGATCGCTGCGGATCTTTTCCAGAAAGCCGTTGAGCTTCATGTCGATGGCGACGCCGATCGCATTGGCGAAGCCGAACGCGTCGGTCGAGCCGTGGCTTTTGACGGCGATGCCGCGCAGACCCAGGAACATCGCCCCGTTGTAGCGGCGCGGGTCGAAGCGTTCGCGGAATTTCCTCAGCGCGCCGCGGGCGAACAGGTAGCCGATCTTCGCCATCGGCGAATAGCTGAACGAGGTGCGCAGCGCCCCGGTGAAGAGCTTGGCGGTGCCCTCGGCCGTCTTCAGCGCGACATTGCCGGTAAACCCGTCGGTGACGATGACATCGACGGTGCCGGCGCCGATATCGTCGCCCTCGACAAAGCCATGGAAGCGGATCGGGGTCAGACCGCCGCGCAGCCGCGCAGCCGCGCCGCGCACCGCATCGTTGCCCTTCAAATCCTCGGAGCCGACATTCAGCAGCCCGACCGTGGGCTCGGTCACGCCGAGGACGCTGCGGGCGAAGGCGTCGCCCATCAGCGCGAATTGCACGAGATTCTCGGCGTCGCACTCGATATTGGCGCCGAGATCGAGCATCACGCTCTCGCCGCGCAAGGTCGGGAAGAACGTCGCGATCGCCGGCCGGTCGATCCCCGGCAGCGTCTTCAACACGAATTTGGCGATCGCCATCAGCGCGCCGGTATTGCCGGCCGAGACGACGCCATCGGCGCGTCCCTCGGCGACCGCGTCGATCGCGAGGCGCATGCTGGTGCCGCGCCCGGTGCGCAAGGCTATCGACGGCTTGTCATCGTCGAGCACGACATCGCTGGTGTGATGCAGCGTCGCGAGACCCGCCAGGCGCGGTAGCTGGGCGAGCAGCGGCGCCACCTGGGCCTCCGCGCCAAACAACAGAAAATGCGTGCCGGGATGACGCTCGAGGGCAAGATCGGCGCCGCGCAGCACGATTTCAGGAGCGCGGTCGCCACCCATCGCGTCAAGGGCGATCGTGATCGCGCCGCTCACCGGAGGCTGCCCTCAGCCGAAACGGTTGGTCAGGCGGTCGCCGGCTCGGCCGGGACCACTTCGCGGCCGCTGTAATAGCCGCAGGATTGGCACATATGGTGCGGCCGCTTCAGCTCGCCGCAATTCGGGCATTCGGCATAGACCGGCGGCGTCAACCGATCGTGCGAACGGCGCATGTTGCGGCGCGACGGCGAAACCTTCTTTTTCGGGACGGCCATCAGGCCCTCATACGACACTGAAAGGAGAGGCGAGACACTTAGCCAAAATCGGTGGCGGCGGCAACCATGACGGCGTTAACGGCGCGGCAGCTCAGCCTTGCGTCGATATCCTGCCGCTCACTCCGTCTCGCGGCGGGCACGCCGGCCGAGCGGCGCGAACGGCCCGTCCCCGGCCGCTTCGGGCGCATCGTCCTCGATGGCAGCGCCCGGCGCGCGCGGGAACGGCGGCAGGGACAGCGAGAATTCCTGCGCCACCGCCTCGCCAATATCGATGGCCTCGCCCGAGAGGGGTTCGAAGGCGGGCTCGTCGTCGTCGTCCGACTCGGGCTCGTTTTCCGGCGGGCCGTAGCGCAGCGCAAAGCTCGCCTCGACGCCGCCGGCGACCGGCTCCAGGGTGACGACGCACTCCTGCGCGAACTCGGCCGCGAACGCCGCGATCAGGAGGATCGTGCCTCCGGTCTCGTGCCTCAGCTCGACCACCGCCGTGAGCCGGTCGAGCGCGACCAGGCCGAAGCGGCGGGCCAAGGCTGCCCGCTCGCCCTCGCCGGCGGCGATCTCCTGGCGGAACGGTTCCGCCCCGAGCCGCGCCAGCGGAACCAGCCGCGAGAATTCGGGGGCCGGATCGCTCATGGCGGACCGAACGCCACCGTGCCGGCGATCAGCGCCGCACCGGGCTCACCGGCGAGCCGTTCCACCTCGCGGCGAAGATAGGCCGCCATCCGCTCGACGCAATCGCCGCCAGCCGGCGCGGTGGCGTAGAGGTTGCGAGCGAGAGCGGTGGCGAGCGCCGCGCCGTCCCCCGCGAGGCCCAGCTCGTAGGCGCGGATTCGCCCGTAGAACGCCTCGGCCATCCGCTTCACCTGCCTGCCGACGCTCAAATCGCCGGTGCCGATCTCGCGCAGCGAGCGGTCGAAATCGGCAAACATCGTATCGAAGAAACGCTGCGCCAGCGCAGCCGTGTCCGCCTCGTCCTTGAGACGGCGCAGATAGAGGAATGCGTGCAGACAGATCAGCTCGAAGCGCCCGTCTAGTGTGTCGGGGACACCGCACGCGGTGAAAAACTCGGCCCGCCGCGCCTGTTCGACGACGCGCCGATAGGCGATTTCGGCGGCCTCGCGACCGGGCTTGCGCCAGAACCGCACGATCGCCTCAGCAGCCGCGCCACGGGCCGACGTTGACAGCATCCCCCGCGTAGCTAAAGTCACCGCGAGCCATGGGGTCCGCCGGTAACCGTTTCGACAGCTTGCCGTCTCGCGTGAAAAAGACGCGGCGACGCTGGAGCCTCGCCCGGTTCGCCGCGGTGCTCGCGGGCGTGGCGCTCGCGGCCTGCACGATCAGCGTCGACCAGCGCGGCAAGCTGCCCGACCCCGACAAGCTCGCCGAGATCCAGCCGGGCAACACCACCAAGGAGCAGGTCGTCAAGATTCTCGGGACCCCGTCCAGCGTCAGCACCTTCAACGACGACACCTGGTACTACATCAGCCGCAAGACCGAGCAGGTCGCCTTCTTCAGCCCGACGGTTCTCGACCAGCAGGTCTACATCGTCGATTTCGACCCCAAGGGCGTGGTCAAGGAAGTCGGTCACCGCACGATGGCCGACGGCGAGCATGTCACGCCTGCTCCCGGAGCAACCCCGTCCCCCGGCCGCGAGCTGACCTTTCTCGAGCAGCTGATCGGCAATATGGGGAAATTCAACGGCAAATAACGCCCGGCCCGGCCGGCTCAGTGCGCCCATCCGCCAAGGACGGCGAGCAGCAGCAGCGCGACGATATTGGTGATCTTGATCATCGGGTTGATCGCCGGCCCCGCGGTGTCCTTGTAGGGGTCGCCGACAGTATCGCCGGTCACCGCTGCCTTGTGCGCGTCCGAGCCCTTGCCGCCGTGATGGCCCGCCTCGATGTATTTCTTCGCATTGTCCCAGGCACCGCCGCCCGAGGTCATCGAGATCGCGACGAAAAGGCCGGTGACGATCGTGCCGAGCAGCATCGCGCCCAAGGCACTAAACGCGGCCGAGCGTCCCGCGACGAGCGAGATGACGATAAAGAGGACGATTGGCGCCAGCACCGGCAGCAGCGAGGGCACGATCATCTCGCGGATCGCCGCCCGGGTCAGCATGTCGACGGCGCGGCCGTAATCGGGTTTCGCGGTGCCCTGCATGATGCCTGGAATCTCGCGGAACTGGCGGCGCACCTCGACGACGACCGAGCCGGCGGCGCGGCCGACCGCGGTCATGCCCATCGACCCGAACAAATAGGGCAAGAGGCCGCCGAGGAAGAGCCCGATCACCACATACGGGTCCTGCAGCGCGAACTGCACCTTGAGGTTCGGGAAGTAGTGCTTGAGGTCTTCGGTATACGCCGCGAACAGCACCAGCGAGGCCAATCCCGCCGAACCGATCGCATAGCCCTTGGTGACCGCCTTGGTGGTGTTGCCGACCGCGTCGAGCGCATCGGTGGTCTTGCGCACCTCCGGCGGCAGATCGGCCATCTCAGCGATGCCGCCGGCGTTGTCGGTGACCGGACCATAGGCGTCGAGCGCAACCACCATGCCGGCGAGCGCCAGCATCGTCGTCGCCGCGACCGCGATGCCGAACAGGCCGGCCATCAGAAACGACACGATGATGCCGACGCAGATCACGATGACCGGCAGCGCCGTCGCCTCCATCGATATCGCTAGGCCCTGGATCACGTTGGTGCCGTCGCCGGTGGTCGAGCTGTTGGCGATGCTGCGCACCGGCCGGTATTCGGTCGAGGTGTAGTACTCCGTGATCCACACGATGAGGCCGGTGACGATCAGCCCGACAACCGCGCAGCTCAGGACGTCGCAACCGGTGATCGAGCCGGAAACCATCGCCAGCTTGTCCTGGAACCCGATGAGCCAGCCGACCACCGCGGCGATCGCGACGATCGAGAAGATGCCGGTGGCAATGAGACCCTTGTAGAGCGCCTTCATGATGCCCTGGTCGGCGCCGAGCCTGACGAAGAACGTGCCGATCACCGAGGTGACGATGCACACCGCGCCGATCACCAGCGGCAGCAGCATCATCGTGTCGCGCAGCGGCGGTGCGAAGAAGATGTTCGCCAGCAGCATCGTCGCGACGATGGTCACCGCGTAGGTCTCGAACAGATCGGCCGCCATCCCGGCGCAATCGCCGACATTGTCGCCGACATTGTCGGCGATGACAGCCGGGTTGCGCGGATCGTCCTCGGGGATGCCGGCCTCGACCTTGCCGACGATATCGGCGCCGACATCGGCGCCCTTGGTGAAGATGCCGCCGCCGAGGCGGGCGAAGATCGAGATCAGCGACGCACCGAAACCCAGCCCCACCATCGCCTCGAGCACGCCGCGAAGATCGTCGCCCGGCATCGTCGCCCGCAGGAAGAAGTAGTAGCCGGCAACGCCGAGGATCCCGAGGCCGACGACAAGCAAGCCGGTCACCGCGCCGGCCTTGAAGGCGATATCGAGGCCCGCCGCCAGTCCGCTCCTCGCGGCCTGCGCCGTGCGCACGTTGGAGCGCACCGACACGTTCATCCCGATATACCCGGCCGCACCCGACAGCACCGCGCCGATCAAATAGCCGAGCGCGACATGCCAGTTCAGGGTCACCCAGAGGATGATAAGGATGACGACCCCGACAATCGCGATGGTGCGGTACTGCCGGTTGAGATAGGCGCTGGCGCCGACCTGGACGGCGGCCGATATCTCCTGCATCCGCGCCGTCCCGGCATTGGCCGCCAGCACGCGCCGGCTGGTGAAGAGCCCGTAGAGCAGCGCCACCACGCCGCAAGCGATGACCAGGATGGAGGCCGGAGACATCGTAGTGTTTCCCCCGAAAGTACCGAAAATAAAACCCGCCCTCAGGTACCGCGCCTGGCGCGGCGAGGGCAGGTCAGGCATCCAGAACATGCCAGAAGAGCCGTGCTCTCGCAACTCAACCTGCCGCCATGGGGCGGAGTCGCCGGAACGCCCTAGCCGCCTTCAGTCATTCCTGAACAAGGAGACTTTATCGCGCGACGGCGGCGAATCGCGCAGAGAAACGCGACGGCTCCGATCGGCAAGCTCCCCGGAAAAATCCAGCCAAAAGGCTTCGATCTGCCAATAAACCCATCCGCGTTTTGTCCAGTCGATTTTTCCGCTTAATGCTTGTTACCTCGATCGCGTTGGCTGGGCCTGTCGCAATGCGGCGCACTCTCGGTTCCGTTTTGGCCATCGCGTCGGCTTTCCTTGCCCTTGCCGCCGGTGCGGAGCCTTCCATCGGCCGCGAACTGGCGATCGGCGACTCGCTCGCCGTCGGCCTCCAGGACGAGTGCCGGCTGGCGGGCGACGGTGAAGTCGGCAGGACCCCGGCCACGGTACTGCAGGTGATCAAAGGCTTGCCGCCGGAGCAGCTCGCCGGGGCGACGGTGGTACTCTCCAGCGGCGCCAGCAACGATCCCGATCACGCCGACCTCGCGCTGCCGCAAATCGCCGCGCTCAAGCGCGCCGGCGCTCGTGTCGTGCTGCTCGGCGTCGGCGACGGGGTAAGGAATTATAAGGCTGTCAACCGGGAGCTGATACGGATCGCCGCGATCATGGGCATTCCGTTCGTCTACGGGTGGCATGGGGTGCATCCGCCGGATTACCCGGCGGTGCTGGAGGTCGCGCGGGAGAGTCTCCGGCGTCTCGCCACGTGGAAGCGCTGAGCGGGTAAAGCTTCGGCGCAGCTATTGGCCAGCGTAGCTCGGGGTCCGGCGCGTGCTGTTTAGCGCCATCCACAGGATTGCCGCCGCGGCGACCGCGACAAAGGGCATGACCGTCAACTGCACCGTCTGCCAGCCGAACCCGGCGAGGAGCGCGCCGGACGAAAACGACGACAGGGTCGAGGTGCCGAAGATCGTGAAATCGTTCAAGGCCTGCACCTTGGCCCGCTCTTCCGGCGCGTAGGTGCGGGTCAACAACGTCGTGCCGCCGATAAAGAGAAAATTCCAGCCGATCCCGAGCAGCAGATTGGCCACCCAGAAATTGCCCTCGGCGAGGCCGGCGAGGTTGATGCCGCAGCAGGCGAGCAGCAGCGCCGCACCGGTCAGCAGGATGGGGGTCAGCCCGAAGCGCGCGATCAGATGCCCGGTGAAAAAGCTCGGCCCGTACATGCCCAGGATGTGCCACTGGATCACGAAGGCCGCGTCGGTGAAGGCGAAGCCGCAGCCGATCATCGCGATCGGCGTCGCCGTCATCACCAGCGACATGACCCCGTATCCGACCATGCCGCAGAGCAGCGCGACGACGAACAAAGGCTGCCGCACGATCTGCCCCAGCGGCCGGCCGCTGCCGCGTATCGGGTCGCGCGGTGGCGGCGCCGGCAGCCGGACGAAAGTCAGGAGCGTCGCGGCGGCCAGTTGCAGCGCCACCACCATCGCGAAACAGCCGGCGAACAGCACCGGCGAAAAAAGATCGCGCGACCATTTCGCCGCTTCCAGCCCGAACATCCCCGAGATCACACCGCCCGCCAGAACCAGCGAGATCGCCTTGGCGCGGAACCGGTCGTCGGCAAGCTCGGCGGCGGCAAAGCGATACTGCTGAGCGAACCCGTTCGAGCTGCCAATCATGAAGGTGCCGAAGCAGAACAGCGGGAACGACGCGGCCCAGACCGCCAACCCGGCGACGACACCGCCGCCGGCGCCGATGGCGGCTCCGGTCTAGAACCCGCCGCGCCGGCCGATGCGTCCCATCAACAGCGCCGCCGGGATCGTCGCGCACATCATCCCGGTCATCTGCAGCGCGACGGGAAGCGTCGACAGCGCCTTGTTAACCGCCAGCACGTTGCCGATGATCGCCGAGATCGTCGCCAGGACGCTCATGCTGGTCATCGCCAGCGCCTGGCACCCGGCGAGAAGCAGCACCGTGCGTCGCGAACCGGGTCTGGCGCTCATCCCGGCGACGATAAGGACTCGGCCGGCCGCGTCAACCGCCGGCCGGTAATGGCTCCCATCCGGCCGGCGGCCGGCTCAGCAGTCGAAGCCGACCCAATCGGGCACAAGGGCCGACAGCTTCGCCTGCACCTGACGCAGCTCGGCGGCGATCTCGGCAAGCTCGCGTTCGCGGGCGGCAAGCCGCGCCTGCGCCTCGGCGAGCAGCAGCATGTCCTCGGTCTGGCGTTCCTGCCTCTCGACCGCGCCGGCCGCGCCGCGACGGATATTGCGGGCGTCGGGCAGGCTATCGACGATGCGCCGGGCGACCGGTAGGTCGCCGGCGCCGAGACGAAAGACCATGACGCAGTCGTTCCACTGATCGGCGCGGCGCCGGGCGATGAACGATTCGACGAGTTCCGCGTCGTGCCCCTGCTGTCGCGCCCATTCCGCCAGCGCCACCGCCGCGTCCGGATAGAACCGCCAGTTGTCGCCGGGATAGCGATGGTACTCGCCGTTCGACGGCGAATTGACGTAGACGAGGCCGCCGGCCTTCGTCACCCGCAGCATCTCGATAAAGGTCAGCCAGAACGCGGGGTCGTGCTCGAAAGCCGAGCTCGAGACGACCGCATCGAAGGATCGGTCGCCGAACGGCAAATACGGCGGGCTCTCGAGGACGATATCGACCCCCGGACCCGCGACGAGATCGACGCCGGTATAGAGGCTGCCGGCCGGCGCGCAATCGCGCAGCGACCCGTTGATGCTTTGCGAGCCGATGTCGAGGATCGCAATCGCCCGTCCCGGAAAATAGGTCTCGAAGAACAGCCTGCCGATGGCATGGGCGGTATCGTGCATAACGCGGCCCGGTCCCGCCTCAGGAATGCCGGCAGGCGACAGGCAGCAGAATGCGGCGCGAGCCTGACAGCGGGATCATCGGCGAGACGATAAGGTTTCGGCCTTCCGCGTCAACTGCTTGGCGGCATGGCCCGAGCGGCAAACGCGGGGTCCCGCTGCCCGAAATGGACATCGAACGTGTTGCGCGCAGGGTGCGAACGCGACACGATCAGCCCGGATTCCGCAGAATTCCGACCTGAACCTGCGATGAACGCCGCTCCGGAAGGGCCCGCGATTCGGCAATGAGGAAATACGAAATCATCAACCTCCTGGCAAAGCGCCATGGCTGGCGAGCTATCTCGAGATCTGCACCCCGTCGACCGGGGTCGAATTCCACAATATCGACCGGTCGCTGTTCGCGTGTTGCGACCGCCTCATGTACAGCTGACCGCCCGAGCGGCAAGAGGCGCTGCCGATCACCTTTCGCGCCGAGGAGCGCAGCTCTTCACGGGCGATCCAGCTGGCGGCCGAGCAGCGTCAGGGAGCGGGCTACGACATCGTCTTCGTCGATGGCTGGCACGCCTACGACAACGCCGCCACCGACTTGGCCGGCGCGCTCCGCCTGCTGAACAAAGGCGGCATCATCGTGGCGCACGACTGCGATCCGCGCGACCCTGCCCTCGCTACCCCGGAATACAAGAGCGGAGGATGGTGCGGCGCGGCCTACGCGGCCTTCATCGACTTCGTGCCACCGCGCGACACGTTCAAATACTATACGGTCGATACCGATTTCGGCTGCGGGGTCGTGTTCACCGACCCCTCCCGCTCGGGTTTCGTGCCGAGGCCCGGCGACCGGCGCGAGCTAGAGTTCGGCTGGCGGGGGATAGGCTCCAGAGACGGCGATCGCCTCGCCTACTATCGCGCGCACCGCGAGGCGTTGCTGAACCCGATCTCGCCGGCGGAATTTCTCGCCATCGAGGGGATCGAGCTCGAATCCGGCGCCGAACCCTCGGTGTCCCTCGGCATCACCGGCGAGATCCCCCTCTTGCCGGAGGCAACGCCGGGCTAGAAGTGCTGCCAGCCGCTGGCGGCGACCTCGATTTCGCGGCCCGACCCGTCGACCAGCCGCACGCCCTTGCCCGGCTCGATGCCGCCGATCTCGGCGATCGGCAGGCCAAGACTTTGCCCGAGCGCGGCGATCTCCGCGCCCGCGTCGGGCGGCGCCGCGAACAACAACTCGTAGTCGTCGCCGCCGACAGCGAGCAAGGCCCGCAGCGCCCCGTCCCCGGCGACTGCCGCCTCCGCCGCCGGTGACAGCGGCAGCAGATCCAGTTTGACCGTCGCGGCGACGCCCGAGGTTTCGCAGACATGACCGAGATCGGCGAGCAGCCCGTCCGATACGTCGATCATCGCGTGAGCGATACCGGCGAGGCGCGGCCCCAACTCGATGCGCGGATCGGGAAGCTGGAAGCGCGCGGCAAGCGCGGCGCGGTATTCGGGCGCCAATTCCGCGTAGCCGCCGCGCAGCACTTTGAGCCCCAAGAGGGCGTCGCCGATCGTGCCGCTGACCCAAACGCGATCGCCGGGCTGGGCGCCGCTGCGGCGGATTTCCCTGCCGGCAGCTACCTGGCCGATCGCGGTCAGGGTGAAAGCCGCCGGCCCCGGCGTCGAGGTCGAATCACCGCCGAGCAGGGCCATGCCGAAACGATGCTGGTCCTCGGCCAATCCCTCGGCGAAGCGGCGGACCCAATCGTCGCCGCACGACGCCGGCAGGGCGCTCGTCAAAAGGTAATGGCGCGGCGTCGCACCCATCGCCGCGAGATCCGACAGATTGCGCCGCAGCAGCTTCCTGGCGACGGCCTCGGGCGGATCATCGGGCAGGAAATGGACCCCCTCGACCAACTGGTCGACGGTGACGACGAGGCGATAGCCCGCCGGGCAATCGAGCAGCGCGGCGTCGTCGGTGAGATCGAGCGCCCCCAGCCCGGCCAGCGGGGCAAAGAATTGCCGGATGCGGCCGAACTCGCCGAGGCCCTTCGGCTTCATCGGCGGCTACAGCTCGGCGGGGCGCAGCGCCCGGGCGAGGCGGTCGAGCACGCCGTTCGCCAAAACCGGCTCCTTGCCGTCGAAGAAGGCGTGGGCGATCGCGACGTACTCGCTCAGCGTCACGCGCGGCGGGATGTCGGGCCGATGCGCCAGCTCGTAGGCCCCGGCCTCGATGATCAGCCGCAGGATGGTCTCGAGCCGCTGCAACGGCCATTCCTCGCTCAACGCGGCGGAGATGGTCTCGTCGAGGCGTTCGCGCCGGCGCACCACCCCACGCACGATGTCGGTGAACAGCGCCTCATCGGCTTCGCCGTAAGTCTCGCCGTCGATCTCGCGGCCAAGCCGGTGATGGACGAACTCGGCGACGGCAATCGCCGGCTCGAGACCGGGGTTCAGCGCGAGCTGGTACAGCGCCTGCACAGCGAGCAGACGCGCGACGCTGCGCCGGCGGCCGGCATGGGTCGGCTTAATTTCACCCTCGGCCATGGGCACGGCCGTCATTGCCGCTCCCCGGCGAACCGCCGCTTGACCGCGACCATTGCCAGGCAGGCGCGGACCGCAGCGCCGCCGTGGTCGCGGCCGTTGTCCCCCAAGGCCGCGCGGGCCAGCGCCTGCGCCTCGTTCTCGCAGGTGAGAATGCCGTAGCCGATCGGCAGCCCTTCGTTGACCGCAAGCACCTGCAGCCAGTGTGCCGTCTCCTCGCAGATATGATCGTAATGCGTGGTCTCGCCGCGAATGACGCAGCCGAGCGCGACAAACCCGTCGAATTTCCCCTCGCCCTTGGCGGCCATGCCGATGGCGCCGGGGATCTCGAAGGAACCGGGGACCTGCAGCGTCTCGAAGGTCACGCCGGCGGCAGCTAGCGCTTTCTCCGCACCCTCCCGCAACAGCGCCGCGATATGCGCGTAGTACGGCGCCTCGACCAGCAGCAGATGCGGCTTGCGTTCGGCCATCAGCGGCCTCCCCGGCCTTCGAGAAGCCGCCCGACATAGCGGGCGATCAGGTCAATTTCGAGGTTCATCCGCGTTCCCGGCCCGGCATCGCCGATCGTCGTATGCGACAGCGTATGCGGGATGATGTTCACGCCAAACACCGGCCCGTCCACCTCGTTGACGGTGAGACTTACCCCATCGAGCGCGACCGAGCCTTTCGGCGCGATGAACGACGCGAGATCTGCGGGTGCTTCGATGGTAAAGCGCACCGAGTCGCCGTCCGGCCGCCGGCCGACAATGCGGGCGACGCCGTCGACATGGCCCAGCACGAGATGCCCACCCATCTCGTCGCCCAATTTCATCGCCTGCTCAAGGTTGATGCGCGTGCCCTCGCGCCAATCGCCGAGGGTCGAGCACGCGATCGTCTCCGCCGAGGCATCGACGGTGAACGCGCCGGGGACGCGCGATATCACCGTCAGGCACACCCCGGCGCAGCCGATCGAGGCGCCGAGCGCGATCGCCTGGGTGTCGTAGGCGGTGGCGATCGTCAAGGTTGCGCCGCCATTGCCGCGCCGTAGCTGCTTGACTTCGCCGACATCGGTGACAATCCCGGTAAACATGGCGGCTAGGCTAGGATTCCAGCGGCCGATTAGCCAGCCTCTTTCGTGCATGGCGCCAAATCGCCCCGGCCGGTGTTAACCCCGGTAAGTCGCGATTTTCGGAGGGTGCGACATGATCGAAACGGCATGGAAGACGATCTGGCTGACATTTGCCGCCACTTCCCTGGTGCTGCTGACTGCCGGCTCGAGCCTCGCGGTCGAGGCCGGGGCGATGCCCTGCTCGGCCTTCTCGCGCACCGCCCATGGCGGCTGGCGTGTCCTCAGCCCGGTGATGCTCGATCTCAACGGCAGGCTCTACAGCCCAACGGTCGGCACCACCTTCGCCGCCGGCTCGGCGACGAACGGGATCGAGATGAGCGATATTCTCGACGAGCAATGCGGCAATCAGTAGTTGCCGCGGTAACTCTCGATCGCGTCGTCGCCGGCGGTTTCGCTCGATAACAGCGTGAAACGCGGGGCGACGGCCAGATCGCCGAGCCCGAGCGCCGCGACTGCCGCAATGCCGTCGCCGCCGATCGCCATCGGCGCGCGCATCCACACCAGCCGGTCGACGAGCCTGGCCTCGAGCAGGGAAGCGGCGATGCCGCCACCGCCTTCGACCAGCAAGCGGGTAAGCCCCATTGCGCCGAAGCATCGAAGCATCGCGGCAAGATCGATGCGGCCCGCCGCGTCAGGTTCGACGGCGACGATGGTGACGCCCCGCTGCTGGAGCGCGGCTTGCCGCCGGGGATCGGAGGCAGCTAGCGTCACCACCCAGCTCGGCGCCTGATGCGCGCCGGCGAAGAGCCGCAAGCTCGCAGGCAGCCGCAAGTTGCGGTCGACGACGATGCGCACCGGCGATCGCTCCGCCAGCCCCGGCAGGCGGCAGGTCAGCTCCGGGTCGTCGGCGAGCGCCGTTCCGGTGCCGACCAGCACCGCGTCGTGCGTCGCGCGCAGCAGGTGCGCCCGCTCGCGCGCCGCCGGCCCGGTGATCCAGCGGCTGGCGCCACTCGCCGTCGCGATGCGGCCGTCGAGCGAGGTCGCCAGCTTCAGGGTGACGAGCGGCCGGCCGCGCGTCACCCGGCTGAAGAACCCGGCGTTGAGCTCTTCGGCCTCGGCGGCGCAGAGGCCGGTATCGACCGCGAGCCCGGCGTCGCGCAACCGCGCCAGCCCAGAGCCGGAAACGCGCGGATCGGGATCCTCGATCGCCGCCACCACGCGAACGATGCCCGCCGCGATCAGCGCGTCGGCGCAAGGCGGCGTCTTGCCGCGATGGCTGCACGGTTCGAGCGTGACATAGGCGGTGGCGCCTTTGGCCGCCTGCCCGGCCCGCGCCAGCGCCTCGGTCTCGGCGTGCGGGCGGCCGCCCGCCTGGGTCCAGCCCCGGCCGGCGACGCGGCCCTCCTTGACGATGACGCAACCGACCGCCGGATTGGGCCAGGTATTGCCGAGCCCGCGCCGGGGCAAGGTCAACGCCGCGCGCATGTGCGCGAGGTCGCGGGGGTCAGCCATCAGAAAACTACCCCGGCGCAGGAAGGGGCCCGCTCTTCAAACGCACGAGCGGAGGGACAAATGGGTCCCGGCCTTCGCCGGGATGGAGCAATTTTAGGGCGCCTCAGCAATCGCCGTCGGCCGCGATCCGCCCGACGAATTCGCCGAAATCCTTGGCCTCGCGGAAATTGCGGTAGACCGAGGCGAAGCGGATATAGGCGACCTGGTCGAGCGTCGCCAACGCCTCCATCACCAACTCGCCGATCTGGTCGCTGGGGATGTCGGTCTCGCCCGAACTTTCGAGCTGGCGCACCATCGAATTGATCATCCGCTCGACCCGTTCGGCCTCGTGCGGCCGCTTGCGCAGCGCGACGTAGATGGAGCGCGCCAGCTTGTCGCGGTCGAACGGCTCGCGCTGGGCGTTTTTCTTGACCACGGTCAGCTCGCGCAGCTGCACCCGCTCGAAGGTGGTGAAGCGCGCCGCGCAATTGGGACAGAAGCGGCGGCGGCGGATCGCCCCGCGATCGTCGGTCGGGCGCGAGTCCTTGACCTGGGTGTCCTCGGTTCCGCAGAACGGGCAGCGCATCTCTCCCCTCCGTACTCTTCTACGTCCGATAAACCGGGAAGCGGCCGCACAGCGCCTCCACCGCGCCGCGCACCCGGCCCTCGACACCGGCATTGCCGTCGGGATGCTGATGGAGCCCGCGCAGCACCTTGCCAATCCATTTGCCGATCTGGCGGAACTCTTGCACCCCGAAGCCGCGCGTCGTCGCCGCCGGCGAGCCGAGGCGCACCCCCGAGGTCACGGTCGGCGGGCGCGGGTCGAACGGGATGCCGTTCTTGTTGCAGGTCATGCCGGCCCGCTCCAGCGCCTTTTCGGCATCGCGGCCGGTGAGGTCCAAGGGGCGCAGATCGACCAGCATCAGATGCGTGTCGGTGCCGCCGGAGACGATCGCTAGGCCTTCGGCCGCCAGCGTTTCGGCCAGGGCCTTGGCATTGTCGACGACCGCCTTGGCGTAGGCGGCGAAGCTCGGCTGCAGCGCCTCGCCCAAGGCCACCGCCTTGGCGGCGACGACATGCATCAGCGGCCCGCCCTGCAGGCCCGGGAAGATCGCCGAGTCGATCTTCTTGGCGATTGCCTCGTCGTTGGTGAGGATCATCCCGCCGCGCGGCCCCCGCAGCGTCTTGTGCGTCGTCGTGGTAACGACATGGGCGTGCGGCAGCGGGCTCGGATGGACGCCGCCGGCGACGAGCCCGGCGAAATGCGCCATGTCGACCATCAGATAGGCGCCGACCCGGTCGGCGATCGCGCGGAAGCGGGCGAAATCGATGATCCGCGGATAGGCGCTGCCGCCGGCGATGATGAGCTTGGGCCGGTGCGTCTCGGCCTGGCGCTCGACCTCGTCGAAATCGATCTGCGCGGTGTCGGCGCGCACCCCATAGGTCGCGGCCTTGAACCATTTGCCGGAGATGTTGGGCGGGGCACCATGCGTCAAGTGCCCGCCCGCCGCCAGCGACATGCCGAGGATCGCATCCCCCGGCTGCAGCAGCGCCAGGTAGACCGCCTCGTTCGCTGGGGCGCCGGCATGCGGCTGGACGTTGGCGAAGCCGCAGCGGAACAGCTCTTTCGCCCGCTCGATCGCCAGCCGCTCGGCGATGTCGACGAACTCGCAACCGCCGTAATAGCGCCGGCCGGGATAGCCCTCGGCGTATTTGTTGGTCAGCACCGAGCCTTGCGCATCGAGCACCGCGCGCGAAACGATGTTCTCGCTGGCGATCAGCTCGATCTGCGATTGCTGGCGGTGCAGCTCCTGGGCGATGGCTGCCGCCAGCTCGGGGTCGGCGGCGGCGACGCCGTCGGCGAAAAAGCCGCTATCGGGGGCGAATTCGGCGGTCGAGGCGCGAAGCTGGGTCAAAAACACCTACCGGGATCGAGGACGGCGACGCCCGGTACGGAGCGTAGCACGGGACGGCGCTCAATCTACCATATCTCGGTCGCTTATGTCAGCCGCCTACTAGACCTCGCGTCGCGGTCGCCGCGGCACTAATTCGGCTGTCACCCTAGAAGCGCGTGGATTATCCCGCGCCTGACAAAGCACAGGCAATGTCCAATCGTGAGTCAACCGACTCATCGCGCCGGCCAAGATGAGTCTTGACTGCTATATCCAAGTCGCCGCGACAACTCATTTTTGACAATTACTATCGACATAAGGGGTTTTCGTTGACATGAAAAAACCCGGCTGCAATTATAACATTTAGGATAAACCACTCGACTCGACGGGGCAGGACATGGCGGAATTGGCAGCGCCCAAGGCGGCGGAAGACGAGTTGCTCAAAATGACCACCGAAGTGGTGGCCGCCTATGTGAGCAACAATACCTTGGCGACCGCCCAGCTCGGCGAGATTATCCATGCCGTCTACAACTCGCTGCGCTCGCTCGACGGCCAGAACGCCGAGCCGGTGCCCGAGGTGCTGAAGCCGGCGGTGCCGATCCGCAAGTCGATAACGCCCGAATACCTGGTCTGCCTCGAAGACGGCAAGAAGCTGAAGATGCTGAAGCGCCATCTGCGCTCGACCTACAACATGACCCCGGACGAATACCGCGCGAAATGGAGCCTCGGCCCCGACTATCCGATGGTCGCGCCGAAATACGCGCAGCAGCGCTCCGAATTCGCCAAGAAGATCGGCCTCGGCCGCGGCACCGGCCGCCGCACCCGCGGCAAGAAGTAGCCGCTTTCACTCGACGACAAAAACAGGGGCGCCGCGGGCGCCCCTTTTTTCATGCCCACGGCTATACTCCGCGCCCGACGCGCCGAGGATATCGATGAGTAAATCCACGACCGAAACACCCGAGTTCGACTGGGCCGACCCGCTGCGCTTCGACGATCTCTTGTCCGAGGACGAGCGGCTGATCCGCGACAGCGCCCGCGTCTATTGCCAGGAGAAGCTGATGCCGCGGGTGCTCTCGGCGCACCGCGAGGAGCGCTTCGACCGCGACATTTACGGCGAGATGGGCGAGCTGGGCTTTCTCGGCGCGACGATCGACGGCTATGGCTGTGCCGGGGTGAGCTATGTCGCCTATGGCCTCATCGCCCGCGAGGTCGAGCGGGTCGACAGCGCCTACCGCTCGGCGATGGGGGTACAGTCGAGCCTGGCGATGCACCCGATCCACGCCTTCGGCAGCGTGACGCAGCGGCAGAAGTACCTGCCGAAGATGGCGACCGGTGAATGGGTCGGCTGCTTCGGCCTGACCGAGCCGGACCACGGCTCCGACCCCGGCAGCATGGCGAGCCGGGCCAAGGCGGTAGCCGGCGGCTACCGGCTGACCGGCAACAAGATCTGGATCACCAATGCGCCGATCGCCGACGTGCTGGTGGTCTGGGCCAAGACCGAGGACGGGCAGATCCGCGGCTTTATCCTCGAACGCGGCATGGACGGGCTCAAGACCCCGAAGATCGAGGGCAAGTTCAGCATGCGCGCTTCGCCGACCGGCGAGATCGTCATGGACGAGGTGTTCGTGCCGGAAGAGAATTTGCTGCCCGATGTGCGCGGGCTGCGCGGTCCGTTCTCGGCGCTCAACGGCGCGCGCTACGGCATCGCCTGGGGCGCTATGGGCGCGGCCGAATTCTGCTGGCACGCGGCGCGCGACTACACGATGGCCAGGAAGCAGTTCGGCCGGCCGCTCGCCGCCAACCAGCTGATCCAGAAAAAGCTCGTCGACATGCGGACCGAGATCACGCTGGGGCTGCACGCCTGCCTGCGCCTCGGGCGGCTCAAGGACGAGCACCGCGACACGCCCGAGATGGTCTCGATATTGAAGCGCAACAACGCCGGCAAGGCGCTCGACATCGCCCGCATCGCGCGCGACATGCACGGCGGCAACGGCATCCACGACGAGTTCCACGTGATCCGCCACGTGATGAATTTGGAGACCGTCAACACCTACGAGGGCACGCACGACATCCACGCGCTGATCCTCGGCCGCGCGCAGACCGGCATCCCGGCGTTCTAGAGTTACCCGGCGGCCGGGCTCATCCAATCCTTGAACCAGGCGGCGACGCCGGCCTGGCTAAGGCGGCCGCTGAAGTAGTCGAACAGCCGCTCCTCGGCGCGCGCCCGGTTGGCGCCGAGATCGACCGCGATGCCGTTGCCTTCGAGCAGCGCCACGGCGGCGCGGTAGGCGGTGCGCTCGTTGGCGGCGGCGAAGGCCCTGGCGCCGGCGATCGCGACCAGGAGCGACATGGCGAGGGTCGCGTAGTCCTGGTCCATGAAATAGACCCAGACATTCCACGGGCGCTTGACCGCGATCTCGAGCGCCGCGCGGTCGCGGAGAAGGTGCGGCTCGCCGGTCTGCTCGACTTCCTCGCGGTTGAGCGCGACGACCGCCTCGACCGCGATCCAGCGCGGCTCGCTGGCCAAGGCGCCTAGAGCAGGCGGGCGGCGAGCGCGGTCAGCGCGGCGATATCGACGCCGTTGCGCGCCCCCAAGGCGACCAGCGCCACCGGGTCGGCGCCCTCCTTGAGCCGTGTCAGCGCCCAGATCATCGTCGAGCGGGTGCCGCTGCGGCAATGCGCGACGACCGGCCCCGCCGCGTTCTTGAGCGCCTGGGCGAAGGCGGTGACCTGGGCGGCGGTCAAGGTAGCGGCAACGAACGGGACGTGGATGTAGTCGATGCCGCGCTCGGCGCATAATTTGCCGGCCTCGCCGGCGGGGAACTGGCCGGGGTCTTCGCCGTCCGGGCGGTTGTTGATGATCGTCTTGACGCCCGAAGCGGCGAGCGCCTCGATATCGTCGCGGGTGAGCGCGCCGGCGGCAGTCACGCCCGGGGCGAGCTCCATCAGTGGCGGCAAGGGCGGCATAATTCGGACTCCGCAAAGCAAAACGGGCTGCAGAGTCGCAGCCCGTCGCCGTTACGTCACCAGAAAAATCGGGGGAGGCCCAGTAGAGTTTACGCCGCGTATTGGCCCGGGCGCTGCACCAGGTCGCCGGCGCGGATCCAGAACCGTTCGAGCCGGCGCAACGTGACCGTCGCCGCGGTCAGATCCTCGTCGGTGATCGCGGTCTGGTTCAGCATCTCGACGTGGCGCTGATGCATCGCATGCAGCCGGTCGCGCAGCTTCGAGCCTTTCTCGGTCAGCCGCACATGGATCGAGCGGCGGTCATGGACCGAGCGTTCCTGCGCCAGATAGCCGTTTTCGACCATCTTCTTGACGTTGTAGGAAACGTTCGAGCCGAGGTAACAGCCACGCAACGTCAGCTCGCCGACCGTCATCTCGGCGTCGCCGATATTGAACAGCATCAGACCCTGGACGGTGTTGATGTCGTGAATGCCGAGCCCGTCGAGTTCGAGCTTCACAACCTCTAGGAAATGCCGGTGAAGCCGCTCCACGAGCGAGATCACCTCAAGATACCCGTTGTTCATCTGCGCCTCGTTGGCCTCCGTCTGATCGAAAGCCTAACGAGGTTTGTATTAATTTTTCCTTGTCATGAGCTAATTCCGCTACGCCGGACCATCTGCATGATCGCGGAGAAGTCGAGCCCGCCTTTCCCGCCGTCGACAAAGAGCTGGTAGAGATTGGCCGCGGCCGCGCCCATCGGCGTCACCGCGGCGGCGGTGCCGGCGGCCTGCTGCGACAAGCGCAAATCCTTCAGCATGTTCGCCGCCGTAAAACCTGCGGTATAGCCGCGGTTCGATGGCGCCGCGGGCACCGGACCGGGCATCGGGCAGTAATTGGTCATCGCCCAGCATTGGCTCGTCGAGGTGCTGCAGATGTCGAACAGCGTCTGCGCGGAGAGGCCGAGCTTCTCGGCGAGCGAGAACCCCTCGCACACCGCGATCATCGAGCAGGCGAGGATCATGTTGTTGCAGATCTTGGCGATCTGGCCGTTGCCGGACGGGCCGGCGTGGACGATCGTGCGGCCCATATTGGCGAGAATCGGCCGGCCCTTCTTGAAGGCCGCCTCCGAGCCGCCGACCATGAAGGTCAGGCTGGCGGCCTGAGCTCCCATGACCCCGCCCGAGACCGGCGCGTCGAGCATGTCGAACCCGGCTTTCTTGGCCTCCTCGGCAACGAGGCGCGCGGTCTCGACATCGATCGTCGAACAATCGATGAGCAGCGCGCCCTTCTTGGCCTTGGCGATGATCCCGTCCGGGCTGAGATAGACCTGACGGACCTGCGGGCCAGCCGGCAGCATGGTGACGACGACGTCGCCGGCCATTGCCGCCTCGGCCGCGCTGGCCGCACCCTTGCCGCCCTGCAGCTCCAGGTTCGACAGCGGCGACGACACGGCGTCGTAGCCGGTGATCTTGTGCTGCGCCTTCAGCAAATTGGCGGCCATCGGCGCCCCCATATTGCCAAGCCCGATAAAACCGATCGTCGCCATCTGGTTTGTCCCTCCTAGTCGAATACCAACTCGCCATCGCCCAGCGGCGCGAGATAGGCTTCCGCCGCCGCCTCATCGATCTCGGCAAGACTTCCCGGCCGCCAGCGCGGTTTCTGGTCCTTGTCGACCAGCGCCGCGCGCACGCCCTCATAGAAATCGTGCGCCGCCATAACGTGCTGGGTCATCCGATATTCAAGCCGGAGCGCGTCTTCGAGATCGAAAGCCTGCCCCAGCACCAGCTGACGCAAGGTGATCCGTAGACTGGTCGGCGATTTCGTCAGGAGTGTGGCGCGAGTTTCGGCCGCCCAAAGGGGATCGCCGGTTTCGGCCGCAAGCGCATCGAGGATGGTTTCGATCCGGTCGTGGCCAAAGCAGCGGTCGATCGCCGCGCGCCGAACGCCTAGCGGCGGCGGGCCGGGATCGGCATTGAAGCGGGCGAGCACCGCCTCGACCTGCGCCTTCTCTCGGCCGGCGTCCCAGGCGATCCCGGTCAGCGCCGCGCGCAATTCCGGCACGCGCTCGCGCGGCACGAAATAGGTCGCGAACCCGCAATAGAGCGCATCGGCGGCCCCGAGCCGGGCGCCGGTCAGCCCGAGATAGCGGCCGATGTGGCCCGGACAGAGATTGAGGAACCGGGTCGCGCCGACATCGGGGAAAAGGCCGATCCCGGTCTCCGGCATCGCGAACATCGTCTTTTCCGTCGCGACCCGGTAGACGCCGTTGACCGAGACACCGGCGCCGCCACCCATGGTGATGCCGTCGAGGATCGCGATGTAGGGCTTCTTGTAATGGTGGATGCGGCGGATGATCCGGTATTCCTCGGCGAAGAAGACCGAGGTGAAGCTCGGATCGCCGGATATTCCCTTGCCGGCCTTGTAGACCGCGCGCACGTCGCCGCCGGCGCAGAAGGCGCGATCACCGGCGCCCTCGATCAGCACCGCATGGATCTCCTGGTCTTTGGCCCAGGCGCGCAGGGCGGGATCGAACCGCCGGTACATGCCGAGGGTAAAGGCGTTGAGCGCCTGCGGCCGGTTCAGCAGCACCGTGCCGACGCCGCCCTCGCGAGCGAACAGGATGTCGTCGGTCTCGGGCATCTCAATATGTCGTCGTTGTACGGCGCGCGATATCGTGGATGAGCACGATCTGGCCCTCAGGCTTCACCGTGAAAATGACTCGCCACGACCCGACCCGGCGTCGAAATGCCCCTTGGTGCTCCCCGCGCAACGGTACGATGTCGCCGCCAAGCAGTCGTTCCTTCATTTCGTTGAGCGCCCGGTTGACGCGGTCCCTGTCGCGAGTGGGCATCCGTCGAAATGCGCGCTCGGCCCGACTACTTAGTCGGCAGTCCCAGCTCATCTTGCACGTCTTCGAGCCGCCGGGTCTGGCCGCGAGCGAATTCTGCCTCGCCGGCCCGGATGGCTTCGAACTCGTTTTGGGTCGGTTCTTCCGCGGGCGGAAGACGGCCAATCGCGCCGATGTACCAGCGGATCGCCGCCCGCACGGCCTCGGCTCGGCTCAAATCCTGGCGCTCGCGCACGCGATCAAGCTCCGCTAGCTCGTCCGCGGGCAACGATGTGGTAACGGTCCGTCTGGTGCCGGTGGTCACAAGCGAGCTCCCATCATTTGCTCAACGTATCAGACCGGTCCGCTCGGGCTTGAGTTACCTGGGGTTGCCTCGTCATTGTCCAGAGCGTGGGCGCTCCAACAAAGGGGTTCGCCGAATCGGTTATCTCGTACCCGAGCCGACGGTAGAAGACATGCGTCTGAGGAAAAGGCGTCTCAAGGTAACAAACCGTCTGGATTTCGTCGGCCAGTTTCAGCACCGGCGCGAGCAGGGTAGTACCAAAGCCACGGCCCTGCCATGCCGGCGCAATACCGGTAAAAAACAAGTACCAATGCGGTTCGGCAGGATGGCCTGGCTCGAGCGCCGCGAAGCCCGCAAAAAGCGCCTCGGCGGCATCGTTATCGATTTCACGGATTCGTCGTTCCGTCGCAGTGGCTCGCTCCTGATCCAACTCGGTCGGCTCATCAACCTCCGGTGGCCGCCAAACTGCAGCGCCTACCATTGCTCCGTTAAGCATCGCGGCATAGACATGACCAAACTGAAGATGCGACTCGATGATATCGCTAAAAAATGCACGGAACACCTGTGCCCGCTGCGGCATCTCGGGAAAATAAAAGGAAAAGATCGGATCGGGCATGAATGCGGCGGTGAGCACTTCGACAGCGTCGTCCGCGCGTTGCTCGGGCAAGGTAACGATACTTGGCTGCATCGCAGCGATCTCCTTCAAGAGGGTCCCGCCTCACAACGGGATGACGAGCAGCGTGTCGATCTTCTGGCTGTCGAGGACGACGAGGCGCTCGATAAAGCGGTACGGGGCGCGGCTCACATCGATGCGGTCGAGATAGCGTCCGGTGGCGAAAAGGCTGGTGCCGCCGTCATGCATGATGCGCGCGACGAAGAGGTTCGAGCGGGTCTCGGCGACCGTTCCATCGAGCGCGACGATGCGGGTCGGGCCGACCAGATGGCGGTAGCGGTGCGCCTCGAAGACGAGGACACGCCGGAGGGTGGTGACCCGGTCGACCAGCATCCCGCGCGAGGCGCAGTAGATGATTCCGTGCTTGAGCCCGGCCTCATGGCTGTCGCGGTCGGTGATCAGGTAGCGGCAATCGTCGACGAAGAAATCCGGCCATTCCTCGAGCCGGTCGTCGTCGATGCAATTGGCATAGGCGGCGATCAGCTCGTTTATGCCGAGCCGCACGCGGTCGTCGGCCGCGGCCTCGCTCATGACCCGCACCCTAGAAGCAGCAGAAGCGTAGTGCGTCCTTCGAGACGCGCTCCCAGGGAGCGCTCCTCAGGATGAGGGAAGACGGCGGATGGCATAAGGAAAGTCCTCATCTGAGGCGCTTTCAGCAAAGACGCGCTCCCAGGGAGCGCTCCTCAGGATGAGGGAAGACGGCGGATGGCATAAGGAAAGTCCTCATCTGAGGCGCTTTGCACAGCAAAGACGCGCTCCCAGGGAGCGCTCCTCAGGATGAGGAAAGGCGGCGGATGGCATAAGAAAAGTCCTCATCCTGAGGTGCCCCGGAAGGCCCGCAGGGCCGGCCGTCCGGGGGCCTCGAAGGACGCATTGGCGTTTGGCCGGGCCTGGCTAGATGCCGGTCAGCGCGCGGTATTTCTTCCAGAAACCGCGGATCGCCGCTTCGCTGGCGCGGAAATTCTGCGACTGCGCGTCGTGGCCGCCCATCATCACGATACCGCTACCCTCGTCGTTGTCTTTCAGCGCGCGCTGAACGAAGCCGCCGACGCAGCCGTCTTCCATCGAGATGTAGCCGGCCGCGCCGATCAGATTGCCCTGGCGCAGCCGGCGCTCCTGCATTGCGTCGTCGTCGCCGTCGAAGCCGAGATGCACCCAGTCGAGCTCGGTCCTATCGACGCCGCGCGGGCGGATGACGCGGACCGCGATCGTGTTGCGCACCTGCTGCAGCACCATGTTGGGGAAGACGGTGAGGATCTGCACCGAGACCTGGTCGCCGAATTCGTCGACCGACTCGACGACCGAATTGTCCGCGAGCTTCAGGTCGGTGTCGGAGCGCAGATTCGCCGCCTTGTAGTCCGCGTCCTCGGCGGCGTAGTCGAGCTTGGCCTGGCTGAAGTGGTTGCCGCCGTCTTCGCTGATGTTGATGCTGCCCGGCATCGACAGCCGGTTGATGCGGAACGTCGTCAAGAACGAGTGCAGGATCGAGGCGTGGTAGGTGTCCTTGACGTTCTCGAAATAGAGCTTCCAGTTGTTCGGCAAAATCTGAGTGCTGCGGCCGACGATGTTGACCGAGCGGCCGCCAAGCACGCGCTTCAACCCGCCAACCACGACCGGGCCGAGATAGGCTTGCAGACCGGCGACGGTGTCGCTGAACGTGCCGAAGACGAGACCGCACAGCTCCTCGACCCGCAAGCGCTGGAGGCGGTGCTCCTCCTTATGGAACTCGGGCGCCATGCCGCCCTGGCGCTTCACCCCCTTCTCAAAGGCGACGCCGGTCAGCTGGCCGCCGAGATCGTAGCTCCAGCCGTGGTAGATGCAGGTGATCTCGCGCCCATGCCCCTTGTTCTTGAGGCACAGCAAATTGCCGCGATGGGCGCAGCGGTTGACGAAGGCGTTGATCGCGCCGTTCTCGTCGCGGGCGACGATGACCGCGACCTCGCCGATTGTGGTCGCCACCCAATCGCCGGGGTTGGGGATTTCGCCGGCAAGGCAGAGATAGCTCCAGCTCTCGCCCTTGAAGATCGTCTCCTGCTCATGCGCGTATTGCTGCTTGTCGGTATAGACCCGGAACGGCACCTCGCTGAGGCCGTTCGACGGCCAGTTAACCGCGCCGTCAACTCTCGCGTCTTGGACCGACATATTCGCCCCTCTCCGGCTGAAACGGCTGCCGGCATCAACTATGCGCCGGCCGAGAAACTGCGTCCATCGCAGGATGGGTCGAGCCGTCGAGACCCGGCGCCGCCGCCCAGGGAAACTCAACTCCAGCGTAGCGTTTCACCTGCATCTGCTGAGAATCAGCAGGCGTTGCGGTCCCGGCAACATCGTCTACCGGCTCATCGACGCCGGGAAGATAGGCAACGATTACGGCGATTTTAGCGGCGGCGTTTGTGCCGACAGGCGCTGCCGCCAGAATTGGTTGCACAACCGGATCGGGAGGGCGCGATGAAGTTTCCCGGCGGCGCCAGCCCTTGTGGCTGGTGCAAATACTTCGATCTCCCGGATTAACCACGATTGTTGCCGCCGGAGCCGGCGGACGACCCTATTTCTCGATGGATCGGTCTCTCGCCCTGGAGGGCGCCATGAAGCTGTGGATCGTCGTCGGGGCCCTGGTTCTCTTCGAGCTTCTCGTCGCCGTGCGGATACCCATTGCCCTGATCCAGGGCGCGGTGCCGCTCAACCCGGCCGGCTGGTTCGGCTACAGCGAATATCTCGACGTCACCGTCGAGCGCAGGCGATCGCCAGCGACCTACTGGTCGATCCTGCTGCTGGTAACCGCGCTCGCCGTGGTCGTCGGCTATTTCATCTTCCTGGTCGCGGCGTCCGGCGGGTAGCGCCTCACTCCATCGCCACCGCCGGGCCGGCCGCGCGCTTGGGCCGGCGCAGCAGCAGCAGGAACGGCGCCGCCACCAGAACAATAATCACCATCAGGTGGAAGTCGTCGATATAGGCGATCATCTGCGCCTGGCGCGTGACCTCGGCGTTGAGCGCGGCGATGCCGTGCGGACTGGTCAGGCTGTAGGGCGCCATCAATGACTGGGCGAGCGGATTGTCGGGGCGGACATGCTCGGCGAGCCGCGAATGCACGACCTGGGTGTTCTCGACCAGCAGCGCCTCGACGATCGAGATGCCGATGCTGCCGCCGACATTGCGCATCAGGCTGAACATCGCCGTGCCCTGGGTCAGCACGTTGCGCGGCAGGGTCGAGAAGGTGACGACCGAGAGCGGCGTAAAGACAAAGCCGAGCCCGAAACCCTGCAGCAGCCCGGTGGTGATGAACGGGCCCATGCCCATCTGCAGCGAGAACCCGGTCATCTGCCATAGCGAGATCGCGGTCAGCGCCAGCCCGCCGAGGATGATGAGCCGGATGTCGATCCGGCCGACGAGGCGCGCGACAAGGATCATCGCGATCATCGTGCCGACGCCGCGCGGCGCGGTGACGAGGCCGGCGGTGACGACCGGATAATTCATCAGCGCCTGCATCATCGTCGGCAGCAACGTCATGCTGCCGTAGAGTGGGACGCCGATGAGGAACATCAACACGGTGCCGCCGAGGCAATTGGCGTCCTTCAACAGCGCGCGGTTGAGGAACGAGCGGTCGCCCGCCGTCACGGTGTGGACGATGAACAGGTACAGGCAGAGCGCGGCGACGATCGCCTCGACCCAGATCTCGGTCGAGCCGAACCAGTCCTTCAGCTCGCCGCGGTCGAGCATCATCTGCAACGCGCCGATCGCCAGGCTCAGCACGGCGAAGCCGAAGAAGTCGAACCCCTCGCGCTGAACCGGCCGGGTCTCGTGGATGAAGATCATGATCCCGGCGGCGGCGACGACCCCGGCCGGCAGGTTGATGTAGAACACCCAGCGCCAGCTGTAATCGTCGGTCAGCCAGCCGCCCAGCGCGGGGCCGATGATCGGCCCGAGAATGACCCCCATTCCCCAGACCGCCATCGCCTTGGCGTGCTGGTCGGGCGGATTGACCTGCAGCAGCACCGATTGCGACAGCGGCACCAGCGCGGCGCCGCAGACGCCCTGCAAAAGGCGGTAGATCACCAGCTGGGCGAGGCTGGTCGCCGCCCCGCACAGCGCCGAGGCGATGGTGAAACCCACTACCGAGATCAGGAACACGTATTTGATGCCGAAGCGGCTGGCGAGCCAGCCGGTCAGCGGCGTCATGATCGCCGCCGCGACGATGTAGGAGGTCACCACCCAGGCGATCTGGTCCTGCGAGCAGGAAAAGCTGCCCTGCATGTGCGGCAGTGCGACATTGGCGATCGTCGTGTCGACGCCCTGCATGAACGTCGCCAGCATGATCGAGGCGGTGATGGCGGTGCGGTTGACCCGCGGCCCCGCCGCTTCCCCGCCTCCGCTCGACGATCCGAGGCTTCGCATGCGCCATCCTCGACGACGCGGCCATGCTCTCGCAAGGGCGGTGCCAGACGGCTCTGCCGGCCTCGCTACTCCAGCGCCACCGCCGGCGCTTTCCCGGCGCGGTTCGGCCGCCGCAACAGCAGCAGGAACGGCAGCGAGACGAGGACGATCAGCACCATCAGGTGGAAGTCGTCGATATAGGCGATCATCTGCGCCTGGCGCGTGACCTCGGCGTTGAGCGCGGCGATGCCGTGCGGACTGGTCAGGCTGTACGGGGCGGCAAGCACCTGCGCCAACGGGTTGTCGGGGCGGATGTGCTCGATCAGCCGCGAGTGCACGACCTGGGTGTTCTCGACCAACAGGGCCTCGACGATCGACACGCCGACGCTGCCGCCAACATTGCGCATCAGGCTGAACATCGCCGTGCCCTGGGTCAGGAAATGCCGCGGCATCGTCGAGAAGGTGATGACCGAGAGCGGCGTGAAGACGAAGCCGAGCCCGAACCCCTGCAGCGTGCCCGAGACCAGCAGCAGGTTCATGTTCATGTAGAGCGAGAACCCGGTCATCTGCCACAGCGAGATCGCGGTCAGCGCCAGACCGCAAAAGATGATCAGCCTGGTATCGACCTTGCCGATGATCCGCGCGACGACCAGCATCGCGATCAGCGTGCCGACGCCGCGCGGCGCGGTAACGAACCCCGCGGTGACGACCGGATAGTTCATCAGCACCTGCATCATCGTCGGCAACAGCACCATCGTGCCGTTGAGGATAATGCCGACGAAGAACATCAAGACGATGCCGGCGGAAAAATTGGCGTCCTTCAGCATGCTGCGGTTGAAGAACGACGTCGTGCTCGTGGTCGCGGTATGGACGATGAAAAGGTAGAAGCACAACGCCGCGACCGTCGCCTCGACCCAGATCTCGGTCGAGCCGAACCAGTCCTTCAACTCGCCGCGGTCGAGCATCATCTGCACCGCCCCGACGGCGACCGAGAGCGTGCCGAAGCCGAAGAAATCGAAACGCTCGCGATGCACGAACCGCGTTTCGTGGATGAAGATGAGGATGCCCAGCGCGCAGAGAATGCCGACCGGCAGGTTGATGTAGAACACCCAACGCCAGGTGAAATTGTCGGTCAGCCAGCCGCCGAGCGCCGGGCCGAT
>Ga0182024_10002454_pt1 | contig 45850 bp, 45 predicted proteins | sample P32metaG_FD_120480 | JGI IMG/M metagenome (GOLD analysis project Ga0182024, IMG submission 120480) | Permafrost microbial communities from Stordalen Mire, Sweden - P3-2 metaG (Illumina Assembly) | ecosystem: Environmental > Terrestrial > Soil > Wetlands > Permafrost | place: Sweden: Stordalen... | reverse complement strand
GTCTGCGTCGTCCGCGCCGGAACAACGTTGCGCCACCTGCAGGAGACCCTCGCCTCGGCGCCCGGCTTCCGGCAGCGCCTCATGCTCGATCCCCCGCAGGGCGCTGCCGCCACCATCGGCGGCGTGGTCGCCACCGCCGCCAGCGGACCGTTGCGGACCCGCTTCGGCACGCCCAGAGATCTGCTGATCGGCGCAAGCTTTGTGCTGTCCGACGGGACTGTGGGTCGGAGCGGCGGCAAGGTTGTGAAGAATGTCGCGGGTTTCGACGTCGCCAAACTGCTCGTGGGCTCGCTGGGTACGCTCGCAGTCATCACTGAAGTTGCCTTTCGCCTCCACCCTTTGCCGGCGGCATCGCGAACAGTGGTGCTTGCGTCGCGGTCGGTTTCCGACCTCTGCGAGTTCGCGGCACGCATCGGCAGGCTCCAGGTGACCCCCAGCGTCGTCGACCTCCACTGGCCCCACGGCATTGTCGTGGTTCGCTTCGACAGTTCGGAGGAGGGCGCCACGACGCAGGCCGGGCGAGTGACAGACGAGGTTGGGGGACGCGTCGTCGACGACGATGAGGAGGCCGCGTTGACCGCAGCGCTCGCCGGATCGCCGTGGACGGGATCAGGGACGGTTGCGTCGGTTGCGGTGGCGCCGGCTCGGGTCCCTGAGTTTCTGTCATCTATGTCTGCTCCATGCGAGGCCGTCGCGCTGCGGCCTCTGCTCGGCACGGGAGAGGTGCGCGTCGCGCCTGAGGCGCTGGAGATGGTTCGCTCGTCGGTGCGTACGGCCGGCGGCCGCTTCGTTGTCAGGCGCGGCGACGCGACTTCCGCGGGCGAGCCCGACGACGACGTGGCCCTCGAGCTCATGCACTCCGTGAAGCAGCAGCTCGACCCTGCGCGAACGCTGAGTCCGGGTCGCCAGGTCGGTGGCATCTGACATGGTGGCGACGGCGTCGGGTCCGCCTCGAGTCCAGGGACATCCGCGCGGGGACGCGGCAACGACGGCGTTCGACGATCACCACGCTCCGGATCCCGCTCTGATTGCGGATTGCGTGCACTGCGGTTTCTGCCTTCCGGCGTGTCCGACCTACCTCCTGTGGGGTGAGGAGATGGATTCGCCTCGTGGTCGCATCCTGCTCATGGACCTTGCGGCGCGAGGCGAGATCGGCATGGGCCAGGAGGTGGTGCGGCACTGGGACGCGTGCCTTGGCTGCATGGCATGCGTCGATGCGTGTCCGTCAGGCGTGCAGTACAACCGCCTCGTCGAACAGGTCCGCCCGCAGGTGGAGCGCCGCTTCGCGCGCTCCTGGCGCGATCGAGCCTCGCGCGCCGCGCTCTTCGCGGTACTCCCCCATCCACGGCGGATGCGCGTCGTGGCATCCGCGGTCGCTCTCACCGAGGTCCTCGGGCTGCGCAGCGCACTGCGTCGCACGCCGATGCAACGTCTGGTGCCGAAGACCCTGCGCCGCCTCGACGAGATGGCGCCGTCGCTGCGCTTCGCCGATCTCGCGACGCGCGCTCCACGCCGCCTGACGCCGAGGGGCCGTCGAGTGCTGCGCGTCGCGGTGCTCACCGGGTGCGTGCAGGATGCGTTCTTTGCGCATGTCAATCGAGCCACCGCGCGCGTGCTCGCCGCCCACGGATGCGAGGTGCTGGTTCCCCCGTTCCAGAGTTGCTGCGGAGCACTCGAGCTCCACGCAGGACGGGAACGACCCGCGCTGCAGCGGATGCGCACGCTCATCGCCCAGATGGAGACGCTCCACGTCGACCACATCGTGGTGAACAGCGCGGGCTGCGGATCGGCGATGAAGGAATACGGAGCGCTGCTCGCCGATGACCCGTTCTGGTCGGCGCGTGCCGTGAGCTTCTCAGCCCGGGTCCGAGACGTGACGGAGCTCATCGCGGAGCTCGAGGTACAGCTTCCCTCCCGACTCCATGCCCTGTCCGGACGTGTCGCGTATCACGACGCCTGCCATCTCGCACACGCTCAGGGCGTGCGCCTCCAGCCGCGCACGGTGCTCGGCCGTATCCCTGGGCTCGAGCTCGTTGACCTCAAGGAGTCCGACGTGTGCTGTGGGAGTGCGGGCATCTACAACCTGGTTGCACCGCGCGCGGCCGACGACCTGGGCGATCGCAAAGCGGGCAACATCGTCGCAAGTGGCGCGGAGCTGCTCACCGCGGGCAACGGTGGCTGCCTGCTCCAGATCCAGGCAGCGTTGCGCCGAGCCGGACATCCGCTGCCGGTCGTCCACCCGGTGGAGTTGCTCGACGCCTCCATCCGCGGTCTGCCGGTGAGCCAGTTGCTGGCCGGGGCGCGCAGCCGCTAGGCGATGAGCGTGGCGTCCCGCGCTCCGTCCGTGCGATGAACGGCGATCGCCGCGCGCGCGTCGTGGTGGTCGGTGCGGGAGCAATCGGACTCGCGGTCGCGCTGCAGCTTCGCCGCGGCGGCGTTGATGGCGTCGTGGTCGTCGACCGCAACGCCTCGCCGGGCATGGGCTCGACGAGCCGCGCCAACGGTGGCGTCCGTGCGCAGTTCACCACACCGGTGAACATCCGGTTCTCTCAATTCACGATCGCGAAGCTCCGTGAGTTGCACGAGCTCTCGGACGCTCAGGTGGGGTTCCGGCCCGTCGGTTACCTCTTCCTCGCCGGGACTGACGCCGGCGAGATCGCGCTCCGACAGAGTTGGGAGCTGCAACGGTCGCTCGGCGTCGATGTCCAATGGCTCTCGGTCGCCGACGTGATCGAGATCGCGCCTTTTGTCAATGTCGACGCGCTGTCTGCCGCGACGTTCTGCGCCGGCGATGGGATCATCGATCCGCACGGCGTCGTCACGGCGTTATGGATGGAGTGCCGGCGTCGTGACACCACGTTTCTCTTCGAGAGCGAGGTGGTCGAGGTCACGGGGGGCCTGCGGCCACGCGTGCGCACCACCACCGGGAACATCGAGGCCGAGTTCGTCGTCAATGCCGGCGGGCCGTTCGCACACGACCTCGCTGCGCTGGCGGGCATCGATCTTCCGGTCGTCTCGCGCAGGAGAAATCTCGCATGCACGGAGGCTGTCACCGGTGTCCCTGGTGCGATCCCCATGTGCGTCGACACCGACACCGGTGTGCTCATCCGACGGGAGGGGGCCGGCTTTCTCATCGGCTTCTCCGATCCAGCCGATCCGCCGAGCATGGAGACCACGTTCGACCCTGGGTTTCTCGACGCCATCGCCGCGCGCATCGGTCACCGCTTCCCGTTCCTCGAGGACGTCCCGATCAGCTCGCGCAAATGCTGGGCCGGCCTCTACCCGGAAACACCCGATCACCACGCCATCATCGACACGACACGCGACGCGCCGTGGTTCATCCATTGTGTCGGTTTCGGCGGCCACGGCATCATGCACTCGTTTGCGGCGGGGCAGGCCGTCACCGAGTTGATCAACGGCGGGGAGTGCACGACGTTCGATCTGCATCCACTGCGACTCAGCCGCTTTACGGAGCCCGGCGCCGTCGTCGAGACCGCGGTGCTCTAGGCTGCGAGGAGCGGCGCGATCTCTCCAGAGGGATCGTCGATGAGCACACGCAGGGCGTCGCGCTCTTCGTCGTCCAGGGTGCGCAGCGGAGGTCTGACGGCATCCTCGATCGGGACGCCCCGCCGCTGCAGGATGAACTTCAAAGCAGACTGAAACGGGAAGGGTTCGATGGTGGATCGGACGCGTGCCGCACGGGCGCTCGCCTCCGCGGACCCAGAGCGGACTGCCTCCAGGGTCAGTTCGGGCAGAGCCGCGGCGAGACCCGAGACGGCCCCTGCCGCTCCGGACTCCAGTCCCTGACTGATCAGGCCCTCGGCGCCGATGAACACATCGAGGCCGGCGATCAGGTACGGCTTGACCCGGTCGAAGGGCGAGTCCGAGACCTTCAACCCGGCCAGGTTCGGCGCAGTGGACTGGAGTCGCTGCACCACCTCGACCGGAACCGCGTATCCGCTTCGCGCCGCAAATTCGTACACATAGAACGGCAGCGGTGCACATGCATCTGCCGCTGTATCGAGATGCCGCCAGATGGCCCCCGGGTCGAGCGCGAAATAGGGTGGTGGGATGACGGCGACGCCTGCCGCGCCATGACTTGCGGCATGTTCGGCAAGGACCGCCGTGTCGTGCGTGGTCTGTGCCCCGCAGTGCACCACGACCGCGAGTCGGTGATGTGCAGACGTGACGAACTCGTCGGCTGCAGCCCGGCGCTCATCGAGCGAGAGCAGTATTCCCTCGCCGGTGGTGCCCAGCGCAAGGATGCCGTCGAGGCCGGCCTGAGCGTAGAAGTCCACGACAGCCCCGATCCCATCGCCATCGATCGTGCCGTCCGCACCGGTCAGCGGTGTGACCGCTGCGGCAAGGGTGCCGTGCACCCGGTGACCTGAGTCCATGACTCAGTCGAGTGTAGCCGGGCGTTCTGCAGGCGATGCGACGTCGTCGCGATCGCGCGCGCCGCTTCGGCGCAGGAGCAGATCGGCAACCAGTCCCGTCCACCCGGTCTGATGCGACGCCCCGAGGCCCCGGCCCGTCTCCGCGTGGAAATACTCGTGGAACGGGATGGCGCCGGCGAGGTCGGAGCGCGTGTACGGCTTGACCCCGGCCACAACCGGGCGCTCGCCGTGAGCGTCTTTGAGGAAGATCGACGCGAGACGCGCGGCGACATCGTCAGCCACCGCGCCGAGATGAGCCTGGCGACCGGACCCGCGCGGATACTCCACCGTCCATGCGTCGCCGAGAAAGCGGTGGTAGACGCGAAGCGCTTCGATGATGAGGTGGTTCACGGGGAACCACACCGGACCGCGCCAGTTCGAGTTGCCGCCGTAGAGGCGCGACGTCGACTCGGCGGGCTCGTAATCGAGCCGTGCGACCGCACCGCCGAGGTCGATATCGAGTGGATGATCCGCGTGAAACTTTGACAGGGCGCGCAGGCCGTGGTCGCTCAGGAATTCTGACTCGTCGAGCACGTACGCGAGGATCCGTCGCAAACGATCGGGATTGACGATCGCGAGGAGGCGGCTCTCACGCTCCGTGTCCTCGACTTCGAGCGACACCGCGGCTGCGTATCGCGGTTTGAGCTTCATGAACAGGCGCAAACGCGCGGCGAAGTCGGGGAGCCGGCGCAGGGTGTCATGCCCGAGGGTCGTCGCGGCGCAGAGCGGGATGAGACCGACGATCGAGCGCGCCTGGATCGGGACTCGCGTGCCGTCAGCCAGATGCCAGCTGTCGTAGTAGAAGCCTGCGTCGTCATCCCAGAGCCCCTGCTCGTTCATGGCGGTCGCGATCGCCGCGAAGTGCTCGAAGAACTTGGTGGCCACGTCCTCGTAGGTGCGGTCGAAGGTCGCGAGGATCAGTGCCATCTCGAGGAGATTGAGCGAGTACATCGCCATCCATGCGGTGCCGTCCGACTGCTCCAGGTGACCGCCGGCGGGCAGCAGTGCCGAGCGGTTGAACGGGCCGATGTTGTCAAGCCCCAGGAAACCGCCTTCGAAGATGTTGTTGCCCTCGGCGTCCTTTCGATTCACCCACCAGGTGAAGTTGATGAGCAACTTGTGAAACACGCGTGCGAGGAACTGGTAGTCGGTGGCTCCGTCGATCTCGAAGACGCGCAGCGCGGCCCATGCATGCACCGGAGGGTTGACGTCGTCGAACGACCACTCGTAGGCCGGGAGCTGCCCATTCGCGTGCATGTACCACTCACGGCAGAGCAGGATGAGCTGCTCCTTGGCGAACTCCGGATCAACGTGCGCCAGCGCGACACATTGGAAGCCCAGGTCCCAGGCTGCAAACCAGGGGTATTCCCACTTGTCGGGCATGGACATCACATCGGCGGTGTCGACATGCCGCCAACCGGAATTGCGCCCCATGAGGCGTTCGGGTGGCGGCGGGGGCTCGGCCGGATCACCGTCCAGCCAGCGGCTGACGTTGTAGTGATAGAACTGCTTACCCCACAACATGCCGCTGAGCGCTGCACGTGCGACCAGTCGCTCGTCCGGTGTGAGCCCATCGGGCATGACGGTTGCGTAGAAGGCGTCCGCCTCGCTGCGACGGAGTTCGAGCGCCGCAGTCGCACCGTCGGCGGCGTCGGCCTCGCGACGTCCGAATCGGAGCCTGATCACCGCGGTCTTCGCGGCGTCGACCTGCAGCACGTAGTGGAGTGCCGCCTTGGTGCCGACCCGCGCGGGATTCACGGTGTCCGCGCCGCGTACCACGTGGTCGTTGATGCCGTCCTTCGGAAAGCGGCTGCGTGACGTTGCCCCCCAGAGTCGCTCGGCGTTGGACTCGTTGTCGCAGACGAGCGGCGTGTAGTCCCCATCACCCGTGAGGAACATCCGGCCGATAACCGTGTGATCGGCGACGATCCGTCTGCCTTCGACATGCAGCGCCGGCGTCGTGTCCGTGATACCCCATGCCCACGTATTGCGGAACCACAGCGTGGGGAGGACGTGGAGCGTCTGCGTGGTGGCGCCTGCGTTGCGCGCGCGCAGCTCCACCACGAGGTCCTCGGGTGTCTCCTTTGCGTAGTCGACGGTGATGTCCCAGAACCCAGCGTCCAGGACGCCCGTGTCCGCAAGCTCGTACTCAGGCTCGAGCTGGTCTCGACGCGCGTTTTCGGCGACCAGGTCGTCATATGGATAGGCGATCTGCGGATAGAGGTACCGCCAGCGCATCCACGAATGGGTCGGGGTGGAGTCGACGTACCACCAGTACTCTTTCGCGTCCTCACCATGGTTGCCCTGCGGGCCCGTGATGCCGAAGATGCGTTCCTTGAGGATGGGGTCGGCGCCATTCCAGAAAGCAAACGCGAGGCACAGCAACTGGTGTTCGTCGCAGATCGCACCCAGACCTTCCTCGCTCCACCGGAACGCTCGCGACCGTGCGTGGTCATGCGGCAGCGAGTGCCACGCGTCCCCGTTCGCGCTGTAGTCCTCGCGCACGGTGCCCCACGCCCGCTCGCTGACGTATGGACCCCAGCGCCGCCAGCCCGCCGGGTCGTCACGGAGCCGCGCGCGCTCGGCGCAGTCGTCGCTCACGACCGCGTTGCTCGGCTGCTCAGGCGCTAGCCCGCAACAGCCCGATCCGCGATCGAGAGAGCACCATCGATGATCTCGAACCCCTGCGCGAGCTCGTCCTCGCTGATACACAGCGGCGGATTGGTATGGATCGAGTTGTTGGAAACCATCGTGTACACATCATGTTCCCGAAGGTACTTCGCCACGGCCGTCATCTCCTCGCTCGTGGCGTTGAACCTGGTCATCGGAACGTACGGCTCACGGCTCCGGACAAGGTCGAGGATGCCGAACAGTCCCAGGTTGCGATGCGTCCCGACACTTGGGTGTTTTGCCGCCAGGCGTTCGTGATGCGCGCGCATGACGGAGTCGAGTGCCGCGGCACGCTCGACGAGGCGATCCTCCTCGTAGACGCGCAACGTCGCCAGGGAGGCGGCGAGCGACACGGGATGGCTCGAGTAGGTGAGACCACCGGAGAACATCGTCGAGTCGAACTTCTCGGCGACATGCCGGCGCATCGCGACGGCGCCCAACGGAAGGTACGACGACGTCAGTCCTTTGGCCATGGTCATCAGATCCGGCACGGTGTCCCAGTGCTGGATGGCGAACCACTTTCCAGTACGTCCAAATCCCGCCATCACCTCGTCGGCCACCATCAGGATGCCGTGCCGGTCGCACAGCTCGCGAACGCCCTGGATGTAGCCGTCGGGCGGAATGAGAATGCCATTGGTTCCGACGATGGTCTCGAGGAATATCGCCGCGATGGTGTGCGGCCCCTCGTACATGATCACGTCCTCGAGGCCCCCGAGGCTCTCCTCGACGGGACGCGGTTCGCGGTCACCCCAGCGATGGGTGTCGGGGTACCTGACCACGCCGACAAGCCCCGGTTCGGTCGCCCAGCGGCGTGGATCGCCGGTGAGCGTCATGGCTCCCATCGTGGCTCCGTGGTATGCGCGGTAGCGAGCAAGGATCTTGTAGCGGCCCGTGTACTGCCGGGCGATCTTGATGGCGTTCTCGATCGCTTCCGCGCCGCCGAGCGTGAAAAAGACCTTGTCGAGATCGCCCGGAAGGAGCCCGGTCAACTTCTCGCCGAGGCGCGCTCGAATCTCGGTGACGAACGCCGGTTGCACGAACTGCAACTTGGTGGCCTGCTCGACGATTGCGTCGACGACGCGCTGATCCCCGTGTCCGATGTTCACCGACATCAGCTGGCTGTTGAAGTCCAGGATGCGTCTTCCTTCCGGCGTGTACAACCAGACGCCCTCTGCATGGTCGATTGCGATGGGGTCCACCGCGCCCTGCACAGACCATGAAAAGAACGTGTGTTCCTTCGACAGCCGCACGATCTCTTCGCTGGTCATCAGCTGCTGCGCGACCTGAACGGTCATGTGCCGGGACTCCTCGACGTGTGATCGACATGGCACAGTATGACGGTGCCACGAGCGCGGGACTTCGGCATCCCCATCGGTTCGATGGAACCGTGTGCCGCCTGCAGGATGCGGATATGACGCTGCTCGTCGGAGTCGTCGAGAGCGATACGCCCAGCCGCGACCTCCTGAGATCGCTGCCTGGCGTGCGCTACGTTTTCATCGAGCCGTCGGCGGCGCCACCGCCTGAAGCCGCTGATGTCGAGGCGCTGCTGATCTGGAACGTCCGGAGCGGCTACCTTCGCGAGAACTGGAGCCGCTTCCGACGGTTGCGCTGGGTTCACGCGGGGACGGCCGGCGTTGAGCGCGTGCTGTTTCCCGAGCTCGCGGCGAGCGAGGTCGTCCTGACCAACTCGCGCCATGTCTTCGACGACGCTCTCGCGGAGTACACGATCGGGCTGATGCTCGCTCTCTGCAAGGACCTGACCACCACCATCCACAATCAGCGCGGGCATCTCTGGATGCAGCGCGAGACCGACATGCTTGCCGGCAAGGTGGTGCTGATGGTCGGCGTCGGCCCGATCGCGCGGCGGACCGCTCAGATGGCGAAGGCGCTGGGCATGTCGGTGCGCGGGGTGGGGCGGACGGCACGGAGCGGCGACCCCGACTTCGGCCACATCGTCGCGCCCGACACGCTCACCGCATCGTTCGCCGAGGCGGACTACGTCGTGATGGTCCTCCCAAGTACGCCCGAGACAGCCGGGATGGTCGGGCGCGCCGCCCTTGACGCGCTGCGGCCCACCGCGCGCCTTGTCAATGTCGGCCGCGGGTCCACGCTGGACCAGGACGCGTTGTGCGACGCGCTGCGCGAAGGTCGCATCGCCGGGGCGGCGCTGGACGTCATGGTCCCGGAGCCACTGCCTGCTGACTCACCACTGTGGGACGTGCCGAATCTGATCGTCTCGCCGCACATGTCCGGTGATCACGCGGGATGGCAGCGCGACATCGCCGACCTGTTCATCAGCAACCTCGAACGATTCCTCGACGGCGCGCCCCTGCTCAACGTGGTCGACAAGAGCCTCGGCTACGCGCCGTCGGATCCCAGGGCGCCGGTCGGCGTGGCAACGGGGCGCGATGCCTGAGCGCGTGCGCCGGATCCGCGCCGACGAACTGTCCGCCGGGCCGTCGACGCCGGGCATGCGACGTACCGAAGCTGTTGCCACCGAAGGACTGTGGGCCGGCGTCGTGCACACTGAGCCGGGGGCATTCTCCGATTGGCACCATCACGGTGCGCATGAATCGGTGATCTACGTGGCGACGGGTGCGCTGCGGATGGAGTCGGGTGCGGGCGGCCGGGACGTCTTCGATGCTCAGCCAGGCGAGTTCGTGTACGTGCCGTCCCACAGCGTTCACCGTGAGGGCAACACCACCGAGGTCGTCGCGACACTGATCGTGACGCGCGCCGGGCAGGGACCGTCGGTGGTCAACGTGGACGGTCCGGACGGCTGAGTCAGTCGCCCGCCGGCTCATCCGAGGCGAAGTTGAGCCCCTGCATATCCTCGAGCAGCCGGTCCGCAAGCCGCAGAAAGCGTCGCGTCCGCCACGCCTGATCCGCATCCCCCGTGGTGAGCACCGGGACCGCCGCCTCCTTGATCGAAAGCAGCAGCGCCTCGAGATCACGCATCAGGCGCATGACGCGCGTCCACGCGTCTTCCTGTTGATTCATTTCCCCGTCCCCTTCCGCCATGCCCTGCTGGCACGCAGGAAACATCATCGCACAATGGTTGATGCGTTCGGCGCGTTCGATCGTGATGCTGGCCCGGCGGCGGTACCCCCGGGGCTAGAGTGGAGCTCGTCCGTCAGGAACCAGGGAGAGGCCACATGAAGATCAGCGCGCGCAACAAATTGCCCGGCCGTGTCGAGCAGATCACGCGTGGGGCCGCCACGGCCAACGTCCAGGTAGCCGTCGCCGGCATGGCCATGACAGCCGCCATCACCGTCGACGCGGTCGAGGAGCTCGGCCTCAAGGTGGGCAGTGACGTGATCGTGATCGTCAAGGCGTCCGACGTCATGCTCGCCGTCGCCGAGTAGCCGCCGGCTCGGAGCGCCTCCGGGAACAGCGGTTAGAGGTTGCCTCGTGCCGCCTGCTCGAGCTCGATGGACTCGAACAGGGCTTTGAAGTTCCCCTTGCCGAAGCCCTTGCATCCCTTGCGCTGGATGACCTCGAAGAACAGCGTGGGACGGTCGCCGACCGGGCGCGTAAAGATCTGTAGCAGGTAGCCGTCGTCGTCGCGGTCGATGAGGACGTTGAGGGACCGCAGCCGGTCGAGGTCCTCGTCGATGCCGACCGCGCGATCGCCGAGCGCGTCGTAGTAGGCGCCGGGAGCGGTGAGGAACTCCACGCCGCGATCGCGCATCTCCTGCACCGTGCCCACGATGTCATCGGTGTGCACGGCGATGTGCTGGATGCCGCTGCCACGGTAGTAGTCGAGGTATTCCTGAATCTGCGATTTCTTGAGCCCGACGTGCGGCTCGTTGATCGGCATCGTGATCTGCGTCCGCGGGTCCCGGGCGACCTTCGAGCGCAGCGAGCTGTACTGCGTCGCGATGTCCTTCTCGTCGAACTCCTGGAAGACGGTGAAGCCGAACACCTCCGAATAGAACGAGATCCAGTCGTCCATCTTGCCGGTCTCGACGTTGCCCACGGTGTGGTCGATGAAGCGCAGGCCGACGCCGCCGCCGCTGCGATTGTCGGCGCGGTACCCGGGCCAGAAGACCCCCGAATACTCGTTGCGCTCGACGAACGTGTGGATGGTGTCGCCGAACGTGGCGATCGAGGCGGAGGTGATCACGCCGTGCTCGTCCTCAGCGCGTGTGGGCTCGGCGATGCTGCGCGCCCCGCGTGTGGTGGCCGCCTCATACGCGGCCGACGCGTCCTCAACCCGAATCGCGATGCTGCGGACACCGTCGCCGTGGAGCCTCAGGTGGTCGGCGATGTCGCCCTCCGGCTGCAAGGGCGCGGTGAGCACGAGACGCACCTTGCCCTGCTGGAGGACGTAGCTGGCCCGGTCGCGAATGCCGGTCTCGGGGCCTGCATAGGCGATCACGTCAAAGCCGAACGCCTTGCGGTAGTGGTACGCGGCCTGACGCGCGTTGCCGACCCACAGCTCAACGTGATCGGTGCCCTCGAGCACTGGCACGGCGACGTCGGCGACCTGGACCATATGGTTCTATTGTAGGAGTATGAGATCGAGCGACCAGATGGACCCCGGCATGCCTGAGAGCGCCCCGTCCGGTGCGAAGGCGACGGCGGGTGACGCGGTGGGCCCTCGCGAGGCCGAATTCCAGGCGTTGATCGAAGCGGATCAAAGGATCGAACCGCGCGATTGGATGCCCGACGGCTACCGGAAGACGCTCATCCGGCAGATCGCGCAACACGCGCACTCCGAGATCATCGGGATGCAGCCGGAAGGCAACTGGATCACACGGGCGCCGTCATTGCGGCGCAAGGCGATCCTGATGGCCAAGGTGCAGGATGAGGCAGGCCACGGCCTGTACCTGTACTGCGCCGCCGAAACCCTCGGTGTGGATCGTGCCGAGCTCATCGACCTCCTCCACCAGGGCAGGCAGAAGTACTCGAGCATCTTCAACTACCCCACGCTCACGTGGGCGGATGTCGGCGCGATCGGCTGGCTCGTCGACGGCGCGGCGATCACCAACCAGATCCCGCTCTGCCGCTGCTCGTTCGGCCCATATGCGCGGGCGATGATCCGCGTCTGCAAGGAGGAGTCCTTCCACCAGCGCCAGGGGTTCGAGTTGCTCTACACGCTATCGCACGGCTCTCCCGAGCAGCGTCAGATGGCCCAGGACGCCGTGAACCGCTGGTGGTGGCCATCCCTCGAGATGCTCGGGCCGCCGGACTCCGAGTCGACGCACAGCGCGCAATCAACGGCATGGGGCATCAAGCGCTTCTCGAACGATGCGTTGCGTCAGCGCTTCGTCGACATGGTCGCCCCGCAGGCTGTGGTGCTCGGCCTCACGCCTCCGGATGCGGAGCTGCACTGGAACGAGGAGCGCGGGCACTACGACTTTGGACCCTGCGACTTCGAGGAGCTGCGACGCGTCGTCAGCGGCGACGGGCCGTGCAACCGGCAGCGGGCCGCACATCACCTGACAGCACATGAGGACGGTGCCTGGGTGCGGGAGGCCGCAGCTGCGTACGCCGCCAAGCACGCGGCGACCAGCGCCGCAGCATGAGCGAGGAAATGCCCGCGCCGCTGTGGGAGGTCTTCATCCGCAGCAAGCGTGGGCTTTCACACAACCACGTGGGCAGCCTGCACGCCCCTGACGCCGAGATGGCGCTCCGCAACGCGCGCGACGTGTACACCCGTCGGATGGAGGGTGTGAGCATCTGGGTCGTGCCGTCGGCTGTGATCACCGCGTCATCACCCGACGAGAAGGACTCATTCTTCGACCCGGCGGCCGACAAGGCCTACCGGCATCCGACGTTCTACTCGATACCGAAGGAAGTGCAGCAGCTGTGACCCTCGTGGTCGCCGGCGCGGCGGCCGTGTACACGCTGCGCATCGCCGACGATTGCCTGGTGCTGTCGCACCGGCTCGCCCAGTGGTCGTCATGGGCTCCGACGCTCGAGGACGACGTCGCGTTGACCAATATCGCGCTCGACCTGCTCGGCCAGGCGCGCGTGATGTACGCACGGACGGCCGAGCTCGATGGAACCGGTCGGTCCGAGGACGACTATGCGTTCATGCGTGACGAGCGCGAGTTTGTGAACTGCCTGCTGGTTGAGCAGGAGAACGGAGACTTTGCCACGACGATCGTCCGACAGCTGCTCTGCTCGACCTATCAGCTCGCGCAGTGGCAGGCGCTCACGTCATCGACGGATGAGCAGGTGGCCGCCATCGCAGGCAAGGCGGTGAAGGAGTCGGCGTACCACCGCGACCATGCCACCGACTGGACACTCCGTCTCGGGGATGGCACTGAAGAGAGCCACCGCCGTATGGGGAGCGCACTCGCCGCACTCTGGCCGTTCACGGCCGAGCTCTTCGAGAGCGATGCGGTGACCCGCGATGCCGCCGGCCTGGGCATCGGTCCTGATCCGGACGCGCTGCGGCCCGCGTGGGATGCGTACATCAAGCGCGCGTTGAGCGACGCGACGTTGACGGTTCCGGAGACGACCTGGAGGCCGACCGGTGGCCGGCAGGGGCTGCATACAGAGCCGTTCGGGTACATGCTCGCTGAGATGCAACACCTGCACCGCTCATTTCCCGGCGTGACCTGGTGACCACGATCGACGAGATCCGTCGCATGGCGGGCGCGATTCCCGACCCGGAGATGCCCGCGCTGACCATCGCGGATCTCGGCATCCTCCGCGATGTCCGCATCGATCCCTCCGGACACGTCGACGTCGACATCACGCCGACGTACACGGGATGCCCAGCACTCGACAGCATTCGCGACGACGTCGAGCGCTGTGTCCGCGACCACGGCTATCCGGATGTGACGGTACGCATCGTGCTGTCGCCCGCGTGGACGACAGCATGGATGTCCGAAGCCGGCCGGATCAAGCTCCGCGAGTACGGCATCGCCCCTCCGCGTCAGCAGCATTTCGACCTTCGTCCGCTGACGATCGCCGTGGAATGCCCGCTGTGCAACTCGTCGCGCACCCATGAGATGGCGCATTTCGGATCGACGCAATGCCAGGCCGTGCGCCAGTGCGACGCCTGCGGCGAGACGTTCCCGCACTTCAAGGAGCACTGAGGGTTTGACCGCCCCTCCGGTCGCGGAGGTGTCCACGGGACATCGGCGCGCGACCATCCATCCGCTGCAGGTGAAGGCTGTCGAGCCCCTCACCGACGACGCCGTGGTGATCGAGTTCGAGATCCCACCCGAGCTCGAGAGCGAGTTCTCGTTCACTCACGGCCAGCATGTTTCACTTCGGTGCGAAGCTGCCGGCGACGACACCAGGCGCAGCTACTCGATCTGCAGCGCCGCCGCCTCGGGGCGGCTGCGTGTGGCGGTGAAACGCCTTCCCGGTGGAGTCTTTTCCGCATTCGCGATGGAGCAGCTCCGCGCAGGCGATATCGTCGAGGTTGTTACCCCGATCGGGCACTTCAACACCCCCCTCGATCCGAGCCATGCGATCTCGTACGCGATGATCGCGGCGGGCAGTGGGATCGCACCCATCCTCTCCAATCTCAGCACCATCCTCGCCGTCGAACCACGCAGCTCTGTGACGCTGATCTACGGGAACAGGAGCGTGAAGGACATCATGTTCCTCGAGGAGCTCGAGGACCTCAAGAACCGGTACCCGGAGCGGTTCGTCCTGTACCACGTGCTCTCGCGAGAGGAGCAGGAGGTACAACTCTTTCACGGACACATCGACGCTGAGCGGCTCACCATGTTCCTCGATCAGCTCGTGCCTCCCGACGACGTCGACGAATGGTTCCTCTGCGGACCGCGTGAGCTGATCGAGTCGGCGCAAGGCGTGCTGCTCGAGCGTGGCGTCGACCCAGACCATGTGCATGCGGAGCTGTTCCATGCCAAGGACGCACAGCCCCCGCGCACCGCCGAGCAGCGTGCCGCGGCGGCAGGGTCCGCCGGCGCGGCGGAGGTCACCATCCTGCTCGATGGACGCGGCTCGACGTTCTCGGTCGATCCGGATGGCGAGCGGATCCTCGACGCCGCGTTGCGGGTCCGCTCCGATGCGCCCTATGCGTGCAAGGGCGGCGTCTGTGGCACGTGTCGCGCGAAGCTGGTCAGTGGCAGCGTCGAGATGGACCAGCATTTCGCGCTCGAACAGCGCGAGATCGACGCGGGGTTCGTGCTCGCGTGTCAGTCGCATCCCACGTCGCCGAAGGTGGTGCTCGACTTCGATCAGTGAGCGGAGCTCAGGGAATCGGCGTCAACCAGTCCGCGTGGCGGTCGTCTTCGCCCTTGCAGGCTGCGAAATACAGGTCCTGGAGCTTGCGCGTGACTGGACCAGGCTCCCCGGAGCCGATCGTGCGCTCGTCGATCTCGATCACGGCCGAGACCTCCGCGCCGGTACCGCAGAGCAGGACCTCATCGGCGATGTACAGCTCGCTGCGGTCGATCGTCCGCTCAACGACATCGACGCCGAGCTCGTCGCGCGCGAAGCTCATGAGCACGGACCGGGTGATCCCCTCGACGATGTTCTCCGAGGCGGGCGGCGTGATCAGCTGATCGCGCCGGAGGACGAACAGGTTCTCCGCGCTGCCTTCGCACACGTGGCCCTCCTGGGTCATGAGGATCGCTTCGTCAAACCCATTGAGGAAGGCTTCGGTCTTGGCGAGCGCGCTGTTGATGTAGATCCCCGTTGCCTTGGATCGTGCCGGCGCAACGTTGTCGTCGATGCGTCGCCAGCTGGACACCTGACAGCGGATTCCCCCCGTGGTGTCGACATACGCGCCGAAGGGAACCGGGACGATCATGAAACCGTCGCGCAGGTTGTGAAAGCGAATGCCGATCTCCTCATTGGCCTTGAAGATGAGCGGCCGGATGTAGACATCGGTTCGGAATGCATTGCGCCGCATCAGCTCGACCGTGATGTCGCAGAGTTCGCCGACGCTGTGCGGCAGCTCCATATGGAGCATGCGAGCGTTGCCGGTCATGCGCGCGAAGTGATCGGCCATCCGGAAGACGTTGATCCGCTGCTGGCGCTCGCTCCAGTACGCGCGGATCCCCTCGAAACATCCGGTCCCGTAATGCAGCGCGTGCGTCAGCAGGCCGAGATGCGCATCGCCGTACCGGCACAGCTCGCCTTCGAAATACACCCAGGTGTCGGCCTGCGCACGTCGCAGCTCGGATTTCGCCACCACTGTCTTCGTCGAGGTCTCAGTCATGCAACAACGCCTCGTCCGGGGTTTCGATGAGATCCGCGAGGTGCCGGATGAAGCCGCCGGCGAGACCTCCATCGGCGACGCGGTGGTCGAAGACAAGCGAGAGCTCCACCAGCGACCGCGGCACCACGTCCTCGTCCACCACCCAGGGCCGGGTCGAGATCCGTCCGACGCCGAGGATGGCGGCCTCGGGCGGATTGAGGATCGGAATGCCACCGTCGACGCCGAAAGCGCCGAAGTTGGACACCGTGAAGGTGCTGCCACGGAGATCGGCCGCATCGATCGAGCCGTCCCGAGCCGCTGCCGCAAGGCGCAGGAGGTCATCGCCGATATCGCGCAGCGACTTGCCCTGCGCGTCGCGGATCACGACGACCACGAGGCCTCGATCTGTCTGCACCGCGACCCCGAGGTGGATCGGCGTGAAGAGCAGGATCTCGTTGGTCTGAGAGTCGAAGTGCGCATTGAGCCGGGGGAACTTCCGAAGGGCCCCCGCGCAGAGCCGCAGGATCATGGCGAAGGGCGTGACCGAGGCATCCGTCGCTCCGGCGGGCAGCTCGGCACGCAACTCCATGAGCCGGGTTGCATCGGCGCTGACCCACGCGATCGCTGTCGGGGCCTCCCGGTACGACCGTGTCAGCCGTTCCGCCGCGACGCGGTCGACTCCAGTCAGCGCGCTGCGGCGCGCCCCAGCAACGGCGGGCGGCGTCTCGGTTGGCGGCTTCGCGCCGTCCTGCTCGGCCGCGCGCTCGAGGTCGGCTTGAGTGACCATGCCGCCCGGCCCGCTCCCGGCAATCGCGCTCAGGTCGATGCCCAAGTCGGCGGCGCGGCGCCGTACCAGCGGCGAGGCCGGTGGCATCGCGACGGTTGCGACCGGCGCCGCGATGTCCCTCGGGAGCCCTGCGCTCCGGCGAGTACGCGGCGCCGCTTCGCTCGTTCCATAGCCCACGAGCAGGTTCCCGGACGCTGATGCTGACGCGGCGGCCGCGACCTCGATGCTGATCAGCGGGCTGCCGACGGCAATGCTGTCGCCTTCCGCGCCATGAAGCGTGGCGACCCGGCCCGCAAACGGAGTCGGCACCTCGACGATGGCCTTCTCTGTCGAGATCTCGGCGATCGGCTGATCGACGACCACCACATCGCCCTCGGCGACGAGCCAGCGGTTGATCTCCCCCTCCGTGAGCCCCTCGCCGAGATCGGGCATGAGGAAGGCGCGAACCGAGGACATCGATCAGTACTCGAGGAGCCGCGCGACAGCGTCGAGGATGCGGTCGGCGTCCGGGAGGAAGTGACTCTCGATCTTGGCCGACGGGTACGGGACGTCCCATCCGGTCACGCGGAGGACCGGGGCAGCGAGGTAGCCAAAGGCGCGCTCGTTCACCTCCGCTGCGATCTCCGCTCCATACCCGGCGAATCGCGCCGCCTCGTGCACGACCAGCGCGCGTCCGGTCTTGGTGGCGCTGCTCACGAGCGTGTCGATGTCGAGCGGCGACAGCGTCCTGACATCAACGACCTCAAGGCCGATGCCACTCTCGTCCGCTGCTCGCGTGGCTGCTTCCAGCGCCGTCGTCACCATCGGCCCGTAGGCGATGACCGTCGCAGCGGTGCCCTCACGCCGGACGACGGCCTTGCCGATCGGAGGTGCGGTCACCGGCAGGTCGAGGTCCTCCTTCAACCAGTACCGGCGCTTGGGCTCGAGGAAGATGACGGGGTCGTCGTACGCGATCGAGGCGCGCAGGAGTGCGTACGCGTCCGCCGTCGTGCCGGGGGAGACCACCGTGAGCCCCGCGGTGTGCGCGTAGTACGCCTCCGGACTCTCGGAGTGGTGCTCCACCGCGCCGATCCCTCCGCCGTACGGAATGCGGATCACCAGCGGGAGCCCGACGCGCCCGCGCGTCCGGCTTCGGTACTTCGCGACGTGGCTGATCACCTGGTCGAGCGCCGGGTAGGAGAAGCCGTCGAATTGCATCTCCACTACGGGCCGCATCCCATACAGCGCCATGCCGATGGCGGTGCCGACGATTCCCGACTCGGCGACCGGGGTGTCGAAACAGCGGTCGACGCCCATCTCCGCCTGCAGTCCGTCGCTGATCCGGAAGACACCCCCGAGCTTGCCGACGTCCTCGCCGTAGACGACGACGGAGTCGTCCTCGCGCATCGAGTCGCGGAGAGCGGCATTGAGGGCGCCGGCCATGGTGAGCTCCATCAGGTCGTCTCCTGGGCAGCCGTCAGCTCCTGCTGCAGCATCGACCGCTCGGCCTCGAGCAGCGGCGTGCGCGTCGCATACACATGGTCGAACATCTCGCGCGGGTCGCCGGCCGGCGCATCGAACAGGAAATCGCGCATGCGCGCCGCAACGGCGTCGCCCTCCGCCTCGACGCTCGCAAGGAACGCGTCGTCGACCACGCCGCCCTCGCGAAGCGCGCCAAGGAAACGTTCGATCGGGTCGCGGCCGCGCCACGACGCGGCCTCATCGTCGCTGCGATACCGGGTGGTGTCGTCGGCAGTGGTGTGCGCCTCGAGGCGATAGGTGACCGCCTCGATGAGCGTCGGGCCGTCGCCGCGGCGCGCTCGCTCGACTGCGGTGCGCACCGCCCCGTAGACCGAGACGACGTCGTTGCCGTCGACGCGAACGCCCGGCATGCCAACACCCGCCGCGCGAAGCGCGATGGATGACGCCTTGGTCTGCAGTCGATACGGAACGCTGATGGCGTAGCCGTTGTTCTGGACGACGAACACGACCGGCGCACCGAAGACCGCCGCCATGTTCAGCGCCTCGTGCGCGTCCCCCTCGCTGGCGGCGCCATCACCGAAGAACGTCATGGCGACGACGGGATCGTGCCGGATTCGCGCCGCCATCGCGAGACCCACGGCGTGGAGTGCCTGGGTGGCGAGCGGCGTGGTCAGCGGCGCCACGCGGTACTGGTAGGGGTTGAACCCGCAGTGCCAGCTCCCCGAGAAGAGCGCGAGGAGTTCAACGATGTCCACCCCTCGCGCGAAGGTGCCGACGGTCTCCCGATACGTGGGGAACAGCCAATCGTCGGCCTCGAGCGCGAAGACCGCGCCCACCTGGGCCGCCTCCTGACCCTGGCTCGAGGCGAAGACTCCGAGCGCGCCCTGACGGGTCAGGTTGATCGCCTGCCGGTCGACCCGACGGCTGAGCGCCATGAGGCGGTAGAGGTTGCGGAGCTGCTCAGCGGTCAGCTCGACGTCATGGGAGAGGGCGTCGCCCAGCGCTCCCTCAGCCGCCACATCCTGCCAGGCGGCCTTCGACAGCCCCGGAAATGAGGACGGTCCGCTGGCCGTCGACGACACCTCCACAGTCACGTTGATCGATCCTACCGCTGCGGACCGTGGCCGCCGAAGTCCGGCGCGCGTTTCGCCCTTCTCGCGGCGACCCCCTCGGCGACGTCGGGACCCGTGAAGCCGAGGAATTCGAGGGCGAGGGAGCTGTCGAAGATCGGCCCGGCGGCACGCAGCCAGTTGTTGAGCGCGTACTTGGTCCAGCTGATCGCTGTCGGGGACCCGCCGGCGAGCTTTCGAGCCACGTCGAGGGCGGTGGCATGCACCTCGTCGTCGGGGACGCTGAGCGAGACGAGGCCGATGCGCTCGGCCTCCTCGCCGCTCACCGGCTCACAGAGCAGGAGGTGGTACTTGGCCTTGGCGATGCCGCAGAGCAGCGGCCAGATGATCGCGGCGTGGTCACCGGCCGCCACACCGATGCGGGTGTGCCCGTCGATCAGGCGCGCCGACCGGCCGGCGATCGAGATGTCGGCGAGCAGCCCCACGACGAGCCCGGCGCCGACTGCGACGCCGTCCATCGCCGAGACGACCGGCTTGCTGCAGTTGATGACGTTGTAGACGAGGTCGCGGGCCTCGCGGAGCACCCGGGTGCGAACCGCGAAATCCGCCGCCATCTCGTCGATGAGATCGAAGTCGCCTCCCGATGAGAAGGTGCCGCCTGCACCACGGATGATCACCGCCCGGGTCGCGGAGTCGGCGTCGACCGCGCGCCACACCTCTGCGAGGTCGCGGTGCATCGCGGCGCCGGCCGCGTTGAGGCGACCTTCCGCCTTCATCGTAATCACCAGGACTCCGTCCTCGAGACGCTCGAAGACCAGGCTCGGAAATGCAGTTGCGAGATCCGTCATGTGCATGCAGGCTACCGACCAGTGAAGGTGGGCTTGCGCTTTTCCTGGAATGCCGAGATGCCTTCCTGGTAGTCGTGGGTCCGCGACGCGCGACCCTGCGCCGCCGCCTCTGCGGCAAGCACCTCCGTGAGCGATAAAGAGCCGTCACCGATGGTCCGAACCAGGCGCTTCGACTCGAGGAACGCGGACGTCGGCCCGCGAGCGATCGACGCGGCCATCTCGCGAGAGCGGCGCACCAGGTCGGCGCCCGCCACGCTCCGATTGACGAGTCCCCACTCCGCCGCCTCACGCCCGGAGAGCAGGCGTCCTGTGTAGACCAACTCGAGCGCGCGATGCGGCCCCACCCTGGACACGAAGGCCGCATGCGCACCGCTGTCGAGCACCGCGCCGATACGCGCGAACGGCGAACCGATGCGGGCGTCGTCGGCCGCATAGACGATGTCGCACGCGAGCGCCAGGCCGAGCCCGGAGCCGAGGCACGCGCCCTGCACCGCCGCCATGGTGGGCACCGTGATGCTCGCCATCCGCTCGGTCAGCGGGTTGAGCACGTCGCGCAGGATTGCCTCGCCATCCTCGTGGAGCGGGTCCGCGTCCGCGAGATCGCGCCCGGTGCAGAAGGCACGCCCTTCCCCGCGAACCAGGAGTGCGCGAGCTCCGGAGTGTTCGACGGCGTCGAGGCTCTCAGCCAGGTCGTGGATCATCGCGAGGTTCATCGCGTTCAACTTGTCCGGCCGGTTGAGCACCAGCTCCGCGACACCGCCATCGATCGTCAGCACGACAGGACCGCCGTCAGATGCCGGCATACGGCGCGCGCTCCCTGGCCGTGAGGATCTTGAGCTGGCTCGCGCAGACGGTGACACCGTTCTGGTTGAGGATGTCCCACCGGTAGGTCACGAGGCCCGCCTTGGCGTCCTTGTCGGACTTCTCGAGCACCTCGATGTCGAGGTAGATGGTGTCGTTGATCCACGTCGGGGCCGTATAGCGAAGGCGATCGGTGCCGTAGTTGGCGAGGATCGTCGTGGCGTCGGCGGGAACCCCGAGGCCGGTGCCGAGCGCGAAGACCATGATCCCCGGCGCCACGCGCTGGCCGAACATCGATCGCTCTGCCGCCACCCGATCGATGTGCGGATAGAACCAGTCGCCGGTGAGCGCGCACCAGTTGACGATGTCGCCTTCGGTGATGGTCCGGCCCCGGGTGCGCTGGGTCTGGCCGACCTCCAGCTCGTCGAAGGTCCGGTACAGGAGAAAGCGATCCACCCGGAGAAACCTCCCGTGACCCGCCTGGCCTGGACGATCGGCGGGGGCTGGCGCAGTCTACGACCGGCGGTCGATCACTCGCTGAAGCTTGCCGACCGAACGCTCGATGGTATCTGGATCGACGACCTCGACCATGACGCTGACCCCGACGCGATCTTTCACGTCGCGTGCCAGCGCGGTTGCTGCCGCAGCGCGCCCGTCATGCGCGCAGTCGGGGCGAGCCTCGACACGCACCGTCAGGGTGTCGAGCCGGCCCGCGCGCCCGAGGATCAGCTGGAAATGCGGCGAGAGACCGCTGGTGCGGACAACGAGCTCCTCGAGCTGGGTGGGAAAGACGTTGACCCCGCGCAGGATGATCATGTCGTCGCTGCGCCCAGTCACCTTCTCCATGCGCCGGAACGCCGGCCGGGCGGTACCGGGCAGGAGCCGGGTGAGATCGCGCGTGCGATAGCGGACGATCGGCAGCGCCTGCTTGCTCAGCGAGGTGAAGACCAGCTCACCGATCTCGCCGTCGGGGAGCACCTCGCCGCTGGCAGGATCGATCACCTCAGGGTAGAAATGGTCTTCCCAGATGTGCAGGCCGTCCTTGGTTTCCACGCACTCCTGCGAGACCCCGGGACCCATCGCCTCCGACAGTCCATAGATGTCGACGGCGTGCATATCGAGACGTTGCTCGATCTCCGCGCGCATCGCCTCGGTCCACGGCTCCGCGCCGAAGATGCCGATGCGCAGCGAGCATGTCCGCGGGTCCACCCCCTGGCGTTCGAACTCATCGATGAGAGCGAGCATGTACGACGGCGTCACCATGATGATCGCGGGCTCGAAATCGCGGATCAGCTGCACCTGGCGTGGTGTCATGCCGCCCGAGACGGGGACGACCGTGCAGCCGAGGCGCTCGGCGCCATAGTGCGCTCCGAGCCCCCCCGTGAACAGCCCGTAGCCGTAGGCGACGTGGACGGTGTCGCCGGAGCGTCCCCCGGCTGCGCGTATGGATCGCGCCATGAGACCGGCCCATGTGTCGAGGTCGTCCTGCGTGTAGCCCACCACCGTCGGACGCCCGGTGGTGCCGCTTGACGCATGGATGCGGCGCACGTCCGATCGCGGGACGGCGAACATGCCGAACGGATAGTTGTCGCGGAGATCGTGCTTGGTGGTCAGGGGAAATCTCGCGATGTCGGCGAGCGATTCGCAGTCGTCGGGCGTCACGCCCGCCGCGTCGAAGGCACGACGGTAGTGCGGCACGTTGGTGTACGCGTGGCGCAGCGACCAGCGCAGGCGTTGGAGTTGCACGTCGAGCAGCGCATCCCGGCTCAGGCGTTCACCCGCGTCGAGCAACTCGGGCGGTGGAGCGGTGCCGAGGGCAGTCACGCGGGATCCCTCTCGACGGTGCGACTCGTGCCGCGGAATTCGGCGATCACGTCGTCGCCACGGCGCACCGTGACGTCGTAGATGCCCGAGCGCCCGAACCGGGTGCGCTCCACGGCACGTGCCTCGAGCACATCGCCGGCACGCGACGGCGCGACGAAGGTGATGTCGACGGCGGCCGCGACGGTCAGCGGGCCATGGCTGTTGCATGCGCACGCAAATGCCGTGTCCGCGACCGCGAAGACGAAGGCCCCGTGGGTGATGCCGTGGCCGTTCACCATGTCCGGGCGTACTGTCATGGTTACGGTGGCCGCTCCCGAGGTGACCTCGCGCACGTCGATACCGAGTGCCCGTGATGCTGCGTCACCGGCGAGCATCCGGGGCACCGAGTCAGTCACCGATCCTCCATTTCTTCACCCGCCGCGTGCGACGGCTCAGACCGTGAGCTTGGTGCGCTCGACAGCGGCCACGGCATCGGCATCACCTGCGAGTGTCACATGCGCCGACGAACGCCTGCCGCTGAGGTACAGGACGAGCTCGGTCGCCGGTCCGCTGAGCGTCGCGGTGGCGCCCGATCCGCACCGGCGCTTCGCACCGTCAGGACGCGACAGCTCGAGGCCGTACGGACGGATGCGCCGCGCCAGGCGACGCGCGGACAAGCCGACCATCCGCCACGACAGTGCCTCGAGGTCCGGGATCGGCGCGCGCGGATCACGACCGTTGGCGCGGCGGACATCTTCGTGATGGATGAAGAATTCCAGCCCGTTGAAGACGTCGCGAATGCGTGGAAGACGCCAGGGGATGAGCGGTGCGCCGGCACGCAGACGCGCGACCATCGCAGGGAGGCCCTTCGCTTTCTCCGCTGCACGCTGAGCATCGGACCAGCGCCGGAAGTGCTCTCGAAGCACCAGGTGTGCGGCGAGGTCGGCCGTCGTCCAGCCCTCACACAACGTTGGGGCGTCAGGACCGAGTTGGAGCAGCAGGTCACAGAGTTCTCTTCGTTCACGGACGTCGATCGGTTCGGTCATCGGGATGGCCGCGGCGATTGCACGTGCTCGGCGAAGAAGTCCAGGGTCCGGCGCCACGCGTCAGCCGCAGCGCCGGCGTCGTACGCCTTCCCTGTGTCATTGAAGAAGGAGTGACGCGTCCCCGGGTACACCTTGATGTCTCGCGCGACGCCGAGATGGGAAAGGTGCGCGTCCAGCTTGCGACCGGCTCGCGCGGTGAAATCCTTACCCGGGTAGCTGCCCACCACCGGACACATCCTGCGCACCGCCTCCAGCGGTCGCGGGTTGGTGCCGTAGAACGGTGCAATGACGCGGAGGCGCCGGTCGCGGCGACCCCAGGCGATGGCGAAACCTCCTCCCATGCAGAACCCGATCGCGCCGACGCGATCCGGGTCGACCTCGGGCTGGGCAATGAGATAGTCCATCGCCGCGGTGAGATCTGCGATCGACGCCGGTTCGCGGCCCGTGAGCATCAGACCCATGAGGCTCGCCATGCAGACAGCGCGACTGTGACCGGTGAAGAGATCGATGGCGAGCGCCGCGTAGCCCTCGCCCGCAAACCGTGCGGTGATGTCGCGAATGTTGTCGTTGAGGCCGTACGCCTCGTGGATGACGACCACGCCGGGATGCGGTCCCTCGCCCGCGGGGAGCACCAGAGCGCCACGGAATATGGAGCCTCGCGACGGGAAACTGACGTCTCGAGATGTTGTGGGGGTCGTCGCTGCTCCAGTGCTCGTTCCGACTGTGATGCTCATGCAGCGTAGCGTCTCGGGTGATCGAACCAGCCCCGGCATCGCCCGATGTAACCGCGCCTCACACGCGGCGTTATCCGAGCAGCATGTGGGAGGTGCCATTCGGGAACCGGCTCGCGGCGGCCGCTGTCGCCGGTATCGCGATCGGGGTCGTGGCATGCGGCAGCGCGACACCCGCTGTGGGGACACGGCCACCAACGGTCACGCCGACCCCCGCCGCTCTCGGGGCGCCCGAGGCGTGCGGGCCGGTGACTGTCGCGCAGGACGGCAATGTCGGTCCCGTCGTGTGCCCGGATGGACGCCCGAGCGCCGCGGCGATCAGGTTCTTCGCAAGAATACCCTCGCGGCTGCTGAAGCTCGGACCGGACGCGACTGCGGCGCAGGTCCTGAATGCCGCGTGCGACGACCTCGACGCGCCACCGCCGAATGCCGGAACGATTCCTCTTGTCACGACGGAGGCCGAGCTTGCATTCGCCGAGAACAGCTGGAGTTTCGGCGATCTCTCCCCGGGACAGATCAATCAGCAGCTGGTCAGCGGCGCGTGCGTCCCGGGTGCAACGAGCGGCGGCTGACGCTCGCTGCCGGGTCCTATTCGGCCGGACCCAGCTGACTCCACGTCGACCCGATCAGGCGCCAGACCTCGAGGGGCGGCTCGCCTGACGGCGCCACCGATTGCGCCGCACCGACGAGCAGCAGCTCACCGCGGTCGGAGTCGGTGATCTCGGTGCCATCGGTCACCGGCAGGCGGCCGGCCGGAAGGGCAGCCCAGTCAGTGCCATCCCATACCGTCAATGCAGTTCCGGGGACGGCCGGCTCGCCGCACGAGCATAGGACCAGGCGGTCGATCGCCGGGTCCAGTGCCATCGTTGACCCCGCGACGGGTGAGTGCGCCGGCGTCGCCAGGAGCGTCCACATCCCGTCGTTCCACCTCCACGTCGTGTTGGTGGCGCCGGTGGACGGCGGCGGCCCGACGCAGCATCCAACTGCGAGCAGCGAGTGCGTGGCGGGGTCGAACCACATCGGGCTGTAGGACGCGCCGGCGGGCAGTGCCGCGTCGGCCGGTCTGGTCCAGTGTGTCCCGGCCCAGATCCACGTCTCGGCCGGGTCCGAGATGACTCCTGAGCGTGTGAGCAAGACCATCTGCATGACCGCCGAATCCCACGCCATGTCCGATCCTTCTCCCGGCTGCGGTCCGCCTGCACCGCTGTCGAGAGGCACCCACGTGCTCCCGTTCCATGCCCACGTGTCGTGGACCGGCAATCCCGGTTCGGTCCGGCCTCCGAACAGCATCACTGTCTTCGTCTGGGGGTCATACGCCTCCGAGGCCCCGAAGCGTCCTCCCGGGCTCACCTGTGGATGAGCCAGCGTCCACGTTGCGCCATCCCAAAGCCAGGTGTTTGCGTAGTCGCCGACGCCACCGAAGAGCACGATCTCGTGAGTGGCGAGATCGTCGGCGAGACTGAACCCGTTCCCCGCCTGGGGTTCAAGGGGGACCGGGCTCGGTGTGATCGGGTGAGGCGCCGTCGTCGGTGTGGGGAGCCGGACGAGGTGAGCCGCCGGTGGGCGCTGTCCCAGCGAGATGACGATGCCGATTCCGCTGGCGACGCCAATGATGGAGAGCAGCGCGATCACGGACCGCGTGTTCAGATGGCGTCTGCCCCCCTCGCCGGGCTCGTTCTCGAGTCGCTGCTGCATGGTTGGTGCAACTGACAATGTGACACGCCGGATGCCTCGAGAGTTGGCGCCGCAAACGCACCGGTGCCGTGCCGGAGATGCCGCTCAACGGCGGCCATGGCTCAGCGGAAGAAGCTTCGGCGCTTTCCGCCGCCGGCAAGACGCAGGATGGCGAGCAGGATGACCGCGCCCGCAAACGCGATGACGATTTCCACGATGATCGAGTGGCTGGTGACCGCGGTGGTCACACCGACAAAGCGGGCGATGAAACCACCGGCGAGTGCGCCAATGATGCCGACCACAATGTCGGCCACGATGCCCTTGCCATGACCCGTCATCACCTTGCTGGCCAGGAAGCCCGCGATGAGCCCGATGAACGCCCATACGAGGATCGATCCGGGGTCGAATGTCACCGAAACCAGTGCAACCATTGCGTGTCCGCCCTCCAACTCTGATTGCTAATTCGGTGCGGTCGCGCTCCGAGCCGAGATCAGCGTGACGACCTTGACGATCACCGCGGCCGCAAGGACATAGATGACCATGGCCAGGATGTCGGCCCAGACGATCAGGTTTCCACGCGCCGCAGTCGCCGTCGTGAAGATGCCGGCGAACGGTGCAGCCAGCGCCTTTCCAACGGCGAAGACGAACGACGCGAATCCGACGTCGTTCGCGCCGGCGGCGTGAAAGATGAAGTCCAGTGCGAGGAATGCGACGACGATTCCGGCGATGAGCCAGACGAACTCAATGCCTGGCGCCGTGCCAGACCACGCGCTGGTCGTACTCCGGCGCACGCTCGCTCCGGTGGCTGGATCAGCGACGGTCTGGGTCGTGGTGTTGACCCCCGTGCGCGTCGGACCGTAGTTCGTGACGGACTGATCCTCGGTGCGCATATCGGTCATGTGACGGCTCCTTTGTGGACGCTCGACACTGAAGCAGTTCAGCCTGCGTTGCCACGAGCCATCAGCCTCGGTCGCGAGGCGTAACAATTGCAGTAACAACAGCCGTTTCTGTCAGCCCTTGCTGGGAAGCGCTGGGCATAACCGGCACTGCGACGCTGATGCATGCATCGATACGACGGCAGGCAGTCTCCCAGAACCCGAGGCGTGACCGGAATCGCTCCGCCTGAGCAACGACAACCGGCACGTTGGTGAGCGCAACCTCCTGGCGTGCCTGCGGCGACTGATCGGCCATCAGTTGCTCAATGCGCTCGAGGACCGATTCCTCCATGGCAAGTATTTCCGTGTAGATGTTGCGCCAGAACAGCGCTTGCTCGAGTGTCGCGCTCTCGAGATCGGCCTCCCCTTCCATGCCCAGCGAGTTGTCGCCCCCCCTGATGGCAGCCACGATGTCGGGTCGTTCAGCGGCAGCCTTCTGGTTCATGGTCATCTGATACACCATCGGGCGTAAGAAGATCAGCAACAGCTTTCGTATAGTCATGGCCGTGGACACCGGCCGCGCCGCACCGGAGACACGCCCGCTCGAAGGTGAGGACATCCAGACCGAGCACTGGGAAGACGCACGCCACTGGATGAGCATCTACGACGACCTGATCCGCTTCAAGCTTGGTCTGCTGGATCGCGTGAAGCGCGAGCTTCCCAAGCTGCATCCGGTTGCGCAGGCAGCTGCCGACGAGGACATCGGCTTCATCGAGGCCCAGATGGCCGGTTACTACGCCCGCCTTGACCTCTGGTATCAGCGCGTCTGGCAACTCCAGGGGCTCTGGCTCGATCCGAACGGCCGGGTCATCCGCCACAAGGGACAGGAGGCAGTGCTCACCAGCCGCGAGTTCGAGCTCCTCCAGTTCCTGCTGGATCATCCCCACCGCTATTACACGGCGTCGCAGATCACCGGTCTCGCGTGGTCCGATGCCGCCCTGTTCCCCGAGGAGGTCCGCAACTACGTGCTCCGGATCAGGAAGATTCTGCATCGACTCGCCATACCCTGCGACCTGGTGAACAAGCCGGGGAAGGGGTACTCGCTGACGTTCCGGAATACCGAGTAGTTGACGCCATAACCCGCCCACAACCTGGCAAAGCGGACGCCCCGCTAGGATGGCCGTATTGAGCACCCTGATCCCGTCCACCGGCAGCGTCGACCTGGACGCGCTCATCACCTCCTGGAGTGCGGCCAACTACCTGACGGTGGCCCAGATCTACCTTCAGGCGAATCCGCTCCTCCGGGAACCGCTGCGCGCGGAGCACATCAAGCCGCGACTCCTCGGCCATTGGGGGACGTCACCCGCACTCAGCCTGATCTACGTCCAGCTGAACCGCCTGATCCAGCAGCGCGACTGCGACGTGCTGTACATCGCCGGCCCCGGTCACGGCGGCCCGGCAATCGTGGCCAATGTGTATCTCGAAGGCACGTATTCGGAGATCTACCCGGCGGTCTCACGCGACGAGCCCGGGCTCCTGCGGCTGGTGCGCCAGTTCTCCACACCGGGTGGGATACCGAGTCACGTGAGCGTCCCAACCCCAGGATCCATCCATGAGGGTGGCGAGCTCGGCTACGCGCTGGTCCACGCGTTTGGCGCAGTTTTCGACAATCCTGACCTGATCGCAACATGCGTCGTCGGCGACGGTGAGGCTGAGACCGGCCCGCTCGAGGGATCGTGGAAAGGGGTGAGCTTCCTCGACCCACGTCGCGACGGTGCCGTCCTCCCGATCCTGCAGCTCAACGGGTACAAGATCAGCGGACCCACGGTGCTCGGACGCGCATCCGAACAGGACGTTCGCTCCCTGCTCAGTGCCCACGGGTACGACGTCCAGGTCGTCGCTGGCGACGATCCGCGCGCGGTGCACGACGAGTTCGCGCGAACCCTCGACAGCTGCTATGACCGGATTCGCGACATCCAGGCGGCCGCACGGAGGAGCGGCACGTACGGAGAGCGTGCCGCCTGGCCGGCGATCGTCCTGCGAACCCCCAAGGGCTGGACCGGTCCCAGGTTCGTCGACGGATTGCCGGTGGAAGGAACGTTCCGCGCCCACCAGGTCCCGCTCGACAACGTCCGGACCAACCCGGCCCACCTCGCGCAACTCGAGGAGTGGATGCGCAGCTATCGACCCGAGGAGCTCTTCGACAGTGGCGGCGCGCCCGTCGACGCGGTGACGTCACTGATCCCGAGTGCCGGCAAGCGCATGGGCGCGTCGGCGTATGCCAATGGCGGGAGGCTGCTCCGCCCCCTGCGCCTGCCGGACTTCACCGACTACGCGCTTCCCGTCGATCCAGGAGTCACCGTCGGAGAGTCGACACGCCGGCTCGGTGAATGGATTCGCGATCTCTATCGGGACAATCCCGATAACTTCCGCCTGTTCTGCCCGGACGAGACCAACAGCAACCGGCTCGGCGCCGTCTTCGACATCGAGAACCGCTGCTTCGAGGAGGAGATCATTCCGATCGACGACCATGTCCGCACGGATGGTCGCGTGATGGAGGTGCTTTCCGAGCATCTCTGCGAGGGCTGGCTCGAAGGATATCTGCTCACCGGCCGGCACGGGCTGTTTGCGACCTACGAGGCATTCGCGATGGTCTCCGCGTCGATGACCGTGCAACACGCGAAGTGGCTCGAGGCAGCGCGCAGCCTCAAGTGGCGTGAACCGGTCGCCGCGCTGAATGTGCTTCTGACATCCACCTGCTGGCGCAACGACCACAACGGTTTCAGCCATCAGGGACCGGGGCTGATCGACACCGTGATGGCCATGAGCGGCGACGTGGTTCGCGTCTATCTGCCGCCCGATGCCAACTGCCTGCTCTCGGTGGCAAACCACTGTTTCGCGAGTCGCAACTACGTCAACCTGATCGTCATCGACAAGCAGCCGGAGCTCCAGTACCTGTCCATGGACGCGGCCATCGAGCATTGCGCCCGAGGCGCGTCGGTCTGGGAGTGGGCGTCAAACCACGTCGGCGATGAGCCGGACGTTGTGCTCGGCTGTGCCGGCGATATTCCGACACTCGAGACGCTGGCCGCCGCCGCGCTCCTGCGCGAGCATGTGCCTGATCTGCGCTTCCGCCTCGTCAACATCGTGGATCTGCTGGCGATGAGCCCGGCGCCGTTCCATCCGCACGCGCTCAGCACCGAGACCTTCAGTGCGTTGTTCACCGATGCAACCGACGTGGTGATGGCATTCCACGGGTATGCGCGCGCGTTCCACCAGGTCGTCCACGGACGTCCGAACGCCTCGCGATTCCATGTCCGCGGGTACAACGAGCACGGCACCACGACGACGCCGTTCGACATGGTGGTGCTCAACGAGATGAGCCGCTACCACCTCGTTATGGAGGCGCTCCGCCGATCCCGGCGCGTTCCTTCCGGTGCGGCTGAACTCGAGCGGTACTGCCAAGCACAGCTGCGCCGGCATCATGAGTACGTTCGCGAGTATTTCGAGGATATGCCCGAGATCCGTGACTGGCGCTGGCCGGGGTGAGCGCGGACGTGCCTCGTCACACCGCGCCGGACTGATCGATGCGGGTCCTCGCCGTGAACGCAGGCTCGAGCAGCCTGAAGCTGAGTGTCGTCGACGACGACGATCGGGTCGAGGAAGAGCAGCAGACTGACGGCGACGCGGATCCGATCGCTGCGCTCCGTGATTTCGCCGCCCGGACCGGTGACGTCGACGCCGTCGCGCACCGGTTGGTGCATGGCGGAGCGGCGATCCGCCACGCGGCGATCGTCGACGACGAGGTGCGCCACATGCTGGACGCGGCAGTCGAGCTTGCGCCGCTCCACGTGCCCCCGGCGTTGGCGTTGCTCGACGCCGCGCGGGCGAGCATCGACCGGCCGCAGATCGTATGCGTCGATACCGCGTTCCACGCGGATATGCCGGACTTCGCGACCACGTATGCGGTGCCCGAGCACTGGCGCGCGTGGGGAGTGCGGCGTTACGGTTTTCATGGGCTGTCGTATGCGTGGTCGAGCCGGCGCAGCGCGGAACTACTCCAATGCTCGGCAGACGGGTTGCACATCGTGATCGCGCACATCGGCTCCGGAGTGTCCGCATGCGCCGTCCGCGATGGACGCAGCGTCGACACAAGCATGGGGTTCACGCCGCTGGAGGGCGCGGTGATGGCGTCGCGGAGCGGCACAGTGGACCCGGGTGCGCTGCTCTGGCTCCAGGAGTCTCACGGACTCAGCGTCGGAGCCATGACCAGGTCACTGGAGCACGGCAGCGGGCTCCTGGGGCTCTGCGGCCTCTCAGACGTGCGTGACGTCGAGCGCGAGGCTGCACGGGGCAATGCCGTGTGCGTTCTTGCTCTCGACGTGTACGTTCATGTGCTGAGTCGCGTCATCGGCGGCCTGGCCACGTCGCTCGACCGCCTCGATGCGCTGGTGTTCACGGGCGGGGTGGGCGAGCACTCGGCGTTGATCCGCAGCAGGGTGTGCTCACGGCTCGCGCTGTTCGGCCTCCCATCGACGCTGGGTGACGCCGAGAGTGACGCGGTCATCGCAGACGCGGAAGGCGGGCCGGCTGTCGTCGTGGTGACTGCGCGCGAGGATGCGCAGATGGCACGTGACTCTCGGTCGTTGCTGAAAGGTTAGACAGCGACGCGCGAGTCCGCGGTGGGTGCGGCCACGGGCGTGGTCGACTCCACCAGCCCGCGGGGCTTGCGGCTGATGAAGGCACACGCGATCCCAGACAGCGTGGCGGTGCCGGCCGCGTACCACCACAGTTGATGGAAGTGGTTGAGTGCATCGTCGAGGCCGTGAGGCGTGCCCAGGATGACCACCAGCAATGCGATTCCGAACGCACCGCCGATCTGCCGAGCGGTCTGATTGACAGCGCTGCCAACTGCGAAGCGATTCTGATGCAGGCTCGAGACTGCGGCGGCGCTCAGGACCGGGAAGGTCAGCCCGATCCCCAACCCGATAAAGAGCGTGCCCGGCAACCACGCGGTGAGGTAGTCGCGCTGCAGCCCGACCCGCGTGGCGAACCAGACCAACCCGCAGACGAACACGGTGAACCCGGCCAGCAGCACCCTGCGAAAACCGACGCGAGATGCGGTGCGGCCCGCAGGCCCTGACACCAGCGCGACCACCAGTGGACCGGGTGTCACAGCGAGCCCGGCTTCGAGAATCGGGTAGTGCCAGACGCTCGTGAGGAACAGGATATTCCCGAGCAGCATCGCGAAGAACCCCATCGCGTAGAGGAAGGTCGCGGCATTCGCGACGCTGAACGAGCGAGCCCTGAAGAGCGTCAGATCCAGGACCGGCTCGGGATGCCGTGCTGAACGGAACAGAAACACGACGCCGACGACGAGTGCCCCCGCGAAGCACCCGATGACCGGCGATGACGACCAGCCCAAGGTCGGTCCCTCCGTGATGCCGAGGACGAGCGCAGAAAGAGTCAGTGCGATGAGGAACGCGCCGAGATAGTCCGGCGTCGCCCCGGGTGCGCCCGGCTGAGACCTCACCAGGACGCGACGTCCGGCGAGCCATGCCAGTGCACCGATCGGGACGTTAACGAAGAACGCCCATCGCCATCCGCCGACGGTGATGAGTGCGGCGCCAAGAGACGGTCCCGTGGCCACCGCCAGCGCCCCCACGCCGCCCCACAGCGCGACAACCTGCGAGCGTCGTTCGACCGGGAACGCGGCGAGCAGGAGGCTCAGTGAAGCCGGGAGCAGCGCGGCGGCGCCGCAGCCCTGGATGACGCGGCCCGCCACGAGCAGCCCCACCGACGGCGCCAGCCCGCACAGTGCCGAGCCAACGGTGAAGACCCCGAGGCCGGCGAAGAACACCCTGCGACTGCCGAGGCGATCCGCGGTGCGCCCCGCAATCACGAGGAGGGACCCGAAGACGATCCCGTAGCTGGTGATCACCCACGCGAGCGTGGCGCGTGGATCGCTCGGAAAGGATCGTTCGAGCGCGGGGAACGCGACATTCACGATCGATAGGTCCAGCGATGCCATGAAGGCACCGAGCGCCGTCACGACGAAGACGACCCGGCGGCGGGTCACTGTCGACGCGACCGGCACTGTCGGGGCGGGAGCGCTCACCTGGGTCACCGCACGCACTCTACGGCCTTGCGTTCTATTATGCAACTCAGTATCCTGAAGCCATGGATCGCAAGAGCTTCGTGGGAATGGACTGCTCTGTCGCCCAGTGTCTCGAGGTCGTCGGGGAGTGGTGGAGCATGCTCATCGTCCGGGACGCCTTTCTCGGCGTGACCCGTTTCGACGACTTCCAGCGCCGCCTCGGCATCTCCCGGAACATCCTCAACGAGCGGCTCAATACGCTCGTGGATGCCGGGGTGCTGGTTCGAGTGCCGTACTCGGAACACCCTCCGCGGCACGACTACCGCCTCACCGACAAGGGCCGCGACCTCTGGCCGGTGCTCACCGCGATGCGTCAGTGGGGGGATCGGTACGCAGCGCCGGACGGTCCGCCGCTGCGCGTCATCCACACGGCGTGCGGCGCGGTCTCCGATGCGGTTCTGGTCTGCGGGTCATGCGGCGAGGCGATCGGGCCCCGCGACGTCGAGGCGGTCTCGGGTCGCGGGCACGAGCTCGCGAGTGTGATCCCACAGCATCCCTAGATGGCGCGTTCACCTGCTCCCTGAGTGCGACATGCATCTGTCGCCGGCGGCGATCAGAGTGGGGGAATGACGTAAACCGCCGCCGACGCTCGCGCCTACATCGCCAAGGTGCGCTGGCAGTTTGCCAAGGCGCTATTGCCTGGAATCGGTCTCGGCGTCGACGTCCTGCCCTCGGGTGAGGAACAGCGCGACCGCCAGCACGAGAATGACGCCGGCGTTGGTTCCGAGCTCGAATAGGGACTGGGATATGGATGGGCCGCTGCTCGCGGTGGGGCCTCCAGACGACAGGGTGAGCCGAGTTGACACCGCGAGGATGTCCCGGACCGCGGCGATGATGCCGATCACCAGAAAGGGTCGAAACGGGAACCCCCACCCCTCGAGATGGGTGAGGACGGTTCGCATGATGTCGACGAGGATGATCACGACCAGCACGCCGTCGACAGCACTGATCAGCGCCTGGGTGTAGTTGGGTTCTGACGCATTGAGCGACGTGATGAAGCTTATGAAGCTGCGCACCAGCACGACGGCAGCGAGCACGAGCAGCACGATTGCCACGCCGTACTGGACGAGGTCGATCAGCGCGCGGAGCGGGGTCCCCCTGCGTATTTCCGGCCAGGACCAGACGCCCCCGCCCTCGCTCACTCCTTGTTCGGTCGGCGGCGTGTCGCCAGCGGCAGTACCTGGCTTGTCGGGCATAAGGTTCCGGTCAGTCTAGCCGTGTGGCGATCGCGGCGCAGGGCGCACCGGACAAGGAGGCGATTGAGATGACCCTGGAGAAGCGCAACCCGCCCGGACTCCCGACCCCCACGGGCTACTCGCAGGTGGTCATCGCCACAGGCTCGCGAATGGTCTTCGTCGCGGGGCAGGTGGCGCTCGATGGCGAAGGCAACCTCGTCGCGCCCGGTGACGTCGTGGGCCAGGCGCGCCAGGCGTTCGCGAATCTGCGAACCGCGGTCGAGGCGGCCGGCGCGGCGATCGACGATGTCGCCAAGATCACCTGGTACGTGATCGGATATCGACCGGAGTGGCTCCCGCAGCTGGCGGCCGCGCGCAGGGAGCTCATGGGCGCGCATGCTCCGGCAAGCACGCTCGTCGGTGTCAGCGCCCTCGTTCAGCCCGAGTATCTCGTCGAGGTCGAAGGTGTCGCCGTCGTGAGTTAAACGGAAGAGACACGTCCCGATGGAGAGACGTGTCTCTTGGTCAAGCGTATGTCGGGCGACCCACCTCAGTAGTAGTGGCGCCGACCACCCACGGCATGCCCGGCCATCCCGAGCAGTTCAAGAACCAGCCCGATGACGATCAGGATCACCCCGATGGTCACCAGGATTGGAATGGCTGCCACCAGCCCGATGATGAGCAAGATGATGCCGAGAACGATCATTCCTCGCCTCCGTGGTGTGCGAAATGCATAGTGCTTTCTGTCGACGGTTGCCGCGTCAGAGCGGGCGATCGTCGATCGTGGTGGTATCCCGCCTCACGACGCCCGGACCGCCCCAGGACGACCAGAAGATCAGAGACAGAACGATGCCAAGTGCTCCTGCGCCCATCAGGATCCACCCGATGGTGTGCAGATCGACCCCGTTGGTGGCGACGTGGATGGCGAACGCCAGCACGGCTCCAACCGCGATCAGGAAGATGCTCACTCCGAGCCCCATCGAAAAACCTCCTTGTTCTCGCTGCCTCCAACCCACCCAGGCTGTCAGCGACTGTGTAGCTGATTCGGATATCGACACTATCACATGTGACCCACGATCGGGTAGGTTGGATCGATTTTCCTGGCCCGCCTCGAGCACTCGCGCTGATCGGGGCCGACCCGTGGCTCGGGCCCGTTCTGATAACGTCGTAGCCATCGAACATGCTAGTCCATCTAGCACGTGCGATGCTTAGGTTGAACAGATGGACCAAGTACGCACGCGGGGTTTCGCCTATGTCCGCTGCGAGCGCTCAGGCCCATACCGGCCCGCAGGCTCGTACTCTCAGGGTTGCTACCGCACTGGCGAGCACGCTTGTCGTGGCGGCGTGCGGGGGAGCTCCCTCGGCCCCGGCAGGCATCGCCGCGACGCCGGCGACGAGCCGCCTGCGCACCGTCCTCGCTGATTCCTGGGCGGGGTATAAGCAGGTCTTCATCCAGCCTGACGGGCGGGTCGTTGACCCCACCCGCGGAGGGGTCACGACCTCGGAAGGGCAGGGATATGCGCTGCTCAGGGCGGTCTGGATGGGGGATGAGACGACGTTCGAGAAGGTCTGGAGCTGGACTGCAGGCAACCTCCAAGCCGGCGCCGGGGCACCGTTCGCCTCGCTCTGGAGCAACGGCCGCATCGTTGACGGCGACTCCGCGAGCGACGCCGACACGGACATTGCCCTGGCCCTGCTCTACGCGGCGCGACGGTTCGGTGATGCCCAGCTGCGGAAGGATGCCGTCGCCACCCTGAGTGCCATCTGGCAGGACGACGTCGCGTCCATCGACGGCATGAACGTCCTGACGGCTGGCAACTGGGCGACAAAACAGGAGTCCCCTGGGCCGGTCGTCAATCCCTCCTACTTCGCTCCATACGCTTATCGGACGTTTGCCGCCGAAGACCCAGGTCACTCGTGGTCTTCCCTGGTGGACAGCTCGTACACGCTGCTCGACGCGTGTACGCGCGCCGTGCTCGATGGGACGCACGGCGCCGGGTTGCCGCCCAACTGGTGCGCCATCTCGCGCGCAACGGGCGGCGTGGTGTCGTTTCCCACGATCGCGAACGCCGACGACTACGGGTACGACGCATTTCGTGTCATGTGGCGCGTGGCGCTCGACGCAATCTGGAACGATGAGCCCCGTGCTCGCAGCTATCTCGAGGGCAGCGCGTTCCTGCGCGCCCAGTGGAACAGCGACCACCGGCTTGACCCCGTCTACGGGCACGACGGGAGTGTCGTCAGCTCATACGACGACCCGACGATCTATGGCGGTGACCTTGGGAACTTCGCCGTCACCGACCCCGCCGGCGCCTCCCAGATCGAGCAGGTGTTGCTGGCATCGTTTCACGCATCGGAGCCCGCGTACTTCGGCGATCCGCAGAACTACTTCGAGCAGAACTGGGTGTGGTTCGGGCTGGCGTTGTCGAGCGGCGTACTGGTCGATCTCGATCGAGGCAGTCGATGATTCTCGAGAGCGTGGTCTTCTTCGCGCTGCTGCTGGTGACCACACTGCTGATCGCCCTGTTACCGCCTGCCATCACGGCGCGCGCGTGGCTCGGCCTGCCGCTCTGCGCGCTTGCGATCGCGGGGGCCGGTGCGGCGTTCCTGGCGATCGAGCAAGACGAGCCGGGCATGACAACGCTGGGGATCGTGGCGATCGTCCTGGTGATCGCCATGCGGATCATCCAGCCACGCTGGAGCTTCGTCGGCGCGCAGCTGTTCGTGGCCGTCACCATTGCCGCGATCTGCTACCTGGTCTACGCAACGCTGCAGACATTCTTCGGCGGTCTGCCGGTCGTCGCAGTGATCGCGTCCGTTGTGCTCCTGATCCTGGAGATCCTTGCCCTGCTCCTCTCGGTGTCATTCACGTTCGAGATCTGCGATGTCCTTTCGCGCCGCGAGCCTCGCCGGCCCATCCCTCCGCTCACGCGCGAGCCGTGGGTCGCGCTCCAGGTGCCGACCTACAACGAACCGGTCGAGGTGGTCCAGCCGACGCTCGAGTCGCTTGTCGGTCTTGACTACCCACATCTGATCGTCCAGGTCGTCGACAACAACACGACCGACCCCGCCCTGTGGAAGCCCATCGAGCAGCTGTGCGCGCAACTCGGGCCCCGGTTCACCTTCCTGCACCTCGAGAACTGGCCCGGTTTTAAGGCCGGCGCGCTCAATGCGGCGACGCCGCAGCTTCCTCCGGAGGTGGAAATCCTTGGCATCGTGGACGCCGACTACCAGGTGCATCCACAGTGGCTGCGCAATACGATCGGATACTTCGACGACCCGTCCGTCGCGTTCATGCAGACGTCCCAGCACTATCGCGAGTGGCGTGATAACCGATATCTGCGAGGCCTCTTCTACAGTTTTCGCTATTTCTTCGACATCACCATGATCGCGCGCAGCCATCGCAACGCCATCATCTTCTGCGGGACGATGGGGCTGATTCGACGGTCCGCATTCAACGAGATCGGCGGATGGAACCAGGAGTGCATCACCGAGGATGCGGAGGCATCGTTGCGCATGCTCGGTGCGGGGTACCGAGGTGTCTACGATGCCGCGGCCTACGGCGAAGGATTGATGCCGCTGGATTTCGACGGCCTCAAGAAGCAGCGTTTCCGTTGGGCGCTCGGCGGGATTCAGATTCTTAAATTTCACTGGCGCGAGATGGTCCCGTTCGCCAAGCACAGGATGCGACTCACCGTCGGGCAGCGCATTCACTATCTGCTCGGGAGCGTGCAGTGGTTTGCGGAGGCACTCACCGCGACGTTCACGGTGCTCCTCCTCGCGACGGCACTTGCGACGTCGCTGCACGAGCGACTACCGGTGCGGCAGCTCACTGGTGCGGTGCTCGTGGTGCCTGTCGCGTTCGCGGGAACCGGCATCCTGCGTGCCGTCTGGGCGATGCGACGCGCATGCCACGCCTCTGTTCGAGACGCCTTCAACGCGTTGCGTGTGTGGTTCGCGTTGTCATGGGTCGTCACGCTCGCGTGCGTTCGAGGCCTCGTCCAGAAGCACGCCGAATTCCTGAGAACCGCAAAGAGCAAAGAGGGACGTTCGTTGCTGAGCGCGCTGCGTTCGTCGCGTGCGGAGACGATGCTGATGGTCGCGGGGATCGCCGGGGCGACCGCGATGCTGATTCGGTCCCCAAGCTTTGCGACGATCGTGCTCGCGGTGCTCCTCGTCTTTGAAGCGTTCGTCTACTCCAACGCACCGTGGGCGAGCCTCGCGGCCGAAGGCATCATCCTGACGCCGGAGCGCCGCGCATACGCCCGGTCGCCGCAGAACACCGGTGAGCGTCCGGAGCGCGGGCATGCGCTGGCGCTCCCGCTCGGTGTGACCGCCGTCGCGGCGGCAGCCGCAGTGGTGGCGCTCGTCGTGTCGTCACCCAGCCAGAACGCGCCTTTCGGCGGCGGGCAAGCCGACCTGCCGCGCATCGGCAGCGTCCTCCCGAATCTCAAGGTCGGTCCGATCCCTGATGTGACGCCGTCGGCGACGCCGTCGGCGACGCCTTCGTCAAGCGCCACGCCAAGTCCGCAGGCGAGTGCATCACCGTCAGCGAGCGCTTCTCCTTCCGCATCGCCGACGGGGTCACCGGCGGCATCGCCAACTGCGTCACCGACCACCGCTCCGACGGCGACCCCAACCCCCATCGTCACGCCGACTCCAGTCGCGGCCCCCTAACCCGTGCGGAAACCAACCTGGTGGGTGCCTTTCGCTGCCACGCGTCGCCGACGAGATCGGCAAAGAGGACGGGCTGGATGCGAGTCAGGTCCACCCGCACACCGCGCAAACGCGTCCCCCACCACAGTTCCTCGCACCCGTCCGGATCGGTTCCGGTCGCGGCACGAATCGCAGATTCATCGAGCATGATGTTGAAATGTCGCGCATCCGGCTGCGTCGCGAAGATCCTGCCGCCCACGCGAAACGAGGGGAACCCGTGGTGATCCTGCTCCGCGACTTCGGGTAGGGCGAGCACCAGGCGGCGAGCCCGCTGGACCGAAATCACCGTATGGCCTCGCCCAACAATTTCGTCGACTAGGGGAGCCGCACCGACCCCGTCAGGTACGCATCGCAGCTGCGTGCGGCGGCGCGTCCATCGGCGATCGCCCAGACGATCAGCGACGCACCACGGACCGCGTCCCCGGCTGCGAACACACCGGGACTCGCACACGCGAACGCCTCGTCGACGGCGAGATTCCCCGAGCGATCGAACGTCACTGACAGCTCGTCGATCAGGCTCGATCGCGTCGGGCCGTCGTATCCGATGGCGATGAGGACGAGGTCGGCATCCAGCTGCACATCCTCCCCCGGGAGCGGCGTGAAGGTGCGGCTCCCATGCTCACGCCGCGTCTCCACCCGCGCAGCGTGGACACGCCGAACGCTGCCGTTCTCGCCCTCGAAGCCCGTGACCATGAGACCGAACTCGCGTGAGCCGCCCTCGTCGTGGGCCGGGTACGTGCGCAGGATCAACGGCCATTGCGGCCACGGGTTCCCGTCGGGCCGAGCATCCGGCGGTTGCGCGTAGATGTACAGCTGCTGCACCTCGCTGCACTGCTCGCGGATCACGTTGCCGAGGCAGTCGGCGCCGGTGTCACCCCCGCCGATGATGATCACGCTCCGCCCGCGCGCTGTGATCTCGGGACGGGCCGTGACACGCTCGCCGGCGACCCTGCGGTTCTGCTGCACCAGGTAGTCCATCGCGATGTGAATCCCGTGGAGGTCGCGTCCCGGCACCTCGATGTCGCGCGGCCGGTCGGCACCCACGCCGAGCACGACTGCGTCGAACCGCTCTCGCAATCGCTTCGCGGTGATGTCGGTGCCGATGTCGTAGCCGGTCTCGAAGGTGATCCCCTCCGCCTCGAGCAGGTCGATGCGGCGATCGAGGACCCACTTCTCCATCTTGAAGTCCGGTATCCCGAATCGCAGCAGACCCCCGACGCGGTTGGACCGCTCGAAGACGGTCACGTGATGGCCCGCTCTGTTGAGCTGTTGCGCGGCCGCGAGACCGGCCGGTCCGGACCCGACGACCGCGACGCGCCGACCGGTGCGATGTGCCGGTGGTTCCGCGCGGATCCACCCCTCGTCGAACGCTCGATCGATGATCGACTGTTCAATCTGCTTGATGGCGACCGGGTCATCGTTGATGGCGAGCACGCATGCCGGTTCGCATGGAGCGGGGCACAAACGACCGGTGAACTCGGGGAAGTTGTTGGTGGCGTGCAGCCGCTCCACAGCGCCCTTCCAGTCATCGCGGGACACGAGGTCGTTCCATTCCGGGATGAGATTGCCGAGCGGACATCCGTGATGGCAGAAAGCCACGCCGCAGTCCATGCATCGCGACCCCTGATCGCGCAACACCTGCACAGGGAGCGGCAGATACACCTCGCGGTAGTCGGAGATCCGTTCTGCCACCGGTCGCTTGTGCGCGGTGTGTCGCGTGTGCTCGAGGAAACCCGTGCGTGCGGCCATCAGCTCACCAGCTCGAGCTGAGCGCGGAGCGCGCGCCGGTATTCCTCCGGCATCACCTTGACGAATCGTTCGCGTTCCTGGGCCCAGCCGCGGAGGAGACGCATGGCGACGGTGCTGCCGGTGAGCCCGGCATGCTGCTCGAGCAATCCGCGCACGAGCTCGTGATCGTCGACACCGAGCGGTTCCAGCGTCACCGACGCACTGTTGCAGCGCTCGGTGAATGTACGTTCCTCGTCCAGCACGTAGACGACGCCGCCACTCATGCCGGCGGCGAAGTTCCGACCGGTCGCGCCGAGCACGATCACCGTCCCTCCGGTCATGTACTCGCAGCCGTGGTCGCCAACTCCCTCGACCACCGCGATCGCCCCCGAGTTGCGGACGCAGAACCGCTCCCCGGCCACCCCACGAATGAATGCCTCACCCGAGGTTGCACCGTAGAGCGCGACGTTGCCGATGACGATGTTGTCCTCGGCACGCCGCGTCGCGGCACGCGGTGGCAGGATCACGAGCCGGCCGCCCGAGAGGCCCTTGCCGACGTAGTCGTTGGCCTCACCGCGAAGGGTCAGGGTGACACCCCGCGCGAGCCAGGCGCCAAACGATTGCCCGGCGGCGCCGTCCAGCTCGACGTCGACAGTGCCATCGGGAAGCCCCGCTGCACCGTGTCGCCTGGCGATCTCGCCGCTCAGCATCGCGCCCACGGAGCGATGCACATTGCGTACCGGCAGTCGCATGCGGACCGGCACGCCGCTGTCGAGCGAGTCGCCGCAGCGAGCGATGATCTCGTTGTCGAGCATCTCACCAAGATCGGCCGACTGACGGCTGCTCTGGCGGCGGTCCTCAGGGGAGTCCACGTCGGGCACCGTCAGCAAAGCCTGCAGATCGAGGCCACGCGCTTTCCAGTGATCCACCGCCGGGTTGGTCCCGATGAGATCGACGCGACCGATCATGTCCTCGAAGCGCCGGAATCCGAGCCGCGACATCCAGCGGCGCACGTCCTCGGCGAGGAACAGCATGAACGCCACAACGTGCTCGACCCGCCCCGCGAAACGGGCACGCAGCACAGGATCCTGGGTGGCGATTCCGACCGGGCAGGTGTTGAGGTGGCAGACGCGCATCATCACGCAGCCCGCCGCCACGAGCGGCGCCGTGGCAAACGCGAACTCGTCGGCACCAAGGAGCGCGCCCACCACGACGTCGCGTCCTGTCTTCATCTGGCCGTCGGCGAGGAGCGCGACCCGGCTCCGGAGCCGCTGCCTGGTCAGCACCTGTTGCGCTTCTGCGAGGCCCAGCTCCCACGGCACCCCCACATGTTTGATCGCCGTCAGCGGCGATGCGCCGGTGCCACCCTCGTACCCTGCGATCACGATGTGGTCGGCGCGTGCCTTCGCAACCCCCGCTGCCACGGTGCCGACACCTGCCTCGGCGACGAGCTTCACGCTGATACGCGCTTGGGGATTCACGCAGCGCAAGTCCCAGATGAGCTGCGCGAGGTCTTCGATCGAGTAGATGTCGTGGTGCGGCGGTGGTGAGATGAGACCAACTCCCGGCGTCGAGTGGCGCAGTCGCGCGATCGCCTCATCGACCTTGGGACCGGGCAGCTGACCGCCCTCGCCCGGTTTGGCGCCCTGGGCGATCTTGATCTGCAACTCGTCCGCATTGACGAGGTAGTGCGCGGTGACGCCGAACCGCGCCGACGCCACCTGTTTGATTGCGCTTCGGCGCCAGTCGCCGTTCATGTCCGGCTTGAAGCGCGAGGAATCCTCGCCGCCTTCGCCGGTGTTCGATCGTGCTCCGATGCGGTTCATCGCAATCGCGAGCAGCTCGTGCGCCTCCTTGCTCAGGGAACCGTGTGACATGCCGCCGGTCGAGAAGCGACGAACGATGTCCATGACGGGCTCCACCTCTTCCAGGGGCACCGGGTCGCGCGCCTCCTGCAGCACGAACAGTCCGCGCAGACTCTTCAACTGGCGCGACTCGTCGTCGGCGAGCGCGACGTAGGTGCGAAACGCGGTCTCGTCGTTGGATTTGACCGCGTGCTGGAGTGCGCCGATCACCTCGGGATTCCACTGGTGATGCTCACCGTCGCGGCGCCATCGATATTCACCGCGATCCTCGAGGGTCGGCGGGACGATGCGCACGTCCGGAAACGCACGCTGATGACGCGCGATTGCCTCAGCCGCGATGACGTCCATCCCGATACCGCCGATGCGCGACGGCGTGTTCGGGAAGTATCGATCGATGACGGTACGGTCGATACCGAGGCACTCGAAGATCTGCGCGCTGCAGTACGACTGGATCGTCGAGATGCCCATGCGCGCGATGGTCTTGCGCAGGCCCTTGACGAGGGCCTGGACGTAGAGCTCCTCGGCGCGTGCGCCATCGACCGTCGGCGGCAGCAGGTCACGGCGCGAGATGTCTGCGATCGTCTCGAATGCGAGGTACGGATTGACCGCCTCCGCGCCGTACCCGATGAGCAGCGCGATGTGCATCACCTCACGCGCCTCGCCCGTTTCCACGACCAGGCCCACGCCGGTGCGCGTCTGCTCGCGGACCAGGTGCTGATGTACTGCCGCGGTCGCCAGCAGCGACGGGATGGGCACGTGCGATGCATCGATGTGCCGATCGCTGAGGATGAGGACCGTGGCGCCGGCCTCGATCTGCTTCGATGCCAGCCGGCAGATCCGCTCGATCCCGGCGACCAGACCGGCGGCACCAGCGTCGCGGTGAAAGACCATGGAGATGGTCTCCGCCGGGAACTGGCGTTGGGTCACGTGGCGGAGCTTCTCGAGGTCGTGGTTGGTCAGGACGGGATGGGGCATCTCGAGGCGCTTCGCCTGGGACGGTCCCTGTTCGAGAAGGTTCCCGCCGGCACCGAGGGTGGTGACGAGCGACATCACCGCCTGCTCGCGAATTGGGTCGATCGGTGGATTGGTGACCTGCGCGAAGAGCTGCTTGAAATAGTTGAACAATGGCAACGGCCGGTCGCTGAGCACGGCGAGCGGCGTGTCGTTGCCCATCGACCCGACCGCTTCCTCGCCGGTCTCGCCCATCGGCTCGAGCAGCATCTCGACGTCCTCCACGCTGTATCCGAACGCCTGCTGACGCACCAGGAGCGTCCCCGGATCGGGTGGCGGGACATGCGCGGGAGGATCGAGCTCGTCAAGATGGACGGTGCCCTCGCGGATCCACTCGCTGTATGGCTGCGCGGCACTCAGGCCGCTCTTGACCGCCGCGTCGTCAAGGATCCGCCCCGCAGCCGTGTCGACCAGCAGGAGGCGTCCCGGCTCGAGGCGCCATTTCCGGGCGATCTGTTCCTCGGGCAGATCGAGCACCCCCGCCTCGGATGCCATGACGACAAGTCCGTCTTCGGTCACGAGATAGCGTGCGGGGCGCAGGCCGTTGCGGTCGAGGGTCGCGCCGATCACGCGCCCGTCGGTGAACGCGATCGCGGCCGGCCCGTCCCACGGCTCGAGCAGCGAGCTGTGGAATTCGTAGAAGGCGCGACGTTCCACGTCCATGAGCGGGTTCTGGTGCCACGCCTCCGGGATCATCATCATCACCGCGTGTACGATCGGACGTCCCGACATCGCGAGCAGTTCGAGCGCATTGTCGAACTGCGAGGAATCCGATCCCGACTCGTCGAGCACGGGGATCAACTTCGCGATGTCGTCGCCGAAATGCGGGCTACGGAACCTCGACTGGCGCGCCCGCATCCAGTTGACGTTGCCGCGCAGCGTGTTGATCTCCCCGTTGTGTGCCGACATTCGGAACGGTTGTGCGAGGTCCCAACGCGGCAGCACGTTGGTGGAGAAGCGAGCATGGACGAGCGCCAGAGTCGAAGTGACACGCTCATCGAGCAGGTCCGGGTAGAAGCCCGCGAGCTGAGCGGCCGTGAGCATTCCCTTGTACACGACCGTGCGGCTCGAGAGGCTGCCCCAGTGGAATCGATCACGACCGATCCCGGCCGCGAGAGCGTTGCGTTCGATGACCCGGCGGAGCACCAGGAGGCGGCCCTCGAGGGCAGCGCCGTCGAGCCCGATGGCGGCGACGAAGAGTTGACGCAGCGCCGGCAACGTCGTACGCGCAGACCGCCCGAGTGCGTCAGCGATCACCGGCACATCCCGCCAGCCGAGCAGGCGCAATCCCTCAGCTCGGCATGCCTGCCACGTGATGGTCTCGCACTGCTCGCGCTCGTCGGGGTCCTGGGGAAGCATCGCCATCCCGACGCCGTAGGCCCCCGGGGCGGGCAGCGATATTCCCGACGCTTCGCGCAGGAATGCATCGGGCAGCTGCAGGAGGATCCCGGCGCCGTCACCGCTGTCCGGTTCGGCGCCCGACGCGCCGCGATGACCGAGATTGACGAGCGCCTGCATCCCCTGCTCCACCACCGAATGGGCAGGTCCACCGGCGATCCTGGCGACGAATGCCACCCCGCAGGCATCGTGTTCGACGGCAGGATCGAACAGACCTCGATGCGGGAGCTGTGCGCCTAGCTGTTCGCCGATACGGATGTAGCCTGACATGCTCGGGGCGGTCAGATCAAGTTTGCCTGCGGTGCGCGGCGCCTGTGGTAGGGTATGCGCCAATGGCCGCAACTGCGCGTCGATACTTTGGCCCGCCAGCCGTAAGGCTGCCGGGGGTCTTCTAAACCCGACCGCGCAGTCGTTACCAGGGCTGGTTCATCAGAGATGGGTCAGCCCCGGATCCCGTGTGGT
>Ga0182024_10002453_pt1 | contig 45868 bp, 36 predicted proteins | sample P32metaG_FD_120480 | JGI IMG/M metagenome (GOLD analysis project Ga0182024, IMG submission 120480) | Permafrost microbial communities from Stordalen Mire, Sweden - P3-2 metaG (Illumina Assembly) | ecosystem: Environmental > Terrestrial > Soil > Wetlands > Permafrost | place: Sweden: Stordalen... | reverse complement strand
CGCTCCCGCTGCGATGAGGACGACGACGAGCACGAGCGCCGCGATGATCAGTCCCCATCGACGTGGGTCGCTCGGCATGTCGTACTGACTTCGTTCGAAGCGTGGCGTACGCCCGACCGGTCCGCGCGGGCCGCCCGTCGTGAACGCGCCCGACCCGACGTTGGCGCGACTGCGAGGTGCGCGAGTGAAACCGCCCGGCGCGTTCGGCGACGCGCCGACGATCTGATCGGCTGACGGCGCTTGAAAGCCAATCGAACGACGTACCTCCTGTGGCGCGAACTGTGCGAGCAACGGCAACTCCTCCGAACCCGGACGCACGACAACGGGCGCGGCGTCGTTGACGGCGGCGCCGAGTCGCGCCGAGAGCTGTTCGGCGTCGAGGCGAAGTCGTGGGTCGGGCACGGCCGCTTGGGCGAGGATCATGTCGAGGGATCCGAGTTCCAGTCGAACGGGCAGGGGCGTGTCGAGTCGGGCGCGAAGAATCGCTTCGGGCGTCGTGCCCTCGTAGGCCGCGCTACCCGTAATGGCCTCGAAGAGGATCAGCGCCAGCGCGTAGACGTCGCTCTCGGAGGTGGCGGGTTCGTCAATCGCCTGTTCGGGCGAGAGATATCGGGCGTCGTCGAGGGTCATGCTCTCGCGGTAGTTCGCCGCCAGCCCGGCGAGGGCAACGTCACTCACGCGCACCTGGCCCTCGGCATCAAAAAGCAGTTTCGAAGGCGACAGCGAGCCGAGGATGAATCCCTGCTCGTGTAGGTACGCGAGCGCACTCGCGACGTCGCGGCCGAGCCGCGCGCCGTCGTCGATGCTGAATCGCCGTCCCGCGCTGAGGACGTCCTCAAGCGATCCCCCGCTCAGATACTCGCTGATCATGAAGATCGCGCCGGACTCCTGGCCACCGTCGTACACCCGAGCGAGGTGGGGATGGCTGAGGGTGGCGGCGCGGATGATGTGGTCGCGAAACGCTCGTCGAATCTCTTCGTGCGCCGCGAGGTCGGCGAGGAGAACCTTTACCACGACGCGGCGGTGCAGCGAGAGGTCTTCGGCGACGTAGACCTCGGCGGTCTGGCCAACGCCCAACAGATCGCGGATACGGTAGCGACCGGCGAGCGTGTAGTCGGGTGAGAAGGTAGGCGCCATCGGCTAAACCATAGTAAGGAAGTCCTAGGAGGGTGAATCCTTCCAAACGCCGGTCGCGAGGAGCGCTTCGAACTCCACCGCGCCCACCATTGGGATCCCCAACTCCTCGGCCTTGGCGACCTTGGACGCGCCGGGCGCCTCACCCACCACGACGCAGTAGGTCTTCTTCGACACTGACCCCGGTGACGTCCCGCCCCGAGCGAGGATCGCCGCTTCAGCGTCGTCGCGTGAGTAGCCCTCGATGGACCCGGTGACAACGACGGCTTTTCCCGAGAGCGTCGCTTCGAGGCCCCTCGTCTCGGTGGGCTCGGTGAGGTAAAGTCCAGCCGAAATCAATCGCGCTATGCGCTCGCGATTGTCCTCTTCGCGAAAGTACTGGTAGACGGACTGGGCGATAACCGGGCCTACGCCGTCGAGTGCCTCGAGCTCTTCGAGGGGCGCGCCGGCAAGGGCGTCGAGCTGATGAAAACACTTCGCCAGTTCGCGCGCCGCGACGGGTCCGACGTGTCGAATACCGAGGCCCACCAGCACGCGACTGAGCGGCATCGACTTGGCGCTGTCAATCGCTCCCACCAGCGACGTCGCCGAGAGTTGGCCAAATCCCTCAAGCCCGGCGAGATCCTCCACGCGCAACGTGAAGAGATCGGCCACGTCGCTGATCAGTCGCGCTCCTAGTAGTTGCGCGACGCGCTGTTCGCCGAGGCCCTCAATATCGAGCGCCCCGCGCGAGGCGAAGTGCACGATCTGTTCGAGCAGTTGCGCCGGGCACGTTGGGTTGACGCAGTACGTGTCGGACTCTTCGCTCCGGCGGACCAGGGGCTGGCCGCACTCCGGGCACGAAGCGGGAAAGGTCCACTTCCTGGCACGCCGCTTGCCCGCCTCGGCGACGGACCCGACAACCTCGGGGATCACGTCACCAGCCTTACGCACGATGACGAGGTCACCGGGGCGCACGTCCTTCGCGACGACTTGGTCTTGATTGTGCAACGTCGCCATCGACACCGTCGATCCAGCGACGACCACCGGCTCGAGCACGGCGTAGGGCGTCGCGCGCCCAGTTCGACCAATGGAGACCTCGATGGCGAGCAGACGCGTGGTGCGTTCCTCGGGCGGCAGTTTTCTCGCGATCGCCCAGCGTGGGGCCCGGCTCGTGAAGCCCAACAGCTCGCGCTGGGCGAGGTCGTCGACCTTGATGACGACCCCGTCGATGTCGTAGCGAAGGTCGTGACGATGTTCTTCGAACCAGTCGCTTTGACGGATCATGGCCTCGACGCCCACTTCCACTCTCGACTCGCTCGCGGTGAGAAAACCCCAGTCGGCCAGCTGGCGAATCGTCTCGCTGTACAGGGTGAACGACGACGTCGCGCCGAGGTCAACGAGTTGGTAGCCAAGGAACGACAGCGGGCGTTTCGCCGTGGCGGTCGGGTCCTTCTGGCGCAAACTGCCCGCGGCGGCGTTGCGGGGATTGGCGAACTCCTTGGCTCCGAGCGCCACTTGTTGTCGGTTCATCTCTAGAAAGTCGTCTCGCGCGAGAAAGACCTCACCGCGAACTTCCACGCGGCCGCGCGGTCCGTTCTTCAACGTGCGCGGCACGTTGCGAATGGTCTTCACGTTCTCGGTCACGTCCTCGCCCACGCGGCCGTCCCCACGCGTCGCGGCTTGGGACAGTAAACCATCAACGTACGTGATCGACATCGCCAGTCCGTCGATCTTGGGTTCGACCACGAAGCGCAATGTTTCCGGATCGGCCTTGAGCGTTTTCGCGACGCGCGCGCTCCACTGGCGAAGCTCGTCGACGTCAAAGACGTTGTCGAGACTCAACATCGTCTCGTGGTGCACGACCGGAGTGAAGAGATTGTTGGTGGGCGCGCCGACCTTGGTCGAGACGGAGTTCTCGTCTCGAAGCGCTGGGAACTCCGCCTCGAGCGCGCGGAGCTCTTTCGTCAGTGCGTCATAGTCGGCGTCGGGAATGCTCGGAGCGTCATGGATGAAATAGGCCTCGTTGTGCCGAGCGATTTCGTCGCGCAACCACGCGACTCGCTCCTGCGACGTCACGAGATCGTGACGATCGCCGCGCCTTCTACGATCGTGGGTTCATCGACGGAGTAGAGGACTACCGACTGTCCGGCCGCGACGGGTCGCGTCGGAGCGTGGAGTTCTAGCCACCACCGTTCGTCGTGGCGAAGCGTGGCGAGTTGGACCCGACCGTGCGCGCTGCATTGCGCCAACACCGTGTGACCGTCACCCAAGGTCCCCCGCGCGAATGTCAGCGACCGCTCGTCGAGTTCGAGTGACGAGATGAGGATCTCGTCGAGCCGCCCGACTTCGACGCGCTTGGCGACGAGGTCCACTCGCGAGACGTAACGCTTCTCGCCGTCGCGTCCCGGCAACACGCCGCGACGCTGACCGACCGTCATCAGTTCGGCCGCGTGGTTCACCCCGAGCTCTTCACCCGTCACTACGTCGACGATCGTCGCGGACGTCAGCGTGGCGCGCTGGCGCAAGAAGACCTCACGACCTTTGGAGGCCTCGATGAAACAGACGTCTTGACTGTCGGGCTTGTCCCAGGTGCGCAGACCCAACCGTTCTGCGTGGTCTCGGACTTGAGCCTTCTTCAAGTGGCCAATCGGTAGCAGGAGCATCGCGAGTTGTTCCTCGCGCAGGTACCCGAGCACGTAACTCTGGTCCTTCTGGTCGTCGGCGCCTCGAATCAGGTAGTGCGATCCGTCGCGACGAAGGACCTGCGCGTGGTGACCAGTGGCCACCGCGTCGAAGCCCAGGCGCACCGCACGCTCAAAGAGGAGGTCGAATTTGATATGCCGATTGCATTCGATGCAGGGGTTCGGCGAGGCACCGGCGAGGTGGCCCTCGACGAAGGGCGTCACCACGTGTCGTTCGAACTCTTCGCTGTAGTTAAAGACGTGATGGTCAACGCCGAGGGTCTGCGCGACGCGACGCGCGTCGTCGACGTCCGCGACCGAGCAGCATCCCGAATCCGAGACCCCACCCCAAAGTTTCAATGTGGCGCCCACGACCTCGTGACCCTGTTCCATCAAGAGTCCGGCCGCCACCGACGAATCGACGCCACCGCTCATGGCTACAAGGACTTTCACCCCACTAGTCTGCCAGGCGAAACGAGGCCTACGCCTCGGCCCTCAGTCGATAGACCACCGAGGAAAGAATCCCGATCAGCGCGTCGACGTCGTGATCGGTGGTTTCGGGCCCCATGGAGAATCGAACGGAGCCCCGAGCGCGTTCGGGCGAGACGCCCATCGCCTCGAGGACGTGGCTCTGGGTCGCGGCGCCGCTTGAACAACTCGCCGCGGCGGACGCGCACACACCTTCTTGGTCCAACAAGAAGAGCAGCTCGTCGCTGGCAAGTCCTTCGAAGGTCACGTGCACCGTGCCGGGCACGCGCGACGCGCCGGGCGCCGTTATGGCGCAGCCCGGGAGGAAACTCAGCGCGGCCGTCAACTTGTACTGGTAGTCGAGCACGCGGTCGGTCACGTCGGCTAATTCGTCTTTGGTGACGCGAAGCGCCGCCGCGAGGCCCACGACCGCGGCGACGTCGACGGTGCCGCCGCGGCGACCACGTTCCTGTCCCCCGCCGGGCGTGACCGCGTCCAGTCCGACTTCGCCACGAAGTACGAGGGCGCCAGCGTTGACGGGGCCACCGAGTTTGTGCGCGCAGATTGAAATCATGTCCGAGGTCGCGGTGATGGTGGGCAAACTCAACCACGGCGCGGCCGCGACCGCGTCACTATGCGTCGTGACGCCGCCGGCGATGACGCTCTTCGCGATCGAGTTCACTCCGTCGAGCGGCTGGCGTATACCGGTCTCGTTGTTCACCGCCATCACGCTGACGATCGCCGTGTCGTCGCTCAAGAGCTCGTGCAGCGAGTCGAGGTCTACGACACCTTCGACGTCCACGTCGACGTAGCGTACGCTCACGTCCTCGTAGTCGCGCGCCATCATCTCAGCCGCGTCGGAAACGGCGTGGTGCTCGATCTTCGAGATCACGATCTCGGAGCGAGCGTTCGTTCGGCGGTGGTGATTCGTCACGCCCACGATCGCCAAGTGACACGACTCAGTGCCTCCGGCGGTGAAGATGACGCCTCCGGGCTTAGCGCCGACGAAGTCCGCCACGACGTCGCGCGCTTCTTCCACGGCCCGTCGCGCGTCACGCGCGGCACGGTGACTACCCGAGGGGTTCCCTACGACGCCACGCTGCCAGGGCGCCATGGCTTCGGTGACTTCGTCGCGGCGCGGCGCTGACGCCGCGTGGTCGAAGTAGTACTGCTCGGTCATGCGACAAAGAATGACTTCTGATTCGTGAACTCACGCGCGCCGAATGCCGAGAGCTCACGACCAAAGCCCGACTGCTTCGTCCCGCCAAAGGGCAACTCGTTCATCGAGGCGACGATGGCGTTCGCGAAGACGGTACCCACGTCGAGTCCGGCGATGGCTTCGTCGATCTCATTCTTGTCGGTGGCCCATACCGCACCACCGAGTCCCCACGGCGTGTCGTTGGCCACACGAATCGCGTCGGCGAGATCGTCCGCCACCAGCACCACGGCGACAGGCCCGAAAAGCTCTTCGCAGCCCGCGCGCGAGTCGCGCGGCACGTTCGTGAGCACCGTCGCGGGATAATAGAAGCCCGTACGATCGGGCACCGAACCACCGGCCAGCGCCGTCGCGCCCTTGTCGAGCGAGGTCGAGACCTGTGCGGCCAGTTCATCGCGCTGAGCTCTCGAGACCAAAGGTCCAAGTTCGGTCGCGGGGTCCATGGGGTCACCCATTCGTACGGCACCCATCGCCGCCGCGTAGAGCTCGAGAAATTCGTCAGCCCTCTCTCGCACGACGATGAAGCGCTTTGAGGCAATGCAGGCCTGTCCGTTGTTCTGGATCCGCGCGGTGACCGCCATCGGCACCGTTCGCTCCATGTCCGCCGAGTTCGCCACGATGAAGGGGTCCGAACCGCCAAGTTCGAGAACGCACTTTTTCAAGTGTTTGCCCGCTAATTCGCCAACGGAGCGTCCCGCCCGATCCGAACCCGTCAACGACACCGCGACGACGCGAGGGTCGCCGATGATGTCAGACACTGCGTCGTGACCGACGAACGTCGTGCTGAGAACGCCGGGCGTGAAGCCCGCGCGCACGAAGAGGTCCTCCAAGTAGCTGGCGCACCCCGGAAGGTTCGACGCGTGCTTGAAGACCACCACGTTGCCGGCCATCAGCGTCGGCACCGCCTGGCGAACGACCTGCCACAGCGGGAAGTTCCACGGCATCACCGAGAAGATCACGCCGATCGGGTCGAATCGAACACCACTGCGCGATCCATTGGTGGGCAGACTCTCTTCGCGCAGCAGCGACTCCGCGTGTTCAGCGAAGTAGCGCATGGTCATGACGCACTTCATGGCTTCACCCTTGGCGGCGGCGAAGGTCTTACCCATCTCGCTTGTCATCAACTCGGCGACGACCGGAATTTCACTGTCGAGCAGATCGGCGGCGCTCTTCATGACCCGCCCTCGCTCAGCGAAGGAGATCTTCTTCCAACTCTGGAAGGCCCGCGACGCCGTCTCGAGTATCTGATCGACCTCCTCGGGTGTGTGGTTCGGGATCTCGGAGATGACTTGTTCCGTGGCTGGATTTATGGCGACAAAGGGCATCGCCCTAGTCTGCCAGTAAAACCACCGATTGCGTCGCGGGCGAACCCATTTCGTCCCAGAAATCGGGGTTAAAAAACTTTAGGCCAACGAGTACGAGCACGAGCAACCCCGACGCGACGAGCGTCACGTGGCGAACGCCGAAACTCTTCGCCAAGTCGGCCTGGACGAACGCTCCCAAGGGATAGAACATCGACAACGAGAGGGTGTAGAGGGCGAGAATTCTCGAACGCTCCGCGCGCGGGGCGTGGACCTGGACCGAGGTATTGAGCCCCGTAAGCGTGCCCATGTACGAACCGCCCAAGATGACCATCGCGGCCATCGCGCAACCGAGGTTGGGCGCGATCGCGTACAACGCGAGCGCCACCGCGACACAACCAATCGAACCGCGCAGGACCCTAAGCCGCGACGTGCGTTTAGCGATGGTGGGCAGTGTCAACGCCGCGACGACCGCACCGACGCCTTGCGCCGTGACCAACCACGTCGTGCCGATCTTGCCCGAGTGCAACACGATGATGGCCATCGCGGGCACAAGAGCGATGAAGGGACTCGCGATGATTGCCACGGTCCCGACGCCCAGAATCGGATTCCGACAACCCTTCACGCCCCAGGCACGTTTCGCGCCGTGCCACGTTTCAGCGAAGAAGCGTACCTTCGTCGTCTTCTTGGGTCGGGGCGCACTTCGAACGAAAGAGAAGACCACTAACACGAAGATGAACGACGCGGCGTTCAGCGCGAAACACAGTCCCACCGATCCGAGCACCAACGCTAGGGAGGCGCACACCGGACCGATGATGCGGCCGAGGTTGAACTGGGCCGAGGAGAGCGACACCGCGGCGAGCACTTCGTCGCTGTCGACGAGGTCGGGGAGCAACGACTGCCACGCCGACCACGAAGCTGAGCCGCAGAGCCCCTCGGCGACGGCAAGGTAACAGGCCAACGCCGGCGAGAGATGATGCGTCAAGGCCGCGACGGCGAGAGCGCTCGCGGTGGCGGCCATGATCAAGTTGTTGATTTGGATCCAGCGTTGGCGACTCCAACGATCCGCGACGACCCCGCCGATCGGCGCGCCAATGATGGCGGGCGTCCACGCGGCCACGGTCAAGAGACCGAGCCAGAGAGGGTTCTTCGTGGTCTCGGTGAGGTAGATACCGAGCGCGACGCTCTGCATCCAAGTTCCGGTCGACGAGACGAACGACGACGTCATCGCCAAAGCGAAACTTCGATGTCGTAGTGGTGCCAACGAAGCCAACGCCATGAGTACCCAACCTACCGGGATTGGCGAAAACTCAACCTACTCTTCGGGTGACGACTCGCCCTTGCTACGACGCGGTCGAAGCGCGAACCACCACACGGAGATGATGGTCGCCAACGCGCCCAACACGCCGATACTCGATTTGACGGTTTTCGCTCTGCTCTTGTCGGCCACGACCCCATCGTACCGAGCAGAACGCCGGGGGCAATGCGCCCCCGGCGTTCGTACCACGGGTGAGGCGTGTTAGTCCTGCTTCGAGGCCTCAATGGCGATCTCGAGGACGATCTTGTGGCTAACGATGACGCTGCCGTTCTCAAGGGCGCCTTCGAAGTTGACGCCGAAGTCACGACGGTCAATCTCGGTCGTGGCCTCGAAACCCACGACGGTCACGCCGGGGAGCATTGAAGGGCTACTGCCCAGGTACTCGACGTCAAACGTCAGGCTCTTCGTCACGTCACGAACGGTGAGGTCGCCCACCAATTCGTACTTGTCGCCACTCTTTGCGGTGATCTTCGTTGACGTGAAGTTCACCTTGGGGAACTTCTCCTGCTCGAGAAAGTCGGCACTGCGCAAGTGATTGTCACGCATCTCGTTGTTCGTTGAAATACTCGAGGCTTCAGCCTCGGCTTCGACGTGCGAGGTCTCGACCGTCTCGCCAATGGTGAGGGTGCCGGAAAACTCGGTGAAACTACCGCGTACCTTTGACGCCACGAGGTGACGGGCCATGAAGCCAAAAGTCGAATGGACGGGGTCAATGGTGTAAACACCGGGAGCGGGAATGTTGCTCATGTGGATCTCCTATATATATGGACAGTTAGTTGCCGAACGTCATTATAGTTGCTTATGCAACTACTTGTCAAGAAGTTACTTAATAAGCAACTAAATGGTATAGTGAGGGGATGTCGATCTCCGCCAGCGCGTGCCCCTCAGGCGACGAGAAAGTCGTCCTCTTCGGTCTCCTTCTCGATACAAACGCCCGACTGACGAAAGAGCTCGGCGCGGCCCTCGAGTCCTCGTGCCAGTTACCCCTCGCCTGGTTCGAGGTAATGCTGCAACTGCGCCAGTCCCCCGACGGTCGCCTCAAGATGAGTCAGATGGCCGACGCGATCGTCCACTCGACGGGCGGCACGACCCGACTGGTTGACCGGCTCGAAGAAGCCGGTCTCGTTCGACGCGAACACTGTCCGAGCGACCGTCGCTCCATCTTTGTCGCAATCACGGACGAAGGAAACTCGAAACTCGACGAAGCACTCGGCGTTCACCTCGAGTATTTGGACGAAAATTTGGGCGCTCGACTCGACACCTCCGAGCGTGAAGTGTTGGCACGGTTACTGTCGAAACTCAACGTTTCGCACTAGATCTTCTTTACCCACGCCACGGCGTCGCGCCCGTCGTCGAGGTCGAGTCGCGTTCCTTCACCCACACCCTCGCTCGCAAGGACTTCAACGGCCAACACTTCGCTGGCCAGTGTCGCGAAGCCCTCGACGAGATCGTCGAGTCCCGTCACGTTTAAGACGATTCGATCGGCCACGTCGAGCCCCGAGTTCTTTCGTAGATCTTGGACTTGACGCACCACGTCACGCAGGTACCCGCGACGGAGGAGATCGTCGTCAAGTGCGAGGTCGAGCGCGACCACTTCGGCACCGTCGCGCGAGACCGCGTAGCCCCCCTGTCCCTTCACCCGTAACTCCACGTCGTCGCCGCTCAACTCGAACGTGCCCGTCGACAACGTCACGCTCACGGCGTTGCCCGACTCGAGGGCCGCAGCCGCCGCCACTGAGTCGAGCGCAGCGAGCGCGGGCTTGAGCTCTTTGACGGCCTCGCCGAGGCGCGGTCCGACGACGCGAAAGTTCGGTACGAGCTCGAAGGTCAACACATCCGCCAACTCGCGTCCGTATTCGAGCATGTCGACGTTCAGTTCATCTTCGACAACGCCGGCGGGAGGAAGAGGAGAGCTCGGACCCAAGAATACGAGCGCGCGCGCGAGGGGTTGGCGGACCTTGACGCCCGCTTCGGCGCGCGCGGCGCGACCAAGTGAGGTCAGTCGTCGCGCGACGTCCATGGAGGATTCGAGCGCGACGTTGCGTCGGGTCAAGTCAGCCTTGGGCCAGTCGACCAGGTGTACGGAGTCGTTGTCACTCACGTCGTTCAGCTCTTGGAAGAGACGTTCAGTGACGAAGGGGCAGAACGGCGCCAAGAGCAAGGTCACGCGTTGGAGCACCTCCAACAAGGTGGCCTGGGCGGCCAAGGAGTCCGACGGCGGGGTGTTCGGGTCGGTGCGCCAGAAACGTCGGCGACTTCGCCGCACGTACCAGTTCGAGAGGTCGTCGATCAACGCCGAGATCGCCGCGGTCCCGCCGAGGGGCTCGTAGCCGTCGAGGGCGTCGGTGACCGTCTGGGTCACCGACTCGACACGAGAGAGAATCCACTGGTCGATCGCGCTGCGATCTTCGAAGGCGGGGATCTCTGGATCGTGGGGATCGAAATGGTTGAGCGACGCGTAGGTCGTGAAGAAACTAAAGGTGTTCCACAACGTCGCGAGCGTCTCACGAAGGGACGCGTCGATGGGGCCGAGTCCCGCGCGCGTCGAGGTCCACGGTGAACCTTGGGAGAACATCCACCAGCGAAGTGGATCGGCGCCGCGAGTGTTCAGTACCTCCCACGGGTCGATGACGTTGCCCACGGACTTGCTCATCTTCTTTCCCGACTCGTCAACGATGTGACCGAGGCAGAGCACGTGCTCGTAGGGTTTCGCGTCAAAGACCAGCGTGTTCACGGCGAGCAGCGTGTAGAACCAGCCGCGCGTCTGATCGATGGCTTCGACAACGAGCTGCGCAGGGAACTGCATGGCCTCGGCACTGCCGGCCACGTGGGGGTAGCCCACCTGCGCGGCGGGCATCGAGCCCGCGTCGAACCACGCGTCGATGACCGGCTCGACGCGGCGCGCCTCCTTGGCGCACTCCGGACAGGGGAAAACGACCTCGTCGATGACGGGGCGATGCGGCTCGACGTCGCTTAGATCTCGTCCCGTGAGGTCCGAGAGTTCGGCGCGCGAGCCCACGCAGGTCAGGTGGTTTTCCTCACAACGCCAAATCGGCAGCGGCGTGCCCCAGTAGCGGTCGCGCGACAGCGCCCAGTCGACGTTGTTCTCGAGCCACTCGCCCATTCGACCGTCGCGAATGTGCGCGGGGTGCCAGTCGACGGTGGCATTCTCCGCGAGCATCTGTTCCTTGAACTTGCTCGTCGCGACGTACCAACTGGGCTTCGCCCAGTAGATGAGGACCGTTCCGCAGCGCCAGCAGTGCGGCAGCGAGTGGGTGTAGTCGTATCGTCTGAGCAAGAGACCGCGGCGCTCAAGTTCGTCGTTGATCTCGTGATTGGTGTCGCGAACGTGCTTACCCTCGAGCCACGGTACGGCCGCCGTGAACGTACCGTCGGGTCCGACGGGATTCAACGTGGGAAGTCCGTTGTCTCGAGCGATTTGACGGTCGATCTCGCCAAACGCCGGCGACTGGTGCACGAGGCCCGTGCCGTCTTCGGTGGTCACGTAGTCCGCCGCGACGACGTAACAGGTGTCGACGTCGTCGGGTAGCGCCACATCAGTGAAGGGCCGCTGGTAGTGCACGCCCACGAGGGCACTGCCGAGAAAAGTTCCCGTCGAGGTGGCGTTTTCGCCAAAGAGCGACGTCGCCAAGTCTTCGGCCACGACCATGCCATCAATGACGGCGTAGGTGACGTCGGGATTCACGGCGACGGCCACGTTGGAGAGCAAGGTCCAGGGCGTCGTCGTCCACACGGCCAGGCGCGTGGCCCCAGCCAGATCACTTCGTTCGCTCGCGTCGGTAAGGGCGAACGTCACGTAGGCGCTCTCGTCGGTCTCGTCGGTGTGGACTCCGGGTTGACCCAGTTCGTGTGAAGAGAGTCCGGTCTCACAACGTGGGCAGTACGGGATGACCTTCAAGTCCTCGTAGAGCAGCCCCTTGTCGAAGAGTTGCTTCAGGTGCCACCACACCGATTCCACGTAGGTCGGATGGAAGGTGTAGTACGCGTGCTCCATATCGGTCCAATAACCAATGCGATCGGTCAGACGCTCGAACTCGCCCACGTAGGTAAGGACGGACTCGCGACAGAGGCGGGTGAACTCGGCCACACCCACCTTCTCTTCGATCATCTTCTTGCCCGACACGCCCAGTTGCTTTTCGACCTGTACTTCAACGGGCAAGCCGTGGGTGTCCCAGCCGGCGCGGCGCGCCACGTAACGGCCGCGCATGGTGTGGTAGCGACAGAAGAGGTCCTTGTAAACGCGCGCCCAGACGTGGTGCAGCCCCGGCATCCCGTTCGCCGTCGGCGGCCCTTCGTAAAAGACCCAGGGCTCGGCGCCCTCGCGCAGTTTCATCGAACGTTCAAAGACGTTGTTGGCCTTCCAACGGGCGAGCTCGGCTTCTTCTAGAGCCACGAATTCAAGTTCGGCGCTGACGGGGCGGAACATGTATCTCCTTCAATGAACTCTCACATCGTAGTGAACGCCATGAAGTCTTCGAGCCCGCACGTACTGTGGTGTCGTGTCAAATCTCATCATTGACGACGAACCCATAACGTCGCACGGTGCGCTCAGCGTCTACTACGCCGCCGTCGACGAACTGAATCGCCGCTACGAAGGCAGCGACGAAGGGTCCCATCTTCAGGTAGATGAGTTGATGCCCCCACTCGGACTCTTTCTCGTCGCGCGCCTCGACGGTCACCCGATCGGGGGCGTTGGTATTCGTCCGATCAGTGAACCCGCCCTCTCGCTCGGCGAGATCAAACGCCTTTGGGTGCGGCCGGATCAACGCCGACTAGGCGTGGGCGCTCGTCTCATGGCCGAAGCCGAGACGCGCGCTCGAGCCGTTGGGTACCTGCAGCTCTACCTTGAGACCGGCCCCGCGCAACCCGAAGCAATCGAGCTCTACGAGACAAGTGGTTGGGCCCGCGTGAAGGAGTTCCCCGTGGGCGCCTTTTCGTACCCGGTGGCCTACCGTTTTACCAAGGTGCTCTAGGCAAATCGCTCGTCGAGCCACGCGGGCGTCAGATCATCGAGCGAATCGAGGACGAGGTCCGCAAGGAGAAACTCCGCGTGGTCACGATCGTCGGGGGTCGGTACAGCGACGACGGTCATGCGCGCCGCCTTGGCGGCCAAGACCCCGGCGGCCGAGTCTTCTAAGACAAGACAGGCGCTCGGCGCCACGTCCAGTGACGCCGCCGCGGTGAGAAAGACACCGGGATGCGGTTTTCCGAACTGCTCGAACTCCGCGGAGTGAATTGACTGGAAACGGTCGAGTAACTCGAAGTGTTTGAGGCAACGTACGATGAGCGCCATCGGCGTCGAACTCGCCAAAGCCAGTGGTCCGCGCTCCCCCGTGAGGTCGAGCGCCCGGACGGCACCGGGCAGGAGTCGACCCTCACTCTCCACGAGTTCACCGACGCGATCGAGGAGCAGCTGTACGACGTCGTCGGACGAAGGTCCCGACCACGGGTACTGCGTGAACCAGAAGTTGACCACCTCGTTGACGAACATGCCCTTCGTGGAACGCCCTTCGGCGTCGGCGAGTGGCACGCTCAGCGAGCCAAAGATCTCAACCTCAGCTTTGTGCCAGAGGATCTCGGAGTCGAGCAGGAGCCCGTCCATATCGAAAAGCGTTGCTCGTAAACTCACCTCTCAACCTTTACACACCTCGAAGTAGGGTGGCCCCATGATCGTGCGCCCGCTTGAGCCGCGCGACGTGGACGCGGTCGTCGTGAGGGTGAAGGAACGCCTCGGCGACGACGCGCGCAGAAATCCACTGTTGAGTTCAGATTTCTCGACCGAACACTTTTCGCGCGCGCTCGCTGACGCGCTGGACCAGACGTGGGTGGCCGACGACGCCGGTCGCGTGGTGGGTCATCTCTACGGCGCTCTCCTCGAGAGCGCTGAATACGGCAACGGCGTCTGGATTGGTCCTGACGGGGTCTCGTTCGAGGACGAGAACCAACTCGCCGCGCTCTACGCCACGGCCGGCGCCACCTGGATTGCAAAGGGCGCACCCGAGCACTACGCGTGGGTCTTCGACGATCCCTCTGACACCGCGCCGTGGTACGAACTCGGGTTCGCGCGAATGCACGTTCGAGGAGTCTTGGCACTGAGTGAAGTACGACCCCACCGGTTCCCACCGGGGTACTCCGTTCGCCTTGGAGGCCCCGACGACTTACAGCTCGCACTCATCCTCGACGGAGTGCTCGACGAGGCGCAGCGACAAGGGCCGAGCTTTTCAATCTCCTTCGCGCACGCGTCGCGGGCTGAAGACTTACTCGAAGCACTCGAAGACGACGAGGTCCACCACTACGTCGTCGAATATTCCGGCGTCGGCGTTGCCCAGTGTCTGACGTTCCCGCTCGACGCACGTCGCGGTTCGTTCGACCACACCGTGCACGTGAGCGCCGTCACGGTGCTACCCGAACACGAACATCGCGGCGTCGCTCGAGCGCTCATCGATCACGCGTTGAATGACGCCTTCGCCGCGGGGTTTCATCATGTCGAGACGAACTGGCGCGTCACGAACCGACGAGCGAGCAACTTCTGGGTTCGCTACGGCTTTCGCCCCACCTACGTGCGACTTCATCGCACGATTGGCGCTGGTTAGCTCAGCGCCGACTCGATCGCGGCGACGAGGGCCGGGTCCTCGGGCGTCACCTGAGGGGCGAAGCGCGTTACGACGCCGTCGGGATTGACAAGGAACTTCTCGAAGTTCCAGCGGATGTCACCGGCGTAGCCTTCGGCGTCGGCCACCTTCTCGAGTTCGGCGTAAATGGGGCTCTGTTCTTCGCCGTTGACGTCGATCTTCTCGAAGAGCGGGAAGGTCACGCCGTAGGTCGTCGAGCAAAAGGTCTGAATCTCCTCGGCGCTCCCGGGCTCTTGCCCCGCGAACTGATTGCATGGAAAGCCGACGACGCTGAAGCGTTGGTTCTCGTACTTCTTCTGCAACGCCTCGAGTCCTTCGTACTGTGGCGTGAGACCACACTTCGAAGCGACGTTGACGATGAGAATCGTTTCACCTTTGAAGCTGGCCAAAGAACTTGACTCGCCCGAAAGGGTACTGACTGGAATGTCGTAAATGGTCATGACCAAACCCTAACGGCGAATAACCAACGAGCGCCGCACGTAGGCTCGTCGCGTGTGGGCCTTCACGATCGATGAAAAACGGCTCGAGGTAGTCGAACGCGACACGCCTGAACCCGGACCTGATGACGTGGTCGTCGCGGTACGCGCGGCGGGCATCAACGCGGCAGATCTCATGCAACGAGAAGGTTTCTACCCTGCACCACCCGGCTTTCCCGAGGACGTTCCCGGCATGGAACTGGCGGGGCTCGTCACCGCCGTGGGTGAGGATGTCTCGACATCGCTGATCGGACGACGAGTGTGCGCCATCGTCGGCGGCGGCGCGCAGGCCACCCACTGCGTCGTGGCCAGTGAGCACCTCCTCTTCGTACCCGATCTCGTCAGTTGGACCGAAGCGGGCGGTTTCCCCGAAGCCTTCACGACGGCGTTCGACGCTCTCGTCACGCAAGGGCACCTCCAGGCAAGTGACCGTGTTCTCGTCTCGGGGGCCGCGGGCGGTGTGGGCGCGGCGGGCGTCCAAATCGCGCACGTCCTCGGAGCCGAGGTCGTCGCCGTCACGCGAAACGATGAACATCACGACGCCTTGCGCGCGCTCGGGGCCGATGAGACGATCACCCTCGACGAGGTGGGATCACTCGAACCCGTCGACGTCGTGCTCGAACTCCTCGGCGCGGCGAACCTGAGCGCGGCCCAGCGAGTCTTGCGTCCTCACGCGCGCGTCGTGGTCATCGGCGTCGGCGCGGGCGCGCGCGTGGAGATCGATCTCCTCGCCATGATGCGTACGCGCTTCACTCTTACCGGATCGACACTTCGTTCACGATCGCGAGAAGAGAAATCGGCCGTCGCTTCGCTGCTTCGCCAGGTGCTCCTACCGCTTTGGGAGAGTCGAACAATCTCCGTGCCAATCGCGAAGACGTTCGATCTCCGTGACGCCGCCGCCGCGTACGACTACTTCGGGCGACCAGGAAAGTTTGGCAAAGTCGTTCTCCTCGTCGACGAGTAAGCGACACTGGCGGATCGACGAAGCGGAGGAGCAAGGCGCGGACTACGTTCCTCGGGATACTCTTCACCGATGGACCCACGACTTGAGGCGAATCGTTCGAATTGGAACGAACGCGTTGGAATCCATACTCGTTCTCGGTTCTATGACGTCGACGGTTGGCTCCGAAACGCTCCGGGACCCGATCCCAGAGAGAGTGAGGCGCTGGGCAACCTCGACGGCAAGACGCTCGTGCACCTGCAGTGCCACTTCGGTATGGATACGTTGCGCTGGGCCCGCGCCGGCGCCGTCGTCACCGGTCTCGACTTCTCGCCCGCTGCGGTAGACGAGGCCGTAAATCTCTCCAGGCGCGCGGGACTGGCTGAGCACTCGACGTTCGTCTGTGCCAACGTCTACGACGCGCCGCGGGCGTTGTCGGGTAAGCGATTCGACGTCGTCTACGTCAGCCTCGGTGCGTTGTGTTGGCTTCCGAACATTGACGCGTGGGGTGCGGTCGTCTCAGAACTCTTGATGCCCGGTGGTCGGCTGTATCTCCACGACGTGCACCCCTTCTCTTCGTGTCTCGACGATGACGGAGAACGGATTGTCTACGGATACTTCGAAGAGTTCGACAATCCCTACGTCGACGACACTGGGGACACGTACACGGACGGAGAAAAACTTTCGACCACGAGAATCTTCGTCTGGAATCACTCCATTGGCGAGATCGTTGCGGCGTTGATTGAACATGGTTTGGTCGTCGATTCGCTCACCGAACACGATTGGACCGTCTTTCAACAGTTCCCATGGTTAGTGGAGAGTTCCACGGGGCAATTCGTCGCGCCCGATGACCACCCTCGTATTCCACTTTCGTTCACGCTTCTGGCACGCTCACCTTCGTGAGCAACTTCCTGACGGCTGCCGAACGGTTGCAACAATACGCCGTGAATCTTCATGAGATTTCTGGGTGCCAGAAGTTAAGGGCGCTCTCGCTGACTCCTCGAAGCACGAACACGAACTGTTCGGTCGGTAACTGAGTTACCCGCACGGCAACGGCACCCGCGGTCAGATCCCTCACTTTTCGAGCGTCACGTTAAGTTGGCCACGTGCCCAACTCGACCCCGCGTCCGCACGTTTCTCGATGTGATCCCGATCGGGAAGACTACGAAGCCATACTGGCCGCCCACGAAGAGGCCGTCGCCCAAGGACTGCCGAGTTATCGCGACCCGTCGACGGGCCTCACCGTCTTAACGGTCTCGACGCACCTCGCGCGCGGCACGTGTTGTGAGAGTGGGTGTCGCCACTGCCCCTATTTAGGGGACTGACATACCAGACACACCCGGCGCAGCCGATAAATGATGCCTACTCGACGAGTGGCTCGGCAGGTGATCACGAGTTTCACAATCTGCTCGCAGAACCGCCGCCCAACCCTCATCGGTTCATCATGCGAGGGTGAGGACCACTTACTAAGTTGAGTAGGTGGCGTAAACCACCACCGAGACGACCTTCGGAATCGAGCTGGTGTTGAAGTCTCCGCTGCCGTAATTGACGGACCCGGGCGCATCCACGGACACTTGTCCCACCTTGATCGAAATCGGCTTCCCCAACTTGACCTGTTTGCCCAACGCGGCTTGGGCACGCTGTCGAGCGTTTGTGGCCGCCTCTGCCGTGAGAGCGGGTCGCAGTTTCTTCAATCCATTGAAGGTGTACTGCGGTTGTTGGGCGATGAACGGAACGTTCTTGGCGAGCAGGAGATTACTGACGCTCAGAACACGCTGCATGGCGGTCAGGCGAGAGGACTGCACGGTGACCGTTTGGCTCATGGTGAAGCTGGTCACTTGACCGGTGGCCTGTGTATTGGGTTGCACATTTGCGGTGCCAAATGAGATTTCGTCGCTGAGAGCGCCGGCGGCGATAAGCGCGTTGCGAATCTGGGCGGTCCACCCGTTCAATTGCGCCAGTGCCGCCGAGGTTGTCGGCTGCGTGCTGGCCACACTCGCCATCCATTGGAATGTGTTGGACGTGACTGCCTGTTCAGCAGAACCAGTAATCGTGATCTGGTTGGTCTGCGTTTGATTTCGGTTCCGGATCCCCGATGCTACCGAGAGCGATCCGATGATGAACGCCGCCGAGAGGATGATCATTCCAATCAACTGCTCATGTGACCGAATCGAGCCTTTCTTCCGGGACGCTGGTTCTTGACCCTTATTCTCGATGCCGATGTCGGATCCCTCTTCGGCACTCACGGGTTCACGTTATCCCAACTCTTACCCCATTATTCTGACCAATTCGCCGCGAACTGCCGGGTGCGTCAGGTATGTCAGTCCCCTATTTAGAGGAGTGAGCGAAGCGGCGTGTAGGTAAGGCCGAGCGCTTCCGCGACGGGGCCATACGTAACCTTGCCGTTCACGACGTTGACCCCTTCGGCGAGGGCGTCGTCGGCGACCACCGCTTCTCGCCAACCGTGACGCGCGAGCTCTAAGACGTACGGCAGCGTCGCGTTCGAGAGAGATTTCGTCGACGTCGCGGGGACAGCGCCCGGCATGTTCGCCACGCAGTAGAAAATCGAGCCGTTGACTTCAAAGGTCGGATTCGAGTGCGTGGTCGGACGCGTGGCTTCAAAGCAGCCTCCCTGGTCGACCGAGATGTCCACCAACACTGATCCCTCGCGCATCCGAGCGACGAGATCGTTGCTCACCAACTTCGGTGCCTTCGCGCCGACCACGAGCACGGCGCCAATGACGATGTCGGCGTCGAGGCAAGCCTCCTCGATCGCTAACGTCGACGACGCGATCGTCTCGACGCGGCCGTCGAAGTGGATGTCCACTTGACGAAGTCGCTCGAGGTTGCGGTCGAGTATCTTCACGTTCGCGTGCAGGCCCACGGCCATCGTCGCCGCGGCCAGGCCCGAAACGCCCGCGCCAATGACGACCACGTTCGCCGGCGCCACGCCGGGTACACCCGAGATCAGCGTGCCGTGTCCCCCGCCAGGACGCATGAGGTGATGCGCGCCCATAAGTGTCGCCATACGTCCGGCGACTTCACTCATGGGTGTGAGAAGGGGCAGCGAGTTGTCGCGTAGACGAACGGTTTCGTAGGCGATCGCGACGTTGTCCGCCGCGACCAACGCGTCGGTGCACTCCCTCGACGCTGCCAGGTGCAGGTAGGTGAAGAGAACTTGATGGCGGTGCGCCGCGAGGCGCTGGTACTCGGCGCCCACGGGTTCCTTGACCTTGAGAATCATCTCGCTTTCGGCCCAGACGTCGTCGGCGCTGTCGACGATGGTGGCGCCGTTCGCGACGTAACTCGCGTCGGGAATGGAAGAGCCAACGCCGGCGTCTCGTTCGATGAGCACACGGTGTCCCGCGCCCGTGAGCTCTCGAGCGCCCGCGGGCGTCAACGCCACGCGGTCCTCGTCGGTCTTAATCTCTTTGACTACGCCGATGATCATCGTTGATCGCTCTTTCACTCTTCTTGGCCACTCTCACGCTAACAACTTGGCGCGTCGCGCACTCACTCAAAGTGAAGCTAAAACTCGAGGTTGTGCATCACGTGCTTGATACGCGTGTAGTCCTCGAACCCGTACACCGAGAGGTCCTTGCCGTAGCCCGACTTCTTGAAGCCCCCGTGGGGCATCTCGGCGACCAGTGGGATGTGGGTGTTGACCCAGACGCAGCCAAAGTCGAGGTCGCGCGCGAAGCGAAGAGCCCGACCGTGGTCCCTTGTCCACACCGACGACGCCAAGCCGTAGTCCACCCCGTTCGCCCAACTGAGGGCCTCGGCTTCGTCAGAGAACTTCTGGACGGTGATGACGGGACCAAAGATCTCGTTCTGGATCATCTCGTCGTCTTGATGAAGGCCCGCCACGACCGTGGGTTCGATGAAGAAGCCGTCACTTCCCACCTGGGAACCGCCCGCCACCACCGACGCGTGCTTGGGGGTACGGCCCAAGATTCCAGTCACGCGCTCGAACTGAGCACGATTGTTGACGGGACCGAAGAGCGCGTCATCGTTCTCCGGCGGACCGATCACCGTGTTCTTCGCCTGCTCGGCCAGCGCGTCGACGAAGTCACCGTAGACCTTGTCACCAGCCAGCACGCGCGTCGCGGCCGTGCAGTCCTGGCCCGCGTTGAAGTAGCCAGCGATGGCGATACCTTCAACGGCCGCGGCGAGATCGACGTCGTCGAAGACCACGACCGGGGCCTTGCCACCGAGTTCCAAATGGACGCGCTTGAGGTTCTTCGCCGCCGAGCCAGCGACCTCCATGCCCGCTCGAACCGATCCGGTGATGGACACCATCGCCGGCACGGGGTGCTCGACGAGCGCGCGACCGGTGTCGCGGTCACCGCACACCACACCAAAGACGCCTTCGGGGAGTACCTCGGCCATCAGTTTCGCCATGAACAACGTCGACGCCGGCGTCGAGTCGCCGGGCTTGAGGACCATTGTGTTGCCCGCGGCGATGGCCGGCGCCCACTTCCACACCGCCATCATCATCGGATAGTTCCACGGCGTCACCGCCCCACACACGCCCACGGGCTCGCGACGTACGTAACTCGTCATGCCCTCCATGTACTCTGCGGCGCCTCGACCCTCCAACAGTCGCGCGGCACCCGCGAAGAAACGGATCTGGTCGATCATCGGCGGGACTTCCTCACTCATCGTGAGCGCGATGATCTTTCCCGTGTTCTCCGCTTCGATCGCGACGAGCTCTTCGGCGTTGGCTTCGAAGAGGTCGGCGATCTTCAAGAGAGCGAGTGAACGTTGTGACGGCGTCGTGCGCTTCCATGAAGTGAAGGCCTTCGAGGCGACCTGGACCGCGTGATCGACGTCACGCTCATCCGAGACGGGCATTTCGGCGAACGGTTGACCGGTCACGGGACTGATCAACTCCACGTACTTCGCGCTCTTTGGCGCGAGCGATTCGCCTCCAATGAAGTTGGCCAAGCGACGCATATGCCCTCCTAAAGTTGGGCTGTTCTCCAACAGCGCTCCACGCCACTCTGCCAGAGTTTGCTTGGGCTTCGCAACCACGGACTATGAAATAAGTCACCTGAGGCACGTATGACGACGCATTCCGTCGCGATATACCCCTATACTGTCCGTATCCGCAGTCCAAAGCCGCCAAGGCCACGGACTAGGAGCAACCGATGCCAGGACCCAAACCACAGCGACAGAGTCAAGCGAACGGTGATCGTTCGAACATTGAGCTCATCAACACTGCGCCGGGAGTCCTCGACGCACCCGATCGCAAGATCATCAGCCTCTTGCAACAAGACGGACGACGCGCGTACGGCGCGATCGCCGAAGAGATCGGTCTCTCCGAAGCCGCGGTGCGCCGTCGCGTACAGCGTCTGAAGGATTCGGGCGTGATGCAGATCGTGGCGATCACCGATCCCCTGCAACTTGGCTACGGGCGTGAAGCGCTGATCGGCATTCGCGTGCACGGCGACGTACGCCTGGTAGCGGACAAGATCGCGGCAATCGACGAGGCGAACTACGTCGTTATGACCGCGGGAAGCTTTGACATCATCGCCGAGGTCATCGCGGAAGACGACAACGACTTGGTGCACCTCTTGAATGATGCGATTCGCTCCATTCCGGGCGTGACAGAAGTCGAAACATTTTTGTATTTGAAACTAGCGAAGCAGACCTATGCATGGGGGACAAAGTGACACTTCACGAGACAATTACCGACGGGATCACCGTCACTGACGAGAAACACGCCAGTCATCGATACTCCGAACGCGCGAGACGCAACCTCTGGATGCATATGTCGCGCATGGGGGCGTACAACGACCTCCACGAAGTGCCGATCATGGTGCGCGGAGAGGGTACGCGCGTCTACGACGCGAACGGCACCGAGTACTTCGACGGACTCTCGGGTCTCTTCACCAACGCACTCGGTCACGGACGCCGAGACATCGGCGAGGCCGCGGCGAAGCAGATGAGCGAACTCGCTTTCTTCCCGATCTGGACCTACGCCCACCCGAAAGCCATTGAACTGGCCGAACGCTTGGCGAGTCTCTCGCCCGGTGACCTCAATCGCGTCTTCTTCACTACCGGTGGCGCCGAGGCCAACGAGAGTGCTTGGAAACTTGCGCGTCAGTACCACAAGATGCGCGGTGACCTCGATCGCTACAAAGTCATCAGCCGCGACGTCGCGTACCACGGCACTACCCTTGGAGCGCTCACGATCACGTCGCTCGAGTCGTACCGCACGCCCTTCGAGCCGCTCGTGCCGGGCGCCGTCAAGGTCCCGGCCGTCAACTTCTACCGAGCTGAACAGCACGGCGATAACTTCGAGGCCTTCGGTCTCTGGCAGGCGCACCAGATCGAAGAGGCCATACTCCGTGAGGGTCCCGAGACGATCGCCGCGGTCTTCCTCGAGCCCGTGCAGAACGCCGGCGGCTGTTTCGCGCCGCCCCTGAGTTACTGGAAAGAGGTCCGCGAGATCTGTGACCGCTACGGCGTGTTGCTCGTCTCGGACGAAGTGATCTGCGCCTTCGGACGTATCGGTACGTGGTTCGGTGGTCAAAAGTACGACTACGTCCCCGACATCATCACCTGCGCGAAGGGCATCACCGCCGGCTACGCCCCGCTGGGCGCAATGATCGTGTCGGATCGTATCGCCGAACCCTTTATGCACGACGACGTTTCTTTCCTGCACGGCTTCACCTGGGCCGGTCACCCGGCCTCGTGTGCCGTGGCGCTGAAGGCCCTCGAGATCTTGGAGAACGAGAAGGTCCTCGAGAACGTGCTTGCGAACCAGGACTACTTCCAACAGAGCCTCGAGTCGCTGAAGGACATCCCGATCGTGGGCGACGTGCGCGGCACCGGCTACTTCTGGGGCATCGAACTCGTCAAGGATCAGGGCACCAAAGAGACGTGGGCCGGCGACGACGCGGAACGACTGCTGCGTGGCTACGTGTCGCCCGAGATGTTCCGTCGGGGACTCATCTGTCGCTCGGACGACCGCGGAGACCCCGTCGTGCAACTCGCTCCACCGTTGATCTCTACTCGCGATGACATCGACTTCATGGCCGGGGTCTTGCGTGAAGTATTCACCGGAGCGTCCAAGCTCAACATCTAGTGCGACCACCGGACTCACTGTGGTGGTCGACGCTCGACCAACCGGTGACACCTCGAGCGCCACTGCGTGAACATCTCGACGTCGACGTCGCCATCGTGGGCGGCGGCTTCACGGGCCTGTGGACCGCTCGCGAGCTCAAGCGCCGTGACCCCTCGCTTCGCGTTGCCGTGCTCGAGAAGTCGGTCTGCGGCTTTGGGGCCTCGGGACGAAACGGCGGGTGGGCGTCGGCGCTCTATCCCCTCGGCGACGACGCCGTCATCGCCCGCCACGGACGAGCTGCCTTCGATCACTTGCGCCTCGAACTCCAAGGGGCCGTGCGTTCCCTCGGCGCGTCGATCGCGGCCGACGGCATCGACGCACACTTCATACAGGGAGGCTCGCTGACCTTCGCTCGCAGCGACGTGCAAGCAAAGCGACTCCGCGACGGCGTCGCCGCCGCCGCCGAACACGGCTACGACGCCGACGACCTCACGTGGCTCGACGAAGGCGCGGCGCGTGAGCGTGGCAACGTCAGCAACTCGCTGGGCGCTACGTACACACCCCACTGTGCACGACTCCATCCCGCTCGACTCGTTCGAGGACTCGCGGAGGTGGACGAGCGACTCGGCGTCGACATCTATGAGAACACCACGGTGACGCGAATCGTCGGTGGTCACGACGGGACGTTGGCCGAGGTCATCACCGCCCACGCCAGCGTGCACGCGCGTTTTGTCGTTCGAGCCACCGAGGGCTTCACCTCGACACTTCCCGGCGAGCGGCGAAGTGTCGCGCCGATCTACTCGCTCATGATTGCCACGGAACCCCAGCCCGCGTCGTTCTGGGACGAGGTCGGTTTTCGCGACTACGAGACGTTCGCCGACGATCGTCACCTCATCATCTACGGCCAGCGCACCAACGACGACCGCGTGGCCTTTGGCGGACGAGGCGCGCCATACCACTTCGCCTCAACGGTGGAAGAGCGATTCGATCTGAACCCCAAGGTCTTCACCCTCCTCGAGTCAACGCTCCGCGAACTCTTTCCTTCACTCTCGGGCGACGTCTCGCACCGCTGGGGAGGACCCCTAGCGATGCCGCGCGATCTCTCGCCTTCGGTACTGGTCGACTATCCGACCGGACTCGCGAGCGCCGGCGGGTACACCGGTGACGGCGTGGTGATGAGCTACCTCGCCGCGAACTGCCTCGCCGATCTCATCAGCGCGCCCGGCGCCGAAACGTCGTTCACTACGTTGCCCTTCGTGCAACACCGGAGCAAACGCTGGGAAGTCGAACCCCTGCGCTGGATGGGAATCAACGTGGGTCTCGGGTTGGCGGCGTGGGCCGATCGCGTCGAGCGAAGAAAGAACCAAGAGAGTCGCGCCAGTCACTGGCTCGACCGACTCTTCAATCAGTTCCCTCCCTAATGCAGGATGTTCACCGCTCGAGCCGCCACGATGGAGATCGTGATGAGCGACGCGATTGACTCACCCAAGAAGAGCGCTTTGGCTCGGGGCGACAACGGCATAGCATCAGCCGGCGCAAAGCTCGTGCCGTTGGCGAACGACGTGTAGAGATAGTCGAAGAACTGTGGGCGCCAGTCGGGCGGCGCCAACTTCGGATTCTCCATCTGCGGAAATTGAATGTCGGGCATCAGCGAGTTGGAACCCGCTCGCCGTTGTGGGCCACCCCGATCCATCTCCCAGAGCCACAGTCCGAAGACGATGACGTTGGTCAACCAGATCGAGACCGCCGAGAAGATCAACTGGCGACCTTGGGACACTTGCGAGTTCAAGAGGCGGTCCACGAGCAGCCCGACGGAGGTCATGTTGGCCACCGTCACCAGGGCAATGAGGCTCACGCAGAGATTCCGCACCCAGGGCGCGTCGTCGGCGTGACGGTGTCGTCTCGCCGACAGCGGGATGAGCGGCAAGATCACCAGGATCGGCAGCAGCCATTTGGGCCCAATGGCGAGTCGACTGGGCAGCAGCACGAAGAGCCCCGCGCAGACCAAAAGGGCCAACGAGGCCGGCCAGTGAGGTTCGGAGTGTTCGTCTGTCATGAATTGACCTAACTGAGCGTGGCTTGTGAGAGCGACGTGAGGTTGCGAGGAATCAACAAGGTAGGAATGCTCTTGCTGGTGAGAAGCTTGTCAATCGAGGCGAGAGGGATCGCCTTCACGTCCGTCGGCGTGGCGATGTGCACCGGCTGATTGTACGACGACACCGTCACGCTCAACGTCGTCGTGGTGTGCGCTGATTTCACCGTGACGCTGCTCATGGAAACCTCGCCCTGGCTTCCCACCGTGATGGACCAGAGAACGGAACCGAGCACCGACGTGGTGGACGAACCGAAGAGATTCGTGAGGGCGACGTGGTTACGGTAGAGGACGTAGGTCGTCGAGTAACCGCTTTTACTGATGGTCTCTTGAAAGCCCGTGATGAGTTTGATGTCGGGCTTGGTCAACTCGAGCGCGACGCCAAACAGCGCTGGAGACTTCAGATTCGCGTCCTGCCAGGGTCCACTGGACTGCGCGGCGGAACGCGCGTAGAGATGATTTTTGACCAGTCGAAGTTCTATCGCGGCCGCTGAGACGACCGCGGGGATACTGACGACGGCGTCCACCTCGTTGGCCGTGAAGTTCACGGCGACGTTGGCGCTGAGGACGAAATTTGTTCCAGTCGAAAGGTGCACGACCAGCTTCGCCGACGAGGGCGGATAGCCGTTCAGGACCAAAGGATCCTTCGCAAGACCGGCGGGATTCGAATCGGTCGCGGCGAGAACCACGCCAGTTGCGGTAAGTGCGAGGGCGACGGCGGCGAGCGCGAGGGCCATGAGGCGCTTCTTTACTGCCATTTCACCACCCTACCGTTTCGTCTTCGAAGAACCTAAGGGTGCGACGTTAAGGGTTCCGATAAGAGTTCGAGCAGTAACTCGTGTGAGATGTTGCGCCCGCTCGCGATGAAGCCAACGCGCGACGTTTCGTCATCCACACGATTGGCGGCGATCGCCGCGTAGGACGCCGCGGCCGAACCTTCCATCACGAGCCCGTTGTTCTCGGCGATCTCGCGAACCGCTCGGCGGATCTCTACTTCGGGCACCAGCACGAGGTCGATTCCGCTCTTCGCGACGATTTCATTGGTGATGGCGCCATCGTCGCCACCGCCGGCGAGCCCGTCGGCGATCGTTGGGTGGTGAACGACGTCAGCCATCGTCGCGCCGCGCAGTACGTGATAGAGCGCCGAGCTCTCCTCGGGCTGGACGCCCGTCACGCGAATATCCGAACGGCCCTGCAGGTCGCGCGAGAGCAGCGTTCCCGATATCAGACCGCCGCCGCCCACCGACACGACGACGTGTTCGATCTCGGGTGCTTGGCGCAACATCTCGTCAAAGACCGTGGACTGACCCGCGATGACGTCACTGTCGTTGAACGGAGAGATGAATCGGATGGCCCTCGTGTCGGCGAGGTCTTTTGCGTGTCCCTGGGCTTCGTCGTAGGAAGAGCCGAACTGAATGAGTTCGATGTCGTAGGTGGAGAGCTTTTTCACCTTGGCGACCGACGCGTTCTGCGGTACGACGACGGTGGCGCGCACATCCAAGAGCATCGACGCGTGCGCGATGCCCAGACCATGGTTACCGGCGGAGGCCGTGATGACCGCGCCGCTTGGATCGTCGCGGTGTGCCGCGGAAACGGCCGCGAGGGCGCCACGGATTTTGAACGATCCCGTCACTTGGAGACTCTCGAGCTTGACGAAGACTTTTCTCCCGTGCACGAGGATGGTGACCGTCGGCGTGGGCTCTAGGTAGTGGCCCATGATCTCACGGGCGCGCTCTAGTTGTTCGTTCGTTGGGGGCGACACGTGACGAAGCATCTCGTTCAGCCTACTTTCAACTTTTTTAACCCTTTTGTACTCTCAAGTAAGGTCAACCGGTGCACACGATTCTCGGCGTGGTGGTCGTCGCGACGCTCGCGTACGTGGGCACGATGGTCGACAACTACTTCGCCTTCGCGGCGCAGCTCGTGGCCACCGAGCGTGATCGATTCCGTCGCGTGAGTTGGGCCCAGGCACTCGGGGTCGCGTCGATGATCGCGCTGGCGGGAGGGCTCGGTTCACTGCTCACCCCGATACCCGTGCGCTGGATCGGCGTACTGGCCGTGGCGCCCTTTTGGTTCGCGTGGCACTCGTGGCGCCATCGAACAGCGCCGCGCGAGCAGTTCCGCCGCGGTGCCCTCACGACGTACGTCATGACGTTCGCGCTGGGCGGCGACAATCTGGCGGTATGGATTCCACTGCTTCGCGCCAACGGCTTCGCGCACGCAATGGTGACGATCGCCACGTTCGCATTATTGGAGATCGTCTTTCTCTTGAGTGCCCAACGCCTCGCGACGCACCCTCGTGTCGTGAACTGGGGCAACGAACACGCGGCGACGTTCATGCCCTACGTGTACGTGTTCCTCGGGGTGCTGATCTTGATCGAGTGTCACACGATCTAACGCTGAACCGTGAATTTCACGTGCTTCGACCGGTAGCGTGGTCGTCATGGCACAAAGTGGTGCGCAACGAACTTTGCGCCGTCTCACGGTCATCGTGGCCATTCAGTGGATGGGCGCGACGCTCGGACTACCCCTCCTTCCCCTCTACTTAGAGCATCGCGGCGGCACGCCGGCGGTCATCGGCATCATCCAGTCGATGTTCTTCGTCGCGGGTGTACTCACGCAGTTCGCCTTTGGCCATCTCGCCGACCGATTCGGCCGACGCCGCATCCTCGTTGGCAGTCTCGTCACCTACGGTCTCGCGAGCATGACCTTTCTCCTGCCGGTCAGCGCGCCGTGGTTAGCGTTGACGAGGGCGTTTCAAGGCGCCGCCGCGGGGGCGATCGAGGTCGCCTCGTTGTCGGCCGTGGCCTCGCTCTTTGCGGAGTCCGAGCGGGGTCGCGCCGTCTCTCAAATTTTCGCAGCCCAACTGTTCGGCCTGGCGATTGGGCCAGTCGTCGGTGTCGTGGCGTCGGTCAACGACCTCGGATGGGCCTTCTTCGTGACGGGCATCGTCAGTCTCTGCGCGGCCCTCGTGGCGATGAAGACCAACCTCGGTGACGTTGCCTTCGACCCGACACCGTTACCGAAGATGCAGTGGAGTTCGCAACTCACGGGTGCCCTCATGTCGGCGGCAGCGTCCGGGCTCGCGATCGGTGTCTACGAAACGTGTTGGAGTCTTCTCATGCACGCGCACCACGCGAGCACGCTTCAGATTCGTCTCAGTTGGACCTTCTTCGGTCTGCCGTGGATCGTGCTCTACCGATTCGGAGGTTGGCTCGCCGACCACGCGAATCGACGCATCATCGCGCTCTCGGGACTCTTGAGCGGTGCCTTCTTTCTTGCCCTCTACCCCCATATTCACAACAACAACTTGATCTTGGTGCTCGGATCGTGCGAATCGATCGGCGCGTCACTTTCGGTTCCGTCGATCTCGTCGCTCATGAGCCAAGGCGCGGTCCATCGTGAGCTCGGTCGTCGTCAGGGTCTCTACACCATGTCCAATACCGCGTCGTTGGCCATCGCCGCGGGCGTGTCGGGATTCCTCTTCACCATCGACTCGGCACTCCCCTTTTCGTTGCTCGCGCTGATCTCGGCGTTACTCGCGCTGACGACGTTGTTCTGGTGGCGAAACGTGAATGGCCACGTCAGAGCGGAACTGGCGACCTAGAGCTAGAACGTGCGGCGCTTTCGCGCCGCACGTTCTAGCTTCTGGTTTGAAGTCGAACTACGACTTCCAGATTTGGTCCCATCGTGAGGAGCCACCGTCGGGACTAAGGCATCGCGTGGTGCCGTCGGCCGCAGTACCCGAAACCCAGTTCTGGACGTTCTTGCGCGCGGCGGTAGCCGAGACCAAGGTGTCCATCCACAGGTAGGGGAACACCCTCGCGAACTGGGTGTTGACCGTTTCCCAGGACGCCTTCTGCAACGCCGAACCCGGCGACGCGGCGAGGGCTCGAAGCATCGAGTTCTCGACCGTGACGTCTGCCTGGTGAGCGAAGTTCACGGCGCCGGCGATATTGGTGCCAGCGGGAAGTGCAGGCATGCCGAGTCCGCCCACGGCCGGCGAAGCCGTCGCGCTCAGGGATAGGAACCATACGTAGTTGAGCGAAGGGTCCACTCCACCGAACTGATTCCACGTCGAGCAGTCGTACTGGCCGTAGATCACGTTGTTGATCAACGTGCTCTGGACCAATTGGCGCTGGGTCACCGTGATGCCCACGGCGGCGAGCTGCTGCTGGAAGAAGGCGAAAGCCTGGTTGGCCGACGAGTTGCCCGACACGGTGTCGATGACGAAACTAACCTTCGACACGCCTTTCGCCGACTTGTACGCGTTGACCAACGCCTTGGCTTTCGCGGGGTTGTACGCCGGATAGCCCGGGTTGCGGTAGAACGGCGACGTCTTTCGATAGATACCGTCGGCGACCGCGCCGACGCTCCCGTCGATGACCTTGAAGTAGGTGGCGCGGTTGATGGCCATCGCGCACGCCTTACGGATCGTCACATCGTTGACGACGGGCTTCAACGTGGTGTCCCACTGCAAGGTTGAGGGGTTTACCGCACCCAACGTGCCGAGGTAGTCAGTTTCTTGCACCAGCGTCGGCGGCGCGTTTTTGCTCGCCGTGTACTGGGTCGTGCCCGGCGTGTAGTACGGCAAGGTTCCAGGAACACCCTGAGCGGCGAACTCGCCCGCCCAGCAGAAGTACTGATTCAAGGTGCTCGTCGTGTTCATGATGAGGCAGTTCACCGACGGGTCACGCGGGGCGTCAATGTCCGTCACGTAGGAGATGCCCTTCATCTTCTTCAACGCGGCGATCTGGGCCCCCGCCTGTTGGAGGATCACGTCGACCCCGCCGCTCTGCAACGCCTGGTTGCGCGACGCGTCGTCGACGATGGTCTTGAAGTTGATAGCGCTCAGGTAGGGCAACCGGCGGCCCGAGCCGTCCTTGCGCCAGTAGCCCGTGTTCTTCGTGAACTGCGACTCGACGCCGACCTGCCACGACTTCACTTTGAACGGACCCGTGCCGATGGGGCTACCCGTGTAGGTCGACACGAACGACGTCGGGTGGGCCATGTAGGCGATCTGCTGCTCAGCAAGAGTGACCGGGAAAGCCGAGAAAGGAATGACCATGTTGTAGGCGACGGTGTAGGCGTCGACCGCGGTCACCGAGGCGATGATGGGCTGGACCGCGAGCCCGACCGTGGCGTCCTTCTGGGCGGCAGCAAAGTTTGCTACGCAGACCGCGGCGTTGAAGGGGTCGCCGTTGGTGAACTTGACGCCCTGGCGCAACGCGATCGTCCACACCGTGTAGTCGGCGTTGTGCGTCGCCGACAGCGCCAACATGGGCAGGGCGACCTTGCCGCTCAGGGACATCACGAAGAGCGGGTCGTAGAGGGCGTTCGCGACGCAGAAGCCTGAGACGTCCATCTTGCCCTGCGAACCGTTAAAGACGTGGTAATTGGGAACGTCAGAGATCAATCCGACGGTCAACGAGCCACCGAGCTTCGGCTTGTTTTTGTTGACTCCAACGGTGGCCCCCGCGACGTTGGCGAGCAGCCCGTCTACGACGGAACCGGCCATGGCAACACCACCAAGAGTGGCCGCTGAATGTGTAAGGAACGAACGACGATCGAACGTTGACGACATCTTTGTCCTGCTTTCCCCCGGAGAACCCCCCCTTGGGTTTCTCCACTGCGCGAAACTTAGCAAGAAAGGCCCTACTAGCCAGTACACCCTGTAAAAGTAGGGCGGGGAAAATTACTTCAGGACCCGGGCGGAGGGAGGGCCGCCCGGATCCTGAAAAACGGGGCAAAACAACGTTCACTTCGTGGGCTTGCCGGCACCCATCGGTCCCTACAGGAACTCCGCCGAGAAGAAAAACACTTTTTTCTTCACCGAGGAGTGAATCACGGGACCTTCTCTCATCTTTTGACGAGTACTGCTTCCTGATGTCAAACAGTTTGACGCAGCACTTTGTGCTGGCCATTGGATGAGGATAAGAAGCCCCTAAAACCGTGATTTGTTTACTTGACAAGAAATCATTTTCAAGACCCCTTCGGGCTCATGACGTTTCGGGCATACTGGGCGCGTGCGACTGGCGCTTCACAGGGTCGCGCAGGGGACAGTATCTATCAAGGAGGACCACAAACGTGGCGTCAACTATCGATTCGCGCGATGGGTCGTCGGGCGACCCGGCGTTTCACATCGAGCAACGTGGCATTGACTTCGTTCCAGAGACGGAACGCTGGGCAACGCCGAGGAATATAGGGGCTTTATGGGCCGGCTCGGCTATAAACGTCGAATACTTCATCTACGGCGCACTGTTGATGGGTTTTGGCTTCAGTTTCTACACTGCCCTGAGCATCATCATCATTGGCAACCTCTCCTTCTTCCTCCTCGGACTTGCGTCGTTGCAGGGTCCCGAAACAGGGACGACGGCCTTTACGATCTCGCGAGCCGCCTTTGGTACGCAAGGGTCGCGAGTCGTCAGTTTCTTCAACTGGATCACCCAGTTGGGATTCGAGACCGAGGGATTGATCCTCATCGTCGGGGCCACGATCGTCCTCTTTCAAATGGCGGGTCTTCACGTCTCGAGCCCGCTGAAAGTGGTCTTTATCGTGCTCGCGGCCGCGATACAGGCGGTGATGCCGTACTTCGGTCACGCCACGATGGTCAAGGTTCTTCGCGCGTTGATCATTCCCTTCGGCGCCATCTTCGTGCTACTCGCCGTCTACGACTTGAAGCACGGTTCGGCGAACTTCAAGGGCAGCCCCTTCGCGAACTGGGAACTCTACACAGCGGGCATCGCCTTCACGATCGCGCTCTCGGGCCTCGGTTGGACCGAGTGCGGCAACGACTACACGCGCTACTTGCCACGTGACGCGAAGAAGAGCTCCATCGTCGGCTGGATCTTCGTCAGTACGGCGATTCCCGAGATCATCATGATGGTCCTGGGCGCCGCGACGTTCACGTTCCTCAACTCCCCCGCGCAGTTCGCTGCGTGGAACGGCGCGAACCCCTTCGAAGCCCTGCACGGCCAGCACTTCATACCCAGTTGGGTGATCGTCTTGTTCTTGTTGTTCGCCATCGTGCAACTCTTTGGCATCAACTCGCTCGACCTCTACTCCTCGGGCGTATCGCTCCAGGCCATGGGACTGCGGCTCAAGCGCTACCAGGCGGTGGTGTTGGATTCCATCCTCGCCTGCGCGTTGACCATTTGGGCCGAGTTTCAGTCGACCTTCTCGCTCTACATGAAGGAGTTCGTCGGGGTCATCATTGTCTGGATCGCACCGTGGTTCGCGATCATGCTCGTTGACTGGATGATGCGCAAGTATCGCTACAACGCCGCCGAACTCCAACGACGCGATAGCGGAAGCCTCTACTACTCCGGCAGGAGTGGCGTCAATTGGAACGCCATCATCGCCTTCGTCGTGGGACTCGTCTGCGCGACCCTCGCGTTCTCCAAGGCGCCGCCGCCGGTAAACTTCCCGTTTCACTGGATGACACCGGTGTCGAATCACTACGGGGCCGCGTGCGGGGCCAAGTTGGTGCACGGCCTCTGCACGTACGGTTGGTACGGCGGCGCGGACTTCTCGGTGCCGACGGGCATCATCATCGCCGGCCTCGTGTACTTCGTCCTAGAGAAACTGACGGGCAACGTCAAACGACAGGTGGAGCGCCAACAAGAGCTCGAGACGACGCGGTAACGATTCGATCACGGTGCACCCCGAGCCGGGCACGTGCCCGGCTCGGGGTGCACCGTGGCGTTCAGCCGTTCCAATCTTCGATGAGTCCACCCGACCCATCGGGACGAAACACCGGAATCGAGCCCAATGCTCGCACCATTGCGGCGTCGTCGCCGAGGGCCGTGCGCCACAGTCCCGCTTCGGTCACCAGCGTGCCGATCGTGACAATATTGGCCCCGACACCTCGTAACAAGCGCAACGACGCGCCGGTCGACGCGCCGGTCGAGATGACGTCATCGACGATCGCGACGCGCTTTCCATCAACGTCGGTGATGCGCGCTCGGTCGAAGAGCAGTCGCTGCTCGGCGTCAGTCGTGATCGACCTCACCCGTTCGGTGACGGCGTCGGCGAGGTGGATCTTCGGGGTCTTGTGCAAAACCACGTACTGGTCGAGTCCGAGGTGGCGCGTCACTTCAACGGCGAGGGGAATGCCCATGGTGGCGACCGTGGCGACGACGTCGAGGTCGTAGGGCGCGAGTACTTCGGCTAACTCTTCGCCCGCCTTGGCCATGAACGAAACGCCCATGTCGACGGTGATGAGTAGCGCGAGGGCCAGGTTCTCATTCAACGAGACGACGGGTAGGTCGACTCGCTGCGTTCCAATGTCGACGGAATACGTTCCCCTGGTCACGGTGCTGGAGCATACTGAGTCTGTGGCGAACCCCAGAGCACCGTTGGACGTCGCAGTGGCGACGACGATGCTCGAGGTGGCCTACGACGAGGCGCTCCTTGGCCTGAGCGAGGGCGGCATCCCCGTCGGCGCGGCACTCTTTACGCGTGACGGCACACTGCTCGGTGCGGGCCACAACCGTCGCGTGCAAGAAGACGACGCCTCGGTGCACGCCGAGACGGACGCGTTTCGAAAAGCTGGTCGTCGTCGCGACTACCCCGAGTGCGTCATGGTCACGACGTTGTCACCGTGTTGGTACTGCTCAGGACTCGTGCGCCAGTTCAACATCGGTGCGGTCGTCATTGGCGAGGCCGAGAACTTCCACGGGGGCCACGAGTGGCTCAAGGAACTCGGCGTCGAGATCGTCCTTCTCGACGACCCCGAGTGCACGCAACTGCTGTCGACGTTCATCGATGCTCACCCCGAGCTCTGGCACGAGGACATCGGGCTCTAGGCGCTAACGCGCCGGCGGTCCGAAGAGTCGGTCCCCCGCGTCGCCGAGGCCGGGTGTGATGTAACCCACGTCGTTCAACTCGGCGTCGAGCGCGGCCGCGACGATCTTTATCTCGGGGTGGCGAGACAACACGAAGTCGACACCGGGCTGCGAAGCGATGAGACAGAGCACCGTGATCTCGCCGGCTCCGCGTTCGCGAAGCATCTCGAGGACGCAGTCGAGTGAGCCACCAGTAGCGAGCATGGGGTCACAGATCACGACGTGCACGCCCTCGAGCGACTCGGGGAGACCATCGAGGTAGACGTCGGGCATCAGCGTGACTTCGTTTCGGCGCAGTCCCACGAGACACACGCGGTGCAGTGGCAGCACCTCTTGCACCGCAGGACTCATGCCGAGTCCTGCACGCAGGATTGGCACGATCAGGTACTCCGAGTCGATGCGCAGCGCGGGCGCCCCCTTCGTGACCGGCGTGTCGACCGTCGTCTTGGCAACGGGCGTTTCACGAAAAGCCTCGTAGGCCACGAAACGAGAGATCTCTCCCGCCAGGCGCAAGAAGTCGGCGTTCGTCGTCCGGACGTCTCGAAGTTGACGGACTTTGTCGGCAACCACGGGATGTTCAAGGACGAGTAGTGAATCCACGAGGTCACACTACGCCGGATTGAATTTCCCTCGCCGACGTGACGAGGGGCGGACGGCATTAACGAAAGAGGTGGCACGGGCGAAATTAGACACTCGAGCGACTCTTCGTCCTAGACTCCCGACCCAAGGAGGCGACGATGCAATGTGGGGCGTGCCGGGGAGAGACTCCAAGCGATAAGCCGTTCTGCGCAAACTGCGGAGCGCGCGTGGCGCCACTGTGCGCGTCCTGTGGCGCCCAGATCCTTGAGGGTAAGCCCTTTTGCGCTAGTTGCGGATCAGCTGTTTCTCTCTCGCCATCTTCTGTCATCAACACCGACGCGACACGTGGGTCCGAATCGTCGAGGGTTGACGCCTCCGTGGAATCGGTAGCCGAGCGTCGGCTGTGCTCGGTATTGTTCGTCGACCTCGTTGGTTTCACGCCGATGGCCGAGTCACGCGATCCTGAACACGTTCGAGAGTTGCTCACGCAGTACTTCGATCGAGCACAGCGAATCATTGATCGCTACGGGGGCACCGTCGAGAAGTTCATCGGTGACGCCGTCATGGCGGTATGGGGCGCACCCGTCGCCAACGAAGACGACGCGGAGCGTGCGGTTCGTGCCGCGCTCGACCTCGTGGCGTCGGTCACTGAACTCGGCAACGATACTGGCCTCGACGGACTTCGAGCCCGTGGCGGCGTCGTCACTGGTGAAGTGGCCATCACGATCGGCAAAGTGAGCGAAGGCATGGTGCTCGGCGATACCGTTAATTCGGCGTCTCGAGTGCAGAGCGTGGCCGAACCCGGAACGGTGCTCGTGGACGAATCCACGTGGCGCGCCGCGTCGGGCGCGATCGCCTTTGACGAAGTTGGTGCGCTCGACCTCAAGGGCAAGTCCGTCACCATAAAAGCGTGGAGGGCTCTTCGAGTCGTCGCTCAGCGAAAGGGGTTAGGCCGGGCGGAGCGACTCGAGCCCCCCTTCGTGGGACGCGAAGAAGAGATTCGGCTCATCAAAGACCTCTTGCACGCCACCGCTCGCGAACAGCGAGCTCGATTGGTGTCCGTCACGGGCATCCCCGGTATCGGCAAGAGTCGGCTCTCCTGGGAGTTCCTCAAGTACGTCGACGGATTAGCCGACGACGTCTACTGGCATCAGGGCCGCTCGCGCGCGTACGGCGAGGGCAGGACGTTTGGCGCACTCGGTGAGATGGTTCGAATGCGCGCGGGAATACTCGACGTCGAAGACGCCGCGTCAGCACTCGAGAAGTTACGCGCTTCACTCGACCAGTTCGTCCCGGACCCTGAAGAACGCCAGTGGCTCGAGCCACGTCTCGCCCACCTCCTCGGTCTCGGTGACACGTCGACGAGCGACCGCGAAGAACTCTTCTCGGCGTGGCGAAGGTTCTTTGAACGCATTGCCGCCGTGGGACTGACGGTGCTCGTCTTCGAAGACCTTCAATGGGCCGACGCCGGGCTCATCGACTTCGTCGAGTCGATTCTCGAATGGTCGAAGAACTTTCCACTTCTCATCGTCACGCTCTCACGACCAGAGTTAATGGAGCGGCGCCCCTCGTGGGGCGCGGGGCTCCGTAACTTCACGTCGTTGCATCTTGAACCTCTCTCTGAGCTCGCGATGCGTGAACTACTCGACGGGTTCGTTCACGGACTCCCCCGTACCGTGTCCGACCAAGTTCTCGCGCGCGCCGAGGGCGTGCCGCTCTACGCGGTGGAATCCATTCGCATGTTGGTGGACCGGGGTGTCCTGATCCAGTCCGATGACGGTTACCGCGTCGAAGGCGACTTCAGCACACTCGAGATACCCGAAACGCTCCACGCGCTTATTGCGTCGCGACTGGATTCGCTTCCACCGCGTCAACGGGTGCTCCTCCAAGACGCCGGCGTGGTGGGATCGACGTTCTCGATCGAGAGCCTGCGAGTCGTCAACGGCGCCAGCGCCGAAGAGCTCGAGACGGAACTTCGCGACCTTGTGCGAAAAGAGTATGTCTTCGCCGACAACGATCCGCGCTCGCCCGAACGCGGGCAGTACGGCTTCGTCCAAGGCGTGATCCGAGAGGTTGCCGTGGGAACGCTGGCGCGTCGAGACCGTCGAGCGAAGCACCTCGCCATCGCGCGCTACGCGGAGTCCCTGCACGACGAAGAGTTGGTGGGCATCGTCGCCGCCCACTACCTTGAGGCCTACCGAGCAACACCGGAAGAACCTGATAACGACCAGCTCGTTCCACTGGTGCTCGAATGGCTGGAACGAGCCGGTCAACGTGCCCTTTCGCTTGGTTCGCCCGAGCAAGCCGCCGTCTTTTTCACTCAAGCCCTGGAACTCACGGTCGACGATCGCGTGAGAGCGACGCTCCTGCAACGCGCGAGCGAAGCCGCCAGCCGTCTCCAGCAGACTGCGCAGTGCGTTGACTACCTTGAGCAAGCGATCGCGATCTACGAATCACTCGGTGACGTGAACGCCGCGAGCGGCGCCATCGCGCTGATCGGGTACCAACTCTCCTTCCTCGGTCGCGCGAGCGAAGCCGTCGAGCGTTGTGAGCGAGCTTTCGAACTCATCGGCAACGGGGACACCCTCGTGCGGGCCCGTCTCGCCGACACCATCGCGGGCGTGCTGTGTCACGGCTCAGAAGTGAAGCGAGCGCTCGAGTGGTGCGAGATAGCTCTCAGCCTCGCCGAGGAGTTGGATGACAGTGTCCTTCTGGCGAGTGCCATCGGCGCGCGATCGCTAGCACTTTTCACCCTCGGGCGACACCGAGAAGCAGTCATGTTGGGCCGCGGGATGGCGGCCATTGCCGATGAAGCCGGTGCCTTGTTTGAACAGGCGCGAGCCCGAACGGGACTCAGTCTTTATATGTTGCCGGACGATCCTCGCTCGATGCTCGTCACGGCAGCCGAAGCAGTGGAGTTCGCGCGACGAGGGGGCCGACGCGGAATTGAGATCACGAACCTGTTGAACATCGCCGAGACGTCGCTCTACCTCGGCCTTTGGCACGAGACACGCACCGCTTTCGAGGAACTCAAGCAGCGTGAACTCGTAGCGTGGCACAGAGAGTGGATGTTTGGCCTCGAAGCCGTGCTCGTGGCCATGAGCGGCGACTCCGAGCACGCCCACGAGCTACTCGCGCTCGGCCTTCGAGAGATCGAGGTGTCGGGCGGAGACGGCGACACCCAGCTGGCTTCGGAAACCACGCGCCTCACTTCAATGGCATTCACGTCGCTCGCCACGAACGACCTACCCAGTGCGTATCGTGACGCGAAGCGTGCGGTCGAACTTGATCCCATGGGTATTAACAGCACCGCCGCCTTAGGCATCGCCGCGCGTGCCGCGCTCTGGCTCGGTCAAACCGATGACCTACGCGAGTTGCTCGCGGCCATGCAACGACTTCGCGGGCGCGCTTCGGCGGCGCAGCGTCGCACCACCGAAGCGGGCCTTGCGGCCCTGGAAGGTCACGTCGATGAGGCGGCGGACATCTACGTCGACGCAATCGAACAGTGGCGCAATGTCGACAGCGTTCTCGACCTCGCCTTGAGCGAACTGGACCTCGTACTCGTGTTGGGCGCCGATCATCCCAGCGCGACGGTCGCCAAGGAAGCGCGCGACATCTTCGTCCAGATCGGGGCCGCCACGATGCTCGACCGCCTCAACCAGGTGACTGACGCCACCGCCGAGTGAGAAAAACAGAGACACGCGTCGCCATTAGTCTTTAGCAACGGTGCTCGCAGGTGCGTCAGCCACGCTGGCGATCTGGGTGCAAGGAGGAGGAGGGTGTCAATGATGTTCCACACTGTTCTTGTGGGAGCCGACGATTCACCGACCGCCCGTCGCGCGGTCGAAACTGCGGTGGAGATCGCTCAGATGTCGTCGGGCCAACTCCACATAGTGTCCGCGTTCGGAGCCAAGTCGTACGGCACCACCTCGCCGGAGACGTCGTTCAAGAGCGTTGCCGTTGAAGGCGACATCGAGGATCTTCTCCAGGTGCTTTCGTTCATCGCGACAAAACAGGGCCTCGAGCCGGTACTGCACGCCGTCAAGGGTGACGCGGCCGACGCCTTGATCAAGACGGCCGACGAGATCGAGGCTGACCTCGTGGTCGTGGGCAATCGTGGCATGAAGGGCGTGCGTCGAGTGCTCGGCAGCGTGCCCAACACCGTGGTGCACGGCGCTAACTGTTCGGTTCTCATCGTCGACACTACGGAGTAAATCGCCGCCGTCCCCAAGCGGCCCGCTCCGCGTACCGGCCGCACGTGACACACGAGTCGGTAGAATTGCTTAATGTCTTCTTCCCTTTCGGACCGCTCCACGCGCGTTCGAGAGAGTGATTCGAATCCCCTAGGCGGCGTGACCTCGAAGTACCCGGGTCCGCGCGCACAGATTTCGCGGGATCAAAAACTGCCGTGGTGGCGACGCGTCCTTCCCGTCATCGCGTCGCATCGCGCAACCTTTATCTTCGCGATCGGTCTCTCGTTCGTGAGTTTGATCTTTCAGGTCCTCGTCCCCAACATGCTCAGTGGCGACATCGACAACACGTTGGAGAAACACCTTCATTCACTGCACGGTGACGTCATCGCCATCGTGATCGTCGGGCTCCTCGCGGGCGTGACCGGCATCATCTCGCGCCAGTACGTCTACGCGACGGCCTACAACGTCGAAGCCGACCTGCGCTCGCTGATCTACGAACACCTCACGTGGCTCTCGTTCAGCTTCTACGACCGCGTCCAGTCCGGTCAACTCATCAGCCGAGCCAACAGCGACATCCGCAGCGTCCAGATGTACTCCACTTTCGCGCCTCTGATCGTCGTGCAGTGCTTCATTGGCATCATCGCTTTTGGCTTCATGCTCTTCATCAACTGGAAGCTGGCGCTGCTCGCGATGATCGTCATGCCGATCTTGTACGTCGTCGGGATCAAGATGCGAAAGGTCATGTTCCCGATCTCGTGGATAACCCAAGCACGCTTGGCCGAAGTCGCGACGGTCGTGGACGAGAACGTGAACGGTGTTCGCGTCGTGAAGTCATTCGCCCAGGAAGAAGCGGAGATCAATCGCCTCGCCGACGCGGCCGAGCGCGTCGCGTGGGCCTACATCAAAGACGCCAATATCCGGGCCGTCTGGTCGCCGTGGGTCCAGAACCTGCCGCAGCTCGGTCTCGCCCTCGTCCTGTTCTTCGGTGGATGGATGGTCTTGCAAGGGGACCTCAAGATCGGTCAGATCCTCGCGTTCAACGCGTATCTCTTGATGCTCCAGGCGCCCTTCATGATGCTCGGTCAGCTGGTGATGATGGGCCAGCGCGCCAAAGCCAGCGCCGAGCGTATCTTCGAAATCTTGGATGAGACCCCCGACGTCGTCGATCGCCCCGGCGCGTTCGACCTCGTCGACGTCAGAGGCGCCATCGACTTTCATCACGTGAGATTCACCTACGGCAACGGCGTGGAGATTCTCAGTGACTTCGATGCCCACGTCGCGCCCGGCGAGACCGTCGCCATCGTCGGACGTACGGGTTCGGGAAAGTCCACCGTCGCTCGACTCATGACGCGCTTCTACGACGTCACGGAGGGCGCCATCTCCATCGACGGCCACGATCTTCGAGATCTCACGTTACACTCACTTCGTGAGAACGTGGGCGTCGTCCTCGATGAACCCTTCCTCTTTTCGGTGTCGATCCGTGAGAACATCGCCTACGGCCGACCCGACGCCACCCTCGAAGAGGTCGAGGCCGCGGCCCTCGCGGCGAACGCGGACGAGTTCATTATTCGCCTACCCGAGGGCTACGACACGGTGGTCGGCGAACGGGGCTACACCCTGTCGGGGGGCCAGCGTCAACGCATCGCCATCGCTCGGACGTTGCTGCTCAATCCCCCCATTCTGATTCTCGACGACGCGACGAGTGCCATTGACGTCCACGTGGAGTCGGGGATCTACGAAGCCCTGAGGGGTCTGCTCACCCAGCGCACCACTATCGTCATCGCGCACCGCATCTCCACCATCGCCCTCGCGAGCCGTGTGCTCTTGCTCGACGAGGGTCGCGTCATCGCCAGTGGCACCCACGATGATCTCATCGCGCGGGTACCGCTCTACTCCGAGATCCTCGCCCAAGCCACCGGCGGAGAGCGGTCCTAATGGGTTGGGGCGGCGGTTTCGGTGGTGGCGGAGGCATGTTCGGCGGCAGCGCGTCCGCCGCGAGCGGTCGCGCCGGACTGCCCTTTGGGGGCATCCCCTCGGAGTTGATGGACGAGGCGACGAAGCTCCTCGCCAGTGAGCCCGAACACCCGAAATCCAACGTCCACTTCACGCAGCGCCCCAGCGAGAAGGAGCGCGAACGCCTGACGCTGCCGAACCTGATCAAGGTCTATCCCAAGTGGGTCGTCTCGGGCTCGCTCCTCGTCATCATCACGGCTCTCACTCTGCAGGCCGGGCCACTACTCACCGAATTCGCCATCAAGAACGGCATGGAGCCAGGTCATCGCGACCTCAAGGTCATCGCCGCGTGCGCGATCACCTATCTCGTCTTGGCGCTGGTGAGTGTCTACTTCCAGCGCCTGCAAGTGGACGTGACCGGAAAACTCTCGTCGCGCGTCATGCACGACCTGCGGATCAGGGTGTTCACGCACTTCCAACGACTCAGTCTCGACTTCTTCACCGACGAGAAGGCCGGTGTGCTGATGAGCCGCATGACCAGTGACGTGGAGAACCTGCAACAACTCGTCCAAGACGGCATCAGCCAGTTCGCCCTGCAGGGCCTGACGATGATCGTCATCACCGTCATCCTCTTCAAGACGAACGTCGAACTGGCCGCCTGGACGGTGCTACTCATCGTGCCGCTGCTCTTCGTGTTCACGGTCTGGTTCCACCAGGCCTCGGAGAAGGGCTACCTCCTCGCCCGCGACCGCATCGCGCTGGTCTTGGCCGACCTCTCGGAGTCGCTCTACGGCATTCGCGTCGTGACGGCCAACAACCGTCAAAAGCGCAACATCCGCAACCACCGTCACGTCGTGGGGGCGTACCGCGACGCCAACATCTACACGGGACGCGTCAACGCCATCTACGGACCCTCGACGCTCATGATCGGCATCCTGAGCCAAGCGCTGTTGCTCGGTATTGGTGGGCGAATGGTGCTGGACCACCAGTTGAACATCGCCTACCTCATCGCGTTCTTCTTGTATCTCAACCGTTTCTTCGCGCCCATTCAGTTGCTCGTTCAGCAGTACAACAGCCTGCAACAGGGCCGATCGTCAATCATCCGTCTCCGCGAACTCTTGGAGATCCCGCCCACGGTCGACGAGATTGCGAACGCCGTCACGTTGCCCGCGATCGAGGGCCGCATCACGTTCGAGAACGTGAGCTTTGGCTACAACCCTGACACGCTCGTCCTGCACGACGTCAACTTGGTCATCGAGCCCGGTGAGTCCGTGGCCTTCGTGGGGCCGACGGGCGCCGGTAAGTCCACCATGGCCAAACTCGCCAACCGCTTCTACGACCCCACGTCGGGACGCGTTCTCGTTGACGGCATTGACGTACGCACGGTGACGCTGCGCTCACTGCGCTCGCAGCTCGGGGTCGTTCCCCAAGAGCCCTTCCTCTTCGCTGGTTCGATTCGCACCAACCTTCGTTTCGGAGACCTTGACGCCACCGACGAGGACATCGAAACGGCCATCGACGTCGTGGGACTTCGCGAGCTCGTCGATCGACTGCCGGACGGACTCGACACCCCCGTGCACGAACGCGGCCAGACCCTCTCGGCCGGGGAACGCCAGCAACTGGCACTGGCACGCGCCTTTCTGGCGCGACCGCGCGTATTGATCTTGGACGAGGCGACCTCGTCGCTCGACCTACGAAGTGAAACCGTTATCGAGCGCGCCCTCGACCGACTCCTCGAAGGGCGCTCGGCCATCCTCATCGCGCACCGTCTCACCACCGCCCAGCGCGCCGACCGCATCGTGGTCATCGACGACGGCGGCATCGTCGAAATGGGTTCGCCCCGGGAACTCTTGAAATTGGGCGGCGCCTACGCCACCATGTACGACGCGTGGCTCGCCTCAGGCGGACGTGACGCGACGCGCGCGGGTGCCTAGAACATCCCCTTCACGGTTTCAATGAGCGTCGCGGCACTCTGACCGGGCATGGGTATGGGATGGACCTGGAGGTGCGTGACGCCAGCCGCTCGAAAGGCCGCGACGCGCTCTTCGACGTAGCTCTGGGGTCCACAGAGCGTCGTCAGTTCGAGGAACTCACTCGGCACCGCCGCTTCGGCCTCGTGTTTCTTCCCGGCGAGGTAGAGGTCTTGGATGATCTCGGCCTCCTTTTCGAAGCCGTAGCGAACAGCCAGTTCGTTGTAGAAGTTCTTGCCCTTGGCGCCCATGCCCCCTACGTAGAGCGCGACCATCGGGCGTTGAAGTTCTCGCAGCGCGGTGACGTCGTCACTTTCGCCAATGGCGAGGATCCCGCCGGCGTTGATCATCAGCTCGCCCAGGGCGGCCTCGCGCTTCGCTTGACCCGCGCGCAACGCTGCTCCCCACACGTCGGCGGCGCGCTCGGGGATAAAGAGGATCGGCAGCCAACCGTTCGCGATCTCGGCCGTCAACGCAACGTTCTTCTCCCCCAATGACGCGATCCAGATTGGAATCTCGCTGCGAACCGGGTGCGCGATGATCTTGAGGGGCTTGCCGAGGCCGGTCCCCTGCTCCGACGGTAGAGGCAACGTGAAGTTCTTTCCCTGGTGCACGAGTGGTGCTTCGCGCCTCCACACGTCGCGACAGATCTCGACGATCTCACGGGTTCGCCCGAGCGGGTTGGTGTAAGGAACCCCGTGAAATCCCTCGATGACCTGGGGACCTGAGGCGCCGAGTCCCAGATGAAAACGACCGTCGGAGAGCGCGTCGATACCGGCCGCGGTCATGGCAAGCAGCGTCGGGGTGCGGGTATAGATCGGCAAGATCGCCGCGCCGATGTCCACCCGATCGGTGAGGGCGGCCAAGTAGCCCATGAGCGAGGGACTGTCGAAGCCGTAGGCCTCGGCGACCCAGACGAGGTCGAGTCCGGCCTTTTCCATCTCCGCGACCTCACGCGCGGCTTGTTTGAAGCCGCCGGCGTAGCCCATCATCGTCGTAATCTTCATGGCTGACCTTTCACACGCTGAGTGTCACAGTATCTGACCTCGTGGCGCGAGAAAGACGTCACCTGGCCACACTCGTGGGTCCTGCGCACGTAATCTGGACAGTGAAAGCAACGGCGCTTTCCCATCACAAAGGCTGGTGGACCGTGGTCACGCGTCCTCACGAAGCACACCCTGACGAATTCAATCCGTGGCTTCACGTCACGTCCCTCATCGAAAAGGCCGGCGAACTCCTCGGCCTCGACGAGGGAATGATCCGACGCATCGTGACCCCCGAGCGAATCCTCGAAGTCGCGGTCCCGGTGCGCATGGACTCGGGCGAGATCGACATGTTCACCGGATGGCGCATTCAACACAACACGTCGAGGGGTCCCGGCAAGGGGGGCATTCGCTTTCATCCGAGCGTGAACGTCGATGAGATCGCGGCGCTCAGCGCCGACATGTCGATCAAGTGCGCCGTCGTGAACATCCCCTACGGCGGGGCCAAGGGCGGCGTGAAGGTCGACCCCTCGAATCTCTCGCACGCTGAACTCGAACGACTGACGCGTCGCTACGCCTTCGCCATCTCGCCCATGATCGGGCCCGACCGCGACATCCCCGCGCCCGACATCAACACCGACCCGCAGGTGATGAGTTGGATCATGGACACGGTGTCGATGTTGGCCGGACACAACATGCCCGGCGTCGTCACGGGAAAACCCCTCGCCATTGGCGGGTCACTCGGCCACGCGGGCTCCACGTCGCTCGGCGTGACGATCTGCACCATCGCGCTATTAAAGCAACTCAACCGAAGCCCCCAGGGCGAACGCGTCGTGATCCAGGGCTACGGGAAAGTGGGAGCGCCACTCATCAAACTCTTGAGTGAGCGCGGCATGATGATCGTTGGCCTCGCCGACATCCACGGCGCGATCCACGTGCCCGACGGTATCGACCACGAGAAGATGGCGCTGCACTTCAGTGAGGCCAAGTCCATCATGGGCTACCCCGGTAGCGAAGAGATCCACGCCGACGAGCTTTTCACCCTGCCGAGCGATATCGCCATTCCCGCGGCGCTGGGCGGCGTGATCACCGAGAAGGTCGCCGAGACCATGGCCGCGTCACTCATGGTGGAGGCGGCGAACGGCCCCACGACCGGCGAAGGAGCAGCCGTCCTCACGAGTCGCAACATTCCCGTCGTGCCCGACGTCTTAGCGAACGCGGGGGGCGTCGTGGCGTCGTACTTCGAGTGGGCCCAAGACCTCCAGGGCTTCATGTGGGAGGGCGAACTCTTTCGTCAACGCCTCGAAAAGACCATGCACGACGCCTTCGACTACATCTGGGAACGTCACGACCAGCTCAACGTGCCCTTACGCGACACCGCTCTCGTGGTGGGCGTTGAACGAATCGCCGAGGCGACCGAACTGCGCGGACTCTTCCCGTAATCCTCGAGCGAAGAACGTCTCCACACGGCGGAGCAGGAACATGATCCGCTTTTGAAAAAGGTGACGCACCACGGCGTTCACACTTTGGGACCTATCGCAGGTTGGGACAATCCGTGTGTAAAGGTTGAACGGTGGCGAGCGACGATTCTCAGAATGAGGAACTCGAGGCAGTCATCCGCGCGCTTCGTGAAGAGGTTGATCGGTTGAAGGCCGAAATTGCACGACTGCGATACGACCGTGACGAGAAGCCGCCCCACTACCTTTGAGCACGCGGGGGGTAAGTGACCCCTCAGGTCCAACGAAAAGAGCTTCCGCTTTCCAGTCTTGATCGACGACGAACGTTGGCTTTACTTGTCCCAGTGCCCCGGCGTCTGGCTGAGAATGCGCTCCACCTCGCTGGCCGGAACGGCCCGGGACATGAGGTAACCCTGACCAAGTTGGCAGCCCAACTGGCGTAAGCGCTCGTACTGTTCCGGGGTCTCGATCCCTTCGGCGAGCACGGTGGTGTGGAGTTTGTGACCAAGCGAGACGATCGCCTCGAGTAGCGTCCCCACCTGCTCACTTGGTTG
>Ga0182024_10002452_pt1 | contig 45887 bp, 37 predicted proteins | sample P32metaG_FD_120480 | JGI IMG/M metagenome (GOLD analysis project Ga0182024, IMG submission 120480) | Permafrost microbial communities from Stordalen Mire, Sweden - P3-2 metaG (Illumina Assembly) | ecosystem: Environmental > Terrestrial > Soil > Wetlands > Permafrost | place: Sweden: Stordalen... | reverse complement strand
TGATGTTGCTCCTTAACTCGCACAGGGCGTAGGCTCCGTTGTGCGAGCGAATATGCTTACAACTTGTCGCAGGCCTTGGTAAAGGCCCAGCAGACCAGCAGAAATCCACAACCGATGACTACATAAAATAGGTCGAGCATCTGAACTTACTCCGTTTCTTTGAAAAGCACTTCATATCCTGCCCGCCGAAGCTCCCGGGCCAGGATCTCATCGCGGCTCGGCCACCACCACCGCTTTCGTCCGCCCAGGACCACGATGGAGCCAGGACTTAGAACCGAAGTTAGCGTTTGCAGCTGGTCGCGGCATAGATAGATATTCACGCTGGTCTCCACCAAGCTCTGGCTTGCGATCACTCGAAAGCGGTTCTCATTGAACTCTATCAGCACCGGTGGACTTTCCAGAGGAAGCGGGTACGGCACCACTTGGGGAACCAACAGCGTAATCCGCGCGCCCAGACTGCTCGCCAAGCTTCCAGCCTCCTTCAACGCCGCCAGGGTTGATTTTACTGAAGTGAACACTACGGAGATGTTGAGTCTCCGTTCCGTTTCCTGGATTCGGGGCTCAGGAGGATGTCCTGTGGCCGGGATCAGGACTTTTTCGATCGCGAGTGACATATCCTTCCAACCTTCCACGTTCTGAGCATATTCAGAACAGTCTAAAGAAGTCATGGATAAGTCGTGAAGAAGTTATAAAGAATTGCGCATCCGGTTGCGTTATAGCATCTGACTGGCCGATCCAGCAAATAACACGTAAACCATTGAATCGGAGGGGGTTGTACGCACGCTGCCGGCCTCGGCAAATTACCTTGAGGCGGCGCCCTTGCGTGAAGGCACTCACTCACAGGCCAAACTAGCGGAGTACAGGCGCTAAGGTTTCCGCTGGATCGCGGACCCCAAAAACCCATTAGTCTGCGATCTGCAATCTGCAGCTACGCTGCCGGGCAGCCGATCTTTCAGCTAGGTGCGCACCACAGGGTTCGGTCCAGCTATCATACCAGCGCTATTCGAGCGCCAAAAAGGGTGACTTTTGGCATGAAGTCTATCGGTAAGTATGAGGTGCTCGATGAGATCGGATCGAGTGCAACGGGGACAATTTATCGCGTCCGGGACAATTTTCAGAAACAGGAATTGGCTCTGAAATTCCTGCATGAGATTCCGAAATTAGATGCGGCTGCCCACGATCAGTTCTGCCGTGAAATGTCGCTCTATGCGGAATTGACCCATCGTCATTTAGCCAAGATCGTGGATCTTGGAGAAGTAGAAGGCCGGATCTATATCGCAACCAGGCTGCTTGCCGGGGCGGACCTCGAACGCTACGCCAGCAATAATCGCGAACTGCCCATCGCACTCAAGCTCGGGATTCTGGCGCAGGCTTGCGAGGGGCTGGCCTTCGCTCATTCGCGCGGCATTACGCACGGCGCGATGAAGCCGGCCAATCTGTTCATCGAGGCTAGCAACGATCTTACGATCCTGGACTTCGGCGCGGCCAACTGGCAGTCGTTGATTCTCGCTGCCGGGGGCCGTCCGGAAGGTCTGATAGCCAACTACTTCGCTCCCGAGCAGATTCTGGGCCAGGCCTGTGATTCCAGGTCGGACCTGTTTTCGCTGGCGCTGATATCTTACGAGTTCCTTGCCGGACGATATCCTTTCCTGGTCCCGGCCAGTCTGATCCCTCGGGAGATCGTACATTCCGAACCGGAACCACTGCGGAAGCTAAGCCCGGAAATGCCCGAGGAATTAGAGCAGCTACTCATTCACGGGCTGAAAAAGAAGCCGGAAGAGCGCCTGCAAACCGCCGAAGAGTTCGCATCAGCGTTGTATCGCATAGCGCAGCAACTGCGGCGGCCGTCAGCGGCTCCGGTTCCGGCAGCTTCGGTGGCAGCGCCCGCTCTCGACCTGTCGCCAACTCCCATGTCGGACCAGGCTCAGCCTGCGCCCGAGGCCGGTCAAACATCCAAGACCCCGAAACGAGGGGAAGTCCAGCCCGGTACGCCCCCGGCCGAGCAGCCTTGGACGGCTCGCTCCTACGCGAGCAGCGCGGGCAGCCTGGGCGAGAATAGGACGCAGCTTCCACTGGCGCCCGCCGCGGCCCCAAAGCCCTCAAACACCGTTTCAGCGGAACCATCGGGAATGCCAGCGATAGCTCCGCAGCCGCAAGCTGGTCCGCCCGCCGGTCCCCCCCAAGGTTTGGCTCCGCAAGGCGCGGCCCCGACGGCGCGAGTTCCACCAGCACCAGTTCCACAGGCGGCCGCCAGACTGGCGTCTGCTCCGGCTCCTGTTACCCCCCCGGCGCGGAGTCCCAATCGGAACGTCCGCCGGGCTGCAGCGCCCAAATCGATCGATAGACGCATCATCGTGATTGCCGCCGGCGCTGTTTTGGCGATCTACCTGGTGCTCAGTTTCATTTCGAACCAAGGGCTGCACGCCAAGCAAACCACCACGGCACATCCAGCCGCTTCACGGCGTGCTGTGGCTCCGCCGCCCGGCGCGAATAGCGATAGCGCGGTCGCTCCCGTGGAGAGCACACCATCGGTGGAGGCCCACGCTGAGCCGGCCGCCGCCTCTACCTCGCAGACTCCCAAACCACCGCCGGGACTCGACCCGGCCGCTCGGCGGGACATCAAGGCTCTGTGGGAGGCGGGCCGATACGCCGATGCAATGGTTGTGGTAGATGAAGCCCTGGAGAAAAATCCAGCCAACAGCGAAGCCCGCGGCTGGAAGAAACGGATTCGTGCTTCCCAGCAAGCCGAAGCAGCGATCAAATGAGTTGCCTCTATGAGACGAACTAGCCGGTCCGCAATATGGACCGCCCTTTGCTTGGCGGCGCTCGCGGCCCTGTGTTCCGGAAAGCCGCAAGCTGTTGCGGCCGACCCGAAAGCCGCCCATACCAAGCCCGCCGATCCATTTCTGAGCGGTCCGCCTCTCACGCTGGACCAAGTGCGCAGGCTGCTGCACGAAGACGCCATCCCCCTGCGCAGGCGAAAGGAAGCGATTCAGAATCGCGGCGTCAGTTTTTCGATGTCCCCGCAAGCGCTGGAGACGCTTAAAGAGGCCGGGGCAACCGGCGAGATTCTGGATTTGATTCAGATCAAGGCTCCGGCCGGTGCGGTTGCGTCGGTGGTGGTTCCGAAGCGCGAGCCGCGCGGCCGTCTGGTTGTGAAGTGCGAGCCTGGGGAGTGCGACGTCAGCCTGAACGGCGTCCCACGCGGTTCGAGCGATGGCGGAGTCATGGAACTGGCCGGACTTACGGCGGGCAAATGGGTGGTCGATGTGTCGAAAGACGGCTATTTGACCCATCAAAACATCGTGAATATAGAGTCGGACCAGACTGTTTCGGTCGCCGCTTCGCTCGAACCCTCCTACTCAACCGAGGAAACGCTGGGCGCGGATCTATTTCAGAAAATCGTCAGCGCGCTCGGCGGCGAAGCGGGACTGGCGGAGCTGGCCTCGGTGCAGGCCGCAGGCAGCACCACGATTGCGCGGGATGGCGCCAGCGTCCGCTGGACGGTCTTGATGCGGAACCGCCCGGATCGCGCTCTGTTTCAAGCCAGAGCGGGAGCGATCCTGCATGAAGTCGGATTCGTCGGCAACGAATTCATGGCCAGCAAGAAGCTCAAAGGCGAAGACGCCATGGAACTGCCGACCGATTTCGGATACATCCGGGACAACCAACTTGCGGCGCTGATTATGCGTCTTCGGAATCCTCGATACAAGCTAATTGCCAAGCATCCGCTTCCGGTTCCCGGCGAAGAATTCAATCTGGTCGCTGAATCAACCAGCGACAAAATCGCAATCGGCCTCGATAGCGCCTTGCGGCCGCAGAAAGTTAGGATCACAACCGAAGCAGGAGCGGGCGCGCTGAGCATCACCTACGATGATTACCTGGCCGGCGGGCACACGTTCTTTCCAAAAACCATGGAAATCAAACCCGACGGACGGGCGCGCGGCATAGACGTGCGGTTCGACAATGTCGAACTGCATACCGATCTAAAAGACACCGATTATAGGCTGCACGGCAAGGCCCTGCCGATGCTGGCCAACTAGGCTGCAAGAAACCAATCGCCGGACCTGCTTGACGCCCGGAAACTTGGACGGCACGTGCGGGCCGACCCCAGATGGTTGCCGTCGCGATCGATATTATTTCATCGCAGGCGAATTCGATCAGCTCCAGGTCCGGCGCCATCACCGTGAAGTTGAAGCCGCACGCGCCACGCTGCCGCCGGTAACATAGTATCGAGAGCACTGCACGCTAAAGATATTACCGCCGATAGAAGGATGTGACCCCAAGATGCCCGGGAAAAAGAGGCCGACTGGATTGAGACTGGCAGAATTTTTCCGGCTTTCGTCCAAGGCCAACGGGACGTTTCCCCACGAAGATCCACGGGCCGCCGAAAAGTTAATATCCCTGTGCCACGCGCTATTGTCGGAACGTGGCGAGGTTTCAGGCCGCTATCTGGCAAGCGAGATTCTCGGCGCCTATCAATCGTTGGACGCATCCACAGCCGCGGCGTTCTTTAACCGGGTGGCGGCAGAGTTTTCACCACGTCCGGAAGAAATCGGCCGCGCCGCCGAAGCCTACCGGAAGGATTCGACGCCCGAGAATCTGGCCCGCCTGCAGCGCGTGGTTGAATCGCCCCGGCAGGAACTGTTCCGCCGCTTGAACATGGCGCCGGGCGCCACGCGTATTTTGGTGGAAATGCGAGCCCGGCTGTTGAAGGATCTCGAGAAGAATCCCGGCTGGTCTCCCATCGCGTCCGATCTGGCTCACCTGCTGACATCCTGGTTCAACCGCGGTTTTCTGGTGCTCAGACGGATCGACTGGCAAACCCCGGCCAGCGTTCTAGAGAAGCTCATCGAGTACGAGGCTGTGCATCAGATCCAAGGCTGGCGGGATTTGCGCCGGCGGCTTGAAGCAGACCGTCGTTGTTACGGCTTCTTCCATCCCGCGCTACCGGACGAGCCGATCATTTTTATCGAAGTCGCGCTGACTCGCGGGATGAGCGCAAAAGTTCAGCCGCTGCTGGATCCCGATTCGCCGTTGGTCGATCCCGAATCAGCGGATTGCGCGATGTTTTATTCGATTACCAACTGCCAGAAGGGGCTGCGCGGCGTACCATTCGGCAGCTTTCTCATAAAGCAGGTAGCCGAAGAGGTGGGCAAGGAGTTCCCGCGCATCAAGACTTTCGCTACCGTGTCGCCGGTTCCGGACTTTCGGCAATGGCTTCGGGAAAGCCAGCAAGCCGAGAAGGATGGCGCACTCTCGGAGAAGGTTAGCGGCCTGATCGCCAAATTGGACGAGCCGGATTGGGTTCAGGACAAGCAGACCTACGCCGAAGTCGAGCGGGAGTTGGTTCCCTTGGGCGCCTATTATCTACTGCGGGTCAAACAAGGAAAGGAGCCGCGCGATCCGGTGGCGCGCTTCCACCTGCGCAATGGAGCGCGACTTGAACGCATCAACTGGTTCGGAGACACTTCCGTTATCGGCATGCAGCGCTCGGTGGGTCTGATGGCGAACTACGTGTACCGTTTGGCTGAAGTGGAGCGGAACCACGAACTGTACACCAAGGAATACAAGGTGAACGCCTCGCGCGAAGTCGAGGCGCTCGCAAAACGATCTTCCTCGTTGGGATTAGCGGCGCGCTAACGCGCCATGACTTACTCGGCGGCGTTAGGCGATCCCGGCGACTCAATTACGATTTTCATGTTAGTGCCGCCAAGATCGATCTCATTCAGTTTCGCTTTGCCGCCCGTGGTGTCGGTATTTAGGGCAGTAAATGGATACTTAGAATTCGCTGTTTCCATCTTTGCGGGAACTTCGACGGTGTCCTTCTTGTTCTTGAAAACGGCTTTGCCGTTCTCCACCTGCACATTGTATTCGCCCGGCTTCAATTCGGTGGTTCCGACCCATACCGAATTGTAAACGGTCACTTTGTGGCCGGATGCGGCGAGCGCCACACCTAAGGTGAACACACTAAGCGCAAGCGCAATTCTATTCAGTCTCATGATACTCCTTGTTTGTTTTAATGAAAACGACGGGGTAATCTGCTACCCCACTATTATAGCGTAAACGGGCGAGGTTTGGTTACATAAAATCGACTAACTTAGTTACTTGACGTTAACACTAAGGGTTGGGATCTTACGCCTTACTCCGGTACAGGATCGCCGAGCCGAGCCCCAGGATCGCAAACGCCATGCCCAGGATCCAGTAAAGCCGGTCGTAGATGCGAGGCTTCACTTCTTGTATGGTGGGCTGGCCGCTATCGTCGTCAGACGACGCTGCGCTGCTGGCCTCGGAGAGCGAACCGGTGCCGTCGACTTCTACCTTGAAGCTCGCACTCTTGATGCGATAAATGCTGGCCTGCGTCTTCGGTTCCTGACCCGCGAGTTCGATGTCGTCGCCTTTCGCGGTAACGCCCTTCGGAACGACCAGGTCGGAGGCGCCCTCAGCATGCAGAATCTTTGTCGCAAAGATGGCGGGACTCGCCAACGGCAGCGAGTAATTGAGATCGAACCGCGTCTCGCCTGGCTTGAGCGGATAGTTGACCTTGTAAACGTTCGGCTCCTTGGTAGGTTCGGCAGGCCGTTGGATCGGCATGCCACCAGGCGCATTGACGGTCACCGTCACTTTGCCCTTGGCCTCCGGCGGCAGATAAAAACGGCAGGTGCCATTCACCGGATCGTTGAACGTGGTCTTGCTGTCGTCCTGATAAAGAATTCCCTCGGCGACCGCCATTTCGGTGGCGCTGGGTTGCAACACGATGAAGTGCTGACTGACCTTGGCGAAGCCTGATTTGTTGCTCGAATCGAAAACATCTACCTGAATGCCGGTGGCGGGCGCGCCGGGAAAGACCATCTTGTTGTACTGCACACCCGCATAGAACGCTTGCACCAGCTGCGGCCCTTGGGTTTCCTTATCGATATGAAACTTGCCGTCGGCATCCGTCTTCGTGCTTCCGAGATTCTGCATGCCTCCTTGGCTGGGCTGCACCAGCGACACGATCACGTTGGGTTGCGGCTTGCCGGTGCTGCCGTTCACAACCACGCCGTCCACGGCGCCGAAGGCAGGCGCCAATCCCAAGACAGCTAAAAACACCATTCCCTTCATGAAACCATGGCCTTTCCGCACTCGCCGCAAAACTTCATCGCTTGGGGGAACGTCGCGCCGCAGTGATGGCACAGGTGACCGTTGGAGCTCGCCTTCGCCTGAACCGTTTCTACGGTGGTCTTAGCGGCCCCGGCTTTCTTGGGGGGCGCGGGCTTGGGCTGAGAAGCCTGAATCGCGTCAATTTCAGCTAGCACCTTCGCGAGTTCGCGCTGCAAATCAACCTTCGTTTTTTGGTAATCCTGGTCGGAAAGCTTGCCGAGGCGAAACTCGAACTGGAGATCGCGGAGGTTTTCATAGATCTGGGCTTTGCGCTGCTCCAGATGCGCGGTGGGTGAAGGAGGCGCGACCACCGGCAAATCCTGAGTGCGAACGAACAGTGTGAAAACGATTGCTCCTACCACGAGCACGACGGCTACTGCGAATACCATTAATCCAGCTTTTCCACTTCTTTCTCGATTTGCTCATGGTAGCGGTTGAGCACAGCTTCATCCACCGGCGAGGTACCGGAAGGCGCGCGCTTGCGGCTGTACTTGCGAATCACGAACAATACGAAAATCAGTCCCGCGACCGCCGCCGTGTAAAACGAAAGCGATCCCAGAACGCCGGGCTGGACGGCCACAACCCCCTTGCCCAGGTCCTGCTGGAACTGCCCCAGGATCGCCTGATCCGACATTCCGGCGGCTTGCATTTTGAGAATCTTCTTTTTGTTATCCCAGCAAGTGCGGCAAGGATAGGGGTCCATGCGGCAGGCCATATTCATCTTGCACCCGCACGGACACAGCAGCTTGCTGGCCACGCGATTCACGGCCGGGCTTTCCAGCTCCTCGGCCGATTGGGCCAAGATCGGCCCTACGGTGAGAAGAACAACGAACAGGCTACTTCTGAACTTCCGCATGCTTTTGCGCTACTCCAATGACTTGCGTACGCGCGTACGCCAGACGCACCTTGCTGGGGATCAAACACACGATGGTGCCGAAGGCAACCACCCAAAATCCGATCCAAATCCAGGAAACCAGGGGGAAGACATAGGCCTGCACGACGGCGCGTTTGTTGTCGGTGGACAGGCCGGCGAAATTGACGTACAAGTCCTCATTCAAGCGCCGCCGGATGGCGACTTCCGAGGTCGGCTGCTGGCTGGCTTTATAGAACCGGCGCTCCGGCACCATCCTGCCGAGCGATCGCGAGCCGCGTGAAGCGTCGATATCCAGCTTCTGCCAAGCGTAGTTGTCGTTCTCGCCATCCCGCATATTGGCAATCTTTAACGTGTATTGGCCGATATCGAAGGAGTTGCCGGGCGTCACTTCCTTAGTGGTGTCTTTGTTAAAAGCGGAACCGGTGTAACCGATAAACATGAACACGATGCCCATGTGGACCATGTATCCGCCGTAGCGGCGCGTGTTGCGGTGCGTCAATTCCACGGCTGCGGGGATGAGGCCGATCCCGCTTTTAGCGCGAATCGCCGAAGCGCCTTTCCAAAATTCCGAGAAGATGGTCCCCGTGACGAACATGCACAGGCCGAACGACAACAGCGCGTATGGATGCTCGTACACACCAAAGATCGCCAACAGCACCATGAGCGCGAGCGCGGCAATCGACGGCCAGAAGAAAGCGCGCTTCAGGCTTTCCACGGAACTTCTGCGCCAAGCGATCAGCGGGCCGACGCCGGTGAGCAACAGCAGGCCCAGTCCGATCGGAATGTTAATCCGATTGAAGAACGGTGCATCCACGCTGATCTTTTCGCCGGTAACGGCTTCCGAGATCACTGGGAAAAGCGTGCCCCACAGCACCGCAAAGCAGCTTGCCAGCAGGATCAGGTTGTTGAACATGAAGCTGGACTCGCGCGAAACCACGCTTTCCAATCGAGCTTCGCTCTTTAAATAGCTCAGCCGCTCCAGGATGAGCAGAACCGTGGCCGCGATCCCGATCGCGAGGAAGATGACGAAGTACCGGCCGATGGACGACTGCGCGAAGGCGTGCACCGAGCTGACCACACCAGAGCGCGTCAGGAAGGTTCCGAAAATACACAGGAAGAAGGTACCCGAGATCAGGACCTGGTTCCAGACCTTCATCATGCCCTTCTTTTCCTGCATCATCACCGAGTGCAGGAACGCTGTCGCGCTGATCCAAGGCAGCAGCGAGGCATTCTCCACCGGGTCCCATGCCCAGTAACCGCCCCAGCCGAGTACCGCGTAAGCCCAACCTTGCCCGAGCAGGATGCCGGTGGTCTGGAAAAGCCAGGTGACCAACGTCCACCGGCGCGTGGTATGGATCCAGGATTCGCCCGGCTGCTTGGTAATCAGCGAAGCCATGGCGAACGCGAACGGCACCGTGAATCCGACATAGCCCAAATACAACATGGGCGGATGAATCACCATGGTCCAATATTGGAGCAGCGGGTTCAGGCCGCGCCCCATGCCCTCGACGATATTGCCGCGCCCGGCTTCGAGGACCGCGAATGGGCTCAGCACGAAGCTGATCAGAATCAAGAAGAATGTCTCGGTGGCCATCAGGATGGCGGTGACCCAGGGCATCATGTCGCGAAACTTCCGGCGGTTCATGAAGACTACTACCGCCGAATAGGTCGCCAGCAGCCAGGACCACAGCAGCAGCGAGCCTTCCTGACCGCCCCACCACGCCGTGAACTTGTAAATCGCCGGCATAGATGCGTCGGTGTGTCCCGCGACGTAACCCAATCGGAAGTCGCCCGTGAGCAGCGAGTAAATGAGAAGACTGGAGGCGATGGTGAGCAGCATCCAGACCGAGTACACAGCGCGCTCAGCGCTCACCACCAGAAAGGGGCTCTTCTTGAACTTACCGACGACCGAACCGATAACGGCATAGATCGCGAGACAAAACGCCAGCAGAATCGACAGGGCGCCTATATTTTCCATTCGAGTTTAGACCTCGAGGACGGAACACGAATACAGCTAGGTGCTGGCCCGGTTCGCGTCCTGCTTCAATTGTGGTTTGGCTTCATACTTGGAGGCGCATTTGGCCTGGACTTTGTTGGCCTCAAAAACGCCGTCCGCGCCCAGCCGGCCGTCGGCCAGGGCTTGCGCGTCATCCTTGAACGTGTCGGGCAGCGGATCACTACCCTTGTAAATAACCTTTATGCGGAGGGGATCGCCGGTGAGCTTGCTCGGATTCTGATGCATGACGAATGACACTTGCGCACCGTCGCGGACAATCGAGCCTTGCTCGACGAATCCATTTACGCGAAGCCTTTCATGATGGGCTCGATCTCCCATCTGGCTGACCTCGTTGATTTCCTTGTAATAGCTTTTGCTTTGGCTAACTCCACCGATGGCGAGCCATGCTAAAGCGCCGATGATGACGACCACCAAGGCTCCAAACTTCGCGTAGGTCTTCATGTCTAGCTCCTGAAAGTACCAGTATAGCGCCGCTTCCGGCCTGTAAGCATGGGGCTGTGCAATCCGCGGACCAAGCACCTCGATAGCGCACAGTTGATTGAAAAACCGAGGAGTTACACTGTTTTCCGCTTGGCCGACGAACCGGGGGCTTCCCGGCGATCCCCCAAGATTTTCCTCAATTCAGGTTCTTCTGGGCAATCAACTTCGCTTCTATCTGCCGGAATTTGGCTCACGGCCTGACCCCCGTTCGGCCTTTTCGTCGCGGGTTTCGCGATGGGTAGGCGCGGATCTCTGGTGAGGCTGATTGGCAGCAATCGGCTGTTGCGCCTCCTGGTATTCAGGCGAAGCCGGGCCACCGCGTCCGATGTAATCGAGCAGGCTGCCGGGAGCACAGGACGACTGGCCTCCATTTACCGCGACCCAAACCCAACCGCATTTTGTCCCGCTGGAGTCGCAAGCACAGGCGTGAATCGTGTCGGAGTATCCAAGTGGCGGGAGCGGTTTCGATTCAGCCGGCTCCGGCGGACAGATGCTACCTCTTACTATCATTGCGAGCAGTAAAGCGACCGTGATGATGCATGGGACTTTCATGACTCTTCCCTTCCAAATTTACGGTGCCTGCCTGTAGGAGCCACCGAGCTGTTAAGTGGGACGAGTCTCATTTTACTCTGCGCTTCTTACCGGGGAAAGGCCATCTGGGAAAGCCCGCCGTTGTGGAACTCAGCCGCGTAAGACGTGAATAACACAGTAATCTTAGGCATGGCGTATTCGCACACCGTCGCGAACCGGGTATATCGGTTCGTGGACCTAAAGACGCTGCTGGCGAAGGCGACACCGGCACGCTCCGGCGACGATCTGGCGGGGCTAGCGGCCGCAAGCGCTGAAGAACGCGTTGCCGCACAGATGGCCCTGAGCGAACTGCCCTTGCGGACATTCTTAACCGAGCAGGTCATCCCCTATGAGTCCGATGAGGTGACGCGCCTCATCCTGGATGAGCACGACGCTCGGACGCTTACTACGGTCGCGCATCTCACGGTCGGCGATTTTCGTGACTGGCTGCTCGGCGATCAAGCGACTGGCGAATTGCTCACCGGGCTTGCTGGTGGCCTGACGCCCGAGATTGCCGCGGCGGTTTCGAAGTTGATGCGCTTACAGGACCTGATTTCGGTGGCGGCGAAAATCCGGGTCGTGACGCGCTTCCGCAACACCATCGGGCTCGCCGGCCGGCTTTCGACGCGGCTGCAGCCCAATCACCCCACCGACGATCCCAAGGGCATCGCGGCCAGTATCATCGATGGTCTGTCCTATGGAAGCGGCGACGCAGTTATCGGCATTAACCCGGTCTCCGACAACGTTCAGACTGTTGAGACGCTGCTGCGTTTGCTTGACCGCGTGCGCCAGGTCTATGAGATTCCGACGCAGACTTGCGTGCTGGCGCATGTCACCACCCAAATGGAGGCTATGCGCAGGGGCGCGCCTGTGGACCTGGTTTTTCAGTCCATCGCCGGAACGGAGGCGGCCAACGCAGCCTTTGGCGTGAACATCGCGATGCTCGAAGAAGCGCACCAGCAGGCGCTGGAGCTCAAACGCGGCGCCCTGGGCGACAACGTCATGTATTTCGAAACCGGGCAAGGAAGTGCATTGTCGGCGGGCGCGCATCACGGCGTGGACCAGCAGACTTGCGAAGCGCGCGCGTACGGCTTGGCGCGCCACTTTCAGCCGATGCTGGTGAATACCGTGGTCGGGTTCATCGGCCCAGAGTATCTCTACGATGGCAAGCAGATTTTGCGCGCGGGCTTGGAGGATCACTTCTGCGGTAAGCTGCTGGGACTTCCGATGGGCTGCGACATCTGCTACACCAATCACGCCGAAGCCGATCAGGACGACATGGACGCTTTGCTGACCATGCTTGGCGCGGCCGGCGTCAACTACATCATGGGTGTCCCTGGCGCCGACGACGTCATGCTGAATTATCAGAGCACCTCGTTTCATGACGCGCTGTATCTGCGCAAGCTGTTCGGGCTGCGGCCCGCGCCAGAGTTCGAGACCTGGTGGGAACGCATGGAACGGGAGCTCCCACGCATGGAACATCTACTTCTCGAAGCCTGATGCGGCTCCGCGATTTTACTCCTGCGCGCGTCGGTCTTGGCCGGGTGGGCCATAGCGTGCCGACGAGCGAGCTGTTGGATTTTCAACTCGCGCATGCTCAGGCGCGCGATGCGGTTCATCTGCCGCTGGATGTGAACTCGCTGGTGCTGGAGCTCAAACAGAAAAATATTCAGTGCGCGACATTGACCAGCGCGGCCACGGACCGCTTCATTTATCTGCGGCGCCCTGACCTGGGCCGGCAGTTGAGCGCGGGATCGCGGGAAAGCTTAAGGTCGCTCGCGGGTTCGTGGGACGCTGCGTTTGTGATTGCGGATGGCCTGTCGGCGCTGGCTGTTCACCGTCATGCCGTAACGCTGCTCGAGCTGGTTCTCGCGAAGCTCGACTGGCGCATCGCGCCGATTGCGATCGTCGAACAAGGGCGGGTGGCGATTGGCGACGAAATCGGCCAACTCCTCGGCGCGCAGCTCGCGGTAGTGCTCATCGGCGAGCGGCCGGGGCTAAGTTCAGCGGACAGCCTGGGCGTTTATCTCACCTGGCAGCCGCAGCCGGGCCGAACCGACGCCGAGCGCAACTGCATCTCCAACATACGCGCCGAAGGCTTGAGTTATCCGGCGGCCGCGCATAAACTGCTCTTCTTGATGAATGAGTCGCGCCGGCTGAGGTTATCGGGCGTCCGCCTTAAAGAAGACGCCCGACCGCCGCTCTTAGAAAATTAGCTTCAGTGCGAACTGGATCTGCCGGGGAGTGCCGACCATACTGGTGATCTGGCCCGCCGACGGAATGCGGTCACCCTGAGCGTCGGTGAAAAGTGGCGCGCCGCCCAGGCCGGTAATCGGAAGTCCCAAATTCGTGTGGTTAAAAATGTTGAAGAACTCGGCGCGGAACTGAAGGCCCAGGCTTTCACGAATCTTAGTGTCCTTCAGCACCGCAAGGTCGGTGTTCACGAACCGAGGACCTCTACCCGTGTCCCTACCTAGTTATCCACTTACAGCTAAGTAGCTATGGTGTTCATGAGCGCGTCGAGAGCCAGCATTCCGTTGCCCTCCCGATAGACACGGAGCGGGTTGATCTCGATTTCGATCACCTCAGGCGCGCATCGGAGGATCGCCCCAAGAGTAACGAGGGTTGTGGCTACCGATTGAATATCGAGCGGCGCAGCACCGCGCCAGCCGACCAGCACAGCCGCTCCCTTTAGCTTGCGGATCTCACCGACAATGCTCGCCTCAGCGGCATCGGCGGACATCAGCCGAACATCTTGGAGTGCCTCCGCCCAGATGCCACCCAAGCCCACCATAAGCACCGGCCCCCAGTCAGGATCGCGGCGCGCGCCGACGATCATCTCGACCCCCGGCGGAGCCTGCTTTTCAATCAGCACGCCCTCCAGTTCCAAGCTGGAATTGAAACGCGAAATGTTCGAGTGAAGCCGCTCCCATTCGCCGGCGAGCGTCGAAGCGTCGGAGATGCCGGCAATCACCCCTCCCGCGTCCGTCTTATGCGGCAGAGCGGCAGCTTGCGCTTTCAAAACGACCGGATAGCCGATTCGCGCCGCAGCCTCTAGGGCAGCATTGATGCTGCTGACCAGCGCTCCGTCTGGTGTCGGTATTCCGGCCGCGCGCAGGTAATTCTTGGCACGGTATTCCGGAATTGGCCCGTTGCCCTTTAGCGGCGGCACGGGCGCGGCTCCGGCAGCGTGGACTGTTTCAGGCCATCGCATGGCTTGGCCAAAACCACTGAGACGCGCCAACGCTCCCAGCGCTCGATCGGATGACCGGAACAGCGGAACTTCGCCCGCGCGAAGACTGTCGACCAACTCCGAGGCAAGCGGCGCATCATCGCCGAAAGGGGCGAACACCACCGGCTTGCTGGATTGGCTCAGCACCGGCAGAAGCGATGCGAACCGAGCCATCTGACCTGGCAGCGCGCCCGGAATCACCGACATCAAGAGCGCCCCCACTCCCGGATCATCCAGCACTGCCTGAGCCGCTCGTCCGTAGATCGCCGGGTTCGACATGGTCGCAGTGGTAAGGTCCAAAGGATTTTCGACGGTGGCGAACGCCGGCAGCATGGATTTAAGCGACTCGCTTGTCGAAGGTGCAAATCGGGCTAGCTCAACGCTGAGCTCCTCGCATGAGTCTAGAGCTACTGCTTTAAAACCTCCGGAGCCGGTCAAAATGGCAAGCCCACCGGAAGGCCGCAAGGGCCAGCGCGCCGCCAGAGCGCTCACGTCGATGAGCTCATCGAGCGACGAGACCAGAATCACGCTTTCGCGTTGAAGCGCCGCTTCCATTACCGCGTAGCTGCCGGCCAGAGCTCCGGTATGCGACACGACGGCCTCCCGGCCCTGCTGTGTGCGGCCGGGATGCATCAGCACCACCGGCTTCTTTCGTTCACTGGCACGCCTTACCAGTTCCAGAAATACGCGCGGGCGGCGGAACTGTTCGATAAAGAGCGTCACAACGCGGGTGCTCTCGTCATCCACCAGGTAGGCCAGAAAATCCTCCGCGCACGTGACCGCCTCGTTGCCGGTCGAGACGGTATACGAAACCCGCACTCCCTTCGCGCGCAATGCTAGACGGAGGTGTGTCGTCATCCCGCCGCTCTGCGCAATCACGCCGACGCCGCATTGCTGAGCGCTCGGCTCGCTCAACGGTTCGAACGTCAGCGGGATGCCGTCAACGTAGTTCGCAACGCCGACACAGTTTGGCCCGTTGAGGATCAAGCCGCCTTCTCGCGCCATCCGCGCGAGCTGGTCCTGTTTTGCGAGTCCTTCCGGGCCAGTCTCTGCGAACCCCGAGGCGAATATAATTGCTGCGCCCACTTGTCTGCGAATGCACGCGGCCACCGCATCCAGAATCGCGGCTTCAGGCACCACCAGGACGACAGCGTCGACTCCCAGCGGCAGATCGTCGATCGACGCCAGGCAAGCGCGCCCGTTGATCTCCTTGCGCGTGCGGCTCACTAGATGCAGCTCGCCCGAGTAACCAAATCGCTCCAGGTTCGCGAGCACGTTCCCGCCGATTGACCCCGGCTCTGGCGCGGCCCCCACAATCGCCACCGAGCGCGGGCGTAACAGCCGTTCCACCCCCAACGGGTTCGCGGAAACCGCGGTCCGGGTGGCCATAGCGTCAGCCCTACTGGACTTTCAAGCCCATTAATCCGGCCAGCAGATTGCGCTGCATTTGAGACGAGCCGGCAGCGATGGTAGCGGCGCGCGAATCGCGGAAATGCCGCTGCATATCGCACTCCATGTTGTAGCCGTAAGCGCCCAAAATCTGCATGCCTAAGTTGGCCACTTTCGCGTAGGTTTCCCCGGCGAACAGCTTCGCCATGGTGATTTCCCGCAATGCGTCGCGGCCGTTTGCGACCATCCACGCAGCGCGCCAGACCAGCGTGCGCGCCGCCTCCACTTCAGTCTGCATATCGGCCAGCATATGCGCAATCGCCTGAAATGTGCCGATCGGCCGGCCGAACTGCTTGCGCTCCCTGGCGTGTTGAAGCGCTAGATCCACCACTGTCTGCGCACCGCCGCATGCCGCCGCTGCCGCCGTGACCCGCTCCACTTGCAGGCCGGATAAAACTACCTCCCAACCTTGGTTCTCGCCTCCCACCAATTGGTCCGCCGGCACCCGCACTTCGTTGAGAAAAACCTCGTACGTCCCAACGCAGCGCCGCCCTAGCATGTCGAGCTTCCGCGTTTCGACGCCCGCGAGGTTGTTCTGAATCAAAAATAGCGACAGGCCCTGGCGGTAATGCGCGTCGAGATCGGTCTTGACGTACACATTCATGACGTTGTTCCTGGCGCCCGCGCCGGTGGCCCAAAGCTTTTGACCGTTGATGATCCATTCATCGCCGTCCCGTCGCGCCACGGTCCGAATCGCGCCGATATCGGAACCCGCATCCGGCTCTGAAATCGCGATCGACATTTTGATCTCGCCCGACAGCACCATCGGCAGCCAGCGCCGCTTCTGCTCTTCGGAACCTTTGCGCAGAATATTGAGTCCGCAAAATACGCTGCCGCCGTACGACATCACTAGATCCACGCTGGCGCGAGACAGCTCCTCGGCGATAATCGCCAGATCGATGACGTTGCCGCCCAGCCCGCCGTACTCTTCCGGAAACGGCATCGCTAGCAGGCCCGCTTTCACCCAAGCGTCGTAAAGCTCGTAAGGATAGGCTTGCTCCCGATCCAGCCGCCGGATATATTCCGGCGGAGCGTGTTGCGCCATGAGCTTCCGCACGCTCTCGCGGATCAGATTTTGTTCCGCGGTGAAGTTGAAATCCATGGGCCGTTCGGCGCGCGCCCTACTCGCGTGTCGCGTGCCCCATGACGCCCTCGCCTTCCCGCAGCGCCACGCCATGCACCATCGGATAAGCAGGCCAATGCTGCGGAGTGCAGCGCGCATACTGTGGCGAGACTTCCATCTTTTCACCGAGCTTCGCGGCGGCGTGCCAAGGCCAGCGCGGATCATCCATGATGGCGCGCCCAATCGCGACCATGTCGGCCTTCCCAGACGCGATGATCTCATTCGCTTGATGCGGATCCACGATCATGCCGACCGTCATCGTCGTAATGCCGGTCTCTCGCTTAATCCGCTCGGCGAACGGCACCATGTAGCCGGGTCCGACCGCGGGAACCTGCATGCCGGCCGCGACGTTCCCGGCCGAGGGCGTCACATAGTCGATGCCGATCTCCTTGAGCGCTCCGGCGAACTCCACCGCATCGTCCAGCGTCAACCCGCCTTCGATCCAGTCTTCCCCGGTGATGCGAATGCCCAGCGGCTTGGCTTGCGGCCAGACTGCGCGCATCGCTTCGGCCACCTCCAAAGGAAAGCGCATCCGCTTCGCCACGCTGCCTCCATACGAGTCGCCGCGGTGATTGGTGAGCGGCGAGAGGAACTCATGCAGCAGATAGCCATGCGCGCAGTGGATCTCAATCCAATCGAAGCCGCAGCGCTCGGCGCGCCGTGTGGATTCGACGAATTCGCTTCCGACCTGAGCCAGCCCGGCCTGACCCAGTTCGATTGGAACCTGCCAGCCTGTAGTAAACGCTTCGGCCGACGGACCCACTGGCTGCCATCCGCCCTCCTCGCGCGGTACGCCATGGCCCTTCCACAATTTCCAGGTGGGTCTGGTCGACGCTTTGCGGCCGGCGTGGTCCAGTTGAATGCCGATGGGAATCCCAGAAAATCGCCGGGTGTCGCTGATCAGCCGGGTCAGCGCCGCTTCATTTTCGTCCGAATAAAGGCCCAAGCACTGCGGCGAAATCCTGCCGATAGCGCTCACCGCCGTCGCTTCCATGATCACCAGACCCGCGCCCGAAATAGCGAAGTGGCCGATGTGCATCCAATGCCACGGCTGAGCGGTCCCTTCGATGGCGCTGTATTGGCACAGCGGCGAAATTACGATGCGGTTGTTCAGGGTGAGCTGGCGGAGCTCAATGGGAGTGAATAAGGCGCTGGACATCGGAATGAAAACCGAGTGTATCCTAAGCGCCTCCATTGGGCAAATAGGTTGGAAAAAGAAAATGGCCGCGCCCGATGCTGGAACGCGGCCAAGCCTACAAGACTACGGTTAAAAGATCAGCTTCAGGCCGAACTGAATCTCGCGCGACGGCACGGCGTCCTGAAGGATTTGGCCCGAGTTCGTTACATGCCCCAGGGTTGCTGTGGGGCTCGCCGTTCCCGTAAAGAGAGTAGAGATTGGCAGCGACAGATTCGTATGGTTGAAGATGTTGAAGAACTCGGCGCGAAATTGAAGATTCATGTTTTCGCGGATCTTCGTGCTCTTCAGGATCGCAAAGTCGAGGTCAAACAGGGAAGGACCATACAGCCCTTCTCTTGCAAAATTGCCCAGCGTTCCGAAGGCTTCGGCTGAGAAGCAGTTGGGGTTGTAGTACATGGTCGCTCCACCCAGGATCGGGGTATTGTTGCACGCCGGGTAGATGCCAGTCGCTGGATTGTTGGGAGCGTAATTGGGACGTGTCGCAGCGCTGCCGAGCTGATTACTTTCGTCGACGCCATCCGTAATATTGAACGGGAGGCCGCTGCTGGCGGTGAAGATGCCCGATAGCTGCCAGCCCTCGACCAGGCGATTTCCGTGGAAGGGTAATTCCACCAGGCTGTTGAGGTGGAAGGCATGCGTGATGTTGTAACCGCACACAGAATAGTCGGGCGTGCGGGTAAATGGGTTTTCGAAGATCGTCGGCGAATTCCCGGAAAGAGAACCGAGCGTAGCATCGCCGGTACCCAGGCATTTCGAATACGTATAGGACGCTTGTGCCTGGATATTATGCGCGAGCCTGCGATTCAGCGCCGCCTGCAGGGAGTTGTAGCGCGAGTTGGTCCCGTTCACGCCCAAGGTGGAGCTACCTAAAGCCGGATTTACGCGGACGCCATTAAAGTGGTAGACGCCGCTGGCGTCGATGGTATAGCCAACCGGGTTTTCCTGTATGCCGGTAATCAGGTTCACTCCGTGCGATCCAATGTACCCAGCCGACAGCACCGTGCCCGCAATAATCTCACGCTGGATATTCAGGTTGTACTGCTCCATGTAGGGAGTCCGGTTCAGCTGCCAGGCGTATCCGATCGTAGTACTGGGAAGCGACGGCGCGCCCGGGGCTCCGATCCCGAACGGGGCCGCTCCTCCATCGATGTTGGGATTTTGGAACGTCACAGCGTTGGTGCCCGTCGGAGATGTCTGCGAGATGATGTTCCACGGCGGAGAATTGATGAATCCGATTCCCCACACCCCTGCGGCCAGAACCTCGTGGAACATTCCGAAGCCGCCGCGGATGGACGTCTTATGATCGGAAAATGGATCGTAGGCGAAGCCGATGCGCGGATCGTAATTCTTCCAGGAAGGATTGGTGATCATCACGTGTGGAACCTGCGTAAATGACTTATCCGTCTGAAAGTTTTCGATAGTGTAGAGAGCGTCGTGAATTTCCACCGGATTGGTCATGGGCTCATACCGCAGGCCGATGTTCAACGTAAGCTTGGACGACACTTTCCAATCGTCCTGGCCGTAGAACAGGAAGTCGATTTCGCGGTAGTCGCGAACCGGATTATTGTTGGGCGTGTTCAGGACTCCCACGAGAGTACTTCCGGTTCCAGCTTCGAACAAGGGCAGGCTTCCAAAAGTCCACACTGAATTGCCTTCAAACGGCCAGTAGACGTTCGACTGAACCCGTTCAGCACCGCCCCCGAACCTAAAAGTATGTGCGCCGCGCGTCCATACGATGTCATCGCCTTCCGAAAACCGGTTTTGGATCTGCAGCTCCGGCTCCGGCGAAGCCGCGCCCGTGCCAATACCGGTTAGGCCCGTAATCGTGATGGTGGCATCCGGCCGGTTGGATCCAGGGTACATGTCCAGCGCCGGATGAGTAAGCTGCGCCGCGGAGTTGGCGTTGGTTCGCGAGAAAGAGGCTCGCAGGGTATTGATCAACGTTGGAGAGAAAATATGCCGTTCCTCCATCGTGAAAAACTGATTCGCGCCATTCTCGCCCTCTGGCTCTAAGCCCAAAGCTGAGCCGCTGAACGGATAGGTGGCAACCTGGAGATCCATAAAGTAGCGCGCAAAGAACGAATCTTTTTCTGACATATTGTAATCGAAGCGCCCCAAGTAATAGTTTTCGTGCTCGGGTTGAATTTTGACCACGGTCGTCTGGCCCGTTCCGGCGCCGGCGTTCAAGTTAAAGGTGGGACTCGGGTAAAGCGCGAGCACGGCTGCGACCGCCGCAGCAGTCTGTGGGTTCGTCGCAGTCACGTGCGGGTTGTACGGAACCGTCACCGTTTGAGAGAATCCCTGCACGGAATGGATGCCTTCGTAATTAAAGAAGAAAAACGCTTTGTCTTTCTTGATCGGCCCCCCGATCGTGCCGCCGTATTGGTTCCTGCGGTATTCGGGCACGTTCGACGGATCGGTGAAGTTACGAGCATCCAGGTCGCTGTTTCGTAGAAATTCGTACAACGATCCGTGAAAATTGTCCGTTCCGGATTTGCTGACCGCATTCATGACCGCACCGTTGCCGCCGTACTGCGCGCCATACGTATTGGTCAGAGTTTGAAACTCCCCGATCGCGTCAACGCCCAGCGATGTGCCGGTGATCGAGCCGAGACCACGATTGTAAAATGTCTCCAAGCTTTGGTCATCCATCAGGAACGCGAGACCTTCCGGCCTGGCTCCGGCGACCGAGATGGAGGCGTCTCTTCCCTCCCGCATATTCGCGCCCGTCCCCGTGCCTATCGCCGCGCTTCCGGCATAGTAGTTCGTAACGCCCGGCGCCAGCTGGATCAATTGCTCAAAGTTGCGGCCGTTCAGAGGCAGCTCGCGCATCTGTGTTTCGCTTACCAATGCGCCCACGCTCGCGTTGGTCGTCTCGACCTGAGTCACCTCCCCTTCCACCGTCACGGTCTGCTGCGTCTGTCCTACGGCGAGCGAGAAGTCCACTACGTTTTCGCTTCCGACCGTAAGCGTGATTCCCCGATGGACTACCGTTGCAAACCCCTCTCTGGTCGCCTGCACTTCATAGCTGCCCACAAGCAAATCCGGCGCGCGATACCGGCCCGCGGCATCGGTTTGGATGTTCTGCACCTGACCCGTGCCCACGTTCCGGACCTGAACGATTGCCCCCGCAATGCTCGCGCCCGTTGAATCCGTCACTGTCCCCAAAATGGTTGCGGTGGTGCCTTGGCCGGCTAAATGAGTCAAACCAATTCCACTTAAGATAACTGCAAGAAGTGCAACAATTGCAATTCGCATAGATGTTCTGCCTCCATTGGCTGAAGCGGGCAGCGCGGATGCAGCACGGCGTCCGAGCTTTACGCGGTAACCCTCAATCATCAAGAAAAACCCCTCTCGTTCGGGTACACCAACAGACTTCTTTTTAAACGATGTTCCCTGCGTTGCGAGATAAGCCAGTTTCCCCGAGTGTAATTCCTAGCGGACTACATGCGGAAGGTAGAATTGTAAATAAATGTAAAGACCGGTAACCCGCATCGGCCACACCGCCTTCGATTGGCAAACAGAATCAACCGGTTACAGAGAAATCTTCCCCTTACGTCCCTTGTAATGGTGTATAGTAACACCCAGCTAGCTGCATCCGACGATACGCTAAGACAATAAGAACGAAGTTGAAATTGCGATAAGGAGACATCCGATGGCATCTCAAAAAAACCGTCGCGTCTTTTTGAAGAGCGCGGCTGCCGGAGCAGCACTGGCGGCGCAAGCCCCCATCGCGGCGGCTCAGCAGATTCGCAACGCCGTTCCCGTAACAGCCAAACCCGCGCCCGAAACTACCAGCGGAGCCGAAAAGGTCGACGTGCTCACCAACGAGCGGCCGAGCGCCGATTTCATGGTGGATGTCATCAAATCGCTCGGCATCGAGTATGCGGCCGCCAATCCTGCCTCCAGCTGCCGCGCTCTCCACGAATCGATCATCAATTACGGCGGCAACAAGAATCCTGAGCTGCTCACCTGCTGCCATGAGGAATCGTCGGTGGCCCTGGGCCACGGATTCTTCAAGATCGAAAACAAGCCGATGATCTCCATGGTCCATGGCACGGTGGGAACCCAGCACGACACCATGGCGATCTACAACGCGTATTGTGACCGCGTGCCGGTCATCGTTATTTTAGGCAACGAGATGGACGCCACCGCTCGCAGAAGCTATGTCGAGTGGACTCACTCGGCGCAGGATGCCGCGTCCATCATCCGCGATTTCACGAAGTGGGATGACGCCCCTACCTCGCTCCAACATTTCGCCGAGTCCATGGTGCGCGCTTACAAGATCGCTATGACGCCGCCCATGGGACCGGTGGCCATCATTGCCAGCGGCAAATTGCAGGAAGAGCCGATCGAGGAATCCAATCTCCGCATTCCCAAGCTGACCATGACCATTCCACCGCAAGGCGATTCCGCGGCCATCGCTGAAGTCGCCAGGCTGTTGGTGAATGCTGAGAACCCGGTGATCGTGGCTGGCCGCGTCGCCCGGACGCCCAACGGCATGAAACTGCTGGTGGAGCTGGCTGAAACTTTGCAGGCGCCCGTCAACGATCAGCGCGGCCGCATGAATTTCCCCACGCGACACCCGCTCTATGGCGGCGGCAACATCGCCAACGCCGACGTAGTTCTTGGCCTGGAGGTCGAAGACATGTGGATGCTGACCCATCGCGTGTCGCCGCTCAACCGCATCGGTATGGACGCGCCCCGGCGCATCACCAAGGAAAACACTAAGCTGATCAGCATCTCTTGCCTGGACATGTTCCAGAAGAGCAATTACCAGGATTTCGCCCGCTACAACGAAGTGGACATGGCCATCGCCGGCGACGCGGAAGCAACCCTGCCGGAACTGATTGAGGCTTGTAAGAAGTTGATCACGGCAGACCGGCGCCGCGCGCTTCAGGACCGTGGCACAAAACTCGCGGACGCGCGCCAGGCGGCGCTCGAACGAACTCGCACGCAGGCCGCCCTTGGCTGGGATTCCAGTCCGATCAGCACCGCTCGCCTGTCGGCCGAGTTGTGGGCGCAGATCAAGAACGAAGACTGGTCGCTGGTAGGCGCGGACTTCTTCGTCGGCGGATGGCCCACCCGGTTGTGGAACTTCGACAAGTATCATCAGTACATTGGCGGCTCGGGCGGCAGCGGCATCGGCTACGGCGCTCCGGCGGCAGTGGGCGCTGCGCTCGCGAACAAAAAATATGGCCGGCTCACCGTCAACATCCAATGCGACGGCGATCTGAACTATGCGCCCGGCGTCCTGTGGACCGCCGCCCATCACAAGATTCCGATGCTGAACATCATGCATAACAACCGCGGCTATCATCAGGAAGTGATGTTCGTGACCACCATGGCAGCGCGCGCCAATCGCGATGTCAGCCGCGCCGGCATCGGCACCAAGCTCATCGAGCCGAACATCGACTACGCCTCCATGGCGAAAGCCTATGGCATGCAAGGTATCGGGCCGATCACCGATCCCCAGGACGTCGGACCCGCTATTAAACGTGCTGTTGCGATGGTCAAGAATGGCGAACCGGTTCTGATCGACACGGTCACGCAAGGCCGGTAGTCGGCGGCCGGTGACCGACGCGACCATTCTCGACCACATCGCTCGCCTGCCCCATGCGCGGGCAACCTTCAAGCAATTGGTACGCGAGCTTGGTTCTCGCGGCGCCACTCGCGACGAACTGGATGCGGCTCTCGACCGGTTAACCGAACGCGGCCAGCTTGTCGAAGTCAAATCGGGCCACTTCGTCGTCAGCCGCCTCAGCCGCGAATACACCGTCGGCCGCCTCAACATGCATCGCGACGGTTATGGCTTCCTCATCCCCGATCAACCCATTCCAGACCTTCAAGGCGACGTGTACATCCCGCGCGATTCCGCGCAAACCGCCATGCACGGCGACCGCGTGGTGGTCCGCATCTCCCGCATCGATAGCGGCGGCCGAGCCGACGGCGAGATCATCCAGATCCTCCGCCGCGCGCACCAGACCGTGGTGGGCGAGTTCCACCTGCACCACCGGGGCGCTTACGTCGTTCCGCACGATGAGCGCATCCGGCAGTGGATCCGAATTCCAGAAGGCATGGAGCTTCCGCCGCCCGCAGCCAGCCGAGACCGTGTCGGCATCGCCCCGCTCGAAGTAACCGGCCCTCAGGATCTGGACGGCATGATCGTGAACGTCGAAATCCTGGAATTTCCCGAAGCCGACGAACACGCCGTCGGCCGCGTCATCGAAATCCTCGGACATCCCGACGACTTCGGCGTGGATGTCGAGATCATCATTCGCAAGCACCATATCCCGCATCACTTCCCGCCCGAAGTTCTGGAACAGGCGCAGAGCTTCTCCAACATCATTCGCCTCGACGACCTCGCCGGACGCCAGGATTTCCGTTCTCTCGACATCGTCACCATCGATGGCGAGACCGCTCGCGATTTCGACGACGCCGTCTGGGTAGACCGGTTGCCGAATGGCAATTATGCTCTCGACGTCCACATCGCCGACGTCAGCCACTACGTACAGCCCGCCACGCCGATCGACGAAGAAGCGTTCCTCAGGGGCACCAGCGTTTACTTTCCCGATCGCGCCGTGCCCATGCTTCCGCTCGAACTCTCCACCGAAATTTGTTCGTTGAAACCGGGCGTCGACCGTTTAGTGCTCTCGGTTCAACTCGAGCTCGATCACCGCGGCGACGTCCTGTCGCAGCGCTTTTCAAAAGGCGTCATCCGCAGCGCCGAGCGCATGACGTACACCAACGTTCACGCGCTGCTCGAAGGCGACCCAGCTCAACGCCAGCGCTACCAGCCATTGACGCCGCGTTTCGAGCTGATGCGGGAGCTGGCCCTTATCTTGAATCGAAAGCGCGTCCAGCGCGGCGCCATCGATTTCGATATGCCCGAGCCGCTCATTGAATTCGACCAGTTCGGCGAAATGGTCGGCGTCAAACGCAGCTCGCGCAACATCGCGCACCGCATCATTGAAGAATTCATGCTGGCCGCCAACGAAGCGGTGGCATCCCATCTCGAGCAAGCCGAAATCCCGTCGCTGTTCCGCATCCACGAGAAGCCCGACCCCAAGCGAGTGATGGAATTTGAGGAAATTGCGACTCACTTCGGTTATTCGCTCGGTCTGGGTGCGCTCCCGGTGAAGCGCTTCCGGACGGCGCAGCGCACTCGGGACGGCCGCACCATACGAAAGGAGATCGTCCTCGCCGATGACCGCCTGGTGATCTCGCCGCGCAACTATCAAAAGCTGATCGCGCAAGTGGAGGGCAAGCCGGAAGAGCGCATTCTAAGTTACCTGATGCTGCGCTCGTTGAAACAGGCCCGCTATAGCGAGGAGAATCGCGGCCACTTCGCGCTTGCAGCCGCCAGCTACACGCACTTTACTTCGCCCATCCGGCGCTATCCGGACCTCGTCGTTCACCGCATCTTGAGCGCGTCCCTCGATGCAAAAACGCAATCGACTACCCCCGAACGGCTGCACATCATCGCAGACGGTTGCTCGGCCACCGAGCGCCGCGCGGCCGACGCCGAGCGCGAGCTGGTGGAGTGGAAAAAAGCCAAATTCATGGAAGACCACGTGGGCGAACAGTTCTCCGCTCTCATAATCAGCACCACGCGCTTCGGCTTTTTTGTCGAGCTCGAGAATTTCTTCGTGGAAGGATTAGTGCCTATCGACACCCTGCCCGGCGATCGATTTATGTATCACGAGAACACCCGCAAGATCGTCGGCCAACGAACCCGTCGCGAGTTCAGCATCGGTGCGACCGTTATGGTCCTGCTCGATCGCGTGGATCCGATCGAGCGTAAACTTCAGTTCTCCCTGGTCGAACCCGAGCGCACTCGTAAAAAGCGCCGCTAATTCCAAGCCTCACTCTGCCCGAAGCGCGGCCATTGGATCGATTCGCACCGCGCGGCGGGCCGGGATGTAACTGGCTAGCATCGCGGTCAAGCTCAATACCAGCGTCGCGCTCGCCAACGCCGCGGCGTCGTTCGGACTGATGCCGTAAAGCAAACTCCCCAGCACGCGCGATAAGGCAAAATGCCCGGCCAGCCCCAGCATCACTCCGGCCGTGGCCATCAACAGCGCCCGACGCATGATCCAGCTTACAACTACCCCCGGTGTCGCTCCCAGCGCCATCCGCAGGCCGATTTCTTGGGTGCTTTGAGCCACTGAGTACGAAATCACGCCATAGATTCCAACCGCCGCCAACACCAGAGCGATGCCCGCGAAAATCACGGCCAGGGCGGAATTCAGACGCGGTTTACCATTCACGTCCGCAATTCGATCGTCCATGCTTTGCAACTCCGCGATCGGTTGGTCGAAACCCGCCTCGCGCAGCGCCGGCCGCACCTCGGGCGCCAACATTTTCGGATTGCCGCCGGTTCGAACCATGATGTAAGAAACCGGCCACACGGTTTGCAAGTACGGCAAATAAATCTCGGACGAGTCCTGGGCGATCCGCGACAGATAGTGAATGTCGCCCGCCACGCCCACAATCTCGCGCGTAACTTCGATGGCCGCACGGCCCGGAGTGGGCACGATGATCTTGCGGCCGATCGGATTTTCGTTCGGAAAGAACCTTCGGGCCAGCGTCGCGCTGATCACTGCCACGGGCGGCGCGCCCTCCCGGTCACGTTCGTCGAATTCCCTGCCCTGCAGGATCGGAGTGCCGATGCTTTTGAAATAACCCGGGTTGATCAGGTTGCACGCGGCGATCGGCCGCGCCGAAGAACTGGTCGGCGCACCACCCGGTATTCTGAAAAATGCGCCAATCATGACGTAGCCGTCCAGCGGAAGATTGGTTGCCGTGGCCACCGCCTTCACTCCCGGCATGGCCTTGATCCGTTCTAGCATCCGCGCATAGGAAGCCGCGGTCTGCCGCTGGTCCGATGACTCCGAATCGGCAAACGAGACCCGGAAACTCAGCAGCTGCTCGCTTAGAAAGCCCCGGCTCTCGGTTTCGAGCCGCAGCAGATTGCGGATCATCAGGCCCGCTCCTGCCACCAGCACCAGCGACAGCGCGATTTGCAGCACCACCAGCACGCTTCGGGATCTATGCGCCATCCGCGCGTGTACCGAACCGCGACCCGTTTGACGGATCAACCGGTTCAAGTCGCATCCCAGCAGATGCCGCGCGGGAAATAAGCCGAACAACAGTGCGGTGAGCACCGTTACCGCCAGCGTGAACCCAAGAACGCGCGCATCCAGACCGGCCTCCTGAACGCGCGGCAACTGGCCGGCGTCCAGCGCAATCAGCAGCCGCAGCGCCCCATGGGCCAGAGCCACACCCGCCAGGCTCCCCGCTAACGCAAGCACCAAATTCTCAGCGCATAGCTCGCCCAGCAGCCTCATCCGGCTGGCACCGAGCGCCGACCGAATCGCCACTTCCTTCTGACGAATCTCCGCTCGCGCCAGCAGTAAATTGGCCACGTTCACGCAGGCGATCAGAAGAACGAATCCCACTGCCCCCAGCAAGCCAATCAGCGCCATGCGAACATCGCTCAACCCGTAATCGTGCAGCGAAGTCACCATCGCCGACCAACTCTTGTTGGCGTCCGGAAATTCCGATTCCAACCGTTTCGCGATGACTTGCATCTCGCCATCCGCCCGCGCAATTCCAACGCCCGGCTTCAAGCGTCCCACCACCAGCATCGCGTTCCTTCTGGTCTGGAACTTGGCGTCGAACTCGCCCGCGGTCCACACCAGCACATGCCGGAACACCACCGTGGAATTCACCTGCGGCGGAAGTATGCCAACTACGGTGTACAACTCCCCATTGATGTTGGCTGTTCGTCCCACCATCTCGCGATCGCCGCCGAATTGGTTTTGCCAGAATTCCTGGCTCAATAGAGCCACCTTCGGCGCGTCCGCCCGCCCGTCCCCTCCATCAAATCCGCGGCCCAATACGGGCCGGATGCCGAGCACGCGAAAAAAATCCGGCGATACTTGCGCTCCTATTACTTGAGCCGATTGCTGGCCGCTTCGGAAATTGTAAAATTGCTGATACATTCCGAGTAATTGCTCGAATGAAGTGGACTGCTTAATCCATTGCTGATAGTTCACCGGCGTCACGCCCGTCGGCTGCCCATCGGGCCTTTTCTGCCACACTAGGACCAGATTGGCGGGATCGCGGAACGGAAGCGGCCGCAGGATCACCGCATTAAAGACGCTGAAGGCTACTGTGTTGGCGCCGATGCCGAGAGCCAAAGTAAGCACCGCCGCGACTGTAAAAATGGGCTCTTTTGCGAACCATCGAAAAGCGAGTTTAAAATCACGCATTCCTGAAAAATGCTAGCGCATTTCCCAGGTCATTTGGCCAGGCCTTATTCTTCTTCCTCTTCTTCGCCGGTCTTAGCCGCCTTGGCCGCTGCAATGATTTTCTCGGCCTGCAAGGGAGGGACGTAATCGTAATGCGAGAACTCCATCGAAAATGACGCCCGGCCTTGCGTCATCGAAATCAGGTCGTTTTGATAACTCAGCATTTCCGACATCGGCACCTGCGCGCGAATGATCTGCGTGCTGCCCTTGGTGTCCATGCCTTGGATGCGTCCGCGCCGTCCGTTCAGGTCGCCCATTAGATCGCCCGCATACTCCACCGGAGCCTGAACCTCCACGTTCATGATGGGCTCCAGCAAAGACGGCTTCGCCTGCTGCATCGCGGCTTTGAAGGCCTTGCGCGCCGCCAGTTTGAAAGCCATTTCCGACGAATCCACATCGTGATACGAACCGTCATACACCGTGACTTTAAAATCCACCACCGGATAGCCGGCTAGAAAACCATTGGCGGCCGCTTCGACGATCCCTTTTTCTACAGCGGGAATAAAGTTGCGCGGAATCGCGCCGCCGAAAACCTCATTCGCAAACTCGAATTTTCCCCCGCGGGCTAACGGCTCCATCCGAATCCAGCAATCGCCGAACTGGCCGTGACCGCCGGTCTGCTTTTTATGCCGGCCCTGCACGTCCGCCTTGCCCCGTATGGTTTCGCGATAAGGAATCTTCGGAGCTTTAAGCTCCACGTCCACTCCATACCGCTTCTTGAGCCGGCTTACGATCACCTCCACGTGTTGCTGGCCGCTGCCCGCCAACAAGAATTCCTTGGTCTGAGGGTCGCGATAAAAACGCAGCGACTGATCCTCTTCCAGAATCCGTTGAATCGCGTTTCCGAGCCGATCCTCGTCCTGCCGGCTCTTGGCCGAAATAGCAAAGGCGATGGAAGGCTCAGGCAACTGCACGGCTGGAAAGCTGATGAGCGCGCCCTTGTCGCCGACGGTGTCGCCGGTGACGGTCTCCTTTAGCTTCGCCACCGCACCAATATCGCCCGCCTTGATTTCGGTGACCGGCTGCAGGGTCTTGCCAGCCAGCGCGCCGATATGCGCCAGACGTTCCTGCGCGCCCGAACGCGCGTTCACCAGATTGGCGTCGTTTTTCACTATCCCGGAGATTACCTTGAAGTAAGTCACGCGCCCCGCGAACGGATCGGCCACGGTCTTGAAGACGAATGCCGACACCGGTTCGCTGTCTTTGATCGAACGTTGCACATCCTGGCCGTTCAACTTGCCCGCCAGCGGCGCGTGATCGGTAGGCGCCGGAAAATTCTCCACCATGAAATTCAAAATCAGATCCGAACCAACGTTATGCAGACCCGAGCCGCACAGCACCGGATAAATCCTTCGATCGGCCACCGCCTGCCGCAAACCCTCCTGAATATGTTCCACCGGCAAGGTGCCCTTGTCGAAGAACTCCTCCATCAACGCGTCGTTGCCCTCGGCCACCATCTCCACCAGAGCTTCATGCGCCTTCTGGGCGGCATCCGCCATCGCGGCCGGAATTTCACCCTCCTTGCCCTTCCCATCGCCATCGTTGGCGTAGGTGTACGCCTTCATTCGAACCAAATCGACAACGCCTTTGAAATCCTTCTCCGCTCCGAGGGGCAATTGAATCGGCACCGCTAATCGCCCAAAGAACTCCTGCACGCTCGCCAACGCGCGATTGAAATCGGAGCGCTCGCGATCCAGCTTGTTGATCAGAATCGCCCGCGGCAGTTGAAACTCCTCGGCGAAGCTCCAGACTTTCTCGGTCTGCACCTCTACGCCCGCGACGCCGTCAATCACCACCACAGCGCTATCAGCGGCTGCCAGCGCGGCTTTGGTGTCGTTGATGAAGATGTTGAATCCGGGCGTGTCGATCAGATTGATCTTCTTTTTCGCCCATTCGGCATACGCCAGCGCCGTCGAGATGCTGATCTTGCGCTGCACCTCTTCATCGTCGAAATCCGTGATGGTGTTGCCCTCATCGACGCGCGTCAGGCGGTTGGTTGCCCCGGAAGTGTACAGCAGCCCCGCTACCAGGGTGGTCTTTCCGGAGTGCCCATGCCCGATGAGCGCGACGTTTCTGATGTCGGTTCCTTCGTAGACTTTCAAGCTTTTTTCACTCCGCTTGGATCATCAAGAAGGGATCTTATCACACTCGTTACAGAATCATGAATCGGACACGCCGTCGCGAATGCTCGAAAGCCCTGCCCGGCGCGGCCGAAAGCGTTTTGGCGGATACTGTATGTTTATGCCTCAACCGAACACTTTGCTTCAATTGATCGAAGTCGCGCCGCCGGCCAATACCGCGTTTCTGCTGCCTGACTCCGGTATTCGCGTCACCTATCAGTCGCTCCGCGATCAAGTGACCGCCATGGCCGACGCCCTGGCTTCCATCGGCATCCAGCGCGGCGATCGCGTAGCCATGGTGCTGCCCAATGGGCTTCCAGCCGTCGTCAGCTTCCTGGCGGCCTCCGTCGCCGGCACGGCAGCTCCGCTGAATCCCGGTTACCGTGAAGACGAGTTCAATTTCTTCCTGGACGATACCAACGCCAAAGTTCTGCTCTGCCCGGCCGACGGAGCCGACGCCGCACGCAAGGCCGCCGCCACGCGGAACGTTCCGGTCTATACGCTCGAAATGGACGGAACCCGATTTGTCCGCATCGCGGGCGCAGGAAACGGCAAGACCGCCGCGCCTCCTTCCGGCGACGATATCGCGCTCGTCCTGCATACCAGCGGAAGCACCGGACGTCCCAAGCGCGTCCCCATCCTGCATCGCAACATCGCCGCTTCCACCGCCAACATCGCCGCCCACTACGCGCTCGCACCCACCGACGTCGCGCTATGCGTGATGCCTCTGTTCCACGTCCATGGACTGGTGGCGTCCGTGCTCTCCACGCTACGCTCCGGCGGCACCGTCGCCGTGCCGAATAAGTTCAATCCGCTGTCCTTCTGGCGCACCGTTCGCGATTCCGGCGCCACCTGGTATTCCGCCGTTCCCACCATCCACAATCTGCTGCTCTCGCGCGCCACCGAGCGCCCGGCCGGATCCGAAGGCCTGCGCTTTATCCGTTCCTGCAGCGCCGCGCTCCCCCCGGAAATGATGGCGAAGATGGAATCGCTGTTCGGCGTGCCGGTTCTCGAAGCGTACGGCATGACCGAGGCGTCGCATCAGATGGCGTCGAATCCTCTGCCCCCGGCCGCTCGCAAGCCCGGCTCCGTTGGACCCGGCACCGGCGTGAAAGTCGGAATCATGGATGACTCGGGCACACTGCTCGCCACCGGCGAACGCGGCGAAATCGTCATTCAGGGACCCAACGTCGTTGCCGGCTACGAAAACAACCCTGAGGCCAATGCGAAATCCTTCACCAACGGATGGTTCCGCACCGGCGATCAAGGCGTTCTCGATGCCGAGGGTTACCTCAGCCTCACCGGTCGCATCAAGGAGCTCATCAACCGCGGCGGCGAAAAGATTGGTCCGCGCGAGATCGACGAAGTCCTGCTGGCCCATCCCGCCGTCGCTGAAGCGGTCGCGTTCGGCATTCCGCATCCTACCTGGGGCGAGGAAGTAGCGGCCGCCGTGGTCCTGAAGGAGCCGCAGCCTGAAACCGCGATCCTTTTGTTCTGCAAGGAGCGCCTGGCCGATTTCAAAGTTCCGAAAAAGCTGTTCATAGTCACGGCCATTCCTCGCACCGCCACCGGCAAAATCCAGCGTGGAGCCGTCGCTAAAGCTCTTACCGAAGGGCAATGAAATTTTTGATCGCTGGCGCGGGCGCCATCGGTGGATATCTGGGCGCTCGCATGGCCCAGGCCGGCCAGGACGTGACCCTCTTCGCTCGCGGCCCGCATCTGCGCGCGATGCAGGAGCGCGGAATCAAGGTCATCAGCGCCGACGGCGATTTCGTCGCGCATCCCCGCATCATCGGAAACCTCGAAGACTCAGGCCCGGTGGACGTCATCATTCTCGGCGTGAAGGCCCACGGGTTGACCCAGCTCGCACCCCAGCTCCAGCCCTTGATCGGCGACAACACCACGGTCGTGAGTACCCAGAACGGAATCCCGTGGTGGTACTTTCAAGCGGACGCGGGCGCGCTCACCGGCCTGCATCTGGAACGAGTCGACCCAAGCGGCGCCATCGCGCAATCCATCCCGTACCGAAGCGTTCTGGCATCGCTCGCCTACTTCGCAACCGAGATCGCCGAGCCGGGCGTCGTCCGTCACGTCGAAGGAAATCGCCTCTCCCTGGGCGAACCCGACGGCACCCGTTCCGATCGCGCTAAAGCCATCGCCGACGCACTCATCAAGGCCGGAATCCGCTGCCCCGTTACCCAGAAGATCCGCACCGAGATTTGTGTCAAGATCCTGGGCAACGTCGCATTCAATCCCATCAGCGCCCTCACTCGCGCCACCCTGGTCCAAATGGCCACCGACTCCGAGGTCCGCCCCCTGGTCCGCAACATCATGACCGAGGTCGAGGCCGTCGCCGCCAAGCTCGGAATCGAAATGCCCATCTCCATCGATCAGCGCATCGCCGGCGCCGAAAAAATCGGCGAGCACAAAACCTCCATGCTCCAGGACCTGGAGGCCGGCCGCCCCATGGAACTGGAGGCGGTGGTGGGCGCCGTGGTCGAACTGGGAGAGCGTCTTGGCATCGCGATGCCGCACACCCGAACCGTCTACGCCTGTACCAGCCTGCTGAGCCGCACGCGTCAGTAACCCGCGTTCTTAATTTCCATCCGCTCCCCTTTCAACTATCTGCGCGATTCTCGCTGCTCTCGCTCCCGCCTCTGCCTTACTCTGGTTAACGATGCCTATGACGTTCTCGCCGGCGAAAATCCACCCGAATCGGCGAAATAAAAATTACCAAACGAACCCAAGGCCGTCTGCAGTCTCACAATCGAACGGTATATGCTTATACGAGACTGCTCAAGCCGCGCACCTCGGTGGGCGGTGTTTAAAGGAGGAAAACGGTGAATCGATGGTTCCGATTGGCCGCGGCGGTGATCGCGATGATCATGATCGCCAACCTGCAATATTCTTGGACCCTGTTCGTCAAGCCCCTCATTGCCGCCAATCACTGGAAACTTTCCGACGTCCAATGGGCCTTCACTTTCTTCATCGCCGCCGAAACGTGGTTCATGCCGTGTACTGGCTGGCTGGTCGATAGGATTGGCCCCCGCCTCTATGTGACCTTCGCCGGTTTGCTATGTGGCATCGGCTGGTCGACCCTCGGCTGGGTGCACAGCCTGCCGGCCCTCTATTTCTTCTACACAGTAGCCGGCCTCGGAGCCGCCATGGTGTATTGCGGATCGGTGGGGATCGGCCTCAAATGGTTCCCCGACAAGCGAGGCCTGGCCGCCGGCCTCATCACCGCAGCCTTTGGTTCTGGCGCCGCGCTTTTCATTCCCATCATTGCCCATCTCCTGCGAACCGCCAACTACAGCACGGCGTTTCTTTACACCGGCATCGGCCAGGGACTGTTGATCATGTGCGCAGCTCAGTTCCTTCAGAACCCCGCCCGCGACGAGCTGCCCCACACGAAACCGGCCGCCAAAGTAAAGGTGCGCACCCAGACCGAATCTTTCAATTCGCTCGAAATGCTGCAAACTCCGCAATTCTACGTGCTCTATATGATGATGCTCATGATGGGCATCGGCGGCCTCATGGTCACCGCTCAAGTCGCGCCGCTGGCCGACAATTTCAAGATCAGCCGGGCCGCGCTCACCTTCGCCCTTACATTAAATCCCATCGCCAACGGAACCTCGCGCCTGTTCTGGGGCTGGGTGTCGGACCATTTGGGCCGCGAGCGCACCATGGCCATCGCCTTTCTGATTCAGTCCGCATGTCTGGGCAGCGTCATGACCCTGGGACGCTCTTCTGACACGGCCTTCATCGTGTGCCTGGCGCTGGTCTACTTCAGTTGGGGCGAGGTTTATTCCTTGTTTCCTCCAGCCGTGGCCGACTTTTTTGGCGCCCGCAACGTCAGCTCCAATTACGGCTTCATGTACAGCACTAAAGGCGTCGCGTCCATCGTCGGCGGCGGGATCGCGGCCATCATTTTCGAAAAAACCGGCTCCTGGAGCGCCGTGTTCTACGGCAGCGCTGTGCTGGCCTTCTGCTCGGCTCTTATGGCAATCGGTTTGATCAAAATGCCGCTGCCGCGCCGCAGGGTTCAGACCGCCTCGATGGCTACCGCCGCCGCGGTGAGAGAATAATCATTATGTCTACTGTTTCGCAATCACGCGGGCTGGATCTTCAAATCACTCGGCCCATCAGCCCGGCACAGGCCGAGATTCTCTCGCCTGAGGCGCTCCGATTCGTTGCGCGCCTGGCATCCGAGTTTGAGGGCCGCCGCCAGGAACTGCTCGCCCGCAGGAAAGTGCGGCAAGCCGAGATCGATGCCGGCCGTTTCCCCGATTTTCTGCCGGAGACCGCCGAGATCCGCCAAAAAGAATGGACCGTCGCCCCCATCCCCGCCGATCTCGCCGATCGCCGCGTCGAAATCACCGGGCCCGTCGACCGCAAGATGGTCATCAACGCGCTCAATTCGGGCGCCAGCGTCTTCATGGCCGATTTTGAAGACGCCAACTCACCCACTTGGGAAAACAACGTCGACGGGCAAATCAACGTGCGCGACGCCGTGAACCGCACCATCGAATACACCAGTCCCGAGGGCAAGCGCTACAAGCTGAACGATCAGATCGCAACCCTGCTGGTTCGGCCGCGCGGCTGGCACCTGAACGAAAAGCACGCCCTGCTGTCCGACAAGCCGATCTCCGGATCGCTGTTTGACTTCGGCCTCTTCTTCTTCCATAACGTCCGCCAGACCATGCGCAACGGCTCCGCGCCTTATTTCTATCTGCCCAAACTGGAGAGCCATCTCGAAGCGCGGCTCTGGAATGACGTCTTCAATTTCGCCCAGGACGCTCTGAACATTCCGCGCGGCACTATCCGCGCCACCGTGCTCATCGAGACCATACTCGCCTCCTTCGAGATGGACGAGATTCTCTATGAGCTGCGCGACCACTCGTCCGGGCTCAACTGCGGGCGTTGGGACTACATCTTCAGCTTCATCAAGAAATTCCGCAATCATCCGGAGTTCGTGCTGCCCAATCGCGCCGAAGTGACCATGGAGCGGCACTTCTTGAAGTCCTACGTCGAGCTGCTGATCCAAACCTGCCACCGGCGCAACATTCACGCCATGGGCGGCATGGCGGCGCAAGTGCCCATCAAGAACGATCCGGTGGCGAACGAGCAGGCGCTCGAGAAGGTTCGTCAGGACAAGCTGCGCGAGGTCCGCGCCGGTCATGACGGCACTTGGGTGGCGCATCCCGGACTCGTCCCGGTCGCCAAGCAGATCTTCGACGAGTACATGAAAGGCCCCAATCAGATCTCGCGCAAGCGCGAAGAGGTGCGCGTCACGGCGAAGGACCTGCTGGCCGTGCCCGACGGCACCATCACCGAAGCGGGTTTGCGCTGGAATATCGACGTCGGGATTCAGTACCTGGAAGCCTGGCTCCGCGGCATCGGCTGCGTTCCGATCTACAACCTGATGGAAGACGCGGCCACCTCCGAGATCTGCCGCACCCAGGTCTGGCAATGGGTGAAGTACGGCGCCAAACTGGCCGATGGCCGGCCCGTGACCGCGGCCATGGTAAACCAAATTGTCGACGATCAACTCGCCAAGGTCGGCAAAGACACCGGCCAGTTCGCCAAAGCGGCGAAAATCTTCGGCCAGATGATGACCAGCGCGGATTTTCCCGACTTCCTGACGCTGGTCGCCTACGATAACATCGACTGATTCAGACGCGGGAGGAAACCTCAATGTCCAAAACTCACTTCGCCACACTTGGCGCCCTGATCGCCCTGCTCGCCTCCGGCTCATCCAGCGCGCGAGCCGAACAAGGGCTGCTCACCCACAAGGCTCTTTCGCTCGATATGGCCCTGGCCATGGCGCAGGGCTCGCTCGAAAAATGCCGCTCGATGAACTACAAGTGCGCCATCGCGGTGCTCGACGCCGAGGGCCGTACGATGATCGCGCTCCAGGACGACGGCGCCATGCTGCATCGCTTCGACGTCGCCCACAAGAAAGCCTACACGGCGCTAGTCTACCGCCGGCCCTCCAGGCTGGTGGTTGAAGGCTGGTCCAAGAAGATGACCGACAACGTCCCGCTCGAAGAGGGCACCATCCCGAATCCTCCCGTCGAGGGCACCATCGCCATGGGCGGCGGCCTTCCGATCATGGTCGGCACTGACGTGATCGGCGCGATTGCGGTGAGCGGCGCGCCCGGATGGCCCATGGACGAGGCCTGCGCCAAAGCCGGCTTGGACAAGATCGCCGACAAATTGAAGTAGCCCGGCCGAGTTTCTACAACGCGATCGGCTCAGGGATGGCGGCACCATCGGTCCGCGGCTCCGAAGCTGCGTAGTTGACGCCTGTCTTCCGATTGCGCATCACCGCCTGGCCACGGCCCGCGTCTTGTGTGTACTCACGGGCGCGCGTGATGCCATGGCCGAGCACCGTCAACTGCTCGAGGGTCGCCGCCGGCACTCGCGACTCAATCGAGACGTCGCCGCTCAACGGCGCGCTAGTAAAGAACCGCGGGGCTTCCAGAGCCTGCTGAAGATTCATCCCGTAATCGACCACGTTCGACACGAACTGAGCCTGCGCCAGCGGCTGATTCTGAGCGCCCATGATTCCGAACCCGATGTGCCATTCCCCTCGCTCCATAAAGCCTGGAATGATGGTGTGAAACGGCCGCTTGCCGCCCGCCAGCACATTGGGATGATCCGGTTCAAGAGTGAAGCAGGCGCCCCGATTTTGCAGCGCGAACCCCATGCCTTCCACCGTGATCCCCGATCCGAAATTGCCATAGATACTCTGAATCCAGCTCGCGATATTGCCGTCGCGATCGACTGCCGCCAAGTACACCGTGTCGCTCCCGGACACCTCGCCGAAAAGTACTTCCCGGCTCGCTTTCGAAGAATCGATCAGCGCGCTCCGCTTCCGCGCATAGTCCTTGGCCAGCAACTTGGTTGTCGGTACCTCGCAGCAACGCGGATCGCCGTTGTAACGGTACACGTCGGCGTACGCGAGCTTCATGGCCTCGATGCGTTTGTGCAGCTCCGCCGTGCTGGATGGGCCATCCGCCGCTGCCGGAGACGTTTCCATGATGTTCAGCATTTCCAGAGCGGCGATGCCCTGGCAGTTGGGCGGCAACTCGTAGATCGTCCAGCCGCGATAATCGATCGAAATCGGCGTAACCCATTCGGCCGAGAACGAAGCCAAGTCTTCGGCAGTCATGGTCCCGCCCAAAGCCTGTGAGGTGCTGAGAATCGCGGCCGCGATCGCGCCTTCATAATAGGCTCGCGGGCCTTGTTCGGCCAGCAGTCGATAAGCGCGCGCCAAGCCGGGATTGCGAAACACTTCGCCTAGTCCCGGAGCCTTGCCGCCGGGCAGAAAGACCCGCACGGATGCCGGGTGAGTCGCCAGCCGATCCAAAGAGGCCCGCGATCCCCACAGTTCCTCCAGCGCCTCACTCACCGCAAAGCCATGCTCGGCATACGCGATGGCGGGCTCGAGAAGCTGCCGCCAACCTAACTTCCCGTAGCGGGCATGCGCTTTTGCCCATCCGTCCACGGTGCCCGGAACGGTGACGCTATGGATGCCGGCCGGAGGCATCGCCGCCGCCCCCTGGCTACGCAGAAATTCGGGCGATAGACCGTGCGGCGCTGGCCCGGACGCATTCAGCCCCGTCAGCTCACCTGTCTGGGCGTCCCAGTAGAGCATAAACAAATCGCCGCCGATTCCGTTCATCATCGGTTCGATCACGCCCAGCGCGGCGTTGGCGGCTATAGCGGCATCCACGGCAGATCCGCCCCGCGCCAGAATCTGCGCGCCGGCTTGGGAAGCAAGCACGTGACTGGTGGCCACGATTCCCTGCTGCGAGATCACCATGGAGCGGCCATAGTTCCGCCCCGATTCAGACTGAGACATTAGCATCGCCGTCCAGGTTAGCAGGCGTGCCAGCGCGCTACAATAGAACTTCCCGCACATGCTGAAGGCAATTCCAGACATCCTGGCTCAAATTGTCGAGCAAAAAAAACAAGAGCTCGGCCGGCGAGCCGACGGTCTGGAGAAGCGCGCCGGTCTGGAGCAACGCGCCGCGGACTCAGTCACCAAACGGCGGGATTTCCAAGCCGCGCTCGCGAAACGCCGCCCCGCCATCATCGCCGAGATCAAGAAGGCTTCGCCGAGCACCGGGTTGCTGGCCAACGAGTTCGATCCCGCCGCGATCGGGCGTGCATACCAGGAAGGTGGCGCCGCCGCGCTCTCCGTATTGACGGAGGAAAAACATTTCCTGGGTAGTTTGGCGGATCTGGAATCGGCCCGCGCGGCCGTCAAAATTCCCGTGCTGCGCAAGGATTTTACGATCGATGTCTATCACGTCGAGGAAGCCGCGGCCTACGGTGCCGACACCATCCTTCTCATTGCGGCTATCCTCACCGACCGCGAAATGCGCGACTTCAGAGAGCTGGCCCAACGCTATTCGATGACGGCGCTGGTCGAGGTCCATGATGCCGAGGAGTTGAAAGCGGCCGTCGCTTCCGGCGCACGCGTAATCGGTGTGAACAACCGCAACCTGCATACCTTCCAGGTGAATCTCGACACCTCGCTGCAGCTCGCCGAACAGATTCCGGCCGGTATCCTCAAAGTAGCCGAAAGCGGCATCCATTCCTCGAACGATATTCAACGGTTGTGCGCGGCCGGTTACGACGCGTTCTTAGTAGGCGGGCATCTGATGAAATCCGGCCAACCCGCCGAAGCCTTGCGTGCGTTGTTGTCATGATGGTCAAGATCTGTGGAATTACAAACCGGGAGGACGCCATGGCGGCGGTGGAAGCGGGCGCTTCCGCGATCGGGTTCAACTTTTATCGCGACAGCCCACGCTATATCTCGCACACCCGGGCCGCTATGATCGCCGAGAAGCTTCCCGCGCAGGTATGGAAGGTCGGGATCTTCGTGAATGAGACGCCGGAGACCATCGCACGCTGTGCTGTTGATGCCGGCCTCGACGTAGCTCAGTTGTACGGCACCAGTGAGGCGCTCGGTATCCGCGTGTGGCGAGCCTGCCGTATCACGGATGCATTGAATCCTTACCTAACGGACGATTCGATAGAAGCGCTGCTGGTCGACACGCCTTCCGAAGAGCTGCACGGCGGTACCGGGAAGACGTTCGATTGGTCGCGCGCCAGGGCCATTTCCAAGAAAACCGTGATCGCGGGCGGTCTGGATGCCGGGAACGTGCGCCAAGCCATCGAACAGGCGCAGCCCTGGGGCGTCGACGCATGCTCGTCCCTCGAAAAATCGCCCGGCCTGAAGGACCACGAGAAAATGAACAAGTTCGTGAAAGCGGCCCTGGGCCTATGACTCCATCCCTGCCCGATGCACGCGGCCATTTCGGTCCTTACGGAGGCCGCTTCGTACCGGAAGTGCTCATGGCTCCGCTCGAGGAGCTCGAGCAGGCATACCTTAAAGCTCGCCACGACCCTGAATTTCAAGCTGAACTGAAGGATCTGCTGGCCAATTACGCCGGCCGCCCCACGCCGCTCTATTACGCCAAGCGCCTCAGCGAAATCTTGGGCGGAGCGAAGATTTATATAAAGCGCGAAGATCTGCTGCATACCGGCGCGCACAAGATCAACAACTGCTTAGGTCAGGCATTGCTCGCACGGCGCATGGGCAAACACCGGATCATTGCCGAAACCGGGGCCGGCCAGCACGGCGTGGCCACCGCGACCGTCTGCGCCCTGTTCGGCTTGGAGTGCGTGGTCTATATGGGCGAGGAAGACATGCGCCGTCAACGCTTGAACGTATTCCGTATGCGGATGCTCGGCGCCAAGGTGGTGGGCGTCGCCAACGGCAGCAGAACCTTGAAGGATGCCATCAGCGAAGCTATGCGCGACTGGGTCACGAACGTGGATAGCACGCACTATTTGCTCGGGTCGGCGCTCGGCGCGCATCCCTATCCGATGATGGTGCGCGACTTTCATCGCGTAATCGGCAAGGAGACGCACCGGCAGATTCTCGAGCGCGAGGCCCGGCTGCCGGATTCGATCTTTGCTTGCGTGGGAGGAGGCAGCAATGCTATCGGAATGTTTCACCCGTTCCTGGAGGACGCCGGCGTGCGGTTGATCGGCGTCGAAGCGGGCGGACGCGGCGAAAAGCTCGGTGAACACGCCGCGCGTTTTTCGGGTGGCGCGCCGGGCGTTCTGCATGGCGCCTACAGCTATCTCTTACAAGATAGCGAAGGACAAGTTGCGCTCACGCATTCCGTGTCGGCGGGGCTCGACTACGCGCTGGTCGGTCCGGAGCACTCCTGGCTGCGCGATCAAGGGCGAACTGAGTACGTTTCGGTGACGGATCGCGAGGCGCTTGACGCCGCGCGCACGCTGGCGCGCACGGAGGGTATAATTCCGGCGCTCGAATCGGCCCACGCGGTGGCCGAAGCCCTGCGGCGTGCACCGGCGGCGAAGAGCGAACTGTTTGTCGTGAATCTCTCGGGACGCGGCGACAAAGACACCGACATCTATAGAGAGAATCTGAAGGAGCTCGATGAGCCAGACCAGAATCGGCCGGCTCTTTGAACGTCTCCGCGCCGAGGGTCGACCGGCGCTCATCGCCTACATCACTGCCGGCGATCCATCGCCCGACCAAACACCGGCTCTAGTCGCGGCGCTGGAGCGCGGCGGAGCAGATCTCATTGAGTTGGGTGTTCCGTTTTCTGACCCGATCGCCGATGGTCCCGTAATCCAGCGCGGCAGCGAGCGGGCGCTCAAGGCTGGAACCAAGGTCGCGACGGTGCTGGATATCGCTAGCGAGATTCGCCGCCATTCCGAAATTCCGCTCCTGCTGTTCACCTACATGAATCCTGTGTTGCGCTATGGTCTGGACGCTTTGGCGCGCGACGCCCAGGCGCGCGGGATCGACGGCTGCCTGCTCACTGACCTCAGCGTCGAAGAGGCCGAGCCGTACACCTGCGCGATGCGCAAGGCCGGCCTGGATACTGTTTTTTTGGCCGCGCCCACCAGCACCGAGCGGCGTCTCGAACTGGTGGCCAAGTACTCCAGCGGCTTTGTTTATTTGGTCTCGCGTACCGGAGTCACTGGCGAGCGCGCCAGCGTTTCAGATGCAGTGGGGCCGCTGGTGAACGCGATGCGCAAAGTGACCTCGCTTCCGGTCGCGGTCGGCTTCGGCATTTCGACGCCGGATCAAGTGCGGGCGGTGGGCGCGGTCGCCGACGGAGTGGTGGTGGGGAGCGCCTTCGAGCGCGTCATCGAGCAAAACGCCGCCAGTCCCGAACTGCCGGATAAGCTCGCGGCCCTGGCCCGTCAGCTAGCGAGTGGTTTACCATCGAAGAACCGATGAGCATGGAAAAGCTGGCCGAGTGCCGCCGGCAAATCGACGAGGTGGACCGCAAGCTGCTGGCGCTTCTCAACGAGCGTACGCAGATCGTCGAACAGATCGGGCGCATTAAACAGAACCTTTCGCTGCCGATCTACGAGCCGAAGCGCGAAGACGACGTTTTCCGTAACGTAACCCGCCAGAATCAGGGGCCTCTGCCCGAGGACGCTTTGAAGCGCATCTTTGAGCGCATTATCGACGAGATGCGCACGATCCAGCGCGATAAAAACAAAACCAGCTGATCCGGTTTGAGACAATTCTGCGCGCCGAAGTACAATATTGATAGGTGACGGACGTTCAGCTATATTTGGCGATCGGCATACCGACCTTCGCGGTGTTGGTCGGTATCCTCACGAATGTGATTCATCACAACGCAGTGAATGCACGCTTCAACAGCGTCGAGGCGCGCTTCAACAGTATCGATGACCGGTTCAACCGGTTGGAGGTGAGGTTCGACACACTTCTTAGCAAGGTGATTGAACTGGACAACCGCGTCACACGCATCGAAGCCAAGCTCGGCATCAGCTGATCGCTTGCGCAAAGTGCCTGGCTGTCTTAAGGACGGATGGCGTGGTAAAAATGAGTCATGATACGCCTAGAGTCCGTGCTCAATTCCTGGAAGACCATTCGTGAAGACACAGCGCAAGCCGTGGAGGATTTCTCGGCGCGCGATCTGAGTTATAAACCCACTCCGGACGTGATGAGTTTCGGCGAAATCGCGCATCACATTCTCCAGGCCAGTCACGCGATGACCGGCCTGATGCTGGAGGGTGTCGACAATATGGCTACACCGCAGTTCCGCGAAATGATGGGCCGGCAGATTGCACAATTGCCGAAGACCGAGAGCGCCGGTGCGCTCGCCCGTGAATTGCGCTCCCAACTGGACCAACGAGCGGCCGAACTGATGGCCCAGCCCCCCGAATTTTTCGCCGGCGAAATCACGCGATTCGATGGCCAGCGCGTCACGCGTCTGGAGATGCTCCAGATGCTCAAAGAGCACGAACTTACGCATCGCGCAAATCTCTTCATGTATCTTCGATTGCAAGGCCTGGTGCCACCCACCACCCGGCGCCGGTTGGCCAAGGCGAACGCATAGCGGTCTGGCTGCTGATTCTTGTATAAAAAAAATGTGCTCCTGGAGGAAAGCTAGATGGCCAACTGTCCAAACTGCGACGCTGTGCTCGATCTGGACGAAGAGGAATTGGATGAAGGCGACACGCTGACCTGCGAGGAGTGCGGCGCCGATCTAAGTGTGGTCGGACTCGATCCTCTCGAACTCGAGACCACCGAAGACGAAGAGGAGGACGAAGAAGACGAGGATCTCGACTACGACGAGGGGGATGATGAGGACGAGGAAGAAGAAGAGGAAGAAGAGGATTGGCACTAGCCTCGAGCCTTGAACCAGCCGCTGCCGCTGTGAAGGGTTCCTCTATGAGAAACCAGCCTTGATCGAGGGTGAAAGCGGCACTCAACGTAACGTTCCAGCTTCTCCGGAGTCGAAATAATCGGAGCGCTATGTGAAAATCCAGGCGAGTGCGCTAGCGTGCGCGCTGATCTTATTGCTCTCGAGCGAGCTGCCGGGCCAGCGCAAGAATTCCAAAGACGACACCAATACCCGCGCGGTACAAGGCATCGTGACGGATCCATCGGGTCATCCGCTGGCCGACGCCGTGGTGCAGTTGGAGGATACCAAGACCCTCCAGATCCGCTCGTTTATAACCGAATCCGACGGCAGCTATCATTTCGCCGGGCTGAGCACCAACGTTGAATACCAACTCCGGGCCAAGTACGACGGCAATTCCAGCTCGAAGAAATCATTGGATGTGTTCAACACGAAAAAAATCGTGACGATAAACCTCAAACTGCATAAGTAGATCTCTTGGGCGGGGCAAATAGGTCTCGTCCCGCGGGATGATCTGCTAATCTTGAAAAGCTGCCCATGTTGGAATCGGCCTGTTTACGTCATACTGAGATCCCCCACACAACCAGGCTCTTTTCAGATTTCCAGTATCACTACGATCGAGTCGCGCGATTCTACAACGGCAGTGCCGCCAGCATCGAGTCTTATGCGGAAGCCGCTAAGCGGCTGGATTATCCGGCTGAGCGCAGGACCAGGCTAGTCGCTGCCGCCCGAGCGCGCAATGGCGAAAGTGCTTCGCTCGATCTGCTGGCCCGCCCCGAAACGGTTGCCATTGTCACCGGGCAGCAGGTTGGCCTCTTTTCTGGCCCCGCATACAGCATTTATAAGGCGCTGACGGCGGCGCATCTGGCGGCGCAGCTGACTGCTCAAGGCATACCAGCGGTTCCTATCTTCTGGCTGCCCACCGAGGATCACGATTTCGCCGAAGTCAACCACACCTTCGTGTTTGATCCCGAGCATCGCCCAATCTTGCTCAAAGTGGATGACGCAAATACGAAAGGCGACCGTCCCACCGGGGCCATTCGCATCGACGCGCCGCCGATCGAAGGGCTGCAGCAAGCGCTGCGAGCTTTCCCTTACGGCGAGGAAGTGCTGGAGGTGGTTCGCGAGACCTACCCGCCGGGCGTAACCTTCGGCGCTGCGTTTCAAGCGATTCTCCAGCGGTTGCTCGGCAAGTACGGCCTGCTGTTCGTGGACCCGCTGGACCCTGCGATCAGAGCAATGGCCGCGCCCTTATTGCGGGAAGCGGTCCGCCAGGACGAGCAGCTCCATCAACAGCTTTTAGAGCGGAATAAGGAACTGGAAGCAGCCGGCTATCACGCGCAAGTGCACATTGAGCCCAAAACCTCGCTGTTCTTCCTGCTGGAAGGCGACCGGCGCATCACCCTGCGGCGGCAGAACGGCGATTACGTGTCCAAGGAGCGCCGCTACACTGCGTCCGAGTTGATGGAACTTGCCGGGCATTTGTCGCCCAACGCGCTGCTGCGCCCGGTGATTCAGGACCACGTGCTGCCTACGCTGGCCTATGTGGGCGGCCCTGCCGAGCTGGCGTACTTGGCTCAGTCCCAGGTGCTGTATCACGACCTGCTAGGCAAAATGCCGCTGCCCGTCGCCCGCAGCGGATTTACGCTGCTCGACGCCAGAACCGCCAAGCTCATGAAGCGCTACGGCCTGGCGCTTTCAAGTTTTTTCCACGGCGATGAGCGTGTTCGTGAAATTATCGCTCAGAAGCTGGTGCCGGAAGCCTTGACGCGGGAATTTACCGAAATTCAGAAAACTACCGCCGAGTCTCTCCAGCGCTTGCGGAATGACCTGGTCGCCTTCGATGAGAGCCTGGCCTTTGCCACCGATAAGAGCCGCGCGAAAATTCTCTACCAGTTAGCCAAAATCGAGCGCAAGGCCGCGCGGGAAACGCTGATCCGAAATGAACGCGCCGCCCAAGACGCACGCTACATGTCGAACCTGATTTATCCCGAGAAGCACTTGCAAGAGCGCCTCTACTCCATCCTCCCGTTTCTGGCGAAACACGGTTTCGGCCTGATCGACACCCTCTATGAGCACGTTCGTCTGGATTGCCCGGATCACAAGGTCTTAGTGATCTGAGCCGGTTTCGCCCGCCCACTGAGGACAATCACCCATCCCGCGTTAAAGCCCGCACCGGTTTCCCGCCGCAAACAAAGTGCTTTTGTTTTTGAGACATTTACGCTGGACGCTCGCGTGCAAAACCACCAGAACGGCAGGAGGGGAAAATGTCCCGGCGAAATTGGTGGCCTGACTCTTCAGCTCTTGAACGTGGCGTGTTTGCGGGCGGCGGATGGGTTGCGATCGCGCTGTTCCTCGCAGGCCCGTTACAGTCTCAATCGGTAGGAACGGTCGATTGCGGGTGGCTCGAGTGTAACGCTGTATTTTGTTGCCAGTAGACTACCATAATCGCCGTCAGCGGGATCAAACAGGCAACCCGACTCTGATAGCGATCGCGAGGAGGTTTAGGCAACATCGACCAAGCCGCCTTCTATGTGACCGACGACATCAAATTGGGCAACTTTAGCGTGAACGCCGGTCTCCGGGATGACCAGTACAACGGCTTGGTCGACAAGAACGGCATCGAAC
>Ga0182024_10002451_pt1 | contig 45893 bp, 48 predicted proteins | sample P32metaG_FD_120480 | JGI IMG/M metagenome (GOLD analysis project Ga0182024, IMG submission 120480) | Permafrost microbial communities from Stordalen Mire, Sweden - P3-2 metaG (Illumina Assembly) | ecosystem: Environmental > Terrestrial > Soil > Wetlands > Permafrost | place: Sweden: Stordalen... | reverse complement strand
TTCTAAGCCGACTTTGGCTTTGAACTCAGGATTATGCTGACGTCGTTTCGTGGACATGGGGATCGTTCGATTCTGGTTTTGGACTTAACGATCCGTCCTGTCCAACTTTCAGGGTCCACTACACTTCATCTTAAATGGAGATCCCGCGAGATTCGATCATTCGGCACCGGTCGGGAGTGTATGGTTCGGCGAAAAATTGAACCAACGCGTTAGTCGTCCGGAATTCCGGAGCAGGTTGCGGAGGCCGCGCTTCGCTCGGCGGGCGCGCTATTCGGGCAAAGGCGATCCTGATCGGGGCGTGCGCGAGTCAATCAATTGCCGATAATTCCGCAGGCCATTGGCGATCGCGGCTGCGACCTATTGTCGGAAGTCGGGGCGGAGCAAGCGCTGGGCTTCTCCGTCGTTGGTGATATAACCGGGCTCCGCCAACACTGCAGGGACGGTCGCATTCCGCAGCACCGAGACATTCTGGATCCGCTCGCCCAGGTCCACGATGCCGAGCGCTGGCGGCAGATTCCGATACAGGCGGTGCGCGAGGAGAAAATTCCAGGGGTCGAAGCGGTTGCCGGGCTGCGCCCCTTGCGCGTCGTTTTTCAACGCGCCCCACGTATCGGTCGAGCGTTGTCCGGCCGGGTTGTAGCAGAGCACCATGGAACCGTGCGCCCGCGGCGTCGGGCCGGCGTCAAAATGAATGCTCACAAAAAGGTCGGCGTGCTGCGCCGCCGCGAATTGCGCGCGCAATTCCAGGTCCTCCGGCTTGCGCACCGATAGCTGGGTGTCGCGGGTGCGGGTCAGGAACACTTATGGGGTGATCGAATTCGACGATGACCAGATCGCGAAGATGAAGGCTGGTGTCGGCGGTATTTGGCGAATTCCGCCTTCGTTTGACGGGGCAAAGCGTGCCCCTCTTCCGCGATTTACCGCGCTCGACGAAAATGATCGGATTCGCGTTGCAGAATTTTTCCGGAATTTCGGAAGTCTTTGTCGGCATGTATTGGCTCCGGGCGGCCACGTGCTTCTTGCGGGCAATTCCTTTCTGGCGACTTTGGTATTTGGTTCGATGGTCGAAGGGGGATTAGAATTTCGCGGGCAACTAATCCGACCGGTTACGACGCTTCGCGGAGGCGACCGGCCAAAGGGGGCAGAGGAGGAATTTCCGGATGTTTGTTCGTTACCGAAGGGGAATTTTGAGCCGTGGGGCTTGTTCCGTGCGCCGCTCCCTAAGAAAATGACCGTTGCTGAGGCGCTAAGAAAATACGGCACCGGTGGCATTCGGCGCAGTGCCGACGGAACGCCATTTGGTGATTTGTTGGACAATGTTGGTCGCAGCTCGAGAGCGGAACGGCAATTGGGCGGTCACCCGTCGCAGAAGCCAATGGAGTTGATGGTAACCCTCGTTAGAACTTCCCTTCCACTCGGGAAGGGGGTTGTGCTCGATCCGTTTATGGGGAGTGGTACAACCATCGCCGCCGCAGAAATATGCGGCTACGAAAGCATCGGAGTGGAAGCGTCCAAAGACTATTACGGTCTGGCTGTCGCGACCGTCCCGAAATTGGTTGCCCTCAAACGATCACTCTTCCCGGGAATTTAAAGCGATTCTCTGTAAATCCAGTTGCACCCAAAGCCGACCGGCGGTCCGATATCCAGAAAATGGTCGCTGAGTTTGTCGAACGAGTCCAAAGAGTTGCGGCAGATAGACAAAGCACAGAATCAGTTTTTGTAAAATGGTCGGGGCGACAGGATTCGAACCTGCGACCTCCTGGTCCCAAACCAGGCGCTCTACCAGGCTAAGCTACACCCCGAAAATCGCTTTCAACCGATGGGGGAACCCACCTCTTGTCAACGTTTCGCGCATCCGCGCGCGCGCGAAAGCGCCCAAAATTTCGCGACTTACGGCACATTTTTCACTCGGGAGAATTGGGATTAATCTCTGCTTGCATCGACTTGGGATTCCCCTTCTGCTCACCCTAATTCTTTAAATATGGACACCATTTCTCGCGAAAATAACAGCATACTGCCGATCGCCGGCGCCATCGTCGGCGGCATTGCATTGGTGGTGGGCCTCTGGGTCGCCGTCAGCGTCTCGAAACTCAACACCCGGGTCACGGCGCAGCAGGAGAAAGTGGACCGGATTGACGATCTTGCGAACCAAGTGAGCGCGGTTTCCGCAAAGGCGGACAAGGCCGCCGCCGACCTGATCAACACCGCCAAGGAAACCCAAAACGGCTTTAATACCGTCGCGGGCATGATCGGCCAGGTGCAGGCCTCGGTCAAGACTCTGGAGGAGAACGCGAAACGCGCGCCCGTCGGCAAGGCCGGCCGGGCTGGCCATGGCGGCCCCGTCGTCGCCGGTCCCGGCGAGTACGTCGTGAAGTCGGGCGATACCCCGCACAAGATTGCCGCCGCCAACGGCTGCACCACGGCGGAACTCCTTTCGGTCAACCCCGGCCTCGATCCGAAGCGCATGCATGTCGGCCAAAAGCTGAAGCTGCCGCAGAAGGCGGACGCCTCGGCCGCCCCCGCGCCCGCCGCCGCCCCGGCCTCGCCCTAACGTCGATTGACCGGCTCCGCCGCTCGATGCCTCCCGCCTTCCCGGCTGGGAGGCATTTTCATTTAACCATGTCCTCCTCCTCGCCTGAGCCCGCCCGTTGGATCCGCGGGGCCGACCGCCTGGTCGCGCCGACGCGGGTCCTCGATCTGCGCAGCGTGCATTTTCGCCATCCGGGCCGCGGGACGGACCGCGAGTTCGTGGTCATCGCCGCGTCCGACTGGGTGAATGTGGCGGCGGTGACGCCCGACGGGCGCCTGGTCCTCGTGCGCCAGTTCCGGTTTGGCATCGACGAATTCTCCCTCGAAATCCCCGGGGGCATCATCGAGGCGGGCGAGGATCCGATCGCGGCCGGCTTGCGGGAATTGGCGGAAGAGACCGGCTACGTGGGCACCGGCGCCCGTCTGCTCGGCTCGGTCCACCCGAATCCGGCGATTCAAAACAATCGGTGCCATTTGGTCCTGGTGGAGAACGCCGCCCGCACCGGGGCGGTCGCCTGGGACCCCGATGAGGAGATCGCGGTGACGACCCTGCCGGTGGCCGACGCTCTGGCCGCGGCTCGGTCCGGCAGCATCACCCACAGCCTAGTGCTGTGCGGGCTGTTCTTTTTCGAAGCCTGGTGGCGGGCGCGCCCGGCCGCCCCGGTCGCCGGCCCCGTTTGACTTTGGGTAACGGCCGCCGTAGTTAGACGTCTCCAAGGACAGAACTCATCGCCCGAATGACCCCTTCCCCGCTTGCGCCGGCCCCCGCCGCCCCGTCCGATCAAACGGAGAAGTCATTGATTCCGATCAGCTTTGCGAATTCCGCCTCGGCCTTGGGCGCGGCCGCCGGCGACTTCCTGCCGGTGGCGCTGGAAGCGGAGATCCGCCGGATCTACTCCCGCAGCCCGCTTTACGAAAAACGCTTCCCGATTCACTCGGCGCCCCTGCAATGGGCCTGTTATCGGGAGCTGCCCGCGCTGTCCAAGCGGGAAATCGTGGAGAAGGGGCATCTGGCCTTTTTTGACGACGAGCGATCGGTGGCGCGCGCCCTGGCGGATAAGCGCTACGAGTACGAGAGCACTTCGGGGACGACCTCCGGGCCGATGACGGTGATCATGGAGGAAGGGTGGTGGCAGGCCCAATTGGACCGGGCCTACCTCGCCTCGCCGATCCTGCGCGAATTTGTGGGCCGGAAGTACCGCAAGTGCATCCTGGCTCCCGTCGGCTGTTCGAGCAACCTCTGCCCCTACGAGGATCATCCGTTTCCGCACCGCTATTTCGACGGCCTGGTCTATTTGAATCTCAGCAGCGATCCGTTCGCCTTTCCCGAAAGCGAATGGGACCGGATCGTCTTCGAGCTGCAGGCGACCCGCCCGGAGATCCTGGAGGGCGAGCCGATCTACCTGTCGCTGCTCGCCCGCGCCGCGCAGAAGCGGGGCGTCGCGGTGCCGAGCATCCGCGCGGTCATTCTCACCTACGGCAAGGCGAGCCGCCAGCACAGCCGCCGCATCGCCGAGGTCTTTCCCGCCCCGCAGGTCGACCTCTACGGATCCACCGAGGCGGGCTACCTCTTTGTCGGTGAAGCCTTCCAGGGCGACTCGCAGGTGATCGATGCCAATGCCTTCGTCGAACTGGCGCCCTGGCGCGCGGGCCTCGAGGACATCTTTCAACTGTTGGTGACGACCCGCGACCGCCTGGCCATGCCGCTGCTGCGGTATCACACGGCCGACATCGTCGAGCGGACCGCCCGCGGGTACCGGATCCTGGGCCGCGAGGGCAATCTCCACTTCCGGGCCGACGGCTCGCTGGTATCGGTCGACGACGTCGACGCGGCGCTGACGGCGGATTTTTCGTGCTGGCACTATTTGCTCACCCAGACCGGGGACAATCGCTGGGATTTTCACTACGTCGCCGACCATAACGCGCGCCATGGCGCGCTCGAGGCGGCGCTGACCGGCCTGTTTGGCCCGGGGACGCGCGTCAACGCCTTCCGGCGCCGGAGCATTCCGCCGGCGGCGAGCGGCAAATTCTTTCTGCTGAAGCCGCTGGCCCGTTAGTCCGTCCCGGCGAACCGACGGCTCCCGGGGGGCCGAATGCCGCCGCAGCGGCCGAAAATTCGTCTGGCCGGCCCATTTTCAATTTTTCCGGTCGCTGCGCGGCCCCCTAATAAGAGCCGGCCGCCAGTTCCGCCCCTTTACTTCCGTCCGAAGCCGGACGATTCTGGGCGCAACCCCTCTCCCGATATTTCGCGATGAACCTAGCCGGCAACCTTTTCCGCACGACGATCGGCCGCAAGTTTCTGATGGCGATCACCGGCCTCGTCCTGATCGGCTTCATCGTCGGCCACTTGGTGGGCAACCTCCAAGTTTTCGAGGATCCGGACCGGATCAACGGCTACGCGCATTTCCTGCAATCGCTCGGGCCGGCGCTCTGGATCGTGCGCGCGATCCTTTTCCTTTGCGTCGTCATTCACATCTGGGCCGCGACCGTGCTCGTCTTGGCGGATCGCCGCGCCCGGGGCCCGGTGCCCTACCGGGTGCAAACCTGGCTGCAGGCGACCTTCGCCTCGCGCTACATGCGTTGGACTGGCTATGTGGTGCTCGCCTTTATCGTCTTTCACATTGCCCAGTTCACGCTTGGGGCGGTGACCCCGGAGACCTACAAGACCAACCTGCCGCGGTACCGCATGGCCGGTGACTATCATGTCCTGGGCTTCGTCGTCGTGCCGGCCGGCACGACGGTGCTCGATGTGCACACGATGGTGATCAAAAGCTTTCAGAACGCCGCGGTGTCCGGGTTTTACATTCTGGCCGTGGGCCTGCTGTCCCTGCACCTGCTGCACGGCGCCGACAGTCTGTTTCAAACCTTCGGCTGGCGCAACGGCCGCTGGGCGCGCGGTCTGCGGGGGGTCGTCACCCTCTGCTGCCTCGCCTATTTCCTGGGTAATCTGGCGATTCCCGGCGCCGTTCTGAGCGGATTCCTGACGCCGCGGCCGGCCGCAACGGCCGCCAACCCGGCCCAACCCTAGGACCGCCCCGTTTCCGCCATGGCCCAACTCGACCCCAAAATTCCCTCCGGCCCGCTCGCCGACAAGTGGCGCAAGCACAAGACGGAAATCAAGCTGGTCAACCCCGCGAACAAGCGGAAGTACGAGGTCATCGTGGTCGGCGCCGGTCTGGCGGGCGGCTCCGCTGCGGCGACCCTGGCCGAACTGGGCTACAAGGTTAAGTCATTCGTCTTTCACGACAGCCCCCGCCGCGCGCATTCCATCGCCGCCCAGGGCGGCATCAACGCCGCGAAAAACTACCAGAATGACGGCGACAGCGTTTACCGCCTGTTCTACGACACGATCAAGGGCGGCGACTACCGCTCCCGCGAAGCGAACACCTACCGGCTGGCCGAAGTGTCGGTCAACATCATCGACCAATGCGTGGCCCAGGGCGTCCCGTTTGCCCGCGAGTACGGCGGCCTGCTCGCCAACCGCTCCTTCGGCGGGGCGCAGGTTTCACGCACCTTCTACGCCCGCGGCCAGACCGGCCAGCAGCTGCTGCTGGGCGCCTATTCGGCGCTGTCGCGCATGATCGGGGCGGGCGGCGTGGAACTCCACACCCACAGCGAGATGTTGGACTTGGTCGTGGTGGACGGCCACGCCAAGGGCATCATCGTGCGCGACCTGGTGAGCGGCCAGATCACCCGCCACTCGGCCGACGCGATTATCCTCGCCACCGGCGGCTACGGGAACGTCTTCAATCTGTCCACCTACGCGCGGGGTTCCAACGCCACCGCGATCTGGCGGGCTTACAAGCGCGGGGCCTGTCTCGCCAATCCCTGCTACACGCAGATTCATCCGACCTGCATCCCCGTCACCGGGGACTACCAGTCCAAGCTGACGCTGATGTCGGAGTCGCTGCGCAACGACGGGCGCATTTGGGTGCCGAAGAAAAAGGAGGACGCGCGCAAGGATCCGAACCACATCCCGGACGCCGACCGCGACTACTACCTTGAGCGGATGTACCCGGCCTTCGGCAACCTCTGCCCCCGCGACATCGCCTCGCGCGCGGCCAAGCGCGTCTGCGACGAGGGCCGAGGGGTGGGCGTGAGCGGCCTGGGGGTCTACCTCGACTTTTCCGAGGCGATCATGCGGCTGGGCGAACCGGCGGTGCGCGAGCGCTACGGCAATCTTTTCGACATCTATCACGAGATCACCAACGAGAACGCCTACCAGGTGCCGATGCGGATTTTCCCCGCGGTGCACTATACGATGGGCGGCCTGTGGGTGGACTATAACCTCATGTCGAATTTGCCCGGGCTCTTCGTCCTGGGGGAGGCGAACTTCTCCGACCACGGGGCGAATCGCCTGGGGGCTTCCGCGCTGATGCAGGGGCTGGCGGACGGCTATTTTGTCATTCCCTACACGATCGGCGACTACCTCGCCGGGCAGAAGCCGGGTTCACGGCCTTCACCCGAGGCGCCGGAGTTCCGGCAGGCGGAGGAGAATGTCCAGGCGATGACCAATCGGCTGCTGAGCGGCCAGGGCCGCGAGCCGGTGAGCCATTTCTACAAGCGCCTCGGGCACCTGATGTGGCAGTACTGCGGCATGGCCCGCACGCGCGAAGGACTGACCCGGGCGCTGCAGGAGATTCCGGCGCTGCGCGAGGAGTTCTGGCAGTCGGTGAAGGTGCCCGGCTCGGCCGGCTCGATGAATCAGTCCCTCGAACAGGCCGGCCGCGTGGCCGACTTCCTCGAACTGGGCGAACTGCTCTGCCGCGACGCGCTCACCCGCGAGGAAAGCTGCGGCGGCCATTTTCGCGAGGAGCACCAGTTTCCCGACGGCGAGTGCCGGCGCGACGACGTCAACTTTGCCCACGTGGCGGCCTGGGAGTACCAGGGCGCCGGCCAGACGCCGCGGCGCAACGTGGAGCCGCTCAATTACGAGTTCGTGAAGATGAGCGTGCGCAACTACAAATAACCCGCCTCGCCATGGTCGCCGAAAACACTGCCGCCCCTTTGTCCGTCACCCTCCGCGTCTGGCGCCAGGCCGGCCCGGCCCAGGCGGGCCGCTTCGTCGAGTACCCGGCGACGAACCTCAACCCGAACATGTCCTTCCTGGAGATGCTCGACGTGGTCAACGACGAGCTCACGGTGGCGGGCCTGGAGCCGATCGCCTTCGCCCACGATTGCCGCGAGGGCATCTGCGGCACCTGTTCGCTCGTGATCGACGGGAAGCCGCACGGACCGCACCGCGGCGTGGCCACGTGCCAGACGTACCTGCGCAGTTTCGCCAATGGCGCGGTCATCACGATCGAACCGTTTCGGGCGGCGGCCTTTCCGGTGATCAAGGACTTGGTCACCGACCGCGCCGCCTTCGACAAGATTCAGCAGGCCGGCGGCTTCATCACCGCGCGGACGGGCAGCGCGCCCGAGGCGAACGCGGCGCCGATTCCCAAGGGTGACGCGGATCTGGCGATGGACGCGGCGCAATGCATCGGCTGCGGCGCCTGCGTCGCCGCGTGCAAGAACGCGAGCGCGATGCTGTTTGTGGCGGCGAAGGTTTCCCATCTGGGGCTGCTGCCGCAGGGGCAGGCGGAGCGCGACCGGCGGGTGCTGGCGATGATGGACACGGCCGACACGCTGGGTTTCGGCGGCTGCACCAATCAGTACGAGTGCAGCGCCGCGTGCCCCAAATTGATTTCGCACGACTTCATCGCGCGATTGAACCGCGATTTCATCGGCGCCTCGTTTCGCCACGCCTTCAAGGCGGAGGCAAGTGCGGCCGGCGGCGGAGCCTGAGATATCCGGCCGGTCGAGCCTCCCTGGCGGGACCATCCCCTCCGCGGCTCAATGGCGGCCAATCCCGATCTCGAGCGCCAAACCGCGCTCCTGCGCTCCGAACAAGTCGGTGCTCGGAGCGCCAGAGGCGCTCGATGAGGCCGCCAAGAGCCGCTTGAGGGGATGGTCCCGCCAGGGAGGCTCGACCGGCCGGTTGGTTTTCGGTGTCAGGGCGCGTTTTTTGTAACTTTTCGTGGCCTGGGGGGTTTTCCCCTCAACCAAACCACGATTATGAAAACAGCAAAACTGACCGTTCTTCCTCTCCTCTTCGCGGCCGCGGCCGTGGGGATGCTCCTCGTGAGCCTGCCTTTCGGATTCTGCGTCCTCGCCGTCAGCGGCGTGCTCGCCATCGCCTTCCGGGATTATCGCCGGGTGATCAAACCGCTGCGCGCTCCCTTGGCCAGCGTGGCGCCGTTCCCCGCCGCCGCGGAAATGCAGCTGGCGGCTTAAGCTTCCGGACGGGGCTTCGGCTCCGCCCGATCGAGACGGCAACAGGCGCGGCCTTCGGGTCGCGCCTTTTTCGTCAAAACCGCGTGAGCGCTTTGGCGCTCTCGACCGCGACCCAGGCGCCGCCGGCCACGACCAGCGCGACCAGGGCAAACTTCACCAGGCGGCGGCCCTGCAGCACGGCGTCCTGAAAATCGGTATTCAGGGTTTTCTGGTTGGATTGCGCCAGGAAACTCACGAACCGCGGATTCCGGAACCGGCTCCGCCCATCGCGCGCCAATCCGAACCGGAAGACCGGACGGTGGAAAAAATTCTTCAGGGCGCGAAGCATGGCACTCTACGTTCCTTATTTCGGGTTGGTTTTTCAACGGAAAATTCGCCAAGGTCAGCTTTTCGGCGTTTTTCCCGTTATGCATTCCTTTCGGTACACTGGCCAAAATCTTCACTGCGAATCGGTTGACCTCGCCGAGGTCGCCCGCCTTTACGGCACGCCGACCTACGTTTACAGCGCGGCCACAATGGCCGACAACTACACCCGGCTGGCGCGCAGCCTGACCGGGCTGGACGTGCAGATCTGCTTTGCCAACAAGGCGAACGGTAATTTGGCGGTCCTCCGGCATTTTGCCAATCTGGGCGCCGCTTTTGACGTGGCGAGCGGCGGCGAACTCCAGCGGGTGATCGCGGCCGGATCCGACGCCCGCCGCAGCGTTTTTGCGGGCGTGGGCAAGACCGAGGCCGAGATCCAGCATGCCCTGGAGAACGACATCTATTCCTTCCATGTCGAAAGCGAGCCCGAGCTCTCGCGCATCAACCACGTGGCGGGCAAGCTCGGGGTGAAGGCGCCGATCGCCATTCGGGTCAATCCGGACGTGGACGCTCATACCCACGCCAAGATCAGCACGGGCAAGAGCGAGCACAAGTTTGGCATCCCCCTCAAGTACGCGGGTGCGGCCTATGAGGCGGCCGCCAAGTATCCGCACATCACGCTGCGCGGGGTCCAGATGCACATCGGCTCCCAGATCACCGAGGCGGGCCCGATCGCCGAGGCCGCCGAGAAGCTGGCCCCCTTCGCCGCGGAATTGAAGGCCAAGTTCGGCATCACCTATTTTTCCATCGGCGGGGGCATCGGCATTGTCTACCGCGGGGCGCTCGCCAGCGGCGAGGCGGCCTGGTGGGACGCGCAGCCGCCCGCGCAGCGCCCGCTGACGCCCGAATCCTACGGGGCGGCGCTGACGCCGATCCTGCAGCCCCTCGGGCTGAAGATCCTGCTGGAGCCCGGCCGCTTTCTGGTGGGCAACGCCGGGGTGCTCCTGACGCGCGTCGAATACCTGAAGCGCGGGCAGGGGAAGAATTTTCTGATCGTCGATGCGGGCATGAACGACCTGGTGCGCCCGGCCATGTACGACGCCTATCACGAGATCGTGCCGCTGCACCGGGATACGACGCGGCGCGCACTGGTGGCCGACGTGGTCGGGCCGGTCTGCGAAAGCAGCGACTGCTTTGCCAAGGACCGCTCGCTCCAGGAAGTGGGCGACGGCGAGTACCTGGCCCTGCTCAGCGCCGGCGCCTACGGCTACACCATGGCCAGCCGGTACAACGCGCGCGGGCTGCCGGCCGAAGTGCTGGTCCAGGGCAGCGCCTTCGAGCTCGTCAATCCGCGCGACACCTTTGCCGAAATGATCGCCGGCGAGCGCATTCCAGCCTTTCTCCAATGAGCGGATCCGGCCCGGCCCTGAAATTTGCGGTCGTTGGGGCCGGAGCGTGGGGCACGGCGTTCGCGCTGCATTTGGTGCGACTGGGCCATCCGGTGAGCTTGGTGCCCCGGCGGCCGGAGCATGCGGCCCTGCTGGCCGCCAGCCGGCAAAACGAGGAGTATCTGCCGGGGCAGAAGCTGCCCGCCGAACTGCAGATCACCGCCGACCTCGCCGTGGCGATGCGCGGGGTGGGGGTGCTCTTCCTCGCCTGCCCGGCGCAGGCGCTGCGCGAGACCGCGGGCCGGCTCCGCGCCGAGGGCGCGGGCGCCGCGAATTTGCGCCTGGTCGTGAGCCTGACCAAGGGCCTGGAGGTGGCCACCCATCTGCGCCCGTCCGAGGTGATGGCCGCGGTGCTGCCCGGCGTGGGGGTCGGCGTGCTCACCGGCCCGACCAACGCGGCGGAAGTGGCGCGCGGTCTGCCGGTGGCGATGGTGCTGGCGACCGGCGGCTCGGCGGGGGCCGCGGGCGAAATCCAGGCCGCGGTCAGCAGCGCGACCCTGCGGGTATACACGACCGACGACTTGGCGGGGGCCGAGTTTGGGGGCGCCCTGAAGAACATTTACGCGATCGCGGCCGGCTGCTGCGAAGGGCTTGGCCTGGGCGACAACGCGAACGCGGCGCTCCTCACCCGGGCGCTGGCGGAAATGGTCCGCGTTGGCACCACCCTTGGCGCCCGGCCGGAGACCTTTTACGGACTGAGCGGCTTCGGCGACCTGGTGGCGACCTGCTACGGCGGCTGGAGCCGCAATCGCGCTTTCGGGCTGCGCATCGGCGAGGGCGCCGCCGTCGCCGAACTGCTCGCCCACCGCAAGACCGTCGTCGAGGGCTACCAGACGACCGAAGCGTTCGCCGGCCTGTGCGCGCGCATGGGCATCGATGCGCCGATCCTGCGCGAGATCCACGCCATCCTGTTTCAGGGGCGGCGGCCGGCCGAGGCGCTGGCGGCCCTGATGGCGCGCGGCCTGAAACAGGAATCGAGTTCCTGAGGGGCCAGCCCGGCCGCCGCCCGGAGGAGGGCCGCCACGATTGGCGGGGTTTCGCCGCGCAGCGCTCCGCGCTCGGGCTGAAACAGGGTGCCGAGAAAAAACGGGTGATCCGGCCATTCGGCGGCGCGGATCTGGCCTTCGTCGTCAAAGGCGGTGAAGCGCAGACCCGCCGCTTCCAATTGGGCGCGGTAGGCCGCATTGAGGCCGTAGTTGCAGTGGTAGCCTTCCTCGGCCGAATTCCGCCCGTAGATCGCGCGCAGGCGGCTGCCCGGCGCGAAATGCACGGCGCCGGACTTCTCGACCAAACCGCAGCTGAGCGCGGTGACCAAGGGAAGCGGGGTTTGCGGCGCGTCCTCGGCATGCTCGGCGGCGGGCAGGCCCGCCACGTGCCGGGCGAATTCCAGCAGCGCATGTTGAAAGCCGCCGCAGGTGCCGAGGAAGGGCCGACGAATGCGGCGCGCCCATTCGATGGCGGCAAAAACCCCCGCCGGGTTGGTGTAGGGGCTGCGGGGCACGACCCAGATCGCATCATACGGGGCGAGCTGACGCTCCGGCGGCCCGAGGCTCACGGTGGCCAGCCAATCCCAGCTGGCGGCCAGCCCGGTGTCGGCGCGCGCCCGCTCCAGCGCCCGCGGGATGGCTTGGTGGGCGACGCATTCCGGCGAATAGTCGCCAATGAGGGCGAGGTGGAGGAACTTCATGGCAGGGGAGCGACGCTGGCCAGCATAGGCGTTGCCGCGATAGGGCAATCCTCAACGTTGCCAGGTGGGTCCCCTTGGGCCCGTCGGGGGGGGGTAAATTGCGGGCTCGCGCCCGGCGGGATTACGCGGTACAAGCTTGTCTCATGGAACCTTTTCCCTACGGGTATAATTCCAATCCCCTGTGGCGATAAGAGCTGTCATAATTGAAGACGACGAGGTGTTTCGGCGCATGCTGGCGATGGCCCTGAGCCGTGTCCGGGGTATCCTGGTCGCCAGCACCTTTGCGGCGGGCAAGGCGGGTCTGGCCTATTGCCTGCGGGAAAAACCGGATTTGCTGGTGGTCGACCTGTTTCTGCCGGATCTGCACGGCTTGGAGATCGTGAAGGAAGTGCGGGCGCGGATTCCGAACACGAAGGTGCTGGTGGTGACCGGTCACCCCGATGGCGAAATGCCGGCCCGCCTCATCGCGCAGGGAGTGCGCGGGTTCGTCGACAAGAACGCGCCGCTCAGCTACGCGCTGCAGGCCGTGGAATCGGTGATGGACGGCGGCATGTTTTTCGCCGCCCACGTGCCGCCTACGCCGACCGGCGATGGCGTGAAGGGGCCCAAGGTGCAGGCGGAAGCGAAGGAAGGGCCGGCCGCGCCGGCCATCGTCGCCGTCGAGATGCTTTCGGCGCGCGAACTCGAAGTCGCGCGGTTGGTGGCGGAAGGATTTTCCTCGAAGGAGATCGCCTCGCGACTGGATCTCAGCGTGCGCACGGTCGAAAAACACCGGGCGAACATCATGGACAAGATCGGCGTGCGCGAAGTGGCGAGCCTGGTCCGTTGGTGCGTGCAGTGCGGGTTGGTGAAGATGTAGTGCGGGCTAAGCCCCGCCGGTCTTCAGCTGCCGCCGTAGCCGCGCAACGCGCGCTCGGCCTCTTGGTAGCCCTCGTTGAGGGCCGCCATCTCCTCGGGCGTGGGCAGCGGGCCGCCCTGCATGATCCGGGCCTCCAGCGCCTTGGCCTGCTGCCAGAGGCTGGTGGCTCCCATCTGGTCGGAACTGCTCTTCAGGCTGTGCGCCGCCCGCTGGCTGCTCTCCCGGTCGGCGCCGGCGATGTCCGCCAGCAGACTGGGGACGCTGCTCAGATACAAACGCACGAGCTCGCGGGTATCGTCATCCCCCAGGATGAGCGCCAGGCCCGCCAGGCGGTCATTGGGCGCCGGGCCGCTCACGGAATGGTGAGCTTCATGCCCGCCTCGACATGGTTTTCATCTTTAATCACCCCGCGGTTGGCGGCGACGATCTTCTCATACTGCATGGCGGAGCCGTAGAATTTCCGGGAAATCTTGCCCAGCGAGTCGCCGGCCACGACCACGTAAGTGCGTGGTCCGGAGGTGGCGGCAGGAACCGCCGCGGCCGGAGGGCTGGCGCCGGCGTCGGGCATGGCGCTCATTGCCGGGGCCGACTTGGCCGCCGGCGGCACGGGCGTCAGGGCCGGGACCGGCGTCAAAGCGGCGGCGTCGGCCCCCGGACGGGTGGGAGCCTGGGCCAGGGATCCGGGAGCGGGTCCGGCGAGCGCCAGGCGCGTCCGCAGCTGCGCGTTTTCCTCGGCGAGCGCGGCCAATTCATTTTGGGATTGGCGCAGCTGGTCGCGCAGCCCGTCCACCTGGGTGGCGACGGCGGCCTGCGCCTTGAGCGAATCGATCGTGCGCTGGGCGGCGTCGAGTTGGGCGGCGGCCCCGGCCTTGTCCGCGGCGGCCGCATCGGCGGCGGATTTCAGCTGGGCGTTCTCATCCTGCAGGAGCGAGTAGCTGTGCAGGGCGGTCGACAGCTTATCCTGGACGTCGGCCAGCTGCTTGGCGAGATCGGGGGCCGGGCTGTCCGCGGCGGGCGCCGGGGCGGCGGCATCCGGCGCGGGCGCCGGCGCAGGGGGATCGGCCAGAACCAGGCCGCCGGACAGGAGCGCCAGCGCCAAGGCGGAAACGAGCGGGGTCTTCGACATCATGGCCGGGTTGTAACCCATCGCTCCGGGGGATTCAATCTGCAAGCGGGCGCGGCAAAGTTCGTTTTGGCATTGTCCCAGCGGGCGGGTTAGAAACACGCTGGCCGGCCTCCGCCGCCCTCCGCCCCTGATCCCGGCGGGCCGGGCTCCCGCCCAAAATCGGGCCTTTCCGAGCGGCCTGTGATCTTGGTAAGGTCATTGCGCCCAACGCGCTCCGGTGCGGCGCGAAACCTTGCGCGCCCCGCCGTGTCACTGCCCTCACCACCATGCCAACCCTTCTTTCCCTCCAGTCCGCGGCCCAGTGTCGGGCCATCGTCCGATGACCGCGCGCCTTTCCTGCGGCGGGTTGATCGCCGCCGCCCTGCTGCTGTCCGGCTGTGCGACTGGACCGGTGACCCAGGCGCCGCTGGACTCGGCCAAGTACACGGTCGAAAATACGGAAAAATTTGTCGTGCTCGATCCGGCGACCGACGCGGCGGTCACCTGCACCGGCTTGCAGGAGCGGACGCTCGCCGACGGCCGCCTCGACGTGGTGGCCGATGTGAAGAACCGGGAGGACAGCCAGTTCCAGGTGCAGATCCAATGCGTGTTCAAGAGCGACCAGGGCTTCTCGGTCGGCGACGAGACGCCGTGGCAGAGCGTGACCCTGGCGCAATTTTCCACCGAGACGGTGCACTTCACCGCGCTCAACCCCGATGCCACGCGCTACACGATCCGCGTGCGGCAGGCGCGCAACGGGGTGACCAAAAACTAGGCGCGCCGGCGCCGGCTCAGGCCGGCAGCAGCTCGCTGACGAGGGCTCGTTCCTCTTTCAGCTCGTTTTCCGTCGCCACGATCTTGGTCCGCGCGAATTCGGTGAGGGGAAGGCCGGAGACGATCTCCCACTGGGTCCCCGTGCTGCGGATCGGATAGGAGTACATCAGTCCGGGCGCGATGCCGTACGCGCCGCCGGTGCAGACGGCGACGCTGAACCAGTGGCCCGCCGGGGTCGGCGTGGCCAGGGCCCGCACGGTGTCGACGACCGCATTGGCGGCGGAGGCGGCCGAGCTGAGCCCGCGGGCCTTGATGATCGCCGCGCCGCGCTGCTGCACGGTCGGGATGAAGGTGTCGCGAAACCAGGCGCCGTCGGTGATCACCGCGGGCACGGGTTGGCCGCCGATCTGCGCATTGTCAAAATCCGGATACATGGTGGAGCTGTGATTGCCCCAGATGGCCAGGTGGGAAACCGCCGTCGTGTCCACCCCGGCCTTGAGCGCGAGCTGGGTCACGGCCCGGTTTTGGTCGAGCATCGTCATCGCGAACCAGCGGTCGGCGGGCACGGCCTTCGCGTTGTTCATTGCGATCAGGCAATTGGTGTTGCAGGGGTTGCCGACGACCAGGATCCGCACATCCGCGGCGGCGCGCTGGGCGATCGCCCGGCCCTGCCCGGTGAAAATCTTGCCGTTGATGCCCAGGAGGTCCTTGCGCTCCATCCCGGCCTTGCGGGGCACCGAGCCGACCAGGAGGGCCCAGTTGACCCCGGCGAAGCCCTCGTTGAGCGATGCGGTGGCCACGACTCCCTTTAGGAGCGGGAAGGCGCAGTCCTGCAGCTCCATCACCACGCCGTGGAGGACGGGCAGCGCCGGCTCGATCTCGATCAGGTGCAGGATCACCGGCTGGTCGGGGCCGAACATCGCGCCTGAGGCGATGCGAAAGAGCAGGGAGTAACCGATTTGGCCGGCGGCGCCGGTCACTGCGACACGGAGGGGGGATTTCATAAAGGAGGACGTTCAGTAAACCAACTCGAACCCGGAACACACGGAAGAAATGCGGCCCGCCGATGCCGATCGAATTCGGCGGCCGCTCCCCTGCGCTCGTCGCGGTGTCGCCAAACCCGGATCCCGCCTCAGACCGGCCGCCAAAGACCGCCGGCCTGGTCGGCCGGCCAGATTGGCGGCCCCAGAGAGGCGGGAGGAAGGCGACAAGCTTCTCGCGCAGGGGAGCGGCCGCCGAATTCGATCGGCATCGGCGGGCAGAGGTATCGGGGCGTTAGGGGCGGCGGGGGGCGGGGGCGAGCGCGGCATGTGCCTCTCGGATCAGCGCCTCGGTAGTGGGCCAGTCGATGCACCCGTCGGTAATCGAGACGCCGTAGCGGAGATTGGCCTTGGGCTCGGGGAAGGGTTGGCTGCCGGCGAACAGGTTGCTTTCGATCATGGTGCCCATGATCGACGTGTTGCCGGCGGCGATCTGCGCCAGCACGGCGCGCATGACTTCCGGCTGGCGCTCGGGCTGTTTCGCGGAGTTGTCGTGCGAACAGTCGACCAAGATCGCCCGGATCAGGCCGGACTTGGTCAGCAGCTGCTCGGTGGCGGCGATTTGCTCGGGCGCATAGTTGGGGCCGCCGGTGCCACCCCGCAGGACGAGATGGCAATTGGGATTTCCCCGGGTGACAACGACCGAGGCGGCGCCGTCCAGATTGATGCCGAGGAAAGTCTGCGGCTGCGCGGCGGCGCGAATCGCGTTGATCGCGGTCGCGATCGAGCCGTCGGTGCCATTCTTAAACCCGAGCGGCATGGACAAGCCCGAGGCCATCTGCCGATGGGTCTGGGACTCGGCCGTGCGCGCGCCGATGGCCGACCAGCACACCAGATCGGCGATGTACTGCGGGGTGATCGGGTCGAGCAGCTCGGTGGCGGTCGGCAGGCCCAGGTCCAGGACATACCGCAGGAAGGAGCGCGCCGCACGCAGGCCCGCCGCGATGTCGTGGGAGCCGTCGAGGTGCGGGTCCATGATCAGGCCCTTCCAGCCCACGGTGGTGCGGGGTTTTTCAAAATACACCCGCATCACGATCATGATCTGGTCCGCCACCTCGCGGGCGAGGCCGGCCAGGCGGCGGGCGTATTCCCGGCCCCCGTCCCCGTCATGGATCGAGCAGGGCCCGACGATCACCATCCGGCGGCCATCATTCCCGAAAAGGATTTGGTGGATTTCCCGGCGGGCCCGGCCGACGAACTCGGCCTGGGCCTCCGTCTTGGGCAATTCCGCCAGCAGGGCATCCGGGGTGGGCAGGACCCGCGTCTCGACCACGTTGATGTCGGAGGTTTTTTGCATGAGGGGTGATTTTGCCAGGGCCGGCGCCCGGAAAGCAATGAAGGAGGAATCCGGTCGTGTCCTCACTTGCCGAGGGGATGCATCTCCGGGCGCCCTTTGTCCGAGCACCGGTTCGCCCTCCGACGCATCCCCTCGGCAAGTGAGGACACGACCGGGATTCCGAGCATTTCCCTTCCCTAACCGTCGAAAAAGGGTAAAAAAAGTGGCGGGCCGCTTACCCCTAAGCGGCCCGCCTTTGCTTTCTTAGTTACCCCAAAACTCCCGCTAAGCGGGAGAAGTGAAAGATTGAATGGTCTAAGGGGTATGGCCTTTCTCGCCCCGGTCAATAGGATTTGCGGATATAGTTGCAGTTTTAAAATTAAATTATTCATTGTTAGTAACTTAGAAAACATGATTTCGCCCTCCGCCCTCCGCTTTTTTCGCTACCGGCCGGCGGCCTGGCTCCAGGTGCAGGGGGACGACGCCGGTCCGTTCTTACAGGGTCAATTTACCCAGGACCTGGCGGGATTGCCGCTGGGCCGGGCCGCCTACGGCCTTTGGCTGAGCCAGAAGGGCAGGATCATGGCCGACAGCTTCATTCTGGCGGGTCCCGGAGCGGGAGAATTCCAGATCGGGAGCTACTATTGCCCGGGGCCGGCGATTGCCGCCCGCCTGGAGGGCTACATCGTGGCCGACGACGTCACGGTGGCCGATGAATCGGAAGATTGGGAGGGAGTGGCGGTGCTGGGTGAGGGCGCCCGGGCTTGGATTGAGGCCGCGGGCATCCCGGGCGCGGCGGCCTTTCCCGGCCGGCGTTGTGCGGGGGAGAATTGGGAATGCCTATGGCCGCCAGCTGGCGCCGCAATCGCGGCCGAGCGTTTGGCGGCGCGGACGGAGGTGACGGTTGAGGAGATGGAGCGCGAACGGATCGCGGCCGGGATCCCCGCGGTGCCGCGCGATGCGGGACCGGGGGACCTGCCGCCGGAGGCCGGCCTGCTCGCGGCGGCGATCTCGTACACCAAGGGGTGTTATCTCGGCCAAGAGGTGATCGCGCGCCTGAAATCGCGCGGCCGCACGCGGCGCCAGCTGCGCCGCGTGGCCGGCTCCGGGGCGATTCCATCGCTGCCCGCCATCCTAGGGTGGGATGGGAAGAAAATCGGCGAGCTGCGCTCCGCCGTCCAAGACGACGGCCGGGATTCTTTTGTGGGTTTGGCGATGGTCGCCGCGGATCTGCCGCCGGATGCGGCGCTCGGCATTTCACCGGCGGCGGCGGACCCGGCGTTCTCCGCGCCGCGCGTCCGGTTTTGCGTTTGACCACCCCGCGACGCTGGCTTTGCCTCCTGCGAGATTTTCCTCCGATGAACAAAGCCGAATTGGTCGAAGCCGTGCAAAAACATCTGGGGGCCGGCACCTCGAAGGCGGCGGCGGAGCGGGCGATCGACGCGATGCTCGCGGGCATCAAGCAGGGCCTGCGGCGCGACCGGGAAGTTTCGCTGGTGGGCTTTGGCACCTTTGCGCTCGCGGTGCGCCCGGCGCGGCGCGGTTTCAATCCGCATACCCGCACGCCGATGAAAATCGCCGCGGTCAAGACCATCCGGTTTCGGGCCGGCGCGGCGCTGCGCAAGCTGACTTAGGTGACATGAAGCCGACAGGTTGGCGCACGTCCGCGCTGCCTGTCGGCTTCATGTCATCTCACGCTTTCTCGTTTACTCGGACGGCCGGGTCGGGCGTAGTCCTGCAGTTCATGCAACAGGTTTTGGCGGAGAAATTTCGCGCCCTCTTTGGCCGTGCCCCGGATATCATCACCCGCGCCCCCGGCCGCATCGAGGTGATCGGAAATCACACCGATTACAACGGCGGAACGGTTCTGGGGGCTGCGATCGACCGCGCCGTCTGGGTCGGCCTCGCCCGGCGGCCCGGCGGCGAACGGCGGTTTGCGAGCGACCGCCGCGGTGACATCACGGTGCTCCCGGCGGATCGCCTGCCGAAGCAAACCGGCGCGGCCAGCTGGGTAAACTATCCTCTCGGGGTGCTGGCGGCCTTGCCGGACTATCGGCTCCGAGTTCCGGCCGGCTTCGATTACCTGGCCGCTTCCGATCTGCCGGTCGGCGCCGGCCTCAGCAGCAGCGCCGCGATCGAGCTGGCCTCGGGCCTCGCTTTTCTCGAAGCGGTCGGCGAGCACCCGTCCCGCGAAATCCTGGTCCAGGCCGGCCGCCGCGCGGAGAACAGCTTCGTCGGCGTGCCCTGCGGCATCCTCGACCAGGGCGTTTCCGGTTTCGGCCGCCGCCATTATCTGGTCTTCATCGATTGCCGGGGCCCGAGCTTCGCGACAGTGCCGCTGCCGGCGGCCGCCCAGTTCTGGATTTTCAATACCCATACCAAGCATGCGCTGGTCGACGGCCTTTACGCGGCCCGCCACGCCGAATGCATGGAGGCTGCGCGCGCGCTGGGCGTGCCGCTGCTGGCGGATGTGCCGCCGGGCGCGCTCGCCGCGGCCGAGGGCAAACTGGCGCCGGCCGCCTTTCGCCGCGCGCGGCATGTGGTCGAGGAAATCGCCCGGGTGGCGGCGACGATCGCCGCCCTTCAAGCCGGCGACCTGCCGGCCGTCGGCCGCCTGCTCACCGCGTCGCACCGCAGCTCGCAAATGCTGTTTGAGAATAGCACCCCCGAGCTCGATTTCCTGGTCGATCACCTGGAGGGTGCGCCAGGAGTCTTCGGCGCCCGGCTGACCGGCGGCGGCTTTGGCGGCGCGGTGGTCGCGCTGACCAATCCGAGCTTCAGCGCCGACCGGGCCGCGGGGGTGGCCACCCAATACGAAAAGCGCTTCGGAACGGCGCCGGACATCCTCCACGCCCAAACCGCCGACGGCGCCGAGCGGCTAATCTAGCGCCCGGCCCGATCCGCGCGGGAATCGGGCCATCGGCTCAGAACAGCGCGCTCACCTGATGAAACCAGGCGTCGACCGCCGGATGGAGCCAGAGCAGATAAAGCGCGGCGGCGATCGCCAGCATCGGGCCGAACGGGACCTGCCGTTGCAGGCCGGTGCCTTCCTCCTCGGCCGGCGCGTTTTGGGCCGGCAGTTTTTTCGGGCGCCCGAAGGCCGCCCGGTACAGCAGGGCAATTGGCAGCCCGACCGCGCCCACGGCCGCGCCGCCGAAGACGGCGAACAGCGCCCCATGCCACCCGCAGAAGGTGCCGATCGCGCCCGCGAAAATCACGTCGCCCATGCCCATCGCCTCTTTCTTCAGCACCGCTTCGGCGACGACCGCGATCCAGAGGACGAGCCCGGACCCAATCAGCAGGCCCTGCACCGCCGCCGCCTCGGAGCGGATAGCGTCCAACAGAAAGACGTCGCCGACTCTCCCGTGCAGCGCCGGCACGGCGAAAGAGAGCGCCAGGCCCAGCAGCCCCAGGCCGGTCGTCAGCAATTCGGGTATCATCAGGTGGTCGAAATCGATGAAGCTCGCGGCGATCAGGGCACTGCCGAAAACCCAGCCGCAGATCGCCGGCCCGGTCGGGAGCCGGAGCCAGCAGGCGAGAAAAAATCCCGCGGTCAGTACTTCGACCAGCGGATAGCGCGCGGAGATCCGAATCCCGCAGCAGCGCGCGCGCCCCCGCAGCGCCAACCAGGAAAAGAGCGGCAGATTGTCGTACCAGCGAATCGGCGCGCCGCAGGCGCAATGGGAGCCCGGCCGCACGATCGATTGGCCGGCCGGCAGCCGCACAATGACCACATTGAGGAAGCTGCCGAGGCAGGCGCCGACGATCGCCGCCACCAAATCATAAAACCAGGACGGGGTGCCAACGACATCGAGGGCGGCGAGGGACATGGCGCGGATTAGGGGATTAGGGGCTGCGGAGGGCGAGGGCCGAAGCCATGAGCGGGGCGATGGCTTCCGCCGGCACCCCGGACCAAAGCTCCAGCGATTTGGCGCCCTGATGAACGAGCATCGCGAGACCATTGGCCTGCGGAATGCCGAGCGCCGCAGCCTGCCGCAGCAGCGCCGTTTGCGGCGGATGGTAAATCATGTCGAAGATTCCGGCCGGGCGCGGTACGTCCGCCAAATCGAGCGGCGCCGCGTCGTCGGCCCGCAGGCCGGCGCTGGTGGCATTGATGACCAGGGCGTCCGCCGGCAGTCCCGCTCGCGCCTGAGGATCGGCCGGATCGAAACCCAGCACCGGAATGGCGCCGGCCAGCGGCTGGAGCAGGGCGAGCAGTTCGGCGAGATTGGCGGCGGTGCGGTTGCCGACCACTAGTCGGGCGCAGCCGCGGCGCAGGCATTCGACCGCCGCGCCGCGCGCCGCCCCGCCGGCGCCGAGCAGGACCACCACCCGGCCCGCCAAGTCGGCGCCGAGGCGCTCGCGCAGGGCGGCGTTGAGCCCATACCCGTCGGTGTTCGTCCCGTACCAGCCCTTGGCCGTCGCCAGCAGCGTGTTGACCGCGCCCACCGCCTCGGCCGCCGGATCGACCTCGGCCACCAGGTCGAACGCCAGCACCTTGTGGGGCACGGTGAGATTCAGGCCGCGAAAGCCGCCGGAATGCAGCCGGTCCAGCGCCGTGGGCAGATCGTCGGGGTGGATGTCGAACCGGTGATAGCGCCAGTCGGCGAGCCGGGTATCCTCCCGGGCCATGGCCAGCAGCGCCGCCTGGTGCATCGGCGGGCTCAGCGAATGGGCGATCGGATGCCCCAGTACGGCCAGCGGAATGCCGGGAAACGGCCGCGCGTCCAAGTCGCGCAACAGGAAGACGGGATGACCGGGCATGCTTCGGCGCGCGGCTAGCGCGCGTACGCGGCGTCAAATTCCTCGATGAAGCTGGCGAAGAGCCGCGCCCGGACGGTGTCGCCGGCCTCGCCGTAGTGTTTGACCAGATTGCGGCAGGAGCGGCAAAGCACCTCGCGCACGGGCGTGCGCGCGAGGTCGCCGGCCTGGGGCTCGATCTGATTCGAGCGCAGCAGCGCCAGGACTTCCTCGCGGCTGCGGAAAAGCCCTTGGTCGAACGGATCGATGAAAAACGGCGCCCCCTCGGCGAAGCAGGCCACGAGAAAATGCCCGGGGAGGGCCACCGGCTGCAGGTCCAGATCCAGGCGCTCGGCCACGAGCAGATAGACGATACTGAGCGAAATCGGGATGCCCTTGCGCCGGCTGAGCACCTGGTCGAGCAGGCTGTTGCGCGGATCATTGTAGTGCTCCTGGTCGCCGCGGAACCCCCACTCGTGGAAGAGCACCCGGTTGAGGAGGCGGCATTTTTCCCGGCGGCTCGAGGGTTCGGCGATCAGCTCGCGGCAGCGCGCGGCAATGGCATCGAGCTCCGCGCAGCAGGCGCCGATGTCGAGCCGGGGCGCGACGGTGCGGGCCAGCAGCAGGGCGCCGGTCTCCAACTCGTAGTTCAGCGAGCGGATGAACCCCCGGAATTCCGCGACCGGGTCGTTGAATTTGAGTTCCTGCAGGTACCAGGCCGCATGGCCGGCCAGCGGCCGGTCCGTGCCGCTGGCGATGTGCCGCAGAAACGGCTCTGCCGGCGAGCCCACTGCCGTAAGATAGGCGAGCAGGGCCTGGCGCACCGGGGCGCTCCCGTCGTCCAGGAGCTGCAGGACCGCGGCCTGCCGCGCCGCATCGAACTGGGGCAATGCTTCCACCGGCCTAAGGTGGAGATTGAACCCCGGGCGGCGCAACATTGAAGCGTGCGCCGAACAGCGCGGAGCCGACGCGGACCAGGGTGCTTCCGGCGTTGATCGCGGCGGCGAAATCGCCGCTCATGCCCATGGACAGTTCCCGCAGGGGATGACCGCAGCGGACCGTGAGGTCGTCGCGCAGGTCGCGGAGCGTGGCAAACGTGCGCTGGGCCACGGCCGGATCGTCCGAGAGCGGCGCGATCGTCATCAGGCCGTCCACCCGCAGATGGGTTTTCGCCAGGGCGGCCTCGAGCAGGTCCTGGGCCTGCGCCGGATCGGCGCCGAACTTGGCCGGATCCTGCCCGGCATTGACTTGGAGTAGGATGGGCAGCGGCTGGCCCCGTTTCGCCGCCTCCTGATCAAGTGCCCCGAGGAGTTTTTCCCGGTCGACGCTTTGAATGCGGTCGAAGGAGCGGGCGGCGAGGCCGGCCTTGTTGGACTGGAGATGGCCAATCAGTTCCCAGCGCAGCGGGGCCCGGATTTGGGCGCGTTTGTCCGCCCCCTCCTGCACGCGGTTTTCCCCGACCGCACGGAGCCCGAAGCGGGCGGCATACTCGGCGGCGGCGGGCGGGTGGCTCTTGGTGACCGCGAGCAATTCGACGTCGCCCGGCACGCGCCCGGCGGCGATGGCGGCGGCGGCGATGGCGGCCTGGATGGCCGCCGCGCGCTGCGCGAATTCCTCGTAGGTCGGGAACATGAACGATGGTTAAGAAAATCTACTTATACTTTACGCCGCCGGAGGCTCTGCTACTCTGAAAGTCAGAAAGTGGGCTAATCATGCAAATTGAAAACCTCAAAATCTTCGCGGACCTGGTCGAGACGAAGAGTTTCTCGAAAGCGGCGAAACTCAACAGCCTCACCCAGTCGGCAGTGAGCCAGCAGGCGCGGGCGATGGAACGCCACTTCAAGGCGCTCCTGGTGGACCGCAGCCAGAAGCAGTTCCAGCTCACCCGCGAGGGCCAGCGGGTCTATGAGTCGTCGAAGGAAATGCTCCACGCCTACGAGACGCTGCTGTCGGAACTGCAGGAGATGAAAAAAGTGATCAGCGGGACGATCCGCATTTCGACCATTTACTCAATCGGCCTCCATGAGTTGCCCCCGTACATCAAGCGCTTTCTCCATGACTTTCCCTCGGTCAACGTCCGGGTGGAATACCGGCGGTCCAACCTGGTTTACGAGGACATCCTGCACAACTCGGTCGATTTCGGCCTGGTCGCCTTCCCCGTGAAAATGCGGCAGATCGAGGCGCTGCCGTTTCACAACGATCACCTGGTGCTGATCGCGCACCCCCATCATCCCCTGGTCAAGCGCGGCGAGGTGGAGGTGAAGGACCTGGCGGGCCAGCGCTTCATCGGGTTCGACCCGGACATTCCCACCCGCAAGGCGATCGACCAGATTTTTCGCGACAACAAGCTCGAGATCGAGCCGGTGATGGAATTCGACAATATCGAGACGGTGAAGCGGGCGGTGGAAATCGACCATGGCGTGGCGATCGTCCCCCAGGCCACCGTCGTGCAGGAGGCCCGCCAGGGCACCCTGGTCATCCTGCCCTTCAAGGGCCGGGAATTCACGCGTCCCCTGGCGATCCTGCACCGCAAGGGCCGGGTGCTGACCCCGGCGATGAAGAAATTCGTCGAAACCCTGGGCCTGGACCTCCCGGAAGCGCGCAACGCCTGAGCGATTCGGCGGGTCCCGGGGTCGTGACTCCTTTTGCCGAGGGAATGCCTCTCCGGGCGCCGAACGTCCGAGCACCCGGTCGCCCTCCGAAGCATCCCCTCGGCAAAAGGAGTCACGACCCCGGGACCGGAAATCTCGGAACCAGATTTGTCCCGGAACGTCATTCAGTCTACCTTCACGCCATGACCCCTTTTCCCTTTCGCGGCTCGCTCACCTGCGCTCTCCTGCTCGCCGGGGGGACGCTCTTTTCCGCCTGCGGGGCCCTGGCTGATCCGCCCGCCCCCGCGGCCGCGCCGGCCCCGGCCTGGCACCTGAAGGCCCTCGACGGCTCGGACCTGCGCGCGGAGGATTTCAAGGGCAAGGTCGTCGTCCTGGATTTCTGGGCGCCCTGGTGCGGGCCCTGCAAGCAGGAGATCCCGGGCTACGTCGACCTGCAGAAAAAATACGGCGCGGACGGCTTGGTCGTGATCGGGGTCGTGTACGATGCCGAGCCGCTGGCCACGATCCAGAAATCAGTCGCGGAGAATAAAATCAGCTACCGGGTGGCGCTGGGCAACGACGACATCGAAAACGCCTTCGGCGGCATGGATTCGATTCCCACCACCTTCCTCATCGACCGCGACGGCATACTGCGGGACCGCAAGGTCGGTTCGGTCGCCGAGGCCGAATACCAGAAGCGAATCCTGCGCTGGCTGAAGCCGGCGGACCCGAAGGATTGATCAGGCCTCGACCAGGCGGTAGCCGATGCCCGACTCCGTCCGCAGGTGCCGAGGCTGCTGGGGCTCGGCCTCCAGCTTCTTGCGCAGGTGGGTCATCTGCACGCGCAGATAATGGGTGCTGTCCTCGGCCTGGGGTCCCCAGATCTGCCGCAGGATTTCCCGGTGGGTCACGACCCGTCCGCGGTGCTGCACCAGCAGCCGCAGCAGGGCGTATTCCTTGCCGGTCAGCTTGATTTCGACCCCGCCGCGCCGCACTTGGCGGGCGGAGAGGTCCACCTCGATATCGCCGAAGGCGACCACCGCCGATTCCGGGGCCGGCTGGGCGCGGCGCAGCACGGCGCGCAGGCGCGCGATCAATTCGCGGCTGCTGAAGGGCTTGGTCAGGTAATCGTCCGCGCCGGCATCGAGCGCGGCGATCTTGTCATCCTCGGCGTCCCGCACGGTGAGCACCAGGACCGGCACGCGCGACCATTCCCGCAGGCGGCGCAGCACCATGTTGCCGCCGATGTCCGGCAGGCCCAAGTCGAGGACGATGCCGTCCGGCGGACTCGCCGCAGTGGCGCTCAGGCCCAATTGCCCGGTCTCCGCCTCGCCGACGCGGAAGCCGGCGGATTCGAGGGTCAGCCGCAGGGAGCGGCGAATCTGAATTTCGTCATCCACCACCAGCACATGGGGTCGGGTGTCGGCCGTCATTCTTGGGGATCAGGTTGGGGCGCGGAGTGAGGGAGGTAAATGGAAAACGTGGCGCCGCCGCCGGGATTTTCTCCGGCGATGATTTCGCCGCCCTGGGCGGCGAGAAAGCCGCGCGCGATCGAAAGGCCGAGGCCAAGGCCGCCCGCCCCCGCCGTCTCCCCGCGGGAAAATTTCTGAAACAGGCGGGCGCGCAGCGGCGCCGGCAGCCCCGGGCCGCGATCGGCCACGGTAAAGAACGCTTGGCGCCCGTCGGCGGAGAGCCCGGCGGAGATCCGGATCGGCGTGCCGGCCGGCGTGTGGAGCGCGGCGTTCAACAGGAGATTGGCCAAGGCATGCTCGGTCAGGGCAAAGTCGGCCCGGATGGGCGGCAGATCCTCCGGCACGGCGACGGTGAGCGGATGGCCCGTCAGGGCGTCGCGGACGCCGTCGTTGGCGGCGTTCACCAAGTCCCGCGCATCGCACCAATCGACTCGCGGGCGCAGGGATCCGCTCTCGAGGCGCGTCTGGTCCAAGAGATTGCCGACCAGCCGGTTGAGGCGATGGGTGGCGGTGCGAATTTCGGCGACCAGCCCCGCCTGCGCCGCCGGCGGCGACGACTCCATGTTTTCCAGTCCGGCGGTGATCACCGCCAACGGGGTGCGCAGTTCGTGCGACACACTGTCCAGCAGCGTCCGTTGCAGCCGCTCGCTCTCCTCCCGCATCTTCTCCTTGCGCGCCTGGGAGCGGATGCGGGCGCTCAACTGGCCGACTACCAGCGCCAGGACGAAATAAATGGCGAAGAGCAGGGTTTCCTGCACGTTCGCGATGCGAAAATTGAAGCGCGGCTCGAGGAAAAAATATTCCCAGGTCAGGGCGCTCAGGAGGCCGCCTAGGAGCATGGGCCAGCGGCCCACCCGCAGGCTGAGGAGAATCAGCGCCAGCAGATAGAGCAGCCCCACCGAGAGCGAATAATGCGGGGGAAGGAGCAGGCCGCCCGCGGTGAGCACGATCAGGACGCTCAGGACCAGGGCATATTCACGCCATTCATTCTGCCGTGGTTCGGACATGGGATTGATTCATGGCCCGGAACAGCGGGGGAGGGCAATCCTCCTCTGAAGTCCCGGAGCGACCCGTCACCCGAAAAAGAAGGGGCCGGCGATAACCCCTTAACGCCGGCCCCACTTTTTCTGTCACGGCTTTTTCAGCCGTCTTTTCACGCTACCCAAAAAATCCTGCAAGCAGGACAGCCCGGATACAGCATCACCCATGCCAGGAATGGCCCGAGCGGCGCTTCTCTCGCCCCAAATCGGCGCTGGGCATTGGCTCATGCGGCCAAATTCTGATTCAGGATAGTCCCCTTGCGAGGAGATGCCGCCTTCCTCTGGTCTCTCTGGGCCGCCAATCCGGCCGGCCTCGCCGGCTGTTCTTGGCGGCCGGTTTGAGACCGGATCCGGGCCTTGGCGGCACCCGACGAGCGAGGGGACTATCCTGAATCAGAATTTGGCCGCATAAGCCAATGCCCGACGCTGCGAAAGTTTGCCTCCGCCGGGGTTGGCCGCGAAGTTGGATCGATTCCGCCCATGCCATTGCCGCCCATTCTCTGCGAGGACGATGCGTTCATCGCTTTTGACAAGCCGAGCGGGCTTTCGATCGGGCCGGAGCGGGGCGGCAAGCCTGGGGATAATCTGATGGCCATGATCCACGCGCAGTTCGGCCGGCAGGTGGCCGGGGTCCATCGGCTCGACGCGGAGACCAGCGGAGTTTTTCTGTGTGCGAAGACCAAGCCCGCGCTCGACGCCCTGAGCGGGCAGTTCCAGTCCAAGACGGCCGAGAGAGTCTATCTGGCCTTGGCGGTGGTCCTGCCGCCGGAGGCGGCGATGAAGGTTGTGGACCCGGTGCGCGCGCCGGACGGGGGGCTGCCGGCCGAATTCACCGTCGATTTGGCGCTGGGCCCCGATCCGCACCAGACCGGGCGGATGATGATCTTTCGCAAGCGGGGCGGCAAGCCGGGGGTCACGGGTTTTCGGGTGCTGGAGCCGTTTGGCCGCTTTGTCTGGCTGGAGTGCCGCCCGATCACGGGCCGCACGCACCAGGTTCGCCTGCACCTGGCCGCGATCGGCGCCCCGGTGCTGAACGATCCGCTCTACGGCGATCCGGAAATCCAGCTGCTGCTCTCCGAACTCAAGCGGCGCTACAAGGGCCGGGACCACGAGCGGCCGATGATCGGCCGGCTGGCGCTGCACGGCAGCACGCTGACCTTCCGGCACCCGGTCAGTGGGGAGGCGGTAACCGTCCGGGCGCCCGTGCCCCATGAGTTCGAGATCGCCCTTAAGTATCTGCGGAAGTTTCCGCCCGGCCTCGCGCCGCGGCCGGCAGCTAAGCCGGGCCGGCCGGCTTTTGGAACAAGTAGTGGCTGACCAGCCATTCCTCGCCGCCGCGGTAGCCCCAGAGCTCCGCGCAGCTGAGGTAGAAGACCCGCCAGTAGACCCACCACTTCCGGGCCGCGCGGGCGCCATAGGTCGCGGCGAACAGGGGCAGGATTTCCGCCTCGTGCGCGTCCATGTTGTTCAGCCAATGCTCCGCCGTGCGCTGATAGTGGGTGCCGTTGACCCGCCAGTCGGCGACCAGCGTCAGATCGTCCTGAAAACGCGCGAGCAGATCGTGGGAGGGCATCTGGCCTCCAGTGAAAAAATACCGCGCCATCCAATCAGACCGGTGGCGCGGCACGAAATGGTACGGGTACTCGCGATGCGTAAAGATATGGACAAAGAGGAAGCCGCCCGGCCGCAGCCACGCGGCCACCTTGGCCAGCAGCTTCCGGTAGTTCTTCATGTGCTCGAACATCTCCACCGAGACCACCCGGTCGAAGGCCGCCGCCGGCGCCTCGAAGACATTCATGTCGCGGGTGATAATGGTGAGGTTGGCGAACCCCCGCCGCCGGGCTTCCCCGTCGATGTACTCCTTCTGGGTGCGGGAATTCGACACGCCCGTGATCCGGGCGCCCGGGAATTTTTCCGCCAGAAACAGGCTGAGGGAACCCCAGCCGCAGCCCAGTTCCAGAATCCGCTGCCCGTCCGCCAGGCGCGCGCGCTCGGCCGTCAGTTCGAGCATGGCCAGCTCCGCCTCGGCCAGACTTTCGCGGCCGGTGGGATAGAGGCAGCCGGAGTACTTCAGGCGCGGCCCCAGGCAATACTGATAAAACGCGGTCGGCACTTCGTAGTGCTGGGTGTTCGCCGCCGCGGTGTCCTCGGCGATCGGCCGATGGTCGAGGTCCGCGACGTACGCGTCCAGCCGGCCGCCGGGCGAAGCCGGTCCGGCCTGGGACTCGTCCCGGATCCGCTGGGCGAGCAGCCGGCGGATGCCGCGGCGCAGCACCCAGTCGGGCAGCAGGTCCTTTTCCAGCAGCAGATCGATCATGGGGTCTTCCGGGGAAACCAGGGGACAAAGGCGCTGGTCCGCCGCTGATACGCGCGGTAGGCGTCGCCCTTGCTATGGATGGATTGCGCTTCAGTCATCGGTATTCCTGTTACGCGCAGGAGCAGCCCGAGGATGCAAGCCGGAGAGACCACCGCTACCCAGCCATAGGGGGACCCGGCGGCGAAGATGAAATACGCCACCCAGATGAGCCACTCGAAGAAATAGTTGGGATGGCGGCTAAAACGCCACAGCCCGCGGTCGCAAACTCGGCCCTTTTGGGACGGATCGCGCCGGCAGGCGGCGAGTTGGGCGTCGGCCAGGGCCTCGCCGCTGATGGCGATCAGCCACAGGACTGTCCCGGCGGTTTCTCCCGGCCCCAGTGCGGGGGCGGGATTGAGGGTCGCCAAGAGAAACGGGGCGCTCAGGAAGACGACCGAGGCGGCCTGGAGCTGGAAGAATCCTGCCATTTTCCACCGGAAGGCCGCGCCCCAATCCCGGCGCAGTTGCTGATAGCGGCTGTCTTCCGTGGGGTGGTGGCGGACGATGCGCACCAGGAGGTGCGTGCCCAGGCGCAGGCTCCAGATGAGGGCCAGCGTAGCGATCAACGCTCGGCGCACCGGCCAGCCGGGGCCGAGGAAGGCGTAAAGCAGGGCCACCGCGCCGAAGGCGTAGGACCAGGCGATATCGACGATGCCGTAGTTGTCAATCCGGCGGGCGAAAAGGTACAGGAGGGCGAACCCCGCCATGAGTCCGCCCAGCGCCCAGAGGAGCGGCTCCACCGCATTCACGGCACCGGATGGGTCGGCGCTTCGGCCGGCTCCGCCTTCAGCGTGCCGGCGGCCCGCTGGCGGGCGATTTCGCGCAGCACCGGAACGGCGATGACGTAAACGATCGCAATCCAAAACGGCGCGAGCACGGCCCAGCCGACGATCGCGTGCCAGGCGATGGTGCCGTAGCGCTCGACGAAGAGGCGCGGGGTGTCCCAGAGGACGTAAAACATCTGTCCCATGATGATCCGCATGTTGATCGCCGCGCGCGGCACGCCGAAAAGCCAGTTGCCGAGGCGGAGCATGCCGAGGATCGCCGGAATGTGCACCGGCCAGAACAGGCCGTTCACAATTTGAATGATCGGCTGGTTGAGCCGCAGGACGATGCCGACGATCAGGCAGAGGATCGTGGTGGTGCCCACCAGCGGAAAGAGGGCGCAGGCGCTGCCCACGGCGAGCGTGAGGGCGATCTTCTCGGGGGTGATGCCCTGGGTGAGCTGATGCACGATCGGGCCGATGACGCGCCGATTCCAGAAGGTCGGGGGCGAGGCCGCGGGCGCGGGAGTTGAGGGGGTAGACACCACGTTAAGGGTACGCTATATAGACCGCGGCCCCGACACAAGCCGACTTGCGCGCCGCTCCGGTTACGAATGGCCGGTCGGCATTCCGGCCCAAGTGACGGCCACGCCGAGGGCGGCGAGCCCGGCGCCGAGCCAGTCAAAGCCCGGCCGCCGCCGCGGGAGAATGTCGGCCAGGGGCGTGCGCGCGGGGACGCTGAACAGCTCCCGCAGGCAGTAGGCCGACATCGCGATGTTGCCCAGGAGGATAATCGCGATCAGCCAAATCGTCTTCGCGGGCCACGCCACCTGCTTGTAGGCGACCCAGACAAAAAACGTGACGAAGCCCCAGTAGGCGTCGCCCATCGTCGCCAGGAACCACGGGTGGGTCGCCACCGCGGGGGGGACCCCGAAGAGCGGGCACTGCAGGCTCGCCCAGGTCGTGATCCCCACCATGAAGGCGAGGATCAGCAGAAACAGCCCGCGGAGGAACCAGATCATCCGATCGCCAGATTGTTCGGCCGGGTGTGCACCGTCTGCACGACGGAAATATTGCGCAGGGCGAAGGCCGCTTCGCAGTACGCCAGGTAGTAGCTCCAGTTGCGGATGAACCGCTCGTCGAAGCCCAGAGCCCGCACTTCCGCCAGGCGCGTGCGGAAGCGGTCGTGCCAGTGCCGCAGCGTCCGCGCGTAGTCGGTGCCCAGATCCTCCACGCCGTGGACGACGAAGCCCCCGGCCCGCGCCAGGCAATCGTTCACCCGGTTCAGCGACAGCAGCAGGGAACCGGGGAAAATGTGCTTCTGGATGAAGTCGACCCCCCGCCGGAACTGATCGTAGCGGGCATCCGGGCAAGTGATGAATTGAAACGCCATCACCCCGTCGGGCTTGAGCACCCGGTTCAGCACGGCGCAGAACTCCGGCAGGTACCGATGCCCGACCGCCTCCATCATCTCGATCGAGACGATCTTGTCGAAGGAGCCCGTGAGGTCGCGGTAGTCCCGCAGTTCCACTTGGATCCGGTCCGCCAGGCCCCCCGCGGCGATCCGGCGGCGCGCCAGCTCGCATTGCTGCTGGGACAGGGTCACGGAGGTGACCCGGCACCCGTAGTTGCGCGCCGCGTGCAGCGCCCAGCCGCCCCAGCCCGTGCCGATCTCCAGCACGTGGTCGGTCGGCTGCAGACGCAGCTTGCGGCAGAGCGCGTCGTTCTTCTGCGCCTGCGCCTCCTCCAGGCTGAGCTGCGGCTCCGTCCATTTGGCGGCGGAGTACATCATCGACGGATCCAGGAACAGGGCGAAAAATTCGTTGGATAGGTCGTAGTGGGCGCTGATGTTTCGGCGCGCGATAGCCCGGGAATTGGGCCGCAGCCAGTGCCCGATCCGGTTCGCCAGGCGCAGGGAATTCACCGCCCAGGAGCGGGCTCGGGCCGAGCCGGAGAGGGTCGGCGCCTGCGCGTGATTGCGGACAAACCAGGAAATCACCGCCGTGAGATCGGGCGACTCCCAATCGCCGTCGCGGTAGGCCTCGGCAAAACCGATGTCGCCGTAAAGCGCGCAGCGGCGGAAAAAGACCTCGCGGCGCACGCGGATCCGGGCGACGGCGGGGATGCGGATCGCCGAGGCGCCCAGGGGAACCACCTCCGACTCGGGCTCCGCGCCGATCGCGACCACCTGGCCGCCGGGCAGTTCGATCTCGAGCCGGCCCTGGCGCAGGCCGGCGAGAGCCGCCAGCACCGGCCCGCGGAAAAGCGAGGCCCGGACAGCCGGCGCGAGTTCGCTGGTCGCCGAGGGGAGTGAGGAGGAGGCAAGGAGGGAGTCGGTGTTCATGCGGAGTCGGAAGGGGACGGGGCCGCCACGGAGGCGTGGGGCCGGTAGAGATCGCGCTGGTCCTGGGGCCGGGCGCTTTTGGCAAACCAAGGCACCCGCTTCAGCCACAAGCGCAGAGCGTGCCAATGGATGAGCGAGATGACGCGCAGCGTGATCAGGGGATACTTGATCGTCCAGGCGGCCAGGCGGCCAGCGGTGAGCGGGCGGCGCTCGCCGGTCAGCGTGCTGGCCAGCGTGCGGGCTGGGCCGGCAAAATCATCGATGCGCAGGTCCAGGCGCTCCCCGGGGAGGCGGAGCCGGAAATCGAACGCCACATCCACATCGGAATACGGCGAGACATAAAAATGCTTGGGCGTGCGCAGCCGGAACGGCGCGGCCGCCCCGGCCGCAGCGTCCGCGCCGAGAAAATAGGTCTTCATCTCGCGGAAGGTGTTCGTGACCTCCGCCAGCGCGGCCGCCGGCGCGCCCTGCCGGTCGTAGCAAAAATAGAAAGAGACCGGATTGAACAGGTACCCGGCTACCCGTGGCAGGGTGAGGAGGACCACCCGGCCCCCAGTCAAATCGATGCCGCGTTCGGCGAGATAGGCGATCACCCGCTCCTTGAGGGAGCGCGCCGCCGGCGGCGGGGCGGCGTCCGGGCTCAGCGGCGCCGTGCGCCGGTGGAGGGCTTCGCCGGTCGGCAAATAGTCCTCTTCCCGGAACGAATAGAGATTGCGCCGATTGACCGAAAACAGGGCCAGCCGGCGGTCGCAGGCGGCCAATTCGTCGAGATCCAGGGCAAAGAGAAAGATCCGATAGTCGAACCGGTGCTCCTTCGGCGCAAACCGGTGGTGCATGACCCGGCACTCATAGAGTGAGCTCTGGAGAATAGACGGGCGGGTCGACATGGAAGGAGGGCCAGCAAAGATACGCCCAGGCACCCGGGAAGGATGCCCAAAAGCAGCCGGCGGGGGCGGGGCAGGCGGGATTGCAGGGCAAAACCCGCGCCAACGAAACCTCAAAATCGGGTAGGGGCGCAAATTGAACCCCGACCCGAAATCAATGGATTGCGCCCGGCTTACGCCGAGTTCGTCCAGGGGTCCCGGCCGAGGATGAGCTCGCTCAGCTGCACGGCGCTGAAGAACGCATCCTCATGGAAGCCGTACCGAAAATAGCTGCCGGCAAAATAAGTCTCGGTGGTCCCGCGGGCCCCGGCGTTGAGGCCCGGCAGGCCCGCCTGGGCGCGAATCGCGCCGAGGCTGAAGAGCGGGTGCTCATAGTGGATCGTCTGCAGGACCTTGGCCGGATCGATCGCCTCCGGCCGATTGATGGACACCAGGTAGTTCTCGCGTTCGGAGACGCCCTGCAGGGAATTCATCCAATAGTGGGTGGCCGCCGAAATCCGGCCGTCCGGCGCGCGGCCGATCTCGTAGTTCCAGCTGGCCCATGCCCGCCGCGCGCGGGGCATCACCTTCATATCGGTGTGGAGCGTCGCCACGTTGGGCTGATAGTGAAATTCGCTGAGCAGCTGTGATTCGTCGTCGCGCGGATCGCCGAGCAGCCGCAGCGCCTGGTCCGCATGGCAGGCCAGGATTACGCGGTCGAAGGTCTGGGCCGGGCCGCGGGCGGTGAGCACCGTGACTCCCTCTGGTTCCCGGCGGATCTGCACGGCCGGCTCGGCCAGCCGCAGTCGATCGCGCCAGGGCGCCGCGATTTTGGCGACGTAGGTGCGGGCTCCGCCCGCCACCGTGAGCCAGGGATGCTGCGTATGCAGGCCCAGAAACCCGTGATTGTGGAAAAACCGCAGCAGGGTGGCGGCGGGGAACTGCAGCATCAATTCCGGCGGCGTGCTCCAGACGGCCGAACTCATGGGCACGAGATAGAGGGCAAAGAAATCCTCGCCATAGCGGCGCGCCCGGACGTAGTCGTCCAGCGTCTGGGTTTGGACGGCGGGGTCGGCGAGCGCCGGCACGGCCTCGCGATTGAAGCGGGCGATCGCCGCCAGCAGGCGATAAAACCGGGGCCGCAGCAGATTGCGCCGCTGGGCAAAGAGCTGGTTGAGCGACGAGCCGCAGAATTCGAGCCCGGTGTCGGCGTGCCGCACGCTGAAGGACATCGTGGTCGCCTTCATCTCCACCCCCAGCTGCTCGAACAGCCGCACCAGCAGCGGATAGGTCACCCGGTTGAAGACCATGAAGCCCGTGTCGATCGGCACGGGCCGGCCGGTGCCCGGTTCGACGGCCTCGACCGTGTTGGTATGGCCCCCGGCGTACGCGTTCTGTTCGAACAGCGTCAGGTCGTGGGTGCGATGCAGGAAGTGCGCGCAGCCGAGCCCGGCAATGCCGGTCCCGACGATAGCCAGTTTGCTCACTCCCGATCCTACGCCCGATCGGCCGGCGCGGATGCCGGCGGCGGCGCGATGGTCTGCCCCTGGGCGTCCCGCTGGATAGTGGCGGGGGCTGGGCGCTCGGAAGCGGGCACGTGGGCGTTCACGGTGGCCACCGCGATCGCGGCGGCGGCGGGCATCACCTTGCGCAGCGCCGAATGCGAATGCTCCGCCTGTGCGGCGGCCGAGCGCAGGGCGGCGGCGACGGAGGCATGGTGGTCCGCGTGAGCGCCTTCGGCCAGCACGGAGGCGGGCACCACCTTGAGTCCCCAGATGAACCCGGTCCAGGACAGGGCGCGCAGCCCATAGTAGGTGAGATCGATTTCCCACCAGTAAAATCCGTTGCGCGTCGCCGATTGATAGCGGTGGTGGTTGTTGTGCCAGCCCTCGCCGAGGGTGACCAATGCGAGAATGAAGCTATTGCGGGAATCGTCCTCGGTCCGAAAGCGGCGGCGGCCCATGAGATGGGCCAGGGAATTGATGCAGGAAGTGCCGTGGAAGAGCGCGGTCGTGCTGATGAAGAAGCCCCAGACGAGCAGCTGCCAGCGCGTGGTGTGCAGGCTGGGGAAGTGCACTTCCAGGAACCACCCCAGGCCCCAGATGGCGCCGGCAAACCCAGCCGGCACGAGCGCGTCGAATCGGTTCAGGAAGACCAGCTCCGGAAACTTGGCCAGATCCTTGACCGTCGAATAGTCCGTCGGGAAATTGCGGCGGCTGGTGATCCAGCCGATGTGCGACCACCAGAACCCGTGCACATGGGGAGAATGGGCATCCTCCTCCTCGTCCGAGTGCTGGTGGTGATGGCGATGATGGTACGCCCACCACAGTGGACCGCGTTGCACCGTGGTGCCACCCCAGAGCGCGAGCAGGAATTGGCCGAAACGGCTCGTGCTGTAGGTCTTATGGGAAAAATACCGGTGATAGATGCCCGTCACCGCAAACATCCGCAAAAAATAGAGCGCGAGGGCGACGCCGACGGCGAAAGGACTCACGCCGACCCACAGCACGCCCAGACATCCTAAATGCAGGATTATAAAAGGGATGCAGCGAATCCAATCCACCCGATCGGCTTCCTGGCGCATCTTGTCCGCGCCCTCGGGCGCAAAATCGGCATCGATCCATTGCACGGAGGCCGTGCGACAGCGCTGAAGGAAGGACCGAGGTTTGGCGGCGGTGAGCACGGTACAAAGGGGGAAAAGGAAGAGAAAAGCGGGTGGAAAGGGGGTACGGCAAGCTAGGATTGTGCGGATCTATGGTAGCACCGGAATCTACGCCGGCCGGCTTCGAACGGATGCCGGGAGCCCAAACCCCCGCCGGGTCAAGGCTCATCTAGCTCCGGCAATGCGATTTATGGAACATCTGGGGACAAGGAGCATCCGATTAGCGCGCCTGGGAACACCATGCGTGCGCCAACTAGATGCATCCGAAAGACGCATTCGGGCGTCAAATTGTTCACTTTCCGCTCTTTTTCATGCTAGGTTTGACCTTCACCGTAAGAAAACCGTTAGGACCTGTTAGAACCGTACACCACCTCCATGCTCGCCGGCTCCATCGTTATTCTGCTGCTCACCGTCCTTGTCGGGACCGAATCGGACTCGTCCGGTTGAGCGTAATGCCCTAAATTGGCAAGGGCGCCCCCGCTTACGCAGGGACGCCCTTGGTTGGTTTCTTTAGTTGGCAGCGAAACGGTTTCCCACCGTTGCGTCGTCGACGATGCGGACCGGCAGGACGACTTTCGTCGTCACCGATACACCTTCGCGTTGCGCGGGTGCGAACTGCCACTGCTTAACTGCCTGCAGGACGGCGCTCGACAGAGCGGTGTCCGGAGAGGACACGATGCTGAAGTCGGACGTTTTTCCCGTCGAACTGACAGTGAACTCGACGTCGACCGTATCTCCAATGTACCCGGAATCGAGATGGGGGGAGACCACCATAGTCGGGACCGGAACACCGGGAGCTTTGACGCACGACTCGAGGTAGGACTGTTCGATGGTCTTCGCCGAGGCGAAGGATGCGAACGCGCCCAGACTGAGCAGGACTGCGAGTTTGTTTGCTACTTTCATGGTATATAAACTCCGCGCAAAGGCGGAGAGTTTGGTTTCTGCGGTTGGCTGCTAATCGCCCTCGGCCAGCCGGCCGCGAGGCCGGTGACTTCGGAGCGTTTTGGCGATCGAACGGAAAACCGTCCGCACGCCAAAAGTCGGTTCTGGGGACTATTGCCAACCCCGGACGGCGGTACTCGCCCACACGCCGTCCAAATTCCAACACCCGGCCAATAGAGGTTAGGACCGGGCGAAAATCAAAGAACTCTGAGGAGAACTTTGAAAGCAGGTGAATGTTCCGTCACCACCCCTGTTATAGCAAGCCCCATGCCGAGCGGCGCAGAATCTTAACCTAAGTTAGGGCTTGGCCCCCTAAATCTTCCGAATCACGACGTCGCCGTTCATCGTGGCGGCCTGGATATCGACCCCGCCGCCGTTGAGCGTGCCGGAGATAATCTTGCCGCCGGTCATCGGCGGCAGGGGAGGCATGGGCGGCAGCGGGGGCACGGGTAACGCTGGCGCCGTCGAGCCGCTGTGGCCTTCGTCCAGGCCCTCGCGCATCGCCGCGGCCGCCTCGTGAATCGCCCGGGCGGCTTCGCGCGCCGCTTCCCCTGCCTCTCGGCCGGCGTCGCGAATCGCCTCCCGCGTCTCGTCGGACATGATGTCGTCGCCGGCGACGACCAGCTGGCCGTTGCGCCCGGAGCGGGAGGCGATCTCCGTTTTCGTGACCAGGGCCTTTTCGTCAAAGTCGGTGAGAATCGAGCCGTTTTGCGTGCGCAGCCGCACGTTCGCCTTGGACGCCGCGGGCAGGCTCACGGTCACCTTGCCGTTCATCGAGGTGAAGCAGAGCGGGTGGTTGTCGTGGAGCTCCGCCACCTTGGCGTAAATCTCCCCGTTCATTGTCTCCACCGTGGCGCCCCCGGCGACGTCGTCCAGGCGCACCACCCCGTTGTGGCTGCGGATGTCGACGTCCCCGGCGAGGCCAGCGCACGTGATCTCCCCGCCCCACGCGTCGCTGATCGCCAGCGCGGTGTTGCGCGGCACGGTGATCGTGAAATCGCCATCCGCGCCGCTCCCGTGGCCGTTGTCCGACTCCAGGATGACCACATTGTCCTTTTCGACGAAGGTGTAGCTCGCGGCCGAGGTCAGCACGCGCAGGCCGTCCTTGCGCACCCGGTTGTCCGGGGTCGCATCGCTGACCACCGTGATGTCCTTGGTCCCGTCCGCGCCATGAATGTGCAGGGCGCCGCGGGCGACGCGGATCTTGAGGGTGCAGGGTTTGGTCGGATCGGAGGGGGTCACCGTCGCGGTGATGCCCTCGGCCCGGGCGGCCGGCAGCGCGGCGCCGACGAAGGCAAGGAGGACGAACAGGAGGGTGGAAGAGCGGGGAGGTTGCATAGAGGGAGGAGGGGATGGCTTACAGCTCGGTGAGCGCCCGCCGGGCGGCTTCGCGGACGTTGGTGTCGGCCGTGGCGGTGGCGGAAAGGCGTTCGAGGACGGGACCGGCGTCGCGGTCTTTGGCGGCGACCAGAAAATCGATCATGGCGACCTGGACCAGCGGGCTCTCCTCGCGGGGCAGCGAGATCAGCACGCCGGTGCGCGCCACTTCCTGATCGGCGTGGGCGTAGAGCGCCTCGACCGCGTTCAGGCGGACATTCACGCTCGGATCCAGGGCCAGGGCGCCGATCAGGTCATTGATGACCTGCGGGGTCGGCTGGCGCCGGGTGGCCGACGTCAGCACTCCCTCGATCCGATCGTTGGTGGAGTGCTGCTCTTGCTGCTGGAGGGAGTAGCCGACCAATTGCCCCATGGCGCGGACCTGGGACTGGAGCGAAGCCAGTTCGCGTTCGGTGCTGGGATCGGCGGGGCGCGGGCTCGCCCAGCGGGTGCCGGCGACGTAGCCGATGGCGAGGAGGCCGAAGGCCGCGAGCGCCTGGTTGAGCCAGGACCACGCGGAGCGGCGGGGAGCGTGCCGCGGCGCCGGCGCGGCGGCCCCCGTCGCCGGGCCCTGCGCCCGCTTCTCCGCCGCGATGGCGGCGAACACTCCGGAACGCAGCCGGGGCGAGGGCGCCGGGACGGCGGCGGCGTCCACTTGGGCGAGCAGTTCCTGAATGGTGGCCAGTTCGCGGCGGCACGCCGGGCAGCCGGCGAGGTGGGCCAGCACGGTCGCCGCGGTTTCGGCGTCCAGGCGGCCGTCGTTGAGTTCGAGCAGGCGTTCGCGGATGGATTCGCAGTTCATGGGCGGGCGGTGGCTTGCAGGCGAAAATAGTGGTCGCGCAGGGCCTGGAGCGCGCGGTGGGCGCGCACGCGCGCCGCGCCGACGGAGCATTCGAGGATGCCAGCGATCTCTGCGAAGGAGAGCTCCTGCAGGCGACTGAGGAGCAGAACCTCCCGTTCGTCGCGCTCGAGGCGCTGGAGGGCGAGATGCAGGAGGGCTTGGTCGTCGCGGGACTGAACCACGGCTGCGGCCGCCGGAGCATCGTCGGCCTGGCGCTCCAGATCCGCTGGGTCGACCGGCGTGGAACGGGCGGTGGTCTTGCGGAAATGGTCGGCCGCGCAGCGGCGGGCCAGGTGGTACATCCAGGCGCCGAAGCAGCCGTCGTCGCGGTAGGTGTGGCGGTATTTGAGCATCCGTTGAAACACGTTCTGGGCGAGGTCTTCCGCCGCCGCGCGATCGCCGGTAAGCTTCGCCAGGAAACCGAATAGAGGGCGGTGGTGCCGCTCGAATAATTCGCCCAGGGCGTCGATGTCGCCATCGCGCACGGCAAGCATCAAGTCGTGATCGGGGGCGTCGGCGTCGGTCACAGGTTGAGCGGAGTCCGGCCTAGCGGGGGGGCGGCAGATTGGCGCGGAAAGGGTGAGGCAGGCGGTGTTCACGGAATGGGCTCGGCATGGCGGCGAGGGGTAAAACCGGCTTCGGATCGAAAGGTTACAGGAATTTCTTCGGTTCTGCCAGCCAGCAACCCAGCAACCCGGCAGCCCGGCGGCGGCGATCCAGTTTGGCGGCAACTCTCCTGCGTTCGTCGCAGTGTCGCCAAACCCGGATCCCGCCTCAAACCGGCCGCCAAGAGCCGCCGGCCTGGTCGGCCGGCCAGATTGGCGGCCACAGAGGGGCGGGATAAGGCGACAAGCTCCTCACGCAGGAGAGTTGCCGCCAAACTGGATCGCCGCCGCCGGGCTGCCGGTGGGCAACGACTCTGGTCCCTTCGCTGAGAACCGCGGGCACCTGCGCCGCGGGGAAGGAGGGCGCGATTTCCCGTTTGCGTGAAGGGGCGGAACGGGGCAGGATCGGTCCAACTCCATGAACTTCAAAGTTCTTCTCCGCTCGATTGTCTTCCTGATCATCCTCTTCGTGGTGCTCTACGCCGGGATCAATAATAACTCGATGATCGATTTTTCCTTCCCGCTGGCCCTCCAAAAGCCTCTGCGGGCCCCCGCTGCCCTGATTTATTTCGGCATTTTTGCGGTCGGCGTCCTGGGCGGCACGGTATTGACGGCCGGCTCCGGCGGCGGCCGGCGCGGCAGCAAGGAGAAGTAAGCTTAACGGCGGCGCCGCAGATTGTCGCAAACAACCGCCGCGGCCACGGCGGCATTGAGCGATTCCGCGCGGCCATACCGTGGGATGGTCAGCTTGGAGGTCACCCGGCGGAGCACGGCTTCGGACAAGCCCTGGCCTTCGCTGCCGATCACAATCACGGCGTCGCGCAGGGGCGGTAATTGATGGACGTCCTCGCCTTCCAGGGCACAGCCAAGAATAGGGACGCGCGCTGCCGCCAGAACTGGATCCAAGTCGGCGACATGCAGCGGCAGGCGGGCAAACGAGCCCATGCTGGCCTGAATCACCTTGGAAGAATAGAGGTCGGCGCAATCCTCAGATAGGACCACGCGGTCCAGCCCATACCAGTCGGCAATGCGCAGTAGCGTGCCGACGTTGCCCGGATCCTGGACGCGGTCGAGGGCGAGCGTGAGGCCGTGGTTGAGACCGTCCTCCGGCAACGGCTCCCGGCGAATGGCGCCGAGGGCGAGGACGGAGGCAGGCGTGGGAAAATGGCTGAGCCGGGCCATTTCCGCATCCGACACGCGGTGGGTGCAGGCGGCCGTCCAGGCCGCCGTGGCATAGATTTCGGTGAACGAGAATTGGGCGGCGAGCAATTCGGCAACAACCTTGTCCCCCTCCACGGCAAATAGTCCCGCTTCCACGCGGTGCTTTTTTTCGCGCAGCGCACGCACGCGCTGGATCTCGGCCTTGGTCAGCATGAGGGCAACGCAGGCTGCGGCGATGGTGGGCACCTTGCAAGGCGGCAGGGAAGTCGCTAGGGGTCGTGAGCTGGCCATTATGCCCTCGATCAAACAAATCTTCCGCTGGCTCCTCGCGCTTTTCTTCATCGCCGCTGGCGCTCGCCCGGCGCAAGGAATGATTTTCGGTTGTTTTCCCCGGGCCCCAGGCAAATAGTTAACCCATGTCAGGCCCTCGACCCCCCGGATCGCTCCGCCAGCTCTTCGACGACGTTGGCCGGGTGGATGCGGTTGGAATCGAAGAGCGCGTCGCCAAGTACACGACCCGCAGCATCAAGAAGGCATCCAAGCTTCGCGGATTGAACCTGGCGGTCTCAATGGTCGATCTGACCACGCTCGAAGGCAAGGACACCCCGGGCAAGATCGCTTCCCTCTGCCAAAAGGCGCTGCATCCCAGCGAGGATGCCTCCATCCCGCCGGTCGCCGCAGTCTGCGTTTACTCCGCCCTCGTCCGCCACGCCAAAAAGCACGTCGCCGACACCGGGGTCAAGGTGGCCTCGGTCGCGACCGCTTTCCCGTCCGGCCAGACTCCCCTCAAGACCCGGCTGGCCGAAGTGCGGGCGGCGGTGGCCGATGGCGCCGATGAGATCGATATGGTGATTAACCGCGGCGCCTTCCTCGCCGGCGAACTCGGCGAGGTGCACGATGAGATCGCGGCGGTAGTCGAGGCCTGCGGCGACGCGGCCCTGAAGGTCATTTTGGAGGTGAGCGAACTGGAAACCTACGATGCGATCCGCGCCGCCTCGTTTCTGGCGATGCGGGTGATTCGCGAGGGCGACTTCATCAAAACTAGCACGGGCAAGACGTCCCTCAACGCCACCTTGGGCAACAACCAGGTGATGATCGAGGCCATCCGCGACTTCTATCTCGATACCGGGATCGCGATCGGGATGAAGCCGGCCGGCGGCATCCGCACGGCGAAGCAGGCGCTGCAATTTCTGGTCGGAGTGAAAGAGACGCTGGGCGACGCTTGGCTCACCAATGAGCGGTACCGTTTTGGCGCGAGCTCCCTGCTCAACGACCTCCTGCGCCAAATCGAAAAGGAACGGACCGGCGCCTACCAGGCGCCCTATTATTTCAGCGAAGCGGCCGAAAGCTACTGACTCCCATGTCCACTCTCACTGCCGATCGGAAGAAACTCGCCGCGCGCAACGGCCGGCCCGCGCCCGAACTCATCTTCGGCGATCTTTGGGAATATGATCCGGCGCCCGAGACGGCCGACCCCAAGCTCAAGCCCCGCTACGACCTGTTCATCGACGGCCAGTTCGTCGCCGCGCGCAGCGGCAAGTACTTCGACTCGATCAATCCGGCCAACGAGCAGAAGCTGGCGGAGATCGCGCTCGCCGGCGCCGCCGACGTCGATCTCGCCTATCAGGCGGCGCAGCGCGCCTTCGACGGCGGCTGGGGCAAAATGGCCGGGCGCGAGCGCGCGAAATACCTCTACCGGATTGCCCGGCTGCTCCAGGACCGCGCCCGCGAATTCGCGGTGGCCGAGTCGATGGACGGCGGCAAGCCGATCAAGGAATCGCGCGACTTCGACGTGCCGATGACCGCGGCGCACTTCTTCTATCACGCCGGCTGGGCCGACAAGCTGGACTATATCGCCCCGGGCCGGCGGGTCGCCCCCCTGGGCGTCGTCGGCCAGGTGATCCCCTGGAATTTCCCGCTGCTGATGATGGCCTGGAAATTGGCCCCGGCCCTGGCGATGGGCAACACCGTCGTCTTGAAGCCGGCGGAGACGACTTCGATCACCGCGCTCAAACTGGCCGAGATTTTCCAGGACGCCGGGCTGCCGCCGGGCGTCGTCAACCTGGTCACCGGCGCCGGAGAAACGGGCGCGGCGGTGGTGGCGCACCCGATTCCGGCCAAGATCGCCTTCACCGGCTCGACCGACGTGGGCAAGCTGATCATGCGCTCGCTCGCCGGGACCGATAAGAAGATGACGATGGAATTGGGCGGGAAGGCGGCGAACATCGTTTTCGACGATGCGCCGATCGACCAAGCCGTCGAAGGGATTATCAACGGCATCTTTTTTAATCAGGGCCACGTCTGTTGCGCGGGTTCCCGCCTGCTGGTTCACGAGCCGGTGGCCGACAAGGTCATCGCCAAGCTGAAGCAGCGGCTGAAGGTCCTACGAGTGGGCGACCCGATGGACAAGAACACCGATGTCGGGGCGATCAATTCGGCCGCGCAACTGGCGCGGATCCGGGAGCTGGTGGAAAGCGGCGTGAAGGAAGGCGCCGAACTGTACCAGGCCCCCTGCCGCCTGCCGACCAAGGGCTATTATTTCAAGCCGTCGCTCTTCACCAATGTCACCCAGAGCCACCGCATCGCCCGCGAGGAGATCTTTGGCCCGGTGCTCAGCATCCTCACCTTCCGGACGATCGACGAGGCGGTGGAAAAAGCCAATAACACGGCCTACGGCCTCAGCGCCGGGGTGTGGACGGACAAGGGTTCGCGCATCCTGAAGATGTCGACGGAGCTCAAGGCCGGAGTCATCTGGGCCAACACCTTCAACAAGTTCGATCCCACGTCGCCCTTTGGCGGGTACAAAGAATCCGGCTTCGGCCGCGAAGGCGGCCGCCAGGGTCTCCTCGACTACGCGAAGCTCGTCTGAGCCGCCGCCCCATGAGCAGACTTCCCATCACCAAGACCCCCAAGGTTTACGTCGGCGGCGCCTTCATCCGCTCTGAGAGCGGCCGGACGTTCCCCCTGGCGGACGCGAGCGGCGGCTTCTTCGGCAACATTCCGCAGTGCACGCGCAAGGACCTCCGCAATGCGGTCGAAGCCGCGGCCAAGGCCGGCCCGGGCTGGGCCAAGCGCACCGCTTACAACCGCGGGCAGATCCTCTATCGCCTCGGCGAAATGCTCGAGGCCCGGGCGCCCGAAATGGCGGACGCGATCGCCTTGGGCGGCGGCTCGGCCGCCGCTGCGGCGAAGGAAGTGGCCGCGACCGTCGACCGGCTGATCTACTACGCCGGCTGGACCGACAAGTACGAGCAGGTGCTGGGCAATGTGAATCCGGTGGCGGCGCCGTATTTCAATTTCACGGTGACCGAGCCGATGGGCATCGTGGGCGTGATCGCCCCGGACCCGGCGCCGCTGTTGGCCCTCGCCTCCCTGATCGCGCCGGCGATCGCGAGCGGAAACACGGTCGTCGCCCTCGCCTCGGAGACGCAGCCCTATCCCGCCGTCCTCCTGGGCGAAATGCTCGCGACCAGCGACCTGCCCGGCGGGGTGGTCAACCTGCTCACCGGCTGGCGCAAGGAGCTCATCCCCACGTTCGCCACCCACACGCACCTGCGGGCGATCAGCGCCGCCGTCGGCGCCGCCGACCGCAAAGCCCTCGCCCTGGGCGCGGCCGAAAGCGTGAAGCGGACCCATTTCGTCAAGGCGGAGGAGAACCCCGACTGGTTCGCCGCCGAGGCGCAGAGCCTGTACGCGATCCGGGATTTTCTGGAATTTAAGACGACCTGGCACCCGATCGGTGCCTAAGTAGTGGACTCGACTCCCACTCCCGCCCTCATCATCGCCCGCAAGCGGGACGGGCTGGCGCTGAGCCGGGAGGAGATCGGCTCCTTCGTGCGCGGGGCTGGCGACGGTTCCTGGCCGGACTACCAGCTGGCCGCGCTCTTAATGGCGATCACCCTGCGCGGCATGAGCGCGGAAGAAACCGCCGACCTCACCGCGGCCGTCGTGCACTCTGGCATCGTGGCCGATTTATCCTCGGTCCGGCGACCGAAAATCGACAAGCATTCCACCGGCGGGGTGGGGGATAAGATCTCGCTGGTCCTGGCCCCGATGGTGGCTTGCTGCGGCGCGGCGGTGCCGATGATCAGCGGCCGGGGCCTGGGCCACACGGGGGGCACCCTGGACAAACTCGAATCGATTCCGGGCTTCCGGGTGGGCCTTTCGCTCGCCGAATTCAAGGCGCAGGTGGCGCGCATCGGCGTGGCGATCATCGGCCAGACCGCGGAGCTCGCGCCGGCGGACAAGAAGCTCTACGCCCTGCGCGATGTGACCGGCACGGTCGAATGTCTGCCCTTGATCTGCGCGAGCATCATGGGGAAAAAATTAGCGGCCGGTCTCGATGCCATCGTGCTCGACGTGAAGTTCGGCCGCGGGGCCTTCATGCCTGATCTGGCCCGCGCGCAGGAACTGGCGCGCGCGCTGGTGGCGATCGGCAAAACGATGAAGCGTCCAGTGCGGGCGGTGCTGACGCGGATGGATGAGCCGCTCGGCCGCACTGTGGGCAATGCGCTGGAGGTCGTCGAAGCGATCGCCTGCCTGCGCGGCGAGGGGCCGGCGGATGTGATGGAAGTCACTTTTGCCCTGGGCGAGCAGATGCTGCGCCTGGCGGGCAAGGTAAAGACCGCCGGTGACGCACGGAAGCGATTGGGTGCGGCTCTTTCGTCCGGACAAGCGTTGGCCAAATTTCGACAGTTGGTGGCGGCGCAGGGAGGCGATGCGGGAGTGGTCGATGACCCCGGGCGACTGCCGCGGGCGCCAATCCAGAGAGACCTGCGCGCCGCCCGGGATGGGGTCGTCCAGCGGGTGGACGCGCGCGCAGTCGCGCTGGCGAC